>Ga0207864_1003612_pt1 | contig 12779 bp, 9 predicted proteins | sample HigsolmetaAR202D_FD_184834 | JGI IMG/M metagenome (GOLD analysis project Ga0207864, IMG submission 184834) | Ionic liquid and high solid enriched microbial communities from the Joint BioEnergy Institute, USA - AR20-2-D (SPAdes) (version 2) ...
GCGGCGGCGCGGGCGTGGGCGCAGCGCAACCGCGAGGCGTTCTGCGAGGGCTACGCCTTCGGCGGCGGGGTCGACCCGGAGAAGCACCAGGTCGTGCTGCGCGCGTTCGAGTACGACAAGGCGGTCTACGAGGTGGTGTACGAGGCCCGCCACCGCCCCCACTGGATCAGCATCCCCCTCGACTCGATCACGGCGCTGACCGGGTGAGTCCGTCCGGCCTCCGCCGCCCCCGTCCTCCCGCCCGTCCCTTCACAACCCACGGACAGCCATGAACGACGTGCTCCTCGCCGAGATCGACCGCCTGGTCGCCGGAACCCACCACGACCCGCACTCGCTGCTCGGGGCCCACCCCGGCCCGGACGGGACCGTCCTGCGCGCGCTGCGGCCGCTGGCGCACTCCGTGCACGCCCTGCTGCCGGACGGCAGCCGGGTCGAACTCCCCCACCTGCACAGGGGGGTGTTCGCCGGCACGGTCCCGGGCTCACGGGTCCCCGACTACCGGCTGGCGGTCCGCTACTCCCCCGACGGGCCCGAGACCGTGGTCGACGACCCCTACCGGCACCTGCCCACCCTCGGCGAACTGGACGTCCACCTCATCCGCGAGGGGCGGCACGAGGAGCTGTGGCGGGCACTGGGCGCGCACACCCGGAGCTTCCCCTCGGTGCTGGGCGAGACCTCCGGAACGGCGTTCGCGGTGTGGGCGCCCAACGCCCGGGGCGTCCGGGTCGTCGGGGACTTCAACCACTGGGACGGCTCGGGGCACCCGATGCGCTCGCTGGGCTCCTGCGGGGTGTGGGAGCTGTTCGTGCCCGGGGTCGGCGACGGCACCCGCTACAAGTACCAGGTGCTGGGCGCCGACGGGGTGTGGCGGGAGAAGGCCGACCCGATGGCGTTCGCCACCCAGGTGCCCCCCGAGACCGCGTCGGTGGTGTTCACCTCCCGCTACGAGTGGCACGACGACGCCTGGCTCGCCGAACGCAAGACCGCCGACCCCGTCCGGGAGCCGATGAGCGTCTACGAGGTGCACCTCGGCTCGTGGCGGCCCGGCCTGTCCTACCGCGAACTGGCCGACCAGCTCGTGGACTACGTCCGCGAGACGGGCTTCACCCACGTGGAGTTCCTGCCCGTCGCCGAGCACCCGTTCGGCGGCTCCTGGGGCTACCAGGTCACCTCCTACTACGCGCCCACCTCCCGCTTCGGCTCCCCCGACGACTTCCGGCACCTGGTGGACCGGCTGCACCAGGCGGGCATCGGGGTGCTGCTGGACTGGGTGCCCGCGCACTTCCCCCGGGACGAGTGGGCGCTGGCCCGCTTCGACGGCACCCCGCTGTACGAGCACCCCGACCCGCGGCGCGGCGAGCACCCCGACTGGGGCACGCTCATCTTCGACTACGGCCGCACCGAGGTGCGCAACTTCCTGGTCGCCAACGCGCTGTTCTGGCTGGAGGAGTTCCACGTCGACGGGCTGCGGGTGGACGCCGTGGCCTCGATGCTCTACCTGGACTACTCCCGGGCGTCGGGGCAGTGGGAGCCCAACGCCTACGGCGGCCGGGAGAACCTGGAGGCCATCGACTTCCTGCGGGAGCTGAACGCCACCGCCTACCGCCGCAACCCGGGGATCACCATGATCGCCGAGGAGTCGACGGCCTGGCCGGGGGTGACCCGCTCCACCGACACCGGCGGGCTCGGCTTCGGCTTCAAGTGGAACATGGGCTGGATGCACGACACCCTGGCCTACCTGCGGCACGACCCGGTGCACCGGCAGTACCACCACAACGAGATCACCTTCTCGATGGTGTACGCCCACAGCGAGAACTACGTGCTGCCGCTCTCCCACGACGAGGTGGTGCACGGCAAGCGCTCGCTGCTGTACAAGATGCCCGGGGACGAGTGGCAGCGCTACGCCAACCTGCGGGCGCTGCTGGGCTACATGTGGGCGCACCCCGGCAAGCAGCTGCTGTTCATGGGGGACGAGATCGCCCAGGGCGACGAGTGGTCGCACGAGGAGGGGGTGCAGTGGTGGCTGCTGCGCTACCCGCACCACGCCGGGGTGCGCAGGCTGGTGGCCGACCTGAACCGGGTGTACCGGGACACCCCGGCGCTGTGGAGCCAGGACGCCGTTCCCGAGGGGTTCACCTGGCTGGACGGCGGCGACGCGACCGGCAACACGCTGTCGTTCCTGCGGTGGGGCGACGACGGCTCGGTGCTGGCCTGCCTGGTGAACTTCAGCGGCGTCCCGCACCTGGAGCGCCGGGTCGGCCTGCCCCGCGCGGGCCGGTGGCGGGAGGTCCTCAACACCGACGCCGTGCGCTACGGCGGCAGCGGGGTCTCCCAGCCGGGGATCATCGAGGCCACCACGGAGACCCCGTGGCAGTGCCAGCCCGCCTCCGCCCGGGTGACCTACCCCCCGCTGGGGGTGTCCTGGCTGGTGTTCGACGGGGAGTGAGCCCGCGGGAGGGGCCGCCGGGCGGCAGGCCCGCCCGGCGGGGTCCGCACGCTAGTCGTCGTTGCCGCCGCCGCGGTCGTCACCGCCGCCGCCGCGGTCGTCCCGGCCGTCCCGGCCGCCCGGGCCGCCGCCCCGGCCGCCCTGCTCCTGCTCGCTGTTGCGCCGCTTGTACTCGGTGACGTCCATCGACTCGGCGACGGTGAGGTAGAGGCTGTCGTAGCGCTGGTCCACCGACCAGGCGTAGACGAGCACGTCGCTCTCCGGCAGGAACCACAGCCGCACCTCGAAGGTGTCGTCGTTCTCGCAGGTCACCTGCCAGGTGGAGTAGTGCGACCGGAGTCCGTCGGCGTGGGTGGTCAGCCCGTCGCCGATCAGGTGCAGCTTGGACTCCTTGATCCCGACGTTCCCGGCCTCGGCGGTGTTCAGGCTGCGGCAGGCGGTGGGGTCCGCCGCCCAGCCGTCGTCCTTGTGGAAGGCGCTGTCCTTCTTGGGCCAGTTCTCGGGGTGCCGCTGGGCGGCCTTGGGGCGCACCTCGATCGCGCCGTAGCCGCAGGTCTCCTGGCCGGGAGGGCGCATGCACAGCATCCCCTCCCCGCGGTCGACCTCCCACCCCTGGGGGGCGTTGATCTTGACACCCTCGATGTCGAGGGTGGTGAAGCCCTGGGGGGCGGGGGCCTCGGCGGCCTCCAGGACGCCGCCGTAGGTGGCGTCGGGTTCGGGAGCGGGGGGAAGCTCCGACGGGGCCGAGTCGGAGCCGCCACAGCCCGTGACGGCCAGTGCGGTGGCGGCCAGGGCCGCGGCCGTCCGGAGGGACGGACGCCTCCGGGGGGTGTCGAACCGCGCTCGGCTGGGGATGCCGGACATGCGATTCCCTTCTCTACACGCTTGACCTCAACGACGATAGCGGGCGAATCTGACGTTCTGCGCCACACTCTGTGACATCGACTGCCCATACGCGAGAGGACCCCCGGTGCGCATCATCGGTTACTTCCCCCAGTGGGGTATCTATGACCGTCGCTATCTTCTCCGTGACGTCCACTCCAGCGGACAGGCAGCCAAACTCACCCATCTCACCTACGCTTTCGGCGAGCTGGACGAAAAAGGCGTCTGCGTCATGACCGACGAGGCGACCGGGGACGCCTGGGCGGACTACCAGTGCCGGTTCAGCACTTCGGAAAGCGTAGACGGCAAAGGCGACTCCTACGAACAGCCCCTGGCCGGAAACTTCAACCAACTCCGCAAACTGAAGAAACGGCACCGCCACCTCAAGGTGGGCATCTCCTTCGGCGGCTGGAACGCCTCCCGGTACTTCTCCAACGCCGCGCTCACCCCGGAGTCGCGGGCGGCCTTCGCCTCCTCCCTGGTCTCCCTCTACTTCGACGGCAACCTCCCCGTGCTGCCCGGGGAGCCGCAGGGCGGCCCGGGGACCGCGGCGGGGATCTTCGACTACGTCGACTTCGACTGGGAGTGGCCGGGGTCCGACGGGCACGAGCACAACGTGGTCCGCCCCGAGGACCGGCACAACTACACGCTGCTGCTCGCCGAGACCCGCCGCCAACTGGACGCCTTCACCGCGCGGACGGGACGCCGGGTGGAGATCAGCGCCTACCTGCCCGCCGACTCCGCACGCATCGAGGCGGGCATCGAACTGGAGCTGTTCGACTACCTGGACTTCGGGATCGTGCAGGGCTACGACTTCAACGGCGACTGGGACCTGACCACCAACCACGCGTCGCAGTTGTACACGCCCCGCGACGACCCCTCGCCGCGGAAGCTCAGCGTGGACGCCGGCGTGGTCAACTACCTGGAGATGGGCGTGCCCCCGGAGAAGCTGGCCATCGGCATCCCCGGGTTCGGGCGGGGCTGGCGCGGCGTCCGCAACCGCCGCAACGGCCTCTACCAGCGGGCCCGGGAGCTGGCCCCCGGCACCTGGGAGCTGGGTGACGAGGACTACAAGACCCTGGCGCGCCGCCCCGGCCGGAGGTTCCGCGACCGCGAGCACGGGGCGCTGTGGCTGTACGACGGGAACGAGTTCTGGAGCTACGACGACCCGGAGCTGATCCGCCAGAAGGCCGCCTACGCCAAGGATCTGGGGCTGGCCGGGCTGAGCCTGTGGTCGCTGGACAACGACGACTCGCACGGCTCCCTGGTGCGCGCCATGCACGGCTGAGCGGCCGGGACCGCGCCGGGTGCCCCTTCCCGTTCCGGAGATCCCCACCGGAGCCGCTCGTCTAGTCTGAGGGCATGGTGGATGTCGCGAAGCTGTTCGAGCCGGTGGCCACGATCCGTCGGAGGCGCACCGCACCGCTGGTCCTCGAACTGGACCTGACCGAGGGGATCACCGACGAGCCTCCGGGCGACCCGCTCGGCCAGCTCGCGGCGATGCGTCGGCAGCGACTGTTCGACACCGTCGAGGGCATCCGGCGGGGCGCCCGCGACCCCCGGGTCCGGGCGCTGGTCGTCAAGATCGGCTCCGCTCCGATCGGCATGGCCAAGGTCCAGGAGCTGCGGCAGGCCGTCGCCGTGTTCCGCCGCGCCGGCAAGACCGCGGTGGCGTGGAGCGAGTCGTTCGGGGAGTTCGGCCCCGGCTCCGTCCCCTACTACCTGGCCACGGCGTTCGACGAGATCGTGCTGCTGCCGTCGGGCTCGGTGGGGCTCACCGGGGTGACCGCGGAGAACACGTTCTTCGGCGAGGCCGTGGAGAAGCTCGGCATCGACTACCAGGTCGGGGCGCGGCACGAGTACAAGACCGCCGTCAACGTGTTCACCGAGCGCGGCTTCACCGAAGCGCACCGCGAGGCCAGCGGCCGGATCGTCGAGTCGTTCACCGAGCAGATCGTGGCGGGGATCAGCGAGGGCCGCGGCCTGTCCGAGGAGACGGTGCGCTCGCTCATCGACCGGGGGCCGTTCCTGGCCGCCGAGGCGCTGGAGGCCGGTCTCGTCGACCGCCTCGCCTACCGGGACGAGGTCTACACGGACCTGCTGGAGCGCTGCTCCGCCCCGGACGCGCCCGCCCGCCTCCAGTACGTCTCCCGCTACCAGCGGTCCCGCTCCCTGGCCGACCGGGTCCCGGCCGCCGCGCCCCGCAACGGCTACGTGGCGCTGATCTCCGGGGTGGGGCAGATCGTCCCCGGGCACAGCCGCCGCTCCCCTCTGGGCGGGGGCGCGGCGATGGGGTCGGAGACCGTGGCCGCGGCCTTCCGCGCGGCCCGCAAGGACCCGCACGTGCGCGCGGTGGTGTTCCGGGTGGACAGCCCCGGCGGCTCCTACTCCGCCTCCGACGTGATCTGGCGCGAGGTGGTGCTGACCAGCCGGGCGGGCATCCCGGTCGTGGTGTCGATGGGCGAGGTCGCCGGTTCGGGCGGCTACTTCGTCGCCGCGGGCGCCGACCTGATCGTGGCGCAGCCGGGCACGATCACCGGCTCCATCGGCGTGTTCGTGGGCAAGGCGGTGCTGTCGGGCCTGCTGGGCCGGCTCGGCATCACCAGCGACTCCCTGGACGGCGGCCGCCACGCGGGCATGTTCAGCAGCAACCGCCCGTTCAGCGACACCGAGTGGGAGCGCGTCAACGCGATGCTCGACCACATCTACGACGACTTCGTCGGCAAGGTCGCCGAGGGCCGGGGGATGACCCGCGAACAGGTGCACGAGGTGGCCCGGGGCCGGGTCTGGACCGGCCAGGACGCCCTGGCCAGGGGCCTGGTGGACGAGGTCGGCGGGATCGAGACCGCGGTGCGGCTGGCCCGCGACCGGGCCGGGCTGCCGCCGTTCGCCCCGGTGCGGCACTTCCCGCGGCTGGGCCCCCTGGAGCGTCTGGTCCCGGCCGAGTCGAGCGAGGACCGGGCGGCTCAGGCGCGGCTGCGGCTGAGCGCGTGGGGGCCGCTGGCCGACCTGTCGGCCCGGCTGGGGCTGCCCGCGGCGGGCCCGCTGGTGATGCCGGGGACGTGGGTGGTCCGGTGATCACGACCGCGGAGTTCACCGAGACGCTGGCCCACTTCGCGACCGGGGTGACCGTGGTCACGGTCGCCGACGGCCGCGACGACATCGGCAGCACGATCACCGCGGTCGCGTCGATCTCGGCGGAGCCGCCGCTGGTCATGGTCAGCGTGCGCTCGGACAGCTACCTGGCCGAGGTGATCGACCGGCAGGGGACCTTCGCGGTGAACGTGCTCAGTGCCCGGCAGAAGGCCGTCGCGGGCCGGTTCGCCGCCGCGGGCCGCCCGAGTGCGCGCCTGCTGCTGGCGTCCGAGCCGCACCAGCGCGGCGAGCACTCCGGCGCGCTGGTGCTGACCGCGGCGGTCGCCGCGCTGGAGTGCGAGGTGGCGCAGCGGGTGGTCGCGGGCGACCACACCGTCTACTTCGCCTCCGTGACGGCCCTGCCCCGGGTGTCGGGGGCGGCCGACGGTCCGCTGCTCCGCTACGGCAGCCGGTACCGGACGCTGGGCTGAGTGCGAAGCGCCCTCCCGGGGCCGCGGCCGGCCCCGGTGCCGCGCTCATCCGGTCTGTGCCGCCAGCCAGTCGACGAGTTCGGTCAGGCTGGACACGATCACGTCGGCCCGGGCGGCCTCGGGGCGTTCGGCGTGCAGGTAGCCCCACGGGCCGCGGCGGAGCAGGGCGGCGCGCAGCCCGGCCTCCCGGGCCGGCACGACGTCGTTGTCGACGCGGTCGCCCACGTAGAGGATCTCCTCGGCGGCGCAGCCGGCCTCCTCGACCACACGGGTGAAGAACGCCCGCTCGGGTTTGGCCACGCCCCAAGCGTCGGAGACGTGGATGTCGGCGACCGGCAGGTCCATGGCGCGCAGCGCGGCCTCGGCCTGGACGGGCTGGTTGCCCGCGACGAGCACGTGCAGTCCCCGGTCGCGCAGCCGTTCCAGGGCGGGGCGCACGTCGGGGTAGAGGTCGTCCTCGTCGAAGTTCTCGCGCAGCGAGTCGGGCTCCTCCCGCTGCCACGCGGCGAGCTCGGCGTCCAGGTCGAAGCCGGGCTTGACCAGCCGGAAGGCGTCCAGCATCGGGCGCCCCTCGGCGAGCACCCCGCCGATGGTGCCGAAGAAGGTGAGCTGGGGGACGCCGAGCCGGTCGGCCCAGCGGCTGAAGATCCGGGTCTCGTCGACCAGGGTCTCACCGACGTCGAAAACCACGCTGCGAATCGTCACGGACTGGACGCTAACACAGCGCCCGACCAGCCGGTCCGGCGGCCGCGGGGTCGTCAGGACGGCGGGCGCAGCACCGCGAAGGCGTCAGTGATCTCCAGTTTGCGGGTGCGGAACCGGAACAGCGCCGCAGGGCGCCCCCCGGAGCGCCCGGAGGGCACGCTCCGGCCGGTCTCCTCGATCTGCCCCCGGCGCAGCAGCACCCGGCGCAGGTTGGTGGCCGTGACGTCGTGCCCCAGGGCCGCCCGGTAGTAGTGGGAGAGCTGGGACATGGTGAACTCGGGCGGGGCGAGCGCGAACCCGATGTTGGTGTAGGACAGCTTGGCGCGCAGCCGCCGCCGGGCGGCGTGCACCATGGCCGCGTGGTCGAAGGCCATGGGCGGCAGGTCCGCGGCCGGGTGCCACCGGGTGTCCTCGGGCACGAGCGGGTCGATGTCGGCGGGCACCAGGCCGAGGTAGGCGGTGGCCAGGACCCGGCCGAAGGGGTTGCGGTCGGGGTCTCCCCAGGTCTCCAGCTGCTCCAGGTGGGCGAGCTCCCGCACGTCGACCTTCTGGGCGAGCTGGCGCCGGATCGACTCGCCCAGTCCCTCGGTGGCGCCGAGCCGTCCGCCCGGCAGCGCCCACAGCCCCTCGCACGGGGGGCGGCCGCGCTGCCAGACGAGCACGCACAACTGGCCGTCGCGGATCTGGAAGACCACGGCCAGCACCTCGTGGGCGCTCACGGGCTCCTCCGCGGCCGGGCGCCGGGCAGGACTCACGAGCTCTCCGCCGGTCCCGTCAATATCCACCCCTGCTTCCCTCCGTCCTCTGGGAATCATGTTAAGCTGCCCCGAGTTTTTGTCTATAAGGCGAAAACTATCCGGCCCCACGTCCCCCCGGATGCCGTGCCCCACCGGGCAGGCACCGGCCCTCTGAAGGAAGAAGCACCGACATGGCAACGGTCACCGCACCCCCGGACGCTATGACCTGGCAGGAGTGGGCCGACGAGGTCCGCCGTCTGGCCCGGGAGCGCGACGCGGTCATCCTCGCGCACAACTACCAGCGACCCGAAATCCAGGACGTCGCGGACCACACCGGTGACTCCCTGGCCCTGTCCCGACTGGCGGCCAGCGTCGAGGCGAGCACCATCGTCTTCTGCGGCGTGCACTTCATGGCGGAGACGGCCAAACTGCTCTCCCCGGAGAAGACGGTCCTGCTTCCCGACCCCCAGGCCGGATGCTCCCTGGCCGACACGATCACCGCCGAGGACGTGCGGGCCTGGCGCGCCGAGCACCCCGACGCGGTCGTGGTCGCCTACGTCAACACCACCGCCGCGGTCAAGGCCGAGACCGACATCTGCTGCACCTCCTCCAACGCGGCCGACGTCATCCGCTCCATCCCCGAGGACCGGGAGATCCTGTTCCTGCCCGACCAGTTCCTGGGCGCGCACGTCAGGCGGGTCACCGGCCGCGACAACATCCGCGTGTGGATGGGCGAGTGCCACGTCCACGCCGGGATCGACGGCCACACCCTGCGGGAGCGGGTGGCGGCCGAGCCCGACGCCGAGCTGTACGTGCACCCCGAGTGCGGCTGCGCCACGTCGGCGCTGTACCTGGCGTCCTCCGGCGCGGTGCCGCAGGAGCGGGTCAAGGTGCTCTCCACCGGCGGCATGCTCAGCGCCGCGGAGAAAACCGACGCGCGCAAGGTCCTCATCGCCACCGAGACCGGCATGCTGCACCAGTTGCGCGCGGTCAACCCCAAGACCGTCTTCGAACCGGTGAACTCCCGCGCGGAGTGCCACTACATGAAGATGATCACCGCGGAGAAACTGCTGTCCTCCCTGCGCGACGGCACCACCGAAATCACCGTGCCCGAGGACGTCGCGGCGCGGGCCAGGAGGTCGGTGGAACGCATGATCGCCATCGGTTCGCCCTCGCGCGGCGGCGAGTGACCTCCACGTCGGCGGGGTCCGGCGGCGACACCGGACCCCGCCCTCATTTCCGGAAGAAGCCACAACACCCTTGCTTTTTGGACAAATCTTCCGAAAACCTGAGACAAAACCCGTCACGGTCGCTACCGTCTCAAACACTCTCCGGTTCTATCTATCTCCAGATAGCAGCGGACCGGAAATGTGATCGAGAAGCAAGAAAAGCGATCCACGCGGAGGGGCTTTGACTGCGCCGCAGAAACCCGGTCGACAGCACACGGGCGAGGAGCACGCGCTCGCGACGCTGTTGCAGGAGGGACAGGGGTACGAGCGGTGCTACGACACGTTCGCCCCCGCCCTCTACCGCTACTGCTGGACCCTGCTCGGACCGCACGCCGCCCAGGAGGAGGACGCCCCGGGCGCGGCCGTGCGCGCGACCTTCCTGGCGGCGGTCGAACTCCTCCCCCGGCTGCGGGACCGCGACCTGTTCCGCCCCTGGATGTTTGCGCTGGCCCGGACCGTCTGCCAGCAGCGCGGCTTCGCCACGGACACCCCGTACACGCTGCTGTCCGTCCACCCCGACGACCAGCCCTTCGTCGAGGCGCTGAGCACTCTTCCCCCCAGCCAGCGGGAACTGCTGGAGCTGACCCTGCGGCACGGCCTGTCGCACACCCAGACCGCCGTGGTGCTGGGCCTGGACCCCGAGACCGTGAGCGACCTGTGCCGCTCCGCCGCCCAGCGGGTCGCCGACCTGCTCACCGAGCAGAACCGGGAGGACGGGCGCTCCGGCTCCCGGTGGATCATCGCGGACGTCCCCGCGGCGCTGACCTCGGTCGCGCTGCCCGGACCGCCGCGGCACCTGCGCGAGCAGGTCGTCGCCGCCTGCACGGCCGCCGGGGCGGCCCCCCGGCGCGAGGCGGCGGCCCTGGTCCTCCCCCTGGGGGTCAACGGCTTCCCCCTGCAACGGGCGCGCGGCAGCGAGCCCGCCGCGGAGGCCCCCGCCGATCCGACGGAGCACGCCGCCTCCTGCCCCGCGCTCTCGGCCCCGGACGCCACCGAAGCGCTGTCCGAACCGGCCCCGGAGACCGGGGACGACGGCGACGCCTCCGCGGAGCCCCACCGGCTGTCCGGCTGGCTGCTTCCCGCCACGGCCGGCCTGTTCACCGCGCTGGTCGCGTTCAGCCTGTGGGGGATCGGCGCCTTCCTCGGCCGCTCCGACGACCTCACCGGGGCGGCACCGCCGCCGGTGGACGGGGTGACCATCAGCCCCATGTCCGACCACGAGCCCGAGGGCACCGACCCCGCCTCCGTCAGCGTGCCGTCCGCCGAGGTCTCCGAGCCGACCCCCGCCCCCTCGCCCTCGGCGGCGGAGGAGGAGGCCGGTGCGGCGGAGCCGGAGGAGGCCGACGACGGGACCGGGACCGTCGGCGAGGCCGCTCCGACCGGGGAGGCCGGAACGTCCGAACCCCCCGCGCAGTCGCCGCAGACCCCGCAGGCGCCCGACCCCGAAGCCCAGGCGCCGCCCTCCGGGTCCCAGCAGGCTCCCGCGACCGCTCCTCCCGCCCAGCCCCAGGAGCAGCAGGGGGACCAGGGGGGCTCCCAGGGGCAGACCCAGTCCCCGCGCAGGCCGGTGAGCACGCTGCTGGAGGGGGTCCTGGACCTGCTGGGCCTCAACCGCCACCGCTGACCCGCCCGTCCCGGGCCGGAGCCCTCGCTGCGCTCCGGCCCGGGACGTCGTTTCCCGGCGCCTCGGGGGCGGCCCCGGCAGCGGCCGGCGCCGCCCCGGAGCGGTGCCCGGTCGTGGCGGGGTCCGGGGTTTTCCCGGCGCGGCCGGAGGGTAACCGAGGGAGGGCTCCGCAATCGGTCGTCCACAACCCCGGAAAAAAGCTGAGAGTAAACTGATGGGTAATATTCGAGGCGGGTAACGGACAGGTGGTCAGTCGACAGTGCCGGAACGGGGGGCATCCGGCACGTTGCACTCCAAGCGCCGTCCCACCGCCCCGAGTGACTCCGCCGCCGTCGTGAGCGCGCGGGACCCGCCCGAGACGGGGCCGGCCCGCAGCTCCTCGCCTGTGATGGGTTGTCTGCATGGCTCTTGACCGTCCCCTGCGCATTGCCCTGCTCTCCTACCGAAGCAAGCCGCACTGCGGCGGCCAGGGCGTCTACGTCCGGCACCTCTCCCGGGAACTGGCCGCGCTCGGACACCAGGTGCGCGTCCTGTCCGGCCAGCCCTACCCCGTCCTCGACGACGGCGTCGCACTGGACCGGATCGCCAGCCTGGACCTGTACAACGACGCCCACCCGTTCCAGGCGCCGCCGTTCCGCGAGTGGCGGGACTGGATCGACGCGCTCGAAGTCGCCACCATGTGGACCGCGGGCTTCCCCGAACCGCTCACCTTCTCGCTGCGCGCCCTGCGGGAGCTGCGCGCCCGCCGCGACGAGTTCGACGTGGTGCACGACAACCAGACCCTCGGCTACGGCCTGCTCGGCGTCCAGGCGATCCTCCCCCTGGTCACCACCATCCACCACCCCATCACCATCGACCGGCGCATCGAACTGGAGTCCGCCTCCGGCTGGCAGCGCCTGTCCAAGCGCCGCTGGTACGGCTTCGTGACCATGCAGGGGCGGGTGGCCCGGCGGCTGCGGTCCATCCTGGTCCCCTCCCGCTCCTCCGCCGAGGACGTCTCCCGCGAGTTCCGGGTGCGCCCCTCCGCCATCGACGTGGTCCCGCTCGGCGTGGACACCAGGTTCTTCCGCCCGCGCCGCGACGTCACCCGCGTCCCCGGCCGGATCGTCTGCGTGGCCAGCGCCGACAGCCCGCTCAAGGGGGTCGGGGTCCTGCTGCGGGCCGTCGCCAAGCTCGCCACCGAACGCGACGTCGAACTCACCGTCGTCAGCAGGCCCCAACCGGGCGGCCCCACCGACCGGCTCGTCGACGAGCTGTCGCTGCGGGACCGCGTCACCTTCGTCAGCGGCATCGTCGACACCGAACTGGCCTGCCTGCTGTCCAGCGCCCAGGTCGCGGTGGTCCCCTCGCTGTACGAGGGCTTCTCGCTGCCCGCCGTGGAGGCCATGGCCACCGCCACCCCGCTCGTGGCCAGCCGGGCGGGCGCCCTGCCCGAGGTGGTCGGCGAGGACGGCGCCGGCCGCCTGGTGCCTCCCGGCGACGCCGAGGCGCTCTCCGCCGCGCTGGCCGAACTGCTGGACAACGACGCCGCACGCGCCCGGATGAGCGAGGCCGCCTGGCGGCGTGTCCAGGAACGGTTCACGTGGCGGG
>Ga0207864_1003616_pt1 | contig 12766 bp, 18 predicted proteins | sample HigsolmetaAR202D_FD_184834 | JGI IMG/M metagenome (GOLD analysis project Ga0207864, IMG submission 184834) | Ionic liquid and high solid enriched microbial communities from the Joint BioEnergy Institute, USA - AR20-2-D (SPAdes) (version 2) ...
TCACCAGTTGGTGAACAGGCCTTGGCAGTTGGGCCTCGAGGCGGGTATGAGCGAGGAAGCCGCGAGGGCCACGCCGCAGATCGCCATCTGGATGAACCTCATCGGCACCCGCATCGGCAACGTGCCGACGCCGGTCCACGGCTTCGAGCTCGGCGACGAGCTCACCCGCGAGGAGCTCCAGTGGGCGCACGACGCCCAGGGTCGCGCCATCGACCTGCTCAAGGCGATCATCGAGCAGGAGGTCAAGGACGCCTACCCGGCGTTCAACCCGACGCACCTGCCGCGCCTGGCCGAGGCCGCCGTGGCGAACGATTGGGGCACGGTCGGACAGGCCCTTCGCCTGGGCGCTCCGCAGCAGGCTGAGATCGTCGAGGAGGAAGCGCCCATCGCCGAGGCCGAGGACCTGGGCGTGGCCACCGTCGCGGCCAGGGTCCAGGCCATCGACGACGAGTTCCCACCGGAGGAGGACCTGCCGTTTTAGCTGGAGGCCCGCTCCCGGGCGGGCCTCCGCGCTTCGCGATCCCTAACGCCGCGGTGGCGACTGGCAGGAGCAGACCGCCGCGCTCAAGACGAGAGAACTCCTGCACAGGAGGAACACCAGATGAACAAGTCCGCCGTGATCCGCGCGCTCGCCCTCACCGTCCTCGCCTCGCTGCTCGGCAGCGCTCCAGCCCAGACGATGGAGCAGAAGCTCAGCGCCGAGACCAGGATCGAGATCCAGGAAGCCGCGGCGTTCACCGACGGCTTCGTGATTCCCTGCCCCGATGTGTTCAATCCCAGCGACTTTCACGTCGTGTGCGTCGACACCTCAGAGACGGGCTGGAACGCGGCGCAGCTTCGCGACTGGAGCGGCTACGGCCTCAGCCATTGGCGCGTGTTCAGCGCCTGGACCCGCGAGGACGGCTACTGGATGCAGACGCTCGTGAACTTCGCGCGTGAGGAGATGCTGATCATCTTCGTGATGAGCGACGCGAGCAAGGTGGTCTACTTCGCCTCGTCGCTCGCAGAGTGAAGCGCAGGAAGGGCCCGGTCGTGACCGTACCTGACGCGCCCCCAGTTGAGCCGCTCACGCTCACGCTCGAGGAGGCCCGCCGCCGGTATGACGCCGCGAGCGCGGAGTTGCAACGCCTCTGTGAAGGCAAGCGGTTCCGCATGAGCATCCCCGTCCAGCCGGACGACTCCGACGTGATCCTCGGGGACGCTCTGCAAGCGCTGAAGGCGCTCACCGAGGGGCATGACCTTGTCCCACGCGACGACTCCGCCGACCTCACGACCGCCTACATGGTCGGCTTCGAGAAAGGCAAGGACGCGGCGCGCGACGACACCGCCGAACTGGTCGCGGCGCTAGAGGCGTGGCTTGCCTGGGCTGCCAAGAACCAGGCGCACCTCTACTTCGGCGACCTTTCCGAATCCTCATATGCTCAGGTTGGTGACTTGGTGGCTACGTCACGCGCCGCGCTCGCGCGGATGAAGGGTGGCGAGCGGTGACCTGCCTCCACTGCAAGAGGCCGCTACCTCGCGACACCAAGTGGAACGACTTGTTGTGCAGGCCCTGTCAGCGGGAGGAGCGCGACCGGCTAGTCAAGTCCCTGCTGCCTTGGGAACGGATGCGGAGGAAGAAGCGGTGAGCGACCCCAAGCACACGCCCGCATGGGAGCGAGTCGTCACCCTTGACGATCACGACGCCCTCAAGCGCGAGTTGGCCGAGGAGCGCACGCTGGTCGGCCTCATGGCCGAGACGATGGACGCGCAGCAAGACATCATCAAGCGCCTCGCCGAAGCGCTCAAGGGGCTGATAGCTGACATCGAGGCGCTCATGGAGGACACCGAGGGCGTCGAGACAATAGACGGCGACGGGATGTCATACACGATGGATTGGGCGCGACTCCTTCCAGGCGGGAAGTACGAGTACCTAACCCACTGGAACGCCGCTCGCGCCGCCCTGCGGGAAGCTGGTTTCGAGTGAGGACCCCAACTACAGCGAAGCCCCTCCATGTCGAGGGGCTCGCGGTTAGGACAGGACGATGGGACCACATCTCAGCGATGCAAGCCCCGTCGATCCGGCTGCCAAGATAGCACACTTTTCAGGAAAGTAAAGGTTCGTGGCTACCACCCCCCAACGAGCGTTCACCGACCCGACAGGGTACATCGGTCCGCTGCGTTACCTCGAGGTGATGCTTGGTAGCAAGTACCGGCCGGGGAGCGGCCTGTGGGCCGAGGCGAACGACCTGACGGTGATGGTGTGGGACGCGGCGTTCGTCACCAAGAGAGCGTTCCGGGACAGCCACGGTCAGCTCGCGCATTACGCCCGCAGCTTCGAGCTGTTCGACAAGGACGACCCCGAGCGGCAGGCGGAGCTCTCCGCTAAGCTCGACGAGATACCGCACCTCGCCGACTTCCACGTCGATATCGACTTCGACGGCGACCTGGAGGCGAGCCGCGAGCAGGCGGTGAAGCTGGTCGAGTACTACCTGTCCCTGGGCGTGCCGGAGGCGGCGATAGGCATCCGCTTCTCCGGCCGCAAGGGCTTCGACGTGATGGTGCCGTGGCAGGTCCTGGGCGTGCAGCGCCAGGGCGTGATCGGCCTCAACTGGAACGCCTACAAGCGCCTCGCGCAGGCCCTCATCGAGAAGCTGGACCTCAAGGGCGTCGACACCGGCCTGTACCGCAGGAACGGCACCATCCGCCTCGAGAACACCGTCCACCCGTCAGGCCTCTACAAGGTGAGGCTCACCCCGAAGGAGCTCAAGGGCGACCTGGCGAAGGTGCTGGAGATCGCCAAGGAGCCGCGCAGGCCGCTCTACAGCAAGGAGCAGGAGGAGGCGGCGCGGGCGGCGAGCGTGGTGGGCCTCAGGAGCCTCTACCTCGTGGCGCAGGCGCAAGCGGACGCGGAGCTCATGCACGTCAGGGAGCTTCGCCAGCGGCCCCTCCCGCCCGAGGTGCTGAGCGAGATCAAGGGCCTCACGCCCTGCTTGTCGAACCTGGCGGCGAGCAGCCCGACGAAGGGCACGAGGAACGACACGCTGTTCCACGCCGCGATGATGCTCAAGCACACCGGAGCCAGCCAACAGGACGCGGAAGCCTACGGCCGCGACTGGCTGGGGGCTGCCTACCGCGACGTGGGCGGCGACAGCACGATCCGCAGCGCGTACCACGGCCCGTTCGCGGGCGGGTGCCGGTGGATGCGCGAGCACGGCTACGCGAGCACGGACGAGTGCCGCGCCTGCCCCATCGGGCAGCGCAGGTACGAGCGTGACGCCCGCGTGGTCGAGGGCGAGCCGCCGAAGGTGTTGGCGGACGAAACCGACCTGCCGACGCTCGCCGAGCAGCGCAGGCGGTTGGAGCACGACCTCGACAACCTCAGCCCGTACCACATCACCGTCATCCGCTTCGCCGCCGGCGGGGGCAAGACGCACGCCACCCTGCGGCGCATCGCGCAGATCGTCGCCGAGGGCGGCAGGGCGCTCGTGTTCGTCAAGGACACCAGGAAGGCTCAGGGCCTCGCCGCCGACATGCGCGACGAGCTCAGGGAGGTCCACGGCTACACCGGCAAGATCCAGGTGCTCTACGGTCGCGACGAGGACAACTGCGACAACTGGAGCGAGGTCGAGAAGGTCGAGAAGCGCGGCTACTCGGCGGGCAAGCAGGTCTGTACCGGCTGTAGGTTCCGCGACACCTGCGACTACTACGGGCAGTACGAGGCCGCTTACGAGCCGGGCATCTACATCGCCCCCCACGCCATGTTGCCGCTCATCTTCGACGACGAGCGCCGGGGCTTCTCCCGTGAGTTCGTACACCACGACGACGACGAGCTCGGCAGCGTGCCCATCGGTGGCCCCCTCAAGCTCATCGTCATCGACGAGGACGCCCTGGACGTGCTCATCGAGCGGTACTGGGTGGGCAGCTACCACCTGGAGAACGAGGAGCGGCACAAGAAGCGCTGGGTCAAGGACCGCCTCACGAAGCGCAAGAACAAGGGCGTCGTGCTCGACCCTAACTGGCTCAAGGTGGTCGAGTGGCTCAAGCTCGCCGTGAAGGTGCCGGGTCCGCTGCTGCCCGCGCTGCACAACGTCGCGAAGGCCGACGGGAAGAGCCTACGGGCGACGTTCGAGGCGATAGACGAGTCACGCATCATCGACCCCGACTTCGACATCCACCGGGGCCACAAGCCGTTCACGGAGCGCCTCTACCTGGCGCTCAGGCGTGAGCTACCCCGCCTCAAGGACGGCAACTTCACCATCTGGGCGAAGGGTGACGGCCTGGAGATCCTGTCCATGCGCCCCATCGCGTTCCCGCCAGGCATCCCCGTGGTGGTGCTCGACGCCTACGCGAACGAGGACATCTACCGCCGCTTCTTCCGCGCCGCCGGCGTGAACCGTCTGCCCGTCTTCCTCGACTACCCGGTCAGGGAACACCCGAACGTGACCTACGTGCTGGGAGCGAACCTGCTCAGCAGCGACCTGGAGCGGGCGCAGCAGGGCAAGGCGTTCGCGGTGTCGAAGGTCGAGAGGATCATGCAGGCCCTCCAGGTGCTCACCAGCGACGGCGTGGAGACCTACCTCGTCGCCAAGCGCGCGTTCTTCGACTCGGACGTGTGGAAGCGCTGGGAGCCGAAGCTGCCGAACTGCGTGGCGGAGGGCGACGCGGGCCAGCTCTACTTCTGGCGCGGCCGGGGCATCAACGCCGCCTCGGGCAAGCGCATCGCGGTGTTACAGACGCCGAACTTCCACCCCGACAGCGTGATGCAGGAGGCGAGCGTGCTGTTCGCCGACGAGCCGCGCCTGGACGACCAGCGCGTGCGCGTCGAGGACGACATGGTGTGGGCACCCGACGCCGAGAACCCCCGCGCCATCAAGGTCGATAGGACCGTCTACGCCGACGACAGGCTCAACCTCGTCAACGAGCGCTACCGCATGGACGAGCTGGTGCAGATGGCCTTCCGCAGCCGCTCGCTCACGACGGGCGCCGAGATCATCGTGTTCGCCGACCTGCCCGACCCCCGCTTGCCAGCCCGGCGCGTGTTCACGCTCGCCGAGCTCGTCGAGGACGAGAGCGCCCGAGCGAAGCAGTCCCGCCGCGTCGTCTACGAGGCGATGCGGGACATGGGCCTGCTCACCATCACCAACCTGAAGGACCTTGGCATCGTCGGCGGCGAGGCGAAACCCACCGCGCTCAGGCGCAGGGTGAGGGACGCCTGCCCCGACGAGTTCCGCATCGCCCGCGACCACCCGGTGGACGAGGCGACGGCAGAGAGGGAGATGAGAGAATGGCTCGCCCCCGCAGGCTCATGACCGAACGTGAGCGCAAGTACCTGCTGTCCAACCACACGAAGGTCACGCAACGCGAGGCCGCCGAGCGCCTGGACAGGCAACCGAGGATCATCTGGGAGTGGGCGAAGGCCCTCGACATCACCTGGGGCTGCCCGAAGGGCTACGTGAGGCTCAGGGACGTGGCCGACAGCGAGGTGGAGCGCCGCGAGATAGCGAGGCAAGCGAAGCTTCGCGGCGCCTACTACCGCTGCCCGAAGCCGAAGATGCCCCACTGCGTGACCGAGGAGTTCTTCGAGTGGTACATCCAGCGCCGCTTACGCTGGACCGAGGCCGACGCGATAGCCGAGCGCGAGGGTTGGTACTCGACGCCCGACCTAGCGGGCATCCTCGGCCTCGAGGATAGTGGTCTGTCGGTGAAGCTCAGGAGCGGCAGGAAGTCGCTCGGCAAGGCGTTCGCCGGCGTGAAGACGATGCGCGGCTCGCATGGCCGCGTCTACTACGAGCCTCAAGGCACCCGGCTGGCTCTAGCCAAGCTCGGCGTGCAGATACACAGGAGGGCAGCATGAGCGATTCCAGGTTGATAGGCGGTCCGATGCCGCGCGACGTTCTACCCGCCACCGACCAGGAGCGGTATGAACGCGCCGAGAAGTACACCAGGGACCTGCGGAAGCTCGTGATCGACGAGGGCCACAAGGCCATCAAGCTCGGGCAGATACTCCACGACATCTATCGTCAGGAGCTCTGGCGGTCGATGGCCGACACCTGGAAGGAGTACATCAACGACGTGGGCCTCTCCGCCCCGATGGAGTTCCAGGCCCGCAAGAACTACGAGGTCTACGTCCTCGAGTTCGGCCTCGACCCGACCGACCGTCGGCTCTCCGAGGCCCCGCCGTCCAAGCTGTTCGTCGGCACCCGCGGGAAGTTCAAGCAGTGGGTGGCTGACAACATCGACGCTTTCCTCGACTACGCCCGCAAGCCCCTGGGTGAGGGCGGGCTCACGCGCTCGGACCTCTACAAGTACCTGGAGGAGCAGGTCGGCATCACGACGGAGAGCGAGAGCAGCCTGGTGAGGAAGGCGTTGCGGGCGTTCCGGCGCGGCGCGACGCTCTACCGACAGTTGGCCGATGACGATTGGGCGGTGTTCGTCGAGGCGTTCCGCAACGACGAGGACCTGTACGACACCGTGTCGGCGCTGCTGGATTCGGCGCGGAAGTGGGACAGCGAGGAATCGGTGGTGAGCCTGGATGAGTGACATGGTGGAGTTCGGTTTCATGATGAAGTACGGCGACGACCTACGCACCTACCGTTTTCGTCTGCCGAGGGTGGTCGAGAAGGACGACGAGAAGCAGTACCCGGCGGGTGACCTGTGGAGATCGGTCCAGTTGGGCGAGGCGCACACCCTGGAGTTCGAGGGTGTCGAGGTGCTGGGCGAGGGCGACGACGAGGTAACGCAGCAGGTAGCGGTGAAACTGGACTGCCGTTACCTCGTTTCGGCGTGGATGAAGTAGGATAGCGCCGATACAACTAGGAGGACAGGGCGAGTGTCGATCGACTCCCGCAGCAAAGGAAAACGAGGTGAACGCGAGGTCGTCGAGCTGCTGAGGCGGCACGGCATCCCCGCCAGGCGCGGCGTGCAGTACTCGGGCGGCCCAGGCACGCCCGACGTGACGCACGCCCTATCTCCCATCGTTCACTTCGAGGTGAAACTGGTAAGCAAGCTGGAGCTAGAGGACTGGTACGACCAGGCCTTCAACGACGGCGTCTACCGCGTACCCGTCGTGCTGCACCGGCTCTCCAGCCGCAAGGTCAACACGCCGTGGCGAGCGACGCTCTCAGCGGCTCACCTCGCGATGCTGTACGGCCGCGAGGACCACATGGCGGTCACGCACGGCGACCCGACCTACGTGGCCGAGTACGCCGCCGACCTGCCGGTAGCGTCCAGGGTCGTGCAGTCCGACGCGCTGCGCTTCGAGAAGGAGCTAGCCGCGATCCTGGCGAGCGCCGCCCCGGGCAGGCCGGCGGCCCTGTTCCACGCCCGCCGCGAGCACGACGCGCTGTGGATGGCGAGCATGGAAGCTGGCAGCTTCTTGGAGCACGCCCTCCTGCCCTACGCCGTGCGCGAGTACGGCTACCGCCCGACGTTCGGCACCAGCGAGTACACGCCGGAGATGGAGCGCGAGTACGACCGCTTCTGGCAGACGCATCGTGCGAAGCTCGCTGAGAACTTCCCGCTGTTCAAGGCGGTCGACTGATGGGGAACACGACCGATCCCATCATCGCTGGCGACCCATGCGCCCGAGATGCCGAAGCGCAGAAGGCCCGAGAGGACGCCGAGGCGTGGCGCAAGTACTGGATGGAAGCGGTCGCGTTAGAACATCGGGCGGTGAAGCGCGGCAACCGCTTCAAGGATGCGTTGCGGGAACTGCTGGACGCCACCCCGCACTCGCACCGGCTTACCCGCGCCTACATCAACGGCAGAAGGCTCATCGAGGAAGACGGTGACGCCTGATGCCCGTTTACGGCCACACGCCCAGGCCCCCCGCCCACTCGGGCGTGGTGATGTTCGCCTTCCTGAACGAGAGGGGCGAGGTCGTCCACAAGAACCGCGTCTACACGAAGATGGACGCCGCCCTGGTGTACGACGCGCTGCGGGCGAAGTACCCCGAGCACGAGGGGCTGGTGCTGCACGTCTGGGTGAAGTCCGAGATCGCGCACGACGAGCGGCGCGGCGTGATCGCGAAGGGCCTCGATAGGCAGCCGCCGCAGTCGCCACCGGGCGAGGCGTTCACGGTATCCCTGGAGTGGCGCGGGCCGCGCCCGCGGGTGAGGGCGCCGGGTACGCTCTTGGAGGTCAAAGGCGAAGGCGTAGTGTCGGAGAAGCTGGGCAAGCTGCTGTCGGCGTTCGCTAGCAGCGGGGTCGAGTGGAAGGTGGCGAAGGAGCGGCCGTGGACGACTACCCCTGGATGAGCGAGAACACCGTGAGGCTCACGATGCAGAGGGCGCACCGCATCGCGAAGGAGAAGGGCGTTCCCGTGTGGCTGACCCGCGACACGCTGGAGCACCTGGCCCGCGCCGGGGTGGAGCCGGGTGAGTACATGCTGGACGAGCGTGGCGTCGGCCCGACCGTGAAGGTCGCGCCCGACCCGTTCGAGCGCGGCTACCTGCTTACGGTTGTGCTGGTGAAGTAGTGCCCCAGAGGACGATGCGGCTTCTCAGGCGCAGGAACAGGCCGTCGCCGCGCCAGTTGTAGCCGACGTAGGCTCCGAGGTCGGTCTGGTAGCCGAGGCTCTGCGTGCCTAGCGCCCCCATGATGCGATACAAGCCGAAGCGGACCTCGGTGGCGCTGAGGAAGTCGATCCTGAGCCCGTAGCCCTCGTGCTCGTAGAAGGCGGCGAGGCTGAGCGCGTCGGAGCGCTCGAACATGTACCCGAGCGGGTTGGCTGCGGCTTGGCTGATGCTGGCGGGGTCGAGGGGCACGTCGACCTGCAACTGCACGCCGAAGTCGCCGCCGTAGGCGACGCTGGCGGTCAGTACGACCGCCAGCGTCAGGAAGCGTCTCATCGCAGCAGCTTGGCCTTGGCCGCAGCCGACCTCGCGCCGGACTCCGCGACCTGCTTGTCGTAGACGTACTTGAGGTTAGCGCCGACGAACGCCACGAGGACCGCGCCGACGGCGGGGAGGATGCCCTGGTCGAACACGCCAACGCCGAGGGCGCCAGCCAGGAGCGCCAGGGCGACGCTGATGCCGCCAGACAGGAGCACGGTCTGGAAACCGCTCGTGCCCCCGACGTTCTTCCCGAGGCTGGTGAGGAAGTTCACCAGGAACGTGCCCAGCAGGCCACCGATGGTGACGACCGCCTCGGGGCTGGTGAACCACGTCGTCGGGTCATCGAGGGTGGGTTGCGCGAACGCGAAGCCGAACAGGGCTAGGGGTAGGGTGTACATCGCGAACTGCTTGATGCGGGCGAGCCAGCGTTTCATGCTGTCTCCTTTCGCTGTGACCGGGGGCGAGGGTGGAGATACTGGAACGGATCACCTCCGATCACCTGCGAACGTATGGGTTGTGGGTTCCTGGTGGGGAGAAAGTGGGACCGCCCCGGCGGGGGAAGCCGGGGCGGTCCTACGTCTCAGTCGGCACCTCACTGTGCCCGTAGCATCCTACCTCACGGGTCCCTGACCACGACGAGCACGCTGCACTTGAGGGTGTCGCCGCCGGAGGTGGTGACGGTGGCGATGAGCGTGTAGCGGGCTCCGGCGGTACCGCCGGAAAGTCGGAAGCGCTGCACGGTGCTGGTGTTCTGCGTGCCGGTGACGGTCAGGTCGCTGCCGTCGGGCGCTGCGATCTCAGCCTCGGCAATCTGCGCGTTGCCGAGCCAGGCGCTCCAGTTGATGCCGTAGACGACGGACTCGCCGACAGCGAAGTTGTCGATGACGAGGTCGTGGTCGTTTCTCGAGCGCATCATCGTAGGCTAAGGGTGAGGTCCCTCGCGGGGAGAGAAAGTGGGGTGTCGCGCTGCCATCGCTAGCGCTTCGGGCCGAGCCTGAGCTCGTAACGGCGTTCGTCGAGGGCGAGGGTGAGGGCGCGGGGCGGCAGGTCGAGCGGGATGATGACGAGGTAGACGATGCCCGCCTCGGGCCACTGAGCGGTGACGGTCGCTTGAGCGGCGGCGGGGGCGAGGACGACGTGCGCGGTGACCGCCACCTGCGGCTGCCAACCTGCGAGGGCGGTCGTCCCGGCTGTCGGCGTGAGGGTGGCGTGCGTGGTCGCCTCGGCGTCGGGCTGCGCGAACGCGATCGCCACGGTGGCGGCGGCCGGGCTGACGGCCACATGAGCGGTGACGCTCGCCGTGGGGCCGTGAGCGGCTACGGTCGCCTCGCCTGTGACTGGAACGAGGGTCTGGTGAGCGGTCGCCTGCGCCTCGGGTTGCTGACCAGCGACGGTCAGCGACGCGGCCTGGGCGTTCACGGTCACCGGGGTCGCCACGCTCGGCTGCGCGGAGCTCACACCCACCTCGGCGGAGGCGGCGGTCACCAGCACCGGCAGGGCGACGCTCGGCTGCTGGCCCGCCGCGTTGACCTGGGCCGCTACCGGGGTGAACGAGATGTGCGCGGTGACCGCGACCTGCGGTTGGCCCGCCGCGAGGGTCGCAGTGCCCGCCTGGGCTTGCACGGCCACGTGGGCGGTGACTGCCGCCTGTGGCTGCCATGCGGTGACGTTCAGGCTGGCCGAGCTCGCCGCGACCGCCACGGGCAGGCTGACGCTCGGCTGCCCCGCCTCCACGCCCATCGCGGCGGGCGCGGGGTGAGTGGCTACGGGCAGGCGAGCGCTGGGTTGCTGCGCTGCGACGGTGAGGGTGCCGCTACCGGCCGCGAGCGTGACGTGGGCGGCGACATGAGCGCCCGGCTGCCCGCCAACCAGGCTCGCCCCGGCGCTGCCCGCGTCGATGCGCTGGTGCGCGGTGAGCGCGACCTGCGGCTGCCACCCAGCGACGCCCGCTTGCGCCGCCGCCGGGGCGAGTGAGGCGTGCGCGGTGGCGTGAACGGCGGCCTGTTGCGCGGCGAGCGTTATGCTCGCCGGTTCCGCCTCGACCCTTACGTCGCCATAGACGACCCAGTGCCCGCCGTAGTGGACGGGCTCGTCGTCGTAGGTGACGACGCTAGGTGGCGGCGGGTCGGGTGGCATCACCGCCTCCCAGGACGCCGGCGGGCGGCAGCCATGCCGCTTAGACCGTGATGGTCAGGATGCCGTTAGAGGCGTGCCAGGCGATGGTCAGGGTGTTGCCGTCGGTGACGGTGACATCGGCGGGCGTGTCGTCCAGCAGGAAGTACCCGATGACCTTATCGGCGGTCTGCGAGTAGATCACGGCGTACCTAGCTACGATGCTGCCGCCCGAAGCGGTCCACACCACGTCGTCGGCATCGAGCTTGGCGGTGCCGCCGGTGCGTGACAGGGTGACGTTGGCGAGCGTCGCGCCGCCGCTGGTGTACCCGTTGCCGTTGGGCACCTCTCCCGTGAGCTCAGAGAATGCCTCGTGCGTGGCGGCGTTGGGTGTATACGCCGAGGTGAACAACGCGACCCTGAGCGTGTCGCTGTCCAGGTCAAGGGTGCCGTTGGCGAGCGATTCGCTGACGTGCTGGTACAGGGTGAGTGGTCCTGCGGCCATCGTTACCTCCTGCGGCGAGTGTGCGGGTTAGGACCTGTCGGGTGGGGGAAAGTCACGCGGCTACCTTCTCCAGGCTCCTCGGGCGGCTATGTCGGTCGCGCTGAGTTTCACTACTCGTCCTCGATGAAGTAGAGGGTCGTCGCGTTCGGCGTGAGGTTGTCGTACTCGGCTTGCGTGAGCACGACTATCGAGGTCCAGCCCGAGCCTTTGACGCGGAACTTGATGTTGGTGCCGTCATCGCTCATCTCGACGTTATCGCTTTGGGCGAGGATGGCGTTGAGTTCCTTAGCCATCGCGACCTACCTTCCGGGTGTTGGCCCTTCCTTGGGGGGAAAGTGTCATGGCGCGGTCCCTAAGGGCTTGGCGGTGTTGAAGAGCGGTACGCGCGGGTTGGCGGGCGTGCCCGCGCCCGAGAAGCTGCGGATGTGGTCGTCGGTGGCCCGGTGCCGTGACGACCGGCCTAAGGGGTGGTGCCGTGCAGCTTCCACAGCTCCGGGGCCTGGTCGGGGTCCAGACCCTCGCTCGTCTCGTGAGCCTGTAGGCACTCGGCGATGCTGTCGCCCCACCGCCTGAGGTCACCGGGGGCTACCACCTCGCCGGGTTCCCAGGGGTCGTATAGGGGCGCGAGGGAGGCTATGGAGAGCCCGTCGAGCTCGCCGCTGAGGACGGTGGGCGTCACCACGAGCCGCATGGCGACCTTGAGGGCGCGGTTGGTGCCGTCAGGATCGGCACGCTCCCAGCGGGTGCCCGTCCACGTGGGCGGAAGAGTGTCCCTGGCGAGGATGCCGGGGTCCACGGTGGTGCTGCCAACACCAGGGACGCTAGCGTAGTCTGATGTGCCGCTGCCCCGGTACTCGCCAGTCTCGAGATCGTATAGGTGGTAGATGGTCATGCCGCCCCCTGGGAGAGGATGAGGAAGTCCCCGGCGTTGAACGGAATCCCATATGCCTTGTCGTTCGCAGTGACAAGGCCGCTCCACTTGCTGCCGCCGCTCAGGTCTAGGCCGAAGTTCGTGCGGGTCGCCGAGTTGCTATCCGGGTCGATGATGAGGATGTTGGTCGCGTCGGAGGGAGCGCAGTAGATGCGCCGGTCGGGTCCGAGCGCGCCGCCACGCCACTTGGCGGTACCGCTCAGGTTTATGCCGAAGTTCGTGCGGGTCGCCGAGTTGCTATCCGGGTCGATCACGAGGATGTCGGTCGCGCTGAACGGGATGGCGTAGATCCTCCCGTCGGGACCGAGTGCGCCGCCGAACCACTTGCTGCTGCCGCTCAGGTTTATGCCGAAGTTCGTGCGGGTCGCCGAGTTGCTATCCGGGTCGATCACGAGGATGTCG
>Ga0207864_1003619_pt1 | contig 12760 bp, 12 predicted proteins | sample HigsolmetaAR202D_FD_184834 | JGI IMG/M metagenome (GOLD analysis project Ga0207864, IMG submission 184834) | Ionic liquid and high solid enriched microbial communities from the Joint BioEnergy Institute, USA - AR20-2-D (SPAdes) (version 2) ...
GTCCGGGCACGTGGTCAGGGCCACGGATGATCGACGTGGACGTGCGCGTGGCCGACCGCTGGCTGGCGGGCCTGGCGAGGGAGATCGCGGCTCCGCGGACGCTCGGCTCCGCGCTGCCGGGTCTCAGCGGCGGGGGTGGGACCGCGTCTGGCGCGTGATGCCGCCGACGCGGCCGCGAGCCTGACGGGCGCGAGCTCGGGCCTGGTAGAGCGCTTCGGCGGAGGCGAGCAGCTCGGGCAGGTCGGCGCGCCGGGCGCGACGGTCGGCGTACTCGTTGAAGGCGCGCAGCAGCTGCGCGAAGGAGGTCTCGAAGTCGTCGGTCATCGGTGTGGCTCCCGCAATCGCACGTGACCCCCCGGCCACGAGGGCGCGGGGGGCTCACGGCAACGGTAGCCGCGCTACCGCGGCACAGCGCGCGCGTCCAGTGGCCCTTCGGACAAGGGCTCACCGGTCGCGGGAGCGGTGGTCGTGGTGGTGGGAGAAGGATTCGAACCTTCGTAGGCAGAGCCGGCAGATTTACAGTCTGCTCCCTTTGGCCGCTCGGGCATCCCACCAAGCGCAGGGCATGGTAGGCGGCACCGCCGGGCCCTGCAAGCGAGCCCGCTGCGGCGCTCCTGCGCGGCTGCACTAGCATCCGGGGCCTGTTGGACCGAGGGAGGAGCCGATGGCCGAATCAAGCTTCGACGTCGTCGCCGAGGTCGATCGCCAGGAGGTCGACAACGCCATCAACCAGGCCGCCAAGGAGGTCGCCCAGCGCTACGACTTCAAGGGTGCCGACGCGTCCGTGGCCTGGTCCGGCGACCAGATCGTGATCGCGGCCAGCTCCGAGGACCGGGTCAGGGCGGCCCTCGACGTGCTCAAGGACAAGCTCGTCAAGCGCAAGGTCAGCCTCAAGGCGCTCCAGCACGGCGACCCGAAGCCGGCCGCGCGGGGCAGCTACCGCCTGGAGATCTCGCTGGTCAACGGCATCCCCGCCGACAAGGCCAAGGCCATGGTCAAGCAGATCAAGGCCTCGAAGCTGAAGGTGACCCCCGCGATCCAGGGCGACCGGCTGCGCATCTCCTCCAAGAGCAAGGACGCCCTGCAGGAGGTGCAGGCCCTGCTGCGCAACAACGACCAGGGCCTGCCGCTGCGCTTCACGAACTACAAGTAGCGCCCCAGGCGATCGCGGCAGTGTGTCACCTGGTGCACCGCCGCGGTGCCTCAGGTGACACGCCCCTCCCCTGCCGCGCCCGACGGCGGCCGCGCTCAGCGGCCCATCGCGACGTGGTAGACGGCGGAGCCGACGAGCTCGAGGGAGGCCTGCAGGCGGGTGGGGCTGATGTTGTAGGCGATGGTGTCCTCGGAGGTGTGGTAGATGGGCTCGAGGACCGGGGGCGTGCCGAGCTGGCGCCAGCTGTAGTTGCCAGCGGGGATGCCCAGCTCGTGGAACGGCACGTGGTCGCTGGAGCCGCGCTCGACGGGCCCGATGATCGACGCCGCGTAGCCGAGCCGCTGGCCTGCCGCCGCGACCGCCCGCGAGGTCGTGTTCTCCTGGCCGTCGACGGTGAGCAGCTGGTAGTAGATGTCCGGGCCGTCCCAGCTGGTCCCGACCATGTCGTTCTGGAACACGCCCCTGATGCGGGCGATCTCCTCGGGGCTGAGCTGGCCGGCGTAGAAGCGCGAGCCGATGAGGCCGAACTCCTCCGAGCCCCACAGCGCGAAGCGCAACGTGGCACGCGTCGGGTGCTTCGCCATCACGCGCGCCACCTCCAGGCACAGCGAGGTGCCGCTGCCGTCGTCGTTGGCGCCCGGCGCCCCGACCACCGAGTCGTAGTGGGCGGTGACCATGACCACGGGGGCGCTGCCACCGGCGTCGCGCTCGCCGATGACGTTGTAGGAGGTCAGGCCGCTGTGGTGCTCGGTGGACACCGTCACGGTGACCGGGCCTGCCGCGAGCGCCGCGCGCAGCCGCTCGCCGTGGACCTGGCCGCCGCTGACGACCGGCACCGCGAACGACTGGCTGAGCGCCGGGGCGGCCACCGGGCCGAGGCGTCGCAGCGGGTCGGTCCCTCCGCGCACCTGGATCACCGCGGCGGCGCCGAGGTCGACGGCGGTGCGGACCTGCGTGGTCCGCTGCGCGGTGCTGGCCAGGTAGTCGACCACCACGACCTTGCCGGCCACGTCGTCGGGGTAGTCCTCGGGCGCCAGCCCGGTGCCGGCGTCGACGAGCTCACCGGTGACGGTGGTGTCGAGCGCGCCCTGCGGCGACGCGCCGCCCTGCCAGCTGATGTCGTCGCCGAGGTCGGCGGTCGGCGACGACGTGTGGCTCAGGTAGCGGTCGGCCACGGCGAAGGGCTGCAGCGTGACCGCGTACCCGTAGCTGTCGAGGACCGCGGCGATGTAGTCGGCGGCCGCGTGCTCCGACGGGGTGCCGGAGATCCGCGGGCCGATCTCCTCGCTGAGCACGTGCAGGTGCTGCAGCGCTCGGGCGACGTCGACGTGACCGACGATGCGCCGGTCGTAGGCGTCCAGCGTCGACGCGCGCCCGGCCACGCGCGAGCCCGTCTGCGCCCACGCCGGGCTCGGCACGGCACCGATCGCCGCGGCGGCGGCGATGGCCCGCAGCAGGTCGCGCCGGGAGAGGCCCGGCGCCGTCGGCAGAGAGGAGGGCACGTCCCGCATGGCAGGCTCCTGTCCGTCGTCCGGGGCCGAGCGGACCCGACCAGCTGTCGTGTCGGCCCCACCGGTGACGCGGCAGGCTATGCGGGGACTTATCAGTTCACAAGGGGTTTCTGCTCTTTGTCTGCCGTGTGGTGCTGCGAGGCTCCCGTCAGATCTCGCGACGCAGGTCGGGGTCCCGCTCCTCGACGACGCGGCGTCGGGCCGGCTCCTCGACGACCACGCTGCGGCGGCGGTTCGAGCGCATGAACAGCGACAGGATCAGACCGACGACACCCGCGACCATGAGGATGTAGCCGATCACGTTGATCTGCAGGCCTGAGATCTCGAAGTCGACGGCGAACGCGAGGATCGCGCCGAGGGCGATGAGGAAGATGCTCCCGCCGAGGGTCATGACAGCTCCAGTCGCGAGGGGACGGCGTGCGCGACAGCATCCCCCGCTCGGGGGGCCGATGAACCCCGGGCTGAGCGACTAGGGCGCGGCGGCGCCCACGAGCGTCGACACGCGCGCCACGTCGGCGAACAGGTCGGGGTAGACGCCGACCGCGACCGCCGCCACCGCCAGCGCCGTCATGGCGAACGAGAGCGCGAAGCCGGGGCGGATCGCCGCCGTGCTCGCCGGCGCGTCGAACCACATCGTCCGCACGATCGCGAGGTAGTAGAACATCGCGATCACGGAGTTGATGACCACCGCGGCGGCCAGAGCCCAGGCGCCGGCGCTGGCAGCGGCGTTGAAGATGAAGAACTTCGCCCACAGGCCCACCAGCGGTGGCAGCCCGCCGAGGGACACCAGGAACAGCGTCAGCCCCAGCGCGGTGCCCGGCGAGCGACGCCCCAGCCCCGCGTAGTCGTTGAGGTCGCGGGTGGGGTGCGTCCGCGCCACGGCGATCACGCACGCGAACGCGCCGATGTTCATGACCGCGTAGGCCAGGAGGTAGATCACGACCGCCGCGAAGGCGATGTCGTTGACCTCGGTGAGGCCGTCGCGGACCAGCGCGAACGGGACGAGCATGTAGCCGGCGTGGCCGATCGACGAGTACGCCAGCAGGCGCACGATGTTGCGCTGCTGCAACGCCACGAGGTTGCCGAAGGTCATGGTCAGGACCGCCAGCACCCCGAACACCGGACCCCACACCTCGGCGTACGGCGCGAAGGCCACGAACATGATCTGCAGCAGGCCCGCGAAGCCGGCCCCCTTCGACGCGACCGACAGGAACGCGGCGACGGGGATGGGCGCGCCCTCGTAGGTGTCCGGCGCCCAGAAGTGGAACGGCACCGCGGACACCTTGAAGCCGAAGCCGACCGTGACGAACAGCAGGCTGGCCAGCAGCAGGGGCTCCGGCTCCCCGATCGCGCGCAATCCCTCGGCGACGCCGGCGAGGTCGGTGGTGCCGGTGAAGCCGTACACGATCGACAGCCCGAACAGCAGCACGGTCACCGACAGCACGCCGATGAGGAAGAACTTCAGCGCGCCCTCGTTGGAGCGCAGGTCGAACTTGCGCAGCCCCGCCATCACGAACCCGGGCACGCTGACCAGCTCCAGCGCCAGGAAGATCATCACGAAGTCGCGGGCGCTGGGCATGAGCATCGCCCCGATGAAGGACGACAGCAGCAGGAAGTAGTACTCGCCCTGGTAGGTGCGGAACTCCGAGAAGTAGCGGTAGCTGACGAACAGGACGAACAGCGCCGTCAGCAGGAAGAACGCCTTGAGCAGCAGCGCGTAGGAGTCGACCACGAACATCTGCCCGAAGGCGCCGCGGCTGGTGCCGTCGACGGCGAGCGCGACGACGAAGCCCAGCGCCACCAGCACGCCGATGGCGGCGATCGGGTTGACCCAGCGCTTGCGCTCGCCGGACAGGAACAGCTCGACGAGCAGCACGACCAGCGACGTGGCCACCATCGTGAGCTCGGGGGCCAGGGCGAAGTAGTCGATCGTCGTCACCGAGTCCATGCCGTCCTCGTCGCCGTCCTCGTCGTCGGAGTCGCCTCGTGCACCGCCGCTAGCCGCTGAAGGCGGCCATGATCGCGACCACGTCGGGGTTGGTGAGCCCGAACACCAGCGCGGGGATCACCCCGAGCCCCAAGGTGAGCAGGAGCAGCGGCGCCCAGCTGGTGACCTCGATGGCGGACACGTCCGGCAGGTGGTGCTCCTTCCAGCGCTCGGGGGCGGTGCCCATGGTGACCCGCTGCAGCATGTACAGGAAGTAGCCGGCGGTCAGGACCGTGCCGACCGCACCGACGACCATGCACACCCGGAACAGCGTGAGGTAGCCGGCGTCGACCAGCGCCGGGGCCGGGTTGAAGGCGGCCAGCAGCGCGAAGACCTCACCCCAGAACCCGGCCAGCCCCGGCAGCCCCAGGCTGGCGATCGCCACGAAGGTCAGGATCGCGCCCATGCGCGGCATGGTCTGCAGCACGCCGCCGCCGATGTCGGCGATCGCGCGGGTGTGGTAGCGCTCCTTGATGGAGCCGACCACGAAGAACAGCATCCCGGTGATGACGCCGTGGGCGACCATGCCGAAGATCGCGGCGTTGATCCCGGTGGGCGTGAGCGTGGCGATGCCGAGCATCACGAAGCCCATGTGCCCCACCGAGCTGAAGGCGATGAGCCGCTTGAGGTCGGTCTGCGCCATGCAGCACAGCGCCCCGTAGATGATCGCCACCACCGCCAGGACCGCCATCAGCGGCGCGAACGCCTGCGAGCCCTCGGGCAGGATCGGCAGCGCGATGCGCACGAACCCGTAGGTGCCCATCTTCAGCAGGATGCCGGCCAGCAGCACCGAGCCGATCGTGGGCGCCTCGGTGTGGGCGTCGGGCAGCCACGTGTGGAACGGCCACATCGGCACCTTGATGGCGAAGCCGAGGAAGATGCCGAGGAACGCCAGCCGCCCGAAGGTGCCGGCGAACCGCCCCGCCGCGCCCAGCTCGGTCAGCTCGACGATGTCGAAGGTCTGCGCCCCGGACTGGAAGTACAGCGCCAGGAACGCCACGAGCATGAACACCGAGCCGAACAGCGTGTAGAGGAAGAACTTCACCGCCGCGTACTCGCGCCGGGGCCCGCCCCACACCCCGATCATGAAGTACATGGGGACCAGGACCAGCTCCCAGAAGATGAAGAACAGGACCAGGTCGAAGGCGATGAAGGTCCCCGCCATGCCGGTCTGCAGCAGCAGCATGAGGGACAGGAAGACCTTGGGCCGCCCCGGCTCCTCGATGTGCTGCAGCGCGTACACGCTGCACAAGAACGTCAGCAGGTAGCTGAGCACGAACAGCGGCATGCTGATGCCGTCGATCGCGACGTGGTAGTTGGCCCCGATCGCCGTGATCCACGGCACGTTGAGCTCGAAGGCGAGGGCGCCAGCCTGCCGCTCGGGGGAGAACCACCAGGTCGCGAGGATCCCCAGCGACAGCAGCAGGCCGAGCAGCGACACGACCAAGGCGACCGGCCGCGCGGCCTCCTCGCTGCGCTTGGGGATGAGCGCGATGATCGCCGCGCCCACCAGGGGCAGGAACACGGTGATGCTGATCGCCGAGCTGTTCCAGAAGTCCATCGTCGGGGGTGTCCTTGTGGGTCGGGGGCGGCTCAGCCGGCCACGAAGGCGATGGCGAGGACGAACACGCCGACGAACAGGGCGCCGGCGTAGAGCTGGACGTTGCCGGACTGCACCTTGCGGAGCAGGTCGCGACCGAGCACGTTGGCGCCGCCGGCGAGGCCGTGGATGACGCCGTCGATGCCGCGCTGGTCGGCGTAGCGGTAGGTCAGGCGCCCCAGCGACACGGCCGCGGCGCCGGCGAGGTAGACGATCCGGTCGAGGACGTGGTCGTTGGTCCAGTAGGCCCAGCGGGCGAGGGTGCCGCGCACCAGCCCGCGGGCGATGACGTCGCTGTAGAGGTCGTCGAGGTAGTACTTGCGCACCAGCAGCGTGGTGAGCGGGCCCATCTGCAGCATCGGGTCGCGCTCCGGCAGGCGGCGGTAGAGCGCGGTCCCGAGCGCGATCCCGCCGAGCGCGAGCAGCGTCGTGACGGTGGCGAGCACCACGTTGAACTCGGCGGGGTGCCCCTCGAAGTACTCGAGCGAGAACATGGTCCAGGCGGCGAAGCCGACCGAGTGCAGCGCGTCGGTCGGGATGTTGATGAAGCCGATCAGGGCCGCCGGGACGGCCAGCACGATCAGCGGGACGGCCATCGCCGGCGGCGACTCGTGCGGGTGGCCGTGGCCGCGGTACTCCCCGGCGAACACCAGCCACAGCACGCGGGTCATGTAGAAGGCGGTGATGAGGCCGCCGAGCGAGCCGAGGACCAGCACGAGCGTGCCGGTGGCCCCGCCGCCGCCGAGGGCGCCGGCGAGGATCTCGTCCTTGGACCAGAAGCCGGCCAGCGGCGGGATGGCCGCCAGCGCCAGGGAGCCGATCAGGAAGGTCCAGAACGTGATCGGCATGGCCTTCCGCAGGCCGCCCATGTCGCTCATGTTGTTCGAGTGGACGGCGTGGATGAGCGAGCCGGCGCCCAGGAACAGCAGCGCTTTGAAGAAGCCGTGCGTGAACAGGTGGAAGATGCCGGCGGTGTAGCTGAACGCCAGCGCCGCGACCATGTAGCCGAGCTGGCTGATGGTCGAGTACGCCAGCACCTTCTTCACGTCGTCCTGGACCAGCGCGAGGAGCCCGGCGACGAACAGGGTGACCGCGCCGATCACCGCGATCACCGTCATCGCCACGTCCGAGGTCTGGTACAGCGGGTACAGGCGCGCGACCAGGAACACGCCCGCGGTCACCATCGTGGCGGCGTGGATCAGCGCCGACACCGGGGTCGGGCCCGCCATCGCGTCGGGCAGCCACGTGTGCAGCGGGAACTGCGCCGACTTGCCGATCGCGCCGATGAACAGGGCGACCAGCCCGAACGTGAGCAGGCTCTGGGAGTAGTCGCCGGCCTCCACCGCCGTGAAGATCTCGCCGATGTTGAAGGTGCCGAACATCCCGAACAGGGTGATGACGCCGACGATCAGCCCGACGTCGCCGAGCTTGGTGGTGATGAAGGCCTTGATGGCGGCGTCCTGGTTCTCCTTCTCCTCCCACCAGAAGCCGATGAGCAGGAAGGAGCAGATCCCGACCAGCTCCCAGCCGACCAGCACCAGCATCAGGTTGTTGGCGATGACCAGCAGGAGCATCGACGCGGTGAAGACGCTGAGCAGGCCGAAGAAGTAGGTGTAGCGGGGGTCGCCGTGCATGTAGCCGGTCGAGTAGACCTGCACCATCAGGCTCACGAAGGTGACGAGCAGGAACATCATCGCCGTGAGCCCGTCGACCCTCATGCCCGCCTCGAAGGAGGCGTCCTCCCCGAAGGTCGCCAGGGTGAAGCCGGCCTCCTTGACGAAGGCCCCACCCCCGTGCGCCTCGGCCGCGCCCCCCTCCTCGGCCGGCTGCTCGGCCGCGTCGGCCACCGGGACGGCCAGGGCGGTCTCGCTCTCCTCGCCGTGGGCCGCCGCAGCGGCGTCGACGTTGTTCGAGAAGACCTCGATCGCGACCCCGACCGACAGCAGCAGCGCGATGGCGATCGTGGCGATCCCGATCTCCGCGCCCTTGCGCGGCCACTGGCGGCCGGTGGCGAAGATCAGCGCCGCCGACAGCGCCGGCAGCGCGGGGATGAGCCAGGCGTAGTCGCTCACGTCGCGGCCCCTAGTACTTCATCAGGTCGGCGTCGTCGATGTTGACCGACGCGCGGTTGCGGTAGAGCAGCAGGATGATCGCCAGGCCGACGCCGACCTCGGCGGCGCCGACGGCGAGCACGAACAGCGCGAACGACTGGCCGGTCAGCAGCGCCTCGCCGGTGCGCTCGGCGGCCAGGCGGCCGAAGGCGACGAGGTTGACGGTCACCGACGCCAGCATCAGCTCGACGCTCATCAGGACGAGGACCGCGTTGCGCCGCGACAGGACGCCGTACACGCCGACGCAGAACAGCAGCGCCGCGAACACGAGCGGGTAGACCGCTTGGATCTGCACGAGCTACTCCTCCTCGCCGGTGGCGATGCCCGCTGCCACCTCGTCGGGGTAGGACGTCACGCCGGGGGTGGCGCTCGCGTCCGTGGGGACCGGGGTGGGGCGCTCCCGCTCGACGGTGTCGATGTGCGGGTCGGGGCCCTCCCCCTCCTCCCGCCGGGCGATCACGACGGCCCCGATCAGCGCGACGGTGAGGAAGAAGCCGAGCGCCATGAAGGGGAACGCCCAGAAGGTGTAGAGGATGTCGCCCAAGGCGCCGGCTCCGGTGACGTCGATCGTCATGGTCGCGTCGCCGAAGGAGCCGAAGATCAGCACCACCAGGAGGGCGAACAGGCCGCCGGACACGCTCAGCGGCAGCAGCTTGCCCATGTCGTTGTGCTGCGCCATCGGTCCGATCGGCGCACGCGTGAGCATGAGCCCGAACAGGATCAGCACCACGACGGCGCCGACGTAGACGAGCACCTGCACCCAGGCCAGGAACTCCGCGCCGAGCACGAGGAAGGTGGCCGCCACCGCGAGCAGCGCGACGACCAGGTACAGCGCCGCGTGCACGACGTTGCGGGCGGTCACGACCAGCAGGGCCGAGGCCCCGCCGACGACGGTGATCGCCAGCATGGCGATGTCGATGACGGTCACGACTGCCCCTCCCGCTCGGCTCGGATGCGGGCCTTCTCCTTGCGCACGTAGGCGGCCTTGGCCCTCGCCCGGGCGACGCGCTCGCTCTTCCCCTCGGCGATGAGCTGGTCGTAGACCTCCTGGTCGATCTGCGCCTCGACGTGGATGTCCTCTTCCTGCTTCTTGGCCGCGGGTGCGGCCGCGGCAGCGCCACCGGCCGGGGCGCCACCGGCCGCGGCGCCGCCTGCTGCGGCGGGGGCCGCCGGCGCGGCCGCGGCGGCGCTGGCCTCAGCCGCCTTGCGCGCGGCGGCGAGGCCGTCGCTGATCTCCTTGGGGGTCTCGGCGCCGACCTCCAGCTCGGGTGGCGGCGGGACCGTGTCCATCCACTTGCGCAGCTGCTCCTTCTCGTGGGTCAGCTCGCGGATCGAGTAGGTCGAGTACTCGAACTCCGGCGACCAGAACAGCGCGTCGAAGGGGCACACCTCCACGCAGATCCCGCAGTACATGCACAGCGCGAAGTCGATCGCGAAGCGGTCGAGCACGTTGCGCGTGCGCGCCCGCGCCCCCTCCTCCTTGGGCGGCACCGTCTCCTTGTGGCTGTCGATGTAGATGCACCAGTCCGGGCACTCCCGGGCGCACAGCATGCAGACGGTGCAGTTCTCCTCCATGAGCGCGATCACGCCGCGCGTGCGCGGCGGCAGATCGGGCTTCACGTGCGGGTACTGCTGCGTGGTGGGCTTCTTCAGCAGCGTCTTCAGGGTGACGCCGAGGCCCTTGAGCAGCCCGACCTGCGGGAGCGTTGCGGTCATGCCAGCACCTTGAAGACGGCGACGACGACGATCTGGAGCAGGGCGAGCGGGATCAGGATCAGCCACGAGAAGCGCTGCAGCTGGTCCTCGCGCAGGCGCGGGAAGGTCGCGCGGAACCACACCATGACGAAGACCAGCGTGGTGATCTTGCCCATGGTGATGGCGAAGCCGAGGAGCGCGCCGAGCCAGCCGGACGGCAGCGGCACACCCGGCCACAGGTACCAGCCGCCGAGGAACAGCACGGTGGCCAGCGCCGACATCACCACCATGCCCGCGTACTCGGACAGCATGAAGAAGGCGAAGCGGATGCCCGTGTACTCGGTCATGTGCCCGGCGATGATCTCGGCGTCGGCGATGGGCATGTCGAACGGCGGCCGCGACAGCTCCGCGAGCGCCGCGGTGAAGAACATCAGGAAGCCGAGCAGCTGCGGCACCGCGTACGGCACCGGGATCCCGAACGCGGTGAAGGAGTGCTGCGCCTCGACGATGCCGACCAGCGACAGCGTCCCGGCCTGCACGACGACGGCGGCGGCGGCCAGCACCAGCGGCAGCTCGTAGGCGATCAGCTGCGCCGCGGCGCGGATCCCGCCCATCAGCGAGTACTTGTTGTTGCTCGACCAGGCCGCCATGAGCAGGCCGATCACGCTCACCGACGAGACGGCGAGCGCGAAGAAGACGCCGGTGTCGAGGTCCTCGGCCCACAGGCCCGGGCCGAACGGGATCACGACGAGGATGATCATCGCCGGGATCAGCGCGACCCCGGGGGCGAGCGCGAACACCCAGCGGTCGGCGCGCGCCGGGATGATGTCCTCCTTCTGCAGGAACTTCAGGCCGTCGGCGACCAGCTGGCCGACACCGTGCTTGATCGGCCCGAGCCCCGCCTCCATGGGCCCGTAGCGGGCCTGCATGTGGCCCAGGACCTTGTGCTCCATGTAGCCCATGACCAGCGGCGCGACCAGGAAGAAGGCCAGCACCGCGACGACCTTGAGGAGCAGCGCCAGCCAGGCGTTGTCGAGGGCGAAGATCGAGGTGTCCACGCTGCCGTCGTCCTATCGGTCCACGTCGCCGACCACGAAGAACACGCTGCCGAGGATCGCGATCATGTCAGGCAGGAGGGCCCCCTCGAGCAGGTGCGGGATCATCTGCACGTTCGAGAACGACGGCGTGCGCATCTTCAGGCGCCAGGGGTTCTTCTTGCCGTCGCTCACGAGGTAGTAGCCGGTCTGCCCCAGGGGGTTCTCGGTGCGCACGTAGGTGGCGCCCTCGGGGGCCTTGACGATCTTGGGCAGCTTGACGTTGACCGGACCGGACGGCAGCCCCTCGATGACCTGGTCGATGAGGTCGCAGGACACGTCGATGCGGTCGAGGAGGACCTTGAAGCGGTCGTAGCTGTCGCCGGCGGTGCCGACCGGGACGCGCACGTCGAGGCGGTCGTAGACCGCGTAGGGCTCGGTGACGCGCACGTCTTCGGCGACGCCCGAGGCGTGCAGCGTCGGCCCCGTCACGCCGTAGTCGAGGGCGACCGCCGGGTCCAGCACGCCGACGCCCTTGGTGCGGGCGACGAAGATCTCGTTGCCGAACAGCAGGTCGCGGTACTCCTCGTTGCGGACCCGGATGGTCTTGGTCAGCTGCTTGGAGGCCTTGAGGAAGCCGCGCGGCAGGTCCTCCTTGAGGCCGCCGACGCGGTTGTAGGTGAAGTGCAGGCGACCGCCGGTGGCCGACTCCATGAGGTGCTGGATGTCCTCGCGCTCGCGGAAGGCGAAGAACACCGGCGTGATGGCGCCGAGCTCCAACCCGAAGGACCCCACGAACATGAGGTGGTTGAGGATCCGGTTCCACTCGGCCATGAGCACCCGGATCCACTGGGCGCGCTCGGGCACCTCCAGCTCCATCATCCGCTCGACCGCCATCGCGACGCCGAGCTCGTTGTTGAACGCGCTCAGCCAGTCGTGGCGGTTGACCAGGGCGATGATCTGGCGGTAGTCGCGCGCCTCGGCGAGCTTCTCGAAGCCGCGGTGCATGTAGCCGATGATCGGCTGCGCGCGGACGATCTTCTCGCCGTCGAGGTCGAGCACGATCCGCAGGACGCCGTGGGTCGCAGGGTGCTGCGGCCCGACGTTGAGGTTCATCTCCTGGGTCGACAGCTCCTGCTCGCCGGTGCGGATCTCGACGAGCATGCTCTCGCCAGGCGGACCCGGGACGACGCCCGCGCCCTCGCGGGGCAGCATGGTCTCGGTCACGTCACGGCTCCCTGTCGTCGTCTCGCCGCTGCGCGGCGTCGGTGCCGGATGAGTCCGGCGGTGGCGTCTCGCTGCCGCTGCTGGCGCGCTCGCCCTCGGTCCCCGCCTCGGCCGCGCCCTCGTCGCTGTCGCCGTCGCCGCTGTCGGCCTCGGAGGAGGGTGCGTCACCGGCCTGCTCGACCGCGCCAGCGCGGCGCCCCTCGGCCTCGACGCCCGGCGTGCCGCTGGGCGTCGCGGGAGCGCCCTCGCCGTACTCGGCTTCGGTCTCGGCGTGCGGCACCGGCTGCTCGACGCCGGGGACGTCACCGGGTGCGCCGCGCGCGGTGTCGCCGGCGACGGCGCCGGCGGCGGCGTCCTTGGCGACGTCGGTGCCGGCGATCTCGGCCGCGCCCTCGGGGGTCTGCGGCTCGGGCTCGCCGGCTGCGGCGGCCGCCTGCGCGGC
>Ga0207864_1003625_pt1 | contig 12755 bp, 6 predicted proteins | sample HigsolmetaAR202D_FD_184834 | JGI IMG/M metagenome (GOLD analysis project Ga0207864, IMG submission 184834) | Ionic liquid and high solid enriched microbial communities from the Joint BioEnergy Institute, USA - AR20-2-D (SPAdes) (version 2) ...
GACAGTTTCTTCAACCGCATCGCCCAGAGTTTTCAGTTCGAGCTGGATCTGCCCGCCGATGCGATCATCGTCGCGGCAGACGATGCCCGTGCTGTGCAACTGCGGCTGGAAGCGATCGAGGCGATGCTCGCCGATGACGATCCGCACGTGCTGGTCGATCTCCTGCGGCGGCTGCACCACGACAAGGCGCAACGCAGCGTTACCGAGGCGATTGAATCCATTGTGAAGGACCTGCACGATGTGTATCGACTGGCGCCGCAGGCTGAAGTCTGGTCGGCGCTGAAGCCGCCGCAGAATCTTCTGTCTCCCGCGCAGCTTGCCGACGCGGTGCGGACGCTGGAGGACGTCGTGACGATGCTCTCCACACGCTGGATTACGCGCCATCGCGACGCGGCGATCAAACTGATGGAGTCGGCCCGGCGCAACGACTGGGAAAGTATCGTCTCCAATGGTCTTGCCAAAGCGGTTACCACCGGCAACGGAACCTACTGCAGCAAGCCGGTCGCTGATGAGCTGGCCAGAGCCGTTGCTCCCGTAGCAAGACACGCCGCCGCGACGATCGTTGGTCAGATAACCCACCGTGCCCGGGCGATGCACGATCTCCTGCGGCGGTTCGATGAGCATTTCACGCGGTTGCGGCGCGAGCGTCGCGTGCAGTTGTTCTCCGATCTGCCCGTGAAACTGGGGGGGGCACTGCTGCGTGGCGACGAGACCTCAGCCGAGGTGTTGCAGGACATCTGCTATCGACTCGATGGCAGGGTACAGCATCTTCTGCTTGATGAGTTTCAGGACACCAGCATCGAACAGTGGCAGGTGCTGCTTCCCTTTGCGCAGGAAATCTGCGCCCATGGCGATGAAAGTTTCAGTCGCACGTTCTTCTGCGTGGGCGACCTGAAACAGGCGATTTACAACTGGCGTGGTGGGTGTGCCCAGCTTTTCGCACAGGTGGAACGTGATCTGCACCTGGACGACAGCGCCCGCGCTTCACTCAACCACAGTTTCCGCTCGTCGCAGATTGTGCTCGATGTGGTCAACAGGGTGTTCGAGCGGCTGGCGGATGCGGTGCCGGTGTGCGATCACGTTGAGACGGTGCTGGCGTGGCAGGAAGGGTTTCAGCAGCACATCGCTGCGCGCGATCTGCCGGGATATGTCGAGCTGCGCACGTCGCCAGCACCGCCGGAAAAGAATGACACCCCCGAGGTTTATCAGGAGGAGGTGGAAACGCCGGGCGATTCGCATCTGTCCTACGTGGCTGACCGCGTGGCGGCGATCGCGGCCGAAGCACCCGGCAGATCCATCGGCGTCATCGTGCGCACCAACGACACGGTGAACAGGCTGATCTACCACCTGCGACGCCGATCACAGCCCGTCAGTGGCGAGGGTGGCAACCTCGTCACTGACGACCCCGCGGTGAACGTCGTGCTATCCGCGTTGACGCTGGCGGATCATCCCGGACACAGTGCTGCTGTGTTCCATGTGCTCACCTCGCCGATGGCGCCGATCATTGGCCTGACCTCGATGGAGGAAGCACATGTCGCGGACATCGCGCGCAACATCCGCCGTCAACTGATGCTTCACGGCTACGCGGCTCTGCTGTCGCAGTGGGTACGCGCGCTGGCGCCATCGTGCGATCGGCGTGGGGTGATGCGGCTGATGCAACTGGTCGAACTGGCGGACCGCTACGACCCGGCCATCACGTTGCGCACGCGCGACTTCATCAAGTTCGTGCGTTCCACGCCTGTGGAAGAGCCGACCTCCGCGTCGATTCGCGTGATGACAGTGCACAAGTCCAAGGGGCTGGAGTTCGATGTGGTGGTGCTGCCGCAGTTGGATACGCTGCTTGGACAGGTGCGCGAAGTCGTCTGGTGTTATCGCGAGGATCCCACGCAGCCTCCGGATGCCATCTTCGCAGCGAGCAACCAGACGATTCGTGAGATTGTTTCGCGCGACAACCCGACCTACCTTGAGGCGTACGAGCAGGAAGTTCAGGCGAGGCTTCAGGATGACCTGTGCGGGTTCTACGTGGCGATGACCCGCGCCCGTTACGCGCTGCACATGATCGTCCCGCCAATTCGCCGCACGAAGACCGGTATCAGCACGAAAGGTACAACGAATCCGTGCTGCGCTTCGATCCTGCGTGATCGGCTGGAGGTGAGTGGGGAAGGTTTTGCTGGTGACGAAGTGCTGTTCAGCCACGGCGATCCGCGCTGGTATGAGAAGCTTCCGCGTCCGGTGGAGCAGCCGTCGGTATCGGCACAACCATCCGAACGTCGGCCGTCGGTGCGACTGGCACCGGCTGAATCACGTACGCGACGGTCCTGGCCTCGTATCAGCCCGTCGTCGCTGCAGCATCAGGGCCGAATCAGTGCCGCCGAACTGCTCGCCATCGATACACACGCCGGCCGACAACGCGGCAGCGCCATGCACCATCTGTTCGAGCAGATCGGCTGGCTGGATGACGGTGTGCCGGATGATGCAACGCTGATGCAGGCCCTGCGCGAGAGCGATATGCGTGCCGAGGACGCCTGGCTCGCCGAACAGCTTCAGCAGTTCCGGCAGATGCTGGAACTGCCCGGCGTACGCGAGGCACTGGTGCGTCCCACGACGGCTGCGGGCGCAACCTGCGAGCTGTGGCGTGAAAGACCGTTCGCCGTGCACCTGGACAATCGGCTGTTGCGTGGCACGTTTGACCGTGTCATCGTCACGCGCGAAGGCAATCGGACGGTGCACGCACGGCTGATCGACTTCAAGACTGACCGCATCGATACGCCTGAGGCGATTGCCGCGGCCGTCGACATCTACCGCCCGCAGATCGACGCCTATCGCCGGGCGCTGCAAACCATGCTGCAACTGCCCGCCGATCGGGTGCAGGCGCAACTGCTCTTCCTTGAAACAGGTCAGCTCGTTACGTGCTGATCGTCATCGTGCGCGTGGAAAATACGTCTCCTCCGGCGAGGCACCGATCCACGGAAACGCTGTTTTCCCGATGCGCTTGACTTCGCATTGCTTCCTACAGTGTTCCGCCCCGTCGACCGGGATCGTGAACATCCGGAAGCCCTGCCGTGGCGGTGACGCAATCTCAACAGCGCGCATTTGTGGACTTCTCCCGATACGTGTTGATCGCCGTGAGCATCGTTATCGCATCGGTGCTGCTGGTGTTGTTTCTGTGGTATTCGATCTGGGTGCTGATGCTCATCTTCGCGGGCATCCTGCTGGCGGTGGCGCTGCGTGCGATGGCTGATGGTGTGGCGCGGGTGACGGGGTTTTCGCCCGGCTGGTCGCTGGTCACGGTGGTGGTGCTGCTGGTGGCACTGATTGTGGGAACCAGTTGGATTGCCGCCCCGAGTGTGGCGGACCAGATTGCACAGCTTGGCGAACAGTTGCCCAAATCGCTTGATAAGCTTACCGACTGGCTCAAGCAGTATCGCTGGGGGCGATGGATTGTCTACTGGTCGCCCGACACGAGCATGATCGAGCAGGGGCTGCCCAATATCCTCGGCCAGGCGACAGGGCTGCTCTACAGCACCATCGGGGCGATCATGGGCATTGTGATCGTCGTGCTCGTCGGGCTGCACGTTGCGGCTGATATCGACCTTTACACCCGCGGTGTGCTGCGCATGGTGCCCCTGGGCTATCGGCCACGCATGGCGAAGGTGATCGCGGCGCTGGGCGTTACCATCCGTCGCTGGCTGTTCGGCCAGTTCCTGGGTATGTGTTACGTCGGTGTTTTCACCTACCTGGGCCTGTGGATGCTGGATATCCCGTTGGCGTTCATCCTCGCGCTGCTGGCCTTTGCGCTGGAATTCGTGCCCAACTTCGGCCCCATCGTTTCTGCTGTCCCAGCGGTGCTCATCGCCTTCGTGCAAAGCCCTGAACTGGGGATCTGGGTGGTGCTGCTTTATTTCCTCGTGCAGCAGTCCGAAGGTTCGATCGTTATGCCGCTGATTCAGCATCGCACGGTGTCGCTGCCGCCGGTGCTGACGATTACCACACAGGTGCTGCTGGGGATTCTGCTGGGACCAGTGGGGGTGCTGCTGGCAACGCCGCTCACCGCGGTGGCGCTGGTGCTCGTGCAGATGCTATACGTCGAGGACACGCTGGGCGACAGCATCATGACGCCGGAGGACAAGCTCAGCCCTGAGCAGGTTCCCGACCTGCCACAACCGGAGGGCCCACCACCTCAGAACCACTTACCGTCACCATCGCCGCCGAAAGACTCGCCCTCTGAAAAACCACCGGAGCATCCGTTGCCGCCGTCACCCGATCATGACAAACCGCGCGATGACAGTACGTAGAGCGGTCTGTTTCATTTCGGCTTTTCCTTCTTCCGAAGGGAGAGGGGGCATCGCACGCCCGAACTAATACATCACCACATCGCCAAATCACCAAATAACAACCGCGGCGACCAGGCGAGGTGTCGGACCTCACCTGATCACCGCGGTGTGGGATTGACTCAACGTGACTTAGTTGTGTGCGGCCGTGGCGGCGCCGTTGACGATGGCTTCGATGTCCAGGCCCAGGCCTTTGGCAACGCCTTCGCCGTACGCCGGATCGGCCTTGTAGAAGTGCACGATCTGACGCTCCTGGATGAAGCGCGGCACCGACTTCATGCTCACGACGATGTTGTCGATCAGTCGGGCCCGTTCATCGGGCTTCATCAGGCGGAACAGGTCGCCCGCCTGCGTGTAATCGTCGTTGCCATCGCGATGGTCGTAGCGGTCGGCTGGCATCCCGTCCAGTGGCAGCGGCGGTTCCTTGTACTTCGGATCCGCCACCGGCCCGCCGAAGCTGTTGGGCTCGTAGTTGGGCGCCGAACCGAAGTTGCCATCCACCCGCATCAGACCGTCGCGGTGGTAGGTGTGCACCGGGCACTTCGGACGGTTCACCGGGATCTGCTGATAATTCACGCCCAGGCGATAGCGATGCGCATCGGGGTAGCTCAGCAGGCGGCCCTGCAGCATCTTGTCCGGCGAGTAGCTGATGCCCGGCACCACGTTCACCGGCGAGAAGGCCACCTGTTCGATCTCGGCGAAATAGTTTTCGGGGTTGCGGTTCAGCTCGAACTCGCCCACCTCGATCAGCGGGAACTCGCCGTGCGGCCACACCTTGGTCAGGTCGAAGGGGTTGTACTTCCAGTTCTTTGCCTGCTCCTCGGTCATGATCTGCACGCAGAAGCGCCACTTGGGATAGTCGCCGCGTTTGATCGCCTCGAAGAGGTCGCGCGTGGCGTGGTCCGGATCTTCACCTGCCATCTTGATGGCTTCCTCGCGGGTGAAGTTCTGGATGCCCTGTTTGGTCTTGAGGTGGAACTTGCACCAGACACGTTCACCCTTGTCGTTGATGAAGCTGAACGTGTGGCTGCCGTAGCCGTTCATGTGACGATAGGTGCGGGGCGTACCGCGATCGCTGAAGAGGATCGTCACCTGGTGCAGCGACTCGGGAGACAGTGACCAGAAGTCCCACATCATCGTGGGGCTCTTGAGGTTGGTCTGCGGGTCGCGCTTCTGGGTGTGGATGAAATCGCTGAACTTCGAGGGGTCGCGGATGAAGAAGATCGGCGTGTTGTTGCCCACCAGGTCCCAGTTGCCCTCGGGCGTGTAGAACTTGATGGCGAAACCGCGCGGGTCGCGTTCGGAATCGGCCGAGCCTTTCTCGCCACCCACGGTGGAGAAGCGGCAGATCGCCTCGGTCACCGCGCCGGGCTGCAGGCACTTGGCCATCGTGTACTTGCTGATGTCGCCGGTGATGCGCAGCACGCCGTACGCACCAGCCCCCTTGGCGTGGACCACACGCTCGGGGATGCGTTCGCGGTTGAAGTGCGCCATCTTCTCGACGAACTGCAGGTCCTGCATGAGCATCGGGCCACGCGGGCCTGCTGTGATCGAATTCTGATTGTCACCAACCGGTGCGCCTTCGGCTGTCGTGAGAATCTTTCGGGGTGAACCATTCCCGTTGCCGTTGGTTGAGGCCATGTTCCGTTCTCCTGTATTTGCCTGACACATCCGTGAGAAATTGCCCGGACACCGGCAGTATGAACATCTCTGACTCGTCGGTCAACCTGCCCTCGCGATCAATCGCGAGCGCGCAACGACCGCGCATTCCCCGTGCAGGCGGTTGCATCACACAATGCGCTTACGTTTCAGAACGCCCAGAGCAGACCCGCGTAGTACTTGAAGTCGTTGTGTTTCTCACCGGGCGCCACTTCGGATTCGTACTCGTTCTCGACGCCCAGCTTCAACGACAAGCCCAGATCACGGTCGATTTCCATCTGCCATGCCGCACCGGTGACGTTACGGAACTGGAAGGGCGACTCCAGAGCGGGGAAGAAGTTGGTGTACCCGATGATCTTGTGCTTGTCAGTGAAGCGGTACTCGGTTTCCAGGCCAAGCATCGCTTCAGGAGTGAAGCCACGCTCCTCGCCTTCGAAGCGGTAATTGCCACCGATACCGGCCCGGCCTCGCAGGTCCCACTTTTCCTGTTGCACGAAGGTGTAGCCGATACCGCCGAAGGCGCTGACCCGATGCTCCCAGGATTGCAGCTGGTCGTATTCGTAAGTGACCGTGCCGAAGATGAAGTAGGGCCGATCGGGGAACAGCCAGTCCTTCGTGACGTTGGCGGTGAACTCGTTTCGGCTCGTTTCGTTGTCGTTTTCACTTCGGGCATAGAGGGCGGACAAACGCCAGCGGTCGTGCTCGTCCTCGTAGTCGGCGCCGAAGCCGGCACGCAGGTCGAACGTTTCAGTGTTGCCCTCACTGCCGTTGACCGCCAGTTCAATTCTGCGGTTCCAGCCCTGCAGGAAGGTGGTGCCGAAGAGGCCGGGAGTAACGGGTTTGGCTGGTTCCGCCGCAGGGGTGGGAACGGCGACTTCCTCCGGCTGCACCGGTGGGGCATCGGACTGCACCAGCCGTGTCACCTGATCGCGCGGCACCGTCAGCTCGCCCAACACCGGGTGGGCGAAGCGAACCGTCGTGTCGGTCGATTCCAGAATTGTGCCGCGAATCGTTTCGCCGGAACTGAGGTGTAGTTCATCAGCCTGAAGAGGGGTGGAGACCGAAGCCAGCGCGACGGGCAGGGTCACGCACGCAACAACTGCGAGATGTTTCATGGTTGTCTTCCTGGCGCCTTTACTCACCCCGGCCGCACACGCGGCCACGACGGGAAAGCCACCAGTCGGACTCGAACCGACGACCTGCGGTTTACAAAACCGCTGCTCTACCAACTGAGCTATGGTGGCGCAACTGACAGGACTGGATTTTAGCGAGATCGGCGCTATTTGGCGACGTGGCGGTCGCTGGGACGGCTGTGGACGCCGTAATTCTTTTTGTGATATTGGTTTACAGTGTTTCTGGTGGGTGGGGGGATGTCCCCGGCATGTTTACAGGATTCGGTGGGCTGCAATTTTGTCTTGCCGGGCTTTTGCCTTGCGGCGGTTAAGCGATACAATCGCCCGAACTGCGAACCGCTGACCTTATTGGCTGCATGTCTTTCCACGAAAGACGATGCGGCACCGAGGTGAGAGTTGTTTCCCCGACTCGATAGCTGGTTGGCCTCTCCCGGGGCATTTTGTCGCGGCATGGCTGTGGCCCGCACACAGGGTCCGGTCAGGCAACCGCAGCCATTCAGGCAAGCTCGCACCGCAATCAGCCGAAAAATTATGAAGCCGGTGATGCGCCGGTCGATACAATCGCGGACCACCCGCGTGGAACCACGCATCCTCCACGATCACGTTATCGCCCGGCGCCGATTCCGGACGCCTGGCGTGACGCAGGAATCCCATCCCTCATCGGAGCCAATTTGCCATGGGTGTCGGCACGACGGAAGAGAGCCCTACTAAAAAGCAGACGCAATCCATTGACTCGGCTGTCGTGTTCTTTGCCGGGGACTCCGGCGACGGCATGCAGCTTGTCGGAACTCAATTCACCGACACCTCCGCGATTTTCGGCAACGACATCGCCACCCTGCCCGACTTCCCCGCGGAAATTCGCGCCCCAGCGGGCACGGTGCCGGGCGTCTCAGGCTTCCAGGTCCACTTTGCCTCCAGCGAGGTGTTCACGCCCGGTGACCAGGTCAACGCACTCATCGCGATGAACCCCGCCGCATTCAAGGCCCACATCGGCAATGTGGAGCCCGGCGGCATCGTCATCGTCAACGAGAGCGAGTTCGACAAGGTCAACCTGCGTAAGGCCGGCTATCCGGAAGGGTACAACCCGCTGGAGGATGAGAAGTACAGCCAGGCCTACCGGCTGTACAAGGTGCCCATCACCCGGCTGAACGAGGAGGCGCTCAAGGACACCGGCATGGGCGCCAAGGACATCGGCCGCTGCAAGAACATGTGGTCGCTGGGGCTGATCTACTGGCTGTATGACCGGCCGCTGGACACCACGATCAAGTACCTGAACGACTACTTCGGCGTCAAGAAGAAGATGCCCCAGGTCGCCGAGGCGAACATCAAGGCGCTCAAGTCGGGGTATTACTTTGGTGAGACGGCTGAAATCTTCCCGGTGCGTTACCACGTGCCGCGGGCGACGATCACGCCGGGCAAGTATCGCAAGATCACCGGCAACGAAGCCATCGCCATGGGCCTGGTGACCGGCGCGAAACTGGCGGACAAGACGCTGGTCTACTGCAGCTACCCGATCACCCCGGCCAGCGACATCCTGCACAACCTGTCGGCGATGCGGAACTTTGGCGTCAAGACCTTCCAGGCGGAGGATGAGATCGCCGCGGTGTGTGCCGCGATCGGCGCATCGTTCGCCGGTCAGTATGGCGTGACGGGCACGAGCGGCCCGGGGCTGGCGCTCAAAGCCGAGGCGATCAACCTGGCAGTCATGACCGAACTGCCGCTGGTGATCGTGAACGTGCAGCGCGGCGGGCCTTCCACCGGTCTGCCCACCAAGACAGAACAGGCTGACCTGCTCCAGGCGATGTTTGGCCGCAACGGTGACAGCCCGCTGGTCGTGCTGGCGCCGCAGTCGCCGGCCGACTGCTTCGACATCGCCATCGAAGCGACGCGCATCGCCCTGCAGCACATGGTGCCGGTCATCATTCTGTCGGACGGCTACCTTGCCAACGGTGCCGAGCCGTGGCGTATCCCCGATCCGGATTCGTTCGACCGCATCGAGGTGAAGCACCCGAGCGATCCGTCGCAGTTTGAGGTGTACAGCCGCGATGAACGATACGTGCGCCCCTGGGCGATTCCCGGCACGCCGGGGCTGGAGCACCGCATCGGTGGTCTGGAAAAGCAGCACATCACGGGCAACGTGAGCTACGATCCGGAAAACCACCAGAAGATGACCGACCTGCGTCGGCTGAAGGTGGAGAAGATTGCTGACGAGATTCCCGCGCTGGAGCCGCACGGCGACGCTTCGGGCGACCTGCTCGTGCTGGGCTGGGGCGGAACGTTCGGCTCGATTTACACGGCGGTGGATCGTGCCCGCCGCAAGGGCTACAAGGTTTCGGCAGCCCACCTGCGGCACCTGAACCCGATGCCGCGCAACCTCGGCGACGTGCTGCGTCGCTTCAAGCGTGTGTTGATCCCCGAGCTGAACACCGGCCAGTTGCGGCTGCTCATCCGCGCCAAATACCTGGTCGATGCCCGCGGCCTCAACAAGGTGCAGGGCAAGCCGTTCCTCGTTGATGAACTGGAGCAGGCGATCGAACTGATGATTACGGACAAGTGGGGCGATGCGGAATCCCGCAGCCCGCGCCAGCATAAGGTGACGGCCTAAGGCCGTTCTGGAACCTGGAGTTCGGAGGAAATCATTCTTCCGAGGCTTCGAAACAACGCGTGTGACCCACGCATATTCAACGGTGTTTGCACCATGCCCACCGACACAGCAGTTCCCGTTCTGACCGCCAAGGATTTCGCTTCCGACCAGGATGTTCGCTGGTGCCCGGGTTGCGGCGACTACGCAATTCTGAACCAGATGCGCAAGGTGCTGGCCAAGATCGGCGCCAAGCGCGAGAACACGGTGTTCGTCTCGGGCATCGGCTGCTCCAGCCGGTTCCCGTACTACATGAACACCTACGGGTTCCACTCGATCCACGGCCGGGCACCCGCCATTGCGACCGGTGTGAAGATCGCCAACCCGGATCTGGACGTGTGGCTGGTGACCGGTGACGGCGATGCGCTGTCGATCGGCGGCAACCACCTGCTGCACATCCTTCGCCGCAACGTGAACTGCAAGATCCTGCTGTTCAACAACCGCATTTACGGTCTGACCAAGGGCCAGTATTCGCCGACCAGCGAAGAGGGCAAGAAGACCAAGTCCAGCCCGATGGGCGTGATTGATCTGCCGATTACACCCCTGTCGATCGCGGTAGCGGCTGAGGCCAGCTTCGTGGCGCGGGCGGTGGATGTGGACCGCAACCTGCCCGACATTCTGGAGCGGGCGGCCAAGCATCGCGGCTCAGCCTTCGTCGAGATCTATCAGGACTGCAACATCTTCAACCACAAGGCCTTCGAGTACGCGACCAATAAGGACACGAAGGAAGACAACGTTATCTACCTGGAGCACGGCAAGCCGCTGATCTTCGGTAAGAACCGCGACAAGGGCATCCGCCTGAACAACTCGCGGCCGGAGGTGGTGCAACTGGGCAACGGGATCAAGGAAGACGACCTGCTCTTCCACGATGAGACGGATGAGAAGCTCGCCTACACGTTGTCGCGTCTGAAGTACCCCGAGTTCCCCGAGCCGATGGGCGTGTTCTACCAGGTCCAGGATGCGTGCTATGAGGACCGGCTGGACGAACAGGTGCGAGCCGCGATTGCCAGCAAGGGCGAAGGTGACCTGGCCGCGCTCTTCAACGCGGGTGAGACGTACACGGTCGAGTAAGCCGTTGTGATCCGGCGAAGTGGCGCCTCAGCTCCATCTGAGACTTGATGGGGCAGGTGTTCCGCCTGTCGTGTTGCCGCAGGTGAAAGATGGATGCTCGCCTGGCCCTTCGGGCCAACAACAGCCGCGACGGCTGTCCCGCCAGACTCATCGCGTGGCGGCGAGTTCGATCGTCGCGGCGTGTTCCAGTCGTTCCAGTGTGTTCAGCGCGATGTTCAGGTCGGGGCCGACCGCCAGAACGTGTTCGGCGTCCAGCGCGATGACCGTGGTTTCACGCAGTGCCTCGGCGATGGCGGCTTCATCCTCACGCCCCACGCACACCAGCGGGTCCGTGCCCGGCAGGACGATGCGATCGGTCGTGCCCCGGCGACGCAGCAGCGCAAGCGTCATCGGCGGACGGACGACGATGGCGGCGTGGATACCCGGGCCGACGGATGTCTGTGCCAGCCCGTTGCTCTGATACGCCATCCTGTGCGGCCGCCAGTAGTTGGCTGGCAGGATATGCCCCTCCACCGCTTCACCGCCGATGTCCACCACCAGCAGGTCTTCATTGTGCAGGTTGCTGCGACGGCGGCCGGGCGGGGTCACCAGATAACGTCGACGGTGGCACTCGACGCTGACCGAGCCCGAATCGCCCGGCGCCATGCCGCGCGTCCAGAGCTGATGGGTTGCCTGGCAAAGCTGCTGACGCAGTTGATGTTCGTCCATCGATCGACGCTCCCGAAACGGAGGTTGCTCCGTCTCCAAAATGATCGGTCAGGTCTCTGGGGGCATTGTACGAAAAGGTGGACGAGCCGACCGATTGCACCGCGTCATTGCAGCCGGGGAACGACGATCAGCAGCGGGCGATAGGCGATGCGCGTGCCGCCACAGTAGCCGTCGGCCTGATCGAGCATGGCGTCGCTGGAAATGATCCGCAGTACGCCGGACGACCCGTCGGCGGCAGTGCCCTCGATGAGCATGCCATGGTTCGTGGCAGGATCGTTCACCCATGCCTGAACGGCGGCGGTGACGTCGATTTGGACCCACTGGCCGGTGTTCTCCGTTCGCTCGATGTTGACCGTGGCGACCGCCTCGCCCGTCCGGGGCAACGTTTTCCAGGTGAGCGATTGGTCGGTTCGCGGCTTGCCGGCGCTGCCGTTGACCACATCGGTCTGGCCGTCGCCTTCCTGCCACCCGCCGAGCAGGGGACGGATGCGCAGTTCGAATTTCCCGGCAGGCCGTTCACCGCGATGGTCGTGGATATGGAGCCAGAGGATGGCGCGGTGCACCGTTGTGTTCGGGGAAATGGCGGAAAGGTCGAAGGCGAGGGCGGCACTGCGCAGGCCATCAGCATCGTGCCCGATTTCCAGCAACGGTTCGCCACCGGTGTTGTGATCCGGTCGCGCCTCGATCACGGTGGCGTCGCGACAGCCTCTGTAGGTGTAGAACGGGCTGGGGGCGGAGTAATCGGGCGTTTGCTGGAAAAGGTAGACATCACTCAGGCGTGCGTAGTAGTAGCGCAGCCAGACGATGGTGGCCGCGCCGCCGTGTTCGACGCCACCGTAGTAGTAATCGTGGAGGTGGCTCGTGAGCCAGGGGTATTTTTCAGCAAAGCCGTGCGCCGCGCCTGCGCCGACGAGCGCGCCAGCCGTCCAGCCCGTCTCCAAAATGTGCGTACCGCGCTTCAGATGTTCCAGGGTGACATCACCGTACCCGCTGGCGTGGAAGGCGGCGAGGATTGACTGATAAGGCCAGTGGAACCGGCCGGCCATCTCGATATCCAGCGAAGTGTTGGCGTGGATGAACAGGTCACCGAGAATCTCCGTCGTGGCGTGATCAGCCTGATCCTGCGCCAGGCTCATCGCCAGCAGCGATCGGTGCGGCGGTTGGGCATGGTTGAAATGCCAGGGCACATCGGTGATGCCGTGACTGATCGCC
>Ga0207864_1003626_pt1 | contig 12749 bp, 13 predicted proteins | sample HigsolmetaAR202D_FD_184834 | JGI IMG/M metagenome (GOLD analysis project Ga0207864, IMG submission 184834) | Ionic liquid and high solid enriched microbial communities from the Joint BioEnergy Institute, USA - AR20-2-D (SPAdes) (version 2) ...
GGCCCCGGTGGGCGTCCACGGCGCAGCAGCGGACGCCCACCGGTCCGGGACGCCTCCACCGGCACACGGAGAGCGCACGGTTCCGCCCCGCCTCGGCGCAGCCGGGCAGGGCGAAGCCGCCCCGCAGCGAGACGACCACCGTTCCATGACAGCAGACCCGCCCCCGTTGAACGGGGCCACCGTCCGCCTCGGGCACCTGCCCGCCGCCCACGACTCCGTCGTCGTCCTGCTCTTCTGCGACGGCAGGCCCGTCATGGTCCGCCACCGCGACCGCGCCTGGGAGTTCCCGGGAGGGCACGCCGAAGCCGGAGAGGACATCGAGGCCACGGCACGGCGCGAGGCAAGAGAGGAAGCCGGAGCGGAGCTGACGGACCTGCGGGCCGTCGGCTACTACGTGCTGCCCGACGGGCACACGACCGTGGTCACCTGCGCCCAGTTGGCGTCCCTGGCGCCACTGACCGGAGAACACGAGACCGTGGAAGTCCGGGCCTTCGACGTGCTGCCGCCCGACCTGTCCTTCACCGACGGCCTGTACGCCTACCTGCTCACCGAACTCGGCCTGCCCGGGGCGCCCTGACCCGGAGAGGGGGTCAGCGCCGCCCGTCCGGGGACACCGCCTTGACGTACAGGAACTCCCTCGCCACGGGCCGGTAGCCCAGGCGCGCGTTCAACGCGAGGATGGGGGAGTTCTCCTCGGCGTTCCCGGTCAGCGCCACCCGGAAACCGTGTTCCCGCGCCCGGTGCAGCGCGGCGCTCTTGGCGTATCCGGCCAGACCACGGTTGCGGTATCCGGGCGAGGTCCCGGTCATGACCGAGTACACCGCCTCCCCTGAGGCCAGCAGCGTGACGATGCACACCGGACGGCCGTCCAGCACCACCGCCGCGCTGAGGTCCAGGTCCAGCAGCGGGTTCCGCCACACGGCGGCCAGCCAGTCCGTGTAGGAGAGGGGCTGGTGCGGGAACCCGGAAGCGGGCTCGTCGCGGGCCGCGGACTCCTCCACGGCATACAGCGGGTGCGGGTCGGCGAGGAAGGCCCGGTAGGTCGACAGCCGGACGCCCGGCGGCGGAGAGGGAAGCGGAGGCAGCTCGGCCAGGACGAGCTCCTGGAAGCAGGTTCCGGAGCGGCGGACGTAACCGCGACGCTCGGCGAAGCGCACGGACTCCGGCGTGTCCTGGACGACGGCGCGCAGCACGGTCGCGCCCGCGTCGACGGCGTAGCGCTCCATCGGGCGCAGCAGCGCACCGCCCACGCCCCGGCCCCGGTGGCGCCGTCCGACGGTCACGCTCACCACGCCTCCGTCAGGCCGGGGCCCTTCCCGGTCCAGTTCGGCCGCTGCGTGGCCCACGACGACGCCGTCGAGCTCCGCCACCGTGAACACGGCCCGGCCGCTGCCCGACAGGGCCGCCACCCGCTCCCGCAGTGCTGCCGCGTCGTCGACCAGGTGGGGGAGGACCTGCCTGCTGAGATCGAGGACGGCGGGCGCGTCGGTGGCACGGAAGGGGCGCAGTACGAGGCTCACCCCACGACCCTACGGCGGATCGGTTCCGCGTGCCGGGATTCGCGGCCTCAGCCGGCCGGTTCGCGGCCCGCCGCGTCCTGCTCCGCCTTGAGCCGGTCCAGCCAGTGCAGGATGCCGGAGACGTTGCTCTCCGCCCCGCTGAGCGTCTCCAGGATCTCCTGCGTCTCCTGCGGGATCTCCGGGGGAGCCGGACGGTACCGCTCCAGCACGCGCTCGCGCACCATGGCGACCGCGTGGTCCAGGTCGCCGCCGGTGTCGTGCGACTCCCGCACGGTCTCCACCCACACCCGCAGCTCCTCCACTGCACGCTCCAGCAGCGGATCGACCTCGTCGACCGCGCCGAAGTGCGAGAACATCAGACGCTGCGGTCCGATGTCGCGGAACAGCCGCAGCGAGCCCAGCGCCGCCTCCAGGTTGAAGTCCGGCGGCGGGGTGGCCGGGCGCAGGTCGCCGGTGTGCGGGTTGTACATGCCCGCTGCGTCGCCCACGTACAGGTCTCCCGTGGCGGAGTCCACCAGGCCGACGTGGTGCTTGGCGTGTCCGGGGGAGTAGTGGGCGGTCAGGGAGCGGCCCGCGCCCAGGTCGATCACGTCTCCGGTGGTCACCGCCCGGATCCGGGGCGCCTCGGTCGGCACCATCTCACCGAACAGCACGTCCAGACGGTCGCCCCACACCATGCGGGCGCTGCCCATGAGACGGGACGGGTCGGCGAGATGACGGGCGCCGCGCTCGTGCACGACGATCTCGGCGTTGGGGAACATCTGGGCGATCCGGCCTGCGCCGCCCGCGTGGTCCAGGTGGATGTGGGTGACCACCACGGTGGCCAGGTCCTGCGCCTCCACCCCCAGGGAGTGCAGCGCGTCGCGGAGCACCGGAGCCGACCCCGCGGTGCCGACCTCCACGACGCAGGGACGCTCCGAGCGGATCAGGTAGCTGGACGTGATCCCCCGGACCCCCGCCATCCTGGTGTCGATCGCGAAGATCTCGTCGCCGAGCGGGACGATGTCCCCGTCGGCGGGCGCCGTCGCCCGCTCCGTCATGCTCCGCTCCTCTCGCCGCTGTCACGCTGACCGAGTCCGAATCTAGTTCACGCTGTTCCCGGGGTGCGGCCCCAGGGTGCCCGTGCGGGACCGCCGACGTTTTCCACAGGCCCCAGATTCGGTTTTGCTCACCCAGGGTGTTCGGACGACTCTGGAAAGGAGTGAAGGCGCCGCAGAGCACAACGCGCGGGCGCCACCGGAACTCCTGAGGAGGAACACCACATGCACAGCACCCCACCGGTCTCGGCCCCCCTCCGCGCGGACGAGAGCGCCCAGCCGCAGGCGCGGACAGAGGTCGAGCACCGCAACGAGGTCCTGCTTGCCGGGCGGGTCATCGCCGAGCCGTCGGTGCGCGAGCTGCCCAGCGGGGACCAGTTGGTGACCTGGCGCATCTCGGTGAACCGGCCCCGGGCCGAAAAGCGCGCCCGGCAGGAGGCCGACCCGATCACCTGCGTCAGCTTCCGCAGGGACATGGTGGAACTCACCCGGGACTGGCGCATCGGCGACACGGTCCAGGTCACCGGAGCGCTGCGGAGGCGATTCTGGCGTTCCGCCAACGGTGTGGCCAGCGTGTTCGAGGTGGAGGCCAAGACCGCACACCGCGTCGGGACAGCGGATCCGGTGCCGGATCACCAACCCAGGACGGCGGTGACCTCCCGCAGTGAAGCGGCGGAGGGGGTGTGACCGCCGTGCCAGACGGCCGCGCACAGGGCACGCAGGCCGTCCAGGCGCTCCCCCGAGCCCTGCAACCGCAGGCGCTCCCCCTCCGCCGTGGCGGTCCATCCTCCGCAGCGCGCGCTTCCGCCGCCCCACACGACCTCGGGGTGCGTCTGGTTGAGCCCGCCGATGTCGTAGGCGAGGTAGGAGGGGCGGTGCTCGGGCGGGGCCAGCAGGAGGTCCGCGGGTGTGGTCACCCCGGTCAGCACCAGCATGCTGTGCGCGCCGCGCCGGTGCGCGCCCTCGATGTCGGTGTCCAGGCGGTCGCCGATCACCAGCGGGTTGACGGCCCCGGTGCGACGCACGCCCTCCTCGTGCAGGGGCCGCTCCGGTTTGCCTGCCACGAGCGGCTCCTGCCGGGTGGCGTGCGCGATCACCCGGGCGAAGGACCCGTTGCCGGGCTGGATGCCGCGGCCCATGGGGGCGGTGGCGTCGCTGTTGCTCACCACGAACAGGGCCCCGGCGGCCACCGCGAGCGCCCCCTCGACCACCAGGTCGAGCCCGAGCCGGGGGGAGTACCCCTGGACCACGGCCACCGGGCGGTCGTGCACGGTGGTCACCGGACGCAGTCCGTGGGCGCGTACCGCCTGGCGCAGCCCCGTGTCGCCGACCACCAGCACCGGCGACCCCGCGGGGACCCGTTCGGCGATCAGGCGGGCGGCGGCCTGCGCCGAGGTGACCACCTCCTCCGGAACCGCGGAGATCCCCAGAGCGGTGAGGCGCTCGGCGATGGCCGCGGGGGTGCGCGAGGCGTTGTTGGTCACGAAGGCGATCCGCATGCCCTGGGTACGGGCCTTGGCCACGGCCTCGGGGGCGGCGGGTACCGCGCGCGGACCCAGGTAGACCACCCCGTCCAGGTCGATCAGGGCGGCGTCGTAGACCGAGTGCAGGGGGCGGGATGCGGCCAGCAGAGTCATCGTTTCCCGTCGCAGTCCGAAAGGTCGGTGGAATCGTTTCCGAGAAGGCGCAGCACCAGGCCGGTGCGCGGTTTGGGGCCGAAGGAGGTCGTCTTGCGGGGGGTGCGTTCGCCGTCGGCGACCACAGCGTAGACGTCGTCGATCCGCGGCGGCGGCAGGAGCACCGCGCACCCCTGGTGCGCGCAGGCCAGGTCCACCGCCTCGGCTGCGCTGTCGTGGACCAGGCGGGCGTCCTCGTCGCGCAGCCCGCACGCCGGGAGGAGGAGGTGGCCCAGCACCGCGGTGGGCAGCGACCGCCACCGTGCGGAGCGGTCCGGAAGAGCAGCAGCCACAGCGGTGCGGTCCACTTCGCGGACGAGGAAGCGGCTCCGGGCGTCGACCAGCAGCAGTGCTGCTCCCCGCCGGGCCGCGTCGGCCAGCCGGGACACGGACGCGTCGAAAGGCAGGCCGGTGAGGTCGTCCACCCGGGCCCAGGAGGCGGCCGCGCCCGCCAACCGCTCTGCCGGCACCCCGTCGAACACGCGGTGGATGGCGTCCAGCCGCGGCGGGAAGGAGTCGGAGTCGACGAGCAGGGCGAGCCCGTAGGCCCAGGCGGGCTGGTCCGGGTGTCGTTCCCGCAGTTGCTGGTAGGCGGCGTACCGGTGGTGCCCGTCGGCGATCAGCGCGCTGCGGGCCGACAGGTCCGCGGCCACGGCGGCGTGCTGTCCGGGGTCGGTGAGCGCCCACAGCCGGTGGCGCACCCCGTCGCCGGTCACGGTGTCGGTCAGCGGGACACCCGGGACCGGGGCCGCGGCGAGCCTGCCGGCCGTGCCGCGGGAGGCTCCGGTGCCGCCCCGGTAGAGCAGGAAGATCGGCTCCAGGTTCGCGCGGGTCCGCTCCATCAGGCGGACCCGGTCGGCCACGGCGGTGTCGAGGACGTCCTCGTGGCCGCGGACCGCCCGGCCCCCGGGCGGGGGGAGGCGGAGCGCGCCGAGGAGACCGCGCTGGCGGTCGCCGTCGGGGGTGGTCTGCTCGTAGACGTACAGTGCGGGCTCGACGTCGTGGACGAGGACGCCCTCGGCGATCCAGCGGCGCAGGGTGCGCGCGGCCCGCGCGTAGCGGTCGGGGCCGCACAGTCCGCTGCGCGCGTCCGCCGTCGGCGGCAGGGTCAGCCGGACGGCGTTGCGGGGCTCGGCGCGGACCAGGTCGGTGACGGCGTCGGCGCTCAGCACGTCGTAGGGAGGAGCCAGAGCCCGAGCCAGGTCCGGGACGGGGATTTCGAGGAGCGGACGGGCGTCCGGGGACGCGTAGCGCAGTCCGCGGAACGGGGCGATGCAGAGGACGTCTGCCGCAGGGTCCGGCATTTCAGCACGATATCCGGAGACGGGCACGGTGGCCGGGAAGCACGGCGGCTACAGCAGTTTGCGCAGCCGCGCCAGGTCGCCGAGGCTCGCCTTCACCTTGACCCGGCCGGTCAGCAGGGCCTTGGCGTAGTCCAGCCGGTCGTCGGCCAACGCCACCAGGTCGTCGCTGGTGAGCGTGATGCGCACCTGGGCCCGGTCCTTCTCGGAGGAGAGCGTGGCGTCGACGACATCGGTGAGGCCCCCGGGGGTCAGCCGCATCGTGAAGACGGTCCCCAGATCGCTGACGGTCAGGCTGATCGTCCGCTCCACGATGTGCGCGCGCCGCTGCGCCTCGTCGAGCCGGCTGATCCGGTCGGAGATGCGGTCGACGGCGGTGCGGCATTCCTCAACGTTGGCCATACCTCTCATCATGCCCCAAGGGGGTGCGAGGGCGAGCCGCACCTCATCCGTGACAAGAAGGACAGAAGCGGGGAGAGGGCGGGGTTCGTTGCGGTTCGGCCTCGCGAGAGCAGAGATGGGGGTAGTTTTTTCCCCGGGTCTTCCCGCCTCGGGCATCGCCGCCGGCACACCTGGATTCTTTCGAGGAGTACGTTCTTATGGTCGTCGACGTGGTACGCGCCTATCTGGAGGCTGCCAGCGGGCTCACCGAACTCACCCGCAAGCGTGCGGTCGCGGCGGCCAAGACCCTGATCCGCGAGAGCGACGAGCGCGCCGCGTCGCCGCGGGCGTCCGACACCGCCGGCGGGACGGAGAACGGGGAGTCGCCGCTGCCCGGGGTCCGGGTGGGCCCCAGCATCCAGGCGCTGGCAGCCGAGCTGATCGAGACCAGCCGGAACAACCGCGCCGCACTCGGCCGACTGATCGAGGAGGAGGTCGCGCGGGTGCTGGACCGCCTCGACGTGGTGCCCCGGGACGACTACGACCGGCTGGCACGGCGGGTCGCCGAGCTGGAACGGCGGCTGGCCTCGGTGACGGCGGCCCAGCGGCGTCGGACCACGGTCGACGACGCGGCGCGGACCGCGGCCGCCGCTCCGGAACAGCCCGTCCCGCAGGCCGACACGGGCGACCGGGCGGAGGCGGCCGACGAAGCGGACACCCCCACGGCAGGCGTCCCCGCCGCGGACGCCCCCGCCCAGGCCGCAGAGCCCGTCCCGGCAGCCGAGGCGGACACGCAGGCGGGCAGGACCGAGGAGTCCACGGCCGAGGAACCGCAGTCCCAGCAGCCCGCAGAGGAGGCGGCCCCGGAGAGCACGGCCAAGCCCGCCGCCCGCAGCGGCAAGACCAAGACCTCCCGGGCCCGCGCCGCCAAGAGCCAGACCAAGCGTGCCGCGACCCGCCGCGGCACCACGCGGAACGGGAGCAAGTCGTGAGCGAGGAGGAGAAGCTCGCCGAGCGCACCGCCGAGGGGGTGCGGGCCCGGCTGGAGTCCCTCGACGGGCTCCCCACGCACGAGCACGTCGCCGTGTACGAGACGGTGCACCAGGAGCTGTCCGCGGTGCTCTCCGTCCTCGACGCCCCCGGAGGGGGACACACGCCCTGAGCCGGGCCTCCCCACCCGCGCGGTGGACGTACGGTTGACACGGACGACAACCGCGACGGTGAAGGAGACGGACAGCAGACCATGGCCAGACGCAGCCGACTGGACGCCGAACTGGTCCGGCGGGGCCACGCGCGCTCACGCGCCCACGCCGCCGAGCTCATCAGCGCGGGGCTGGTCCGCGTCGCCGGGAACGTCGCCGTCAAGGCCGCCACCCAGGTCGGCGCGGACCAGGCGATCGTGGTGACGCAGGCCGACGACGAACCGGTCTACGTCTCCAGGGGCGCCCACAAGCTGATCGGCGCGCTCGACGCTTTCGGCGTCGACGTCACCGGGCGGCACTGCCTGGACGCGGGCGCCTCCACCGGAGGGTTCACCGACGTGCTGCTGCGCCGCGGCGCCGCCCGCGTCGTCGCGGTGGACGTCGGCTACGGCCAACTGGCCTGGTCGCTGCGGTGCGACCCCCGGGTGACGGTGCTGGAGCGGCAGAACGTCCGCGAACTCACCCCCGGCCACGTCGGCGAGCCCCGCCCTGACCTGGTGGTCGGCGACCTCTCCTTCATCTCGCTGCGTCTGGTGCTCGAACCGCTCGTCGCCTGCTCCACCCCCGACGCCGACCTCCTGTTGATGGTCAAACCGCAGTTCGAGGTGGGACGGGAGCGGGTCGGCTCCGGCGGCGTGGTCCGCGACCCCGAGCTGCGCGCCTCGGCGGTGCGCGGCGTCGCCGACCACGCCCGGACCCTCGGGCTGGGCGTGCGCGACGTGACCGCCAGCCCGCTGCCCGGGCCGTCCGGCAACGTCGAGTACTTCCTGTGGCTGCGCGCCGGTGCTCCCCCGCTGGAGGAGGCCCGGCTGAGCCGGGCGATCGCGGAGGGACCGCAGTAGGCGGGCCGCATGCCTGACCGGTGACGCGGGTCGGATAACGTGACTCGGCCACCTGCGATCGACCGGCGCCGTTGCGGACGGGGCCGGACACCGCGACGAGGAGAGCCTTCTTTTGATGACCGGCACAGGTGAGGACAGGTCCGGCGGTACGGGCGCGACGGCCGACCGCACCGTGCTCCTGTTGGCCCACACCGGGCGGCCCGCCGCCGTGCGCAGCGCCCGCCTGGTCCACGAGCGCCTCACCCGGGCCGGGGTGGCGGTGCGGATGCTCGCCTCCGAGGTCGACGAGATCAGACAGAGCGGCACGCGGATGGAGCCGGTGGAGATCGTGGAGCCGGGCGCGGACGCCGCGGTCGGCACCGAACTCATCATGGTGCTGGGCGGCGACGGCACGCTGTTGCGCGCCGCCGAACTCGCCCGGCCCACCGGGGTCCCGCTGCTGGGCGTCAACCTGGGGCACGTGGGCTTCCTCGCGGAGGCCGAGCGCGACGACCTGTCGGACACGGTCCGCTGCGTGGTCGACCGCGACTACTCGGTGGAGGAGCGCATGACCCTCGACGTCGCGGTCTACTGCAGGGGGCGGAACGGCGCGGGCGAGCCGGTGCGCACCTGGGCGCTGAACGAGGCCACCGCCGAGAAGGTCGAGGCGGGCCGCATGCTGGAGGTCGTGCTGGAGGTCGACGGGCGACCGCTGTCCCGCTGGGGCTGCGACGGGGTGGTGTGTGCCACGCCGACCGGTTCGACCGCGCACGCCTTCTCCGCGGGCGGCCCCATCGTGTGGCCCTCCGTGGCGGCGCTGCTCGTGGTGCCGCTGAGCGCGCACGCGCTGTTCGCCCGGCCCCTGGTGGTCTCCCCGGACGCGGTGATCGCGTTGGAGGTGCTGCCGGAGACGACCGACGGGGTGCTCTGGTGCGACGGACGCCGTATGGTCGAATTGCCCGCCGGAGCGCGGGTCGAGATCTCGCGGTCGGACGTTCCGGTGCGGCTGGCGCGATTGCAGCACGCGCCGTTCACCGACCGGCTGGTCGCGAAGTTCGGCCTTCCGGTGGCAGGCTGGCGCGGACGGGCCGAACGCGACGGCGGATAGGTGGTCCTCCGAGCGCGGGCGGTGGGACCGCACGGTGTCTCAGCAGTGGTGGTTACGGGAGAGAGTCCGGTGCTCGAAGAAGTCCGAATCCAAGGTCTCGGCGTGATCGACGACGCCGTTCTGGAGCTGTCTCCAGGGTTCACCGTGGTCACCGGCGAGACCGGCGCGGGCAAGACGATGGTGGTCACCGGTCTGGGGCTGCTCTTCGGCGGGCGGGCCGACCCCCAGCGGGTGCGCCCCGGGGCGTCCCGGGCGGTCGTGGAAGGGCGGCTGACCGTCGACCCCGACAGCAGGGTCGCCCGGCGGGTCGAGGAGGCCGGCGGGGAGCTCGACGAGGGGACGCTGATCATCTCGCGCAGCGTGTCCGCGGAGGGCCGCTCCCGCGCCTCCCTGGGCGGCCGGTCGGTGCCGGTGAGCCTACTGGCCTACCTCGCCGACGACCTGGTGGCGGTGCACGGCCAGTCCGACCAGCAGCGGCTGCTGCGCACCGACCGGCAGCGCGCCGCCCTCGACCGCTACGCGGGTGATGCGCTCAACGCCACCCTGGGCGCCTACACCGCTGCCTACCGCAAGCACCAGGAGGTGGAGGCGGAGCTGACGGAGCTGACCACCCGGGCCCGGGAACGGGCCCAGGAGGCGGACCTGCTGCGGTTCGGGGTGGAGGAGATCGCCGCGGCCGAACTGCGTCCCGGCGAGGACGAGGAACTCCTGGCGGAGGAGACCCGGCTGGCGCACGCCGACGCGCTGCGGCTGGCCGCGACCACCGCGCACGAGGCCCTGGTCGGGGACCCCGCCTCCGACGTGGAGGTGGACGTCAGCTCGCTGCTGGCCGGGGCGCGCCAGGCGCTGTCGGGGGTCCGCCAGCACGACCCGGCGCTCGCCTCGCTCGCCGACCGCCTGGACGAGGTCAGCTACGTGATCAGCGACGCCGCCACCGAACTGGCCTCCTACGCCGAGTCGGTGGACGCGGACCCCGCGCGGCTGGCCGCGGTGCAGGAGCGCCGGGCGCTGCTGGCGCAGTTGACCCGCAAGTACGGGGACACCGTCGAGGACGTTCTGGCCTGGGCGGAGGACGCCGCCAAACGGCTGGGCGAGCTGGAGGGCGACGACGAGCGCATCGAGGCGCTCACCGCCGAGGAGGCGCGGCTGCGCGAACGGATGACCGAGCTCGCCGACCAGCTCACCAGCATCCGCACCGCGGCCGCCGAACGGTTCGGCGAGGCCGTCACCGAGGAGCTCACCGCGCTGGCCATGCCGCACGCCCGCGTCACGGTCCGCATCCGCACCGGCGAGGAGTTCGGACCGTACGGGCGCGACGAGGTCGAGCTGCTGCTCGCCCCGCATCCGAGCGCGCCGGCGCTGCCGCTGCACAAGGGGGCCTCCGGCGGTGAGCTGTCGCGGGTCATGCTGGCCATCGAGGTGGTCTTCGCGGGCGCAGACCCGGTGCCGACCTTCGTGTTCGACGAGGTCGACGCCGGAGTCGGCGGCAAGGCCGCGGTAGAGATCGGACGGCGGCTGGCCCGGCTGGCGCGGCGCGCCCAGGTCATCGTGGTCACCCACCTGCCGCAGGTGGCGGCCTTCGCCGACACGCACCTGGTGGTGGAGAAGTCCAACGACGGCATGGTCACCGAGAGCGGGGTGACCCGCCTGGACCGTGCCGGACGGGTGCGGGAGCTGTCCCGCATGCTGGCCGGGATGGAGGACTCCGAACTCGGCCGCGCCCACGCCGAGGAGCTGCTCACCCTCGCGGCGGCCGACCGGGTCTGAGCCCGCCGCGGCCCGGAGGGAAAGGGACCGGGAGGCGACGCCCGGTCCACCGACACGCCGAGGTGTCACTCTTTGTTACTGCAACCTCTCTCTCCGTGGCAGTATGCGGGCGATGAAGGTTCCGACCGCGCTGAGCGCGCGACTTCCCAGGCTCCGTCGCGCCAAGCCCAACGGGATGGCCGGCGTGAGTGCCCCGGTCCGGGCCGACCGTCGCACCAAGAACCTCACCAAACGGCTCAGACCCGGCGACATCGCGATCATCGACCACGTCGACCTCGACCGCGTCAGCGCCGAGGCCCTCGTGGAGTGCGGGGTCTCCGCCGTGGTGAACGCCGCCAAGAGCATCAGCGGCCGCTACCCCAACCTGGGGCCCCAGCTCATCGTCGAGGCGGGGATCCCCCTGGTGGACGAGGTGGGCCCCGAGGTCTTCACCCTCGTCGACGAGGGCGAGCGGCTCCGGCTGGAGGGCGGCGCCCTGATGCGCGGGGACACGGTGGTGGCCAAGGGCGTCGAACAGGACGTCGAATCGGTCCGGGCCGCCATGGCCGAGGCGCGCTCCGGGCTCGCGACCCAACTGGAGGCGTTCGCCGCCAACACCATGGAGTACCTCAAACGCGAGCGGACCCTCCTGCTGGAAGGGGTCGACGTCCCCGACATCGCCACGCCGATCGAGGGCCGCCACGTCCTGATCGTGGTGCGCGGCTACCACTACCGGGAGGACCTGGCGGCACTGCGCCCCTACATCCGCGAGTACCACCCGGTCATCATCGCCGTGGACGGCGGGGCCGACGCGCTGCTGGAGGCCGGCTACCGGCCCGACATCATCGTCGGCGACTTCGACTCGGTGTCCGACCGCGCCCTGGCCTGCGGAGCGGAACTGGTGGTGCACGCCTACCGGGACGGACGGGCGCCCGGCCTGCGGCGCCTCACCGAGCTGGGCTACGACCCCGTGGTCTTCCCCGCCACCGGGACCAGCGAGGACGTGGCGATGCTGCTCGCCGACGACGCCGGAGCCTCCCTCATCGTCGCCGTCGGCACCCACGCCACCCTGGAGGAGTTCCTGGACAAGGGGCGCGCGGGAATGGCCAGTACCTTCCTCACCCGTCTGCGCGTCGGCGGAAAACTCGTCGACGCCAAGGGCGTCAGCCGCCTCTACCGCAGCCGCATCTCGCCGTGGACGCTGCTGCTGCTCGTGGCGGCCAGCCTGCTCACCATCGTCGTCGCGGCCTACTGCTCCCCGGCCGGACAGGTCTACCTGACCTTCCTCGCCGCGCGGTGGGACGCCTTCTACTACTGGCTCACGGGGCTCTTCGCGTGATCGACTTCCGCTACCACCTGGTCTCCACCGTCGCGATCTTCCTGGCGCTCACCGTCGGCATCGTCCTGGGCACCACCATGCTGCAGGACCCGCTGCTGCACACCCTCAAGGCCGAGACCGCGCAACTGCGCGAGCAGAGCGAGCAACTGCGCACCGACAAGGACCTGGCCGACCAGTTCAACACGGGCAGCGCCCAGCTCATCGCCGCCTACGAGAAGGCGATGGTGGACCGCAGGCTCACCGGCACGCGGGTCGTGGTCGTGGAGCCGCCCGGGGTGGACGCCGCCGTCCGCGACGCCGTCGTCAGACTGCTGGGGCAGGCCGGGGGCAAGGTCGTCGGCCGCATCTCCCTCACCGACCGCTACCTCGACCCCGGCCAGGCCGACCTCGTCGACGAGGTCGCCGACCGCTGGAGCGAGGGCCTGGAGGTGCCCCGCGGCACCCCCTACGAGCGGGCCGGGACCGAGCTGGCCCGCGCGGTGTTCGCCGCCGGTGCCGAGGACGCGGACACCTCAGCGGACACCGGGGACGAGGAGCGCGCCGACGGCTTCGACCCCGAGGCGCTGGTCGCCGGATACGCCGAGTCCGGCCTGCTCGCCGTGGACGGCGAACCCGCCT
>Ga0207864_1003630_pt1 | contig 12729 bp, 6 predicted proteins | sample HigsolmetaAR202D_FD_184834 | JGI IMG/M metagenome (GOLD analysis project Ga0207864, IMG submission 184834) | Ionic liquid and high solid enriched microbial communities from the Joint BioEnergy Institute, USA - AR20-2-D (SPAdes) (version 2) ...
GAGCCGGTGTTTACGAATGAGCGGCAGGTGATGCTACCAATGCTCACACGGTGAGGTACGCGGTGGGGCCAGGCGCCGGCGCTCGGCCCCACCATCGGAGCGGATAGGTACAACGGTTGACCTGGGAGCAGGGTTACGCAGTGCGTAGCCCTTGCTCCCAGGTCGTTTTTTAGGGCGGCGTGTGCCCGAGCGGTAACCGGTATGGCACGTTGTTCGGCAGCTGGGGCGCGCTTCCGCCTCCTGCCCGCAGGCCGTTCAGGGCTTCAGCAAGCGCTATTCGCCGCTAGCGTCGAAAGTGCCCATTAACTGAGCATTAACTGACCATCAACTTGTGGACTGATCGAGGAGGGGCGTGGTAGTGTGGCTGTAGTGAACGGTTAATAAATCGTAAAGGAAACCACATGCTACAGCTACACCTCATCATATCCACCATCACCGTTCTCTGGACACTGTTCCTAGCGCCGATCATGGCACATCCGGCGATGGTCGGGGGCACTGCATACTACGTGAGCCCGCAGGGCTCGGATAAGAATCCAGGCACATCGCCCAGCGCGCCCTTCAAGACCATCCAGCAGGCCATCCGCCTGGCACAGCCCGGCGACGTCATCAACCTCGCCCCGGGCGAGTACTACCAGGATGTCGTCAGCGAGCGCAACGGCACGCCGACGGCGCCGATCACGATCACCGGGCCGGCCGATGCCGTGGTCAAAGGCGGCGGCAAGGCGCGCATCTTCCAGATCAGCCACGACTACCTGACGCTGAGCGGGTTCACGATCGACGGCCTCCACGGCAACCCGAACTCGCCGGACGGCTACCGCGACAAGCTGCTCTTCGCGATCGGCACCGAGCGCCGCGCGGGCGTCACCGGCATGCGCATCCTCAACATGACTTTCAAGAACGCCGGCGGCGAGTGTGTCCGGCTGCGCTACTTCGCGCAGCAGAACGAGATCGCGCATTCGACCTTCCTGAACTGCGGCGTCCACGACTTCCGGTTCAACGGCGGCGGCAAGAACGGCGAGGCGATCTACATCGGCACCGCCCCCGAGCAGCTGCGCGACGGGAAGAACCCGACCGCCGACCCGGACCAGTCGAACGGCAACTGGATCCACCACAACACCTTCAACACGCAGGGGAACGAGTGCGTCGATATCAAGGAGGCGTCGACGGGGAACATCGTCGAGTACAACACCTGCACCGGGCAGAAGGACCCGGAGGCGGCGGGCTTCGGCTCCCGCGGTAGCGGCAACGTGTTCCGCTACAACACGAGCTACGGGAACGTCGGCGCGGGCGTGCGCCTCGGCGGGGACACGTCGAACGAGGGGATCAACAACGACGTCTACGGCAACACCATCCGCGACAACCGCGGCGGTGGGATCAAGGTGCAGCGGTCGCCACAGCGCATGATCTGCGGCAACATCATGAGCGGGAACAACGGCGGCGACGCCACCGGCTCGTATGCCTCCTCGGTCAAGCCGACCGTCCCCTGTGACGGCATCGCGGCGCCGGCGGCACCGCCTCCTGCGGCCCCGACGAACCCCCCGGCGCCGACCGCCACCCCGGTCCCGCCGACGGCGGTGCCGGTCGTGCCGACCGCCACCCCAGTCCCGCCGACGGCGGCGCCGGTTGAGCCGACGGCGGTGCCGGTTGAGCCGACGGCGGCGCCGGTTGAGCCGACGGCGGCGCCGGCCGACCCGGGTGTGCCCGCGTCTGATCCATCCAGCTGCGTCTACGTGATCGACGGATCGACGGCCAACTTCATCGAGGCCGAGCAGTACTCGAGCGTGAGCGGCAACTTCCAGCTGCTGGCGGACGGCTCCCGCTCAGGCGGGCAGGCGATGATGGTGCCGGGATCGGGCATGCGCAAAGATCCCAACACCGCCATCACCTTCAACCTCAACGTCCAGAACGGCGGGACCTTCTACGTGTGGCTGCTCGGCTACGGGCGCGACGGCTCGACGGATAGCTTCTTCGTGAAGGTCGACGATCGGGGTGCATTCGACGCCGTCCTGGTGCAGGGCAAGTGGGGGTGGAAGAAGGCGAGCGAGTCGGTGAAGCTCAGCGATGGCCCGCACACGCTGCGGATCACCAACCGCGAGGACGGCGCGCACGTCGACAAGATCCTGCTGACCAAGGACAAGAAGTTCACCCCGTCCGATCTGGGCCCAGCCGCGCTTGTGCCGCAGTGCTCGTAGCGGTTATGGCCGCCGCTCGCAGCTAGGCTGCAATACCCAGCTGTGAGTGATACTGACGCGGTGGCTCCGCAACCCGCAGGAGGCTCCGGGAAGGCAATGCCTCTCCGGAGCCTCCCCTTTTCCGCCAATCCGCGTTCCAGCCTCGTATTCTTGGGAGGAGTGCGAAGGGTGTGCCGCTCGCCGCACATCCCCGCGAGACGAGCCGCCAAAAGAAAACAACCAGCCGCGGCCTGCGCGGCTGGTTGTATTTCGGTTAACATCCGCTACTCAAAAGTTATGGTATTCATGTTGCAATTGCAGTGACATACGTTAATATACGACTCACGCGGTGGCCACGCCCCACCCCTGGCGGGCCAACGGTCATCCAGACCGCCCCGTGGCAGGCGCCGCAGCACCGCACCGCGTAAGCGGTCGATATTGAGCGTTACTGTTTCCAGACTACACCGGCGACGCCGTGCATCCTGCGACGTGGTGCTGCTGGCCAAGGAGAGGACTGTTATGGTTACGACAACTGTTGACGCGGAAAAGACCAGGCGCCTGCTCTGGTCCCATATAGCGCATCAAGTCATATCCACCCTGCCTGCCTACGAGACCTGTGAGCTGGTTGGTGTCGGGACAGGGTGGGGGCTGCGGCGCATCAACGATCATCGCCGCGCGATCCTCATCCACCCGACCATCGAGGGGCACGAGATCGGCGAGCTGTCGCTGACCGTGTGTGGGGAAGGCACACAGATCATCCCGCGCTGCAACAACGACTTCATCCGCTATTTCCACACTGTCAGCGACGTCGTCGAGACGGTAGCGCACGCACACCTGCTGGACTGAAGGCGATCGGTGGCGGACCGGCCCATAAGGGGCAGGCCCGCCGCAGTCCGCTCGCGCGGGCCTGCCTAGGCGCTGCCCCTGCTACGCTCTGGCGCGCTACTCCTCACCCCTCCTGGCAATCCAGGCCTCGATCTCCGCCCGATCCGGCGCGTCCGGCGCCAGCCGCAGGTAGTTGCGGAAGGCCTCGATCGCGGCGTCAATCTCGCCAAGCTTACGCTGCCCCATACCGATGCCGCGGTACGCCTCAGCGTTGTCGGGCAGCGTTTCCAGCGCTACGGTGAAGTTAACGACCGCCCGGCTGTACTCCTCCCGCTTGTAGCGGATCTTCCCGGCCCGCAGGTAGATCTCGCCCGGCACCGGCACCAGCGGGATCGCCTCGCCATACGCCTCCAGCGCCTCTCCGAGACGCCCGGCCTTCTCAAGTACCTGGGCCTGCAGCAGGATCAGAGCGGCGTCTTTGGGCGCTATCTTGCGCGCCCGCGCGATATCGGCCAGCGCAGCCTCGGTGTTCCCCTGGGCGGACAGTATCTCCGCGCGCAGCTTCAGCACCTGCAGCATGTAGTGGTCCCTGGGCTGCTGCCTGAGCGCCGCATTCGCGTCACGCAGGGCCAGGTCGAATCTGTGCAGGTCGGCGTAGATCCGGCCGCGCGCGATCAGCGCCCGGATGTTGTTGGGCTCGAGCTCGAGCACCCGGTCGAGATCGTCAATCGCGACGTGCGGGGCGCCGCGCTCGGCGTGGACGCGCGCGCGGATCAGCAGCGTCGCCACATCGTTGGGGCGCAGCGTGAGCGCCCGATCGAGATCGGCGAGGCCGGCGGCGATCTTCCCCTGGTCGATCAGCACGCGACCACGCGCCGCGTATACGCGCGGGTTGTTGACGCCGAGGCTCAGCGCGTGCTCGAAGTGCTCCATCGCCTTGGCTTGGTCGCCGCGCTCGGCGGCAAACAGGCCGAGCTCGACGTAGCTGTCGGCCTCTTCCGGCGCGAGCTCGGCCGCCAGCAGGTAGTCCTGCTGCGCCCGCGCCGCGTCGCCGCTCGCCTGATAGGCGTGCCCGCGGGCCGTGTAGAACCTCGCGTTCGTCGGCTCCTGCTCGATCGCCGCGGTGTAGTCGTCGATCGCCTGCGCGTAGTCGCCTTGGGCCACGTACAGCGCCGCGCGGTTGGCCAGCCCGGCGACGTTCGCCGGATCGCGCCGCAGCAGCTCGTTCAGGTCCTGCAGCGCCGCCTCGGGCTGCTCCAAGATGCGGTAGACCTGGGCGCGCGCGAGGTAGCCCTCCAGCCTGTTCGGGTCGAGGTTGAGCACCTGGTTGAGATCGATGAGCGCCTGCTCGGGCTGGCCGCTCAAGCGGTGCGCCCGGGCGCGCGCGAGGTAGATCTCCGGCATCCGGGGGTTGAGCTGCGCCGCCTCGGCCAGGTCGGCGAGCGCCCCATCGAACTGGCGCGAGTCCATGCGGACGTTCGCGCGCCGGATGTACCCCTGCGGGTCGTTGGGCCGCAGGTTGATCGCGCTGGTCAGGCTCCGGTCGGCTGCGGCGAAGTCGTGGCGCTGGGCGTACAGCAGCCCCATGCGGATGTGCACCCAGGTCAGGTTCGGCGAGAGCCTAACCGCCTGCCGGTAGTCGCGCAGGGCCTGGCTGTCCTCGCCCTGCCGCTGGTAGTAGGCGCCGCGCTGCGCGAACGCCTCGCCGCTCTGCGGGTCGCGCTCGATCGCGCTGTCCAGGTCCTCGAGCGCGCCCGCGAGGTCGCCTTTGCGCTCGCGGATCTCTGCGCGCTCCAGCAGCGCCTCTGCGCTCGGCGCGAGGCGGATGACGGCATCGAGGTCGGCGAGCGCTGCATCGAGCTGGTTGAGCTGCGCCGCGTAGCGGGCGCGCGCCAGGAGGTAGGACGGCTGATCCGGCCGCAGCGTGAGCGCCTGGCTCATATCGGCGATCGCCTGCTCCCACTGGCCGAGCTGCCCGTAGGCGCGCGCGCGGGCTGCGTAGCTCGCCACGTCGTTCTGGTCGCGCTCGATCGCCGCGGTGAAGTCGGCGATCGCGTCTTCCAGCAGGTACAGGCGCGCGCGGCTTGCTCCACGCGCCCGGTACCCCGCTGGATCATCGGGCTCGAGCTCAATATAGCGGGTGAAGTCGGGGAGCGCATCCACGTCCTGGCCGAGGTGCTGGAGCGCGTAGCCGCGATTCAGGTAGGCGTGCCCGTCCCAGGGGTCCATGTTCACCGCCCAGCTGTAGTCGGCCACAGCCTGCCGGTAGGCCCCCTGCGCGTAGGCGGCGTCGCCGCGGCTCACGTAGTAATGGTTGACGCGGCCGGCGCCGAGCCAGTAGAACAGCGTCGCCAGGAGGGCCAATACCGCCAGAAACATCACCACTGTGAGGGAGCGGCCAGCGCGTGAAACAGGATCTGCAATGATAGGTCGCTCCGGAAGTGGGTTAAACGATGTGGGCTGCACAGACATGCTCTCTGTCTCTCCCTATTCCCGCAGGCGGGGCCGCGGGACGTAGGCTTGTTCCCCAGGTGATTCGGGCTCTCAGCTCCCCACACCCGCTACTGGGGAGGGCAACGCGCCCGTGCCCTCCCGGCAATCGCTAGCGCACTATCAAGTCAGCGGCGGGTGCTGCTGGCGAATCTGCGCCACCAGCGTCTTCACATCCTGTGCCCGGTCGCGCGGGCAGATCATCAGCACATCGTGGGTGTCGACGATGACGAAGTTCTCGAGGCCGATGGTCGCGATCAGGCGGCCGTTGCCGTAGATCAGGGTGTCGCGCGTATCGATGCCGACGTGCTCGCCGAGCACGCTGTTCCCGGTGCTGTCGCGCGGCAGGGTCTCGGCCAGCGCCGACCAGTCGCCGATATCGCTCCAGCCCAGGTCGGCCGGGATGACCGCGGCGTCCGACGTGCGCTCCATCACCGCCACGTCGATCGCCACGTTCTCCATCTGCTGCCAGGCGGCCTCCAGGCCGGCGCGCTCGTGCGGCGTGCCGATGCTGGCGTCGATCTGCTCCAGCGGCTTGGCCACGCCCGGCCGGTGCCGCTGCAGCTCCTCCAGGATGCGGTCGACGCGCCAGATGAACATCCCGGCGTTCCAGAAGTAGTCGCCGCTGTCGAGGTAGGCCCGGGCGCGCTCGGCGTCGGGCTTCTCCACAAACGCCGCCACGCGGTGCGCGCTGTGCGGCCCGTACGTCCCGATCTGCTCGCCGCGCTTGATGTAGCCGTAGCCGGTGCTCGGCTCCGTCGGCGTGATGCCGAGCGTGACCAGGCGGCCCTCCAGGGCGAGCTGCTCGGCCGCCTTCAGGATGTCGCAGAACAGGTCAGCGCGCTCGATCCGGTGGTCGGCGCTGAGCACCGCCATCACCCCCTGCGGGTCGCGGCGCCGCAGGTGGAGCGCCGCCCAGCCGATGCAGGGGGCCGTGCCGCGGCCGTCCGGCTCGGCCAGGATATTCTCGCGCGGCAGGTCGGGGAGCTGCTCTGCGACGAGCTCGGCGTAGGCGGTGCCGGTCGCGACGTAGATATGCTCGGGCGGGACGATCGGCAGGATACGCTCCACCGTCTGCTGCAGCATCGTCTGCTCGCCGTGCAGGCTCAGAAACTGCTTCGGCCTGGTGCTGCGGCTGTATGGCCACAGGCGCGTCCCGCTTCCACCTGCCAGGATGAGTGCATACATAGTCGCGTCTCCTTCTATCGGGTCGTGATCGGGAGGTAGACGGTGTTGGAAGGGATGAATCCCGCCACGTTGTATGTGAGGCCCGACGAGTTCCCGCTGCTGTCGGTGACCGTCGCGTTCACGTTGGGCCCCATCCAGTTCCGCTCCACGCGGAAGGTGCCATCGCTCCCGACCAGCAGGCGCGTCTCGAAGTAGCGCGCCTGCCCGCCGCTGTCGGAGAACAGCTCCACGATCGAGCCGGGCGCGGCCTCGCCGGTCACAACGTTGCCGGTCTGGGTGAGCTTGGGCCCCTTGATGCCTTTGTTCGCGTTGCTGGTGGTCACGATGCCGCCGGCGAGGTTATCGTACACCAGGTTCTCGGTCCAGGTGTTGGCCACGACGTCGGCACCGTTGGCTCGGATGCCGTGCCCGCGGTTGTTGAAGGACGTGTTCCTCTTGATCGTGTTGCTGCTCGCGCCCGATGCCAGGTAGATGCCGTTGGAGCCGTTATCGTGCACGGTGTTGTTCTCGACCAGCGTGCCCTTCGCGCTCTTGAGCTCGATGCCCTCGTCGAAGTTCTTCGCCACCGTGTTGCCGATGATCTTGTTGTTCTCGACGGCGGTCGCCGCGGCGGGCGACCCGAGCAGCTCGGGCGCCGACTGGGCGATGCTCACGGTCTCGCCCGGCAGGATCAGGTCGGCCGCTGCGCTCGCGACTGTGCTCTCCTGCAGCGTGGCGATGCCCGAGCCGCTCGCCACCCCATCGACGACCGAGCCGTTCTCGGAGACGATGTTCTGCGCGATCGTATTGTTGCCGGTCTTGATGTAGATGCCGTGCTTGCCGTTCTTGGTCACGATGTTACCGGTGATCTCGTTGTGATCCGAGCCGCCGATCAGGTAGATGCCGTACAGCCCGTTGCCGGTGAGCGTGTTGTTCTTGATGGTGTTGCCGGTGCTGCCCTGCTCCAGCGTGATGCCCTGCAGGTTCCCGGTGAAGGTGTTCATCTGCACCGTGTTGTTCGTCGAGCCCACCACGCGCAGGCCGTACCCATCGTTGCCCCAGGCCTCGTTGTACTCGAGCAGGTTGTCGAACGACGGCTCCTGCGGGTAGCGGCTGTTGGGCGAGCCCGGGTCGAGCATGAAGCCGTGGGCGCGCCGGTTGTCGGTGCCGACGGTGTAGCGGTTGTTGTAGGACTTGTTGCGCCGGATCACGAAGTTGTTGCACCCGCGCGAGATGATGAAGCCGTGGTTGCCGTTCTCGAACGCCTCGTTGTCCTCGACGATGAAGTGGTGCGAGAAGTCGTGCGGGTCGAAGCCGTAGCCGATGTTGTTATGGAACTTGTTGCCACGGAAGATCATGTGGCTGGCCTGGAAGGTGTAGATGCCGTAGTAGTTGTAGCTGAAGACGCTGTTGATCACCTCGCCCGTCACCCGCGTCATCAGCACGTCCGGCTGCTCGGCCTCGTTGATATCGCGCCACGAGACACCGTAGCTCTCGCCGTCGGCGGAGCCGAGGTAGCTCAGCACGGAGTTCCTGATGTCCATGCGCGCGTCGTACTTGGCCAGCAGGTAGCTGCGCCCGTTCGAGATATCGGTGTCGTAGTTGTTGATCTGCGGGTCCCAGGAGGTGATCTTGACGCCGTCGATCAGGATGTTCCCGTTGTACGTCCGCAGCGTCACGAAGCTCTTGTAGTTGTACGCCGCCTCGCCCGCCTTCTCGAGCACAATGTCCGTGGCCTGGCTGCGCAGCTTGAGCCAGCTGACTGTGTCGCTGGTGAGCTTCAGCGTCACGCCGCGGTTGATGAACAGGCTGACATTCGACATCCAGACCTTGTTGGCCGGATCTTCCAGCACCAGCAGGTCGGTGGTCGGGCTGATCACCCTCAGGGCCGCCTGGATGTCCGGCAGGGTGACGATCGCGCCCTGCCCGCTGATAAAGACCGTGGTCTCGCCGTCCTTGCCGGCGCCGATACTGTAGACGGCCAGCGAGGCCAGCACGCCGTCGCCGCCGAAGGGCGAGGTGTTGCCCACCGAGTCGATCGCCAGGACGGTGATCGGGCCCTCCTGCGGGTTGTCGTTCGCCGGCAGCGTGAAGCTCCAGTTGCCGCTGGCATCGGCCAGCGCGCTCCCCTTGTACACGGCGCCCTGGTTGTTCGTGTCGCGGTACACCTCGACGATACTGCCGGGCACCGCGGTGCCGGTCACGGTCGTCGCGTTCTCGGGGCTGGTGACCTCCGGCGCGGCGAGGTCGCCGTTGCCGCCGTTCTGCAGGTTGATGCCCCGGCCGCCGTTGGCCGTGATGCTGTTGCGGGTGATCCGGTTCTTGTTGCTGTCCGCGCCTCTGACCAGCACGCCGTCGGCTACGTTGCCGACGATGGTGTTGCCGAACACGACGTTGCCGACCGCGCCGGTGTCCATTCTGATGCCGCTCGCGCCGTTGGTGCGGATGGAGTTGGCGTGCGCCGAGTTGGGCTGCGAGAGCTGGGGGCCGATGACGGTCTCGACGGCGCCGCGGAGCAGGATGCCGTTCCCGTTGTTATCCTCGATGGTGTTGCCGTAGATCTCATTTTTGTGCCCGGGCTGGTACAACGGCTCGATACCGCCCGGCGTATAGGCCGCGCCCGCGCCGCCGATGATCGCGATGCCGTGGCGGTTGACGCGGACCGCGTTGTTCCTGATGATGTTGCCGCCGGTCTTGATATAGATGCCGTCCAGCTGGCTGCCGGTGATCGTGTTGCCCTCGATGATGTTCTTGTCGGCGCGCTCGTAGAGATAGATGCCGTACTGGCCGCTATTCTCGATGGTGTTGCCCTGCACGATGTTGTTGTTCGACAGGCCGTCGTAGATGTCGTCGGAGTCGAACGTCGCGTTGATGCGCACGCCGCGGTTGTTGTCGCGCAGGATGTTGCCCCGGATCAGGTTGTTCGACGACTGGAAGATCGCAATGCCGTCGCCGTTGTTATAGACGGTGTTGTCGGTGATCTCGTTGCGCTCGCTGCCGCGGTCGAGCATGATCCCGTGGCTTGCGTTGTCGTACACCTCGTTGTGGTGGATCTTGTTGTCCACGCACCCGCGCGAGAAGATGATGCCGTGGTTGCCGTTGTGGTGCACCTTGTTGAACGCAACCTCGAAGCCGCTCGAGTAGTCGTGCGGGTCGATGCCGTAGTAGAGGTTGTGGTGGAACTCGCTCTCCCTGATGACCAACCCGTACGCCTCGTAGGAGTACTGGCCGAAGTAGTTGTCGTGGACGTTGCTCCGCAGGACGCTGCCGGTCGCCCCGGTGCGGATGACATTCGGGTCACGCGGGTCGCCGCTGGTGGCCGTCTTGCGCCACGAGAGCCCGCTCGGCTCACCCGGGCTGTACCCGAGGTGCGAGATCTCGGAATCGATGATGTCCATGCGGCCGCCGCGCTCGGCCAGCAGGAAGCTGCGCCCGTCGGAGACGTTCGTGTCGTAGCCCTCCGGCTCGGGGCTGTTGGCGTCCCAGGAGTACAGGCGGATGCCGTTGATGTTCAGGTGCCCGCCGCGCGCGACGATCTTCGTCACCCCCAGGGTTCCGCCTGGCGGGACGGTGCTGTCGAGCCGCAGCACGCCCAGCGTTGCGCTCGTCAGGTCGAGCCGCGCCGTCTGGCTGATGACGGTGTTGGCCTTCAGCGTCCAGACGTTGCCCCCGTTGTTGACGATCAGGTCCGGGTGGCCGAGCGCGGTCAGCGCCGCGTCGACCTCGGGCAGCGTGATCGGGCTCTTCGGCGCATCTGGGTGCGAGGGGTAGTTGACATACGGCTTCTGCGCCGGGTCGGACGAGTTGTAGTTGGCGCCGATGTAGATGGTGTTGGTGAGCGAGTCGTAGGCCACCGGTACAGCCGGCACCGTCTGCGCAAGTGCTGTATGGTTGGCGAGTTGCAGCGAGGCTAGACCGATCAGCAGCGCCGTGATGGCCGCCAGAATACGGTAAGCGCTCTTCTGGGTAAGGGAGCTGTTACGCGCCATGACAGGTCTCTTCTTCTCTGGAAGGAGCACCATGCTGCACTGCAGTGGGCCGGTGACACCCTCACACTTGTGTTGCTGGCTTGTCCTGGCGCATCAAGCGCCGGGCGCCGCCGGCCGATGGGCCGGAAGCGCAGATGTCGGTGATGTGGGTTGCTTGTGGGTTGGCTGGACCCGCTGCGTCAGGTTGTCGCGGTGGGAACCCGGGTCTCTTGCTCGGCCTCGCTCACGCGCTTGACCTCGCCGTCAACCACCGCGACAGCCCGCGTCAGCCACTTGTGCTCGCGGATCGTGAACAGCGCGTAGGCCTTGACGAGCGACATGTAGTAGTTCATCACCACGAAGACGGGCAGGATGAGCCAGTCCTCCGGCTTCCGGATGAGGTGCGGCATGATTTTGACCGCCCGGCTCACGTGCCACCAGATCAGCAGCGCTACGACCAGGCTCCAGTTGCCGAGCGCGATCGATATCAGAAGGACGATCGGCCCGACGAGCAGCGTGAAGGGCGCGATCGTCTTGTCGATCAGCATCACCGCCAGGTACGGGTAGCGCCAGACCCAGCCCTGCCACAGCGCCCGCAGGTCAGAACGAAAACTATTGCGGCTCCAGCGGATGCGCTGCTTCTGGAAGCCCTTGAAGTCGGGCTTGAACGTCGAGTAGACCCGGGCGTTCAGCTGGTTCCAGGTGTGGTAGCCGTTCTGCAGCACCAGCGTGGTGTAGCGCTTGTCGTCGCCGCTCATGCAGTGCGTGCCCCAGAAGGTCTCGTTCAGGAAGGGCTCGCGCAGGCTCTGCAGCAGCTTCGTCCGGTAGGCGGCGGTGCGCCCCGAGAGGCAGCTCACCGCGCGGCCCCAGCGGGTGGTGGCCGGCACCTCGTCGGAGTAGCGGATGTCGAGGTAGATGTCGGCGAGCCGCTCCCACAGCGTGGGGCGCTTGCCGTCGCTCGGATACATGTTCTGGCGCGTCCCGACCCCGCCGATCTTCGGGTCGATGAATGGCATCTTGATCTTCTTGAGGACGTCCGGCTCCCAGATCACATCGCTGTCCACCAGCACGACGATCTCGGTCGTCGTCGCGTCGACGCCCGCGGCGAGCGCGGCGCGCTTGCCCGGGATGTCGATCGGGATCACGTCGATCTGGGGGTACTCAGCCGCGATCTGCATGCAGGTCGTGTCGGTCACATCGATCACGGCGATGATCCGGTCGGGTTTATTGGCAATCCACGACTCGATCGCCCGGCGGAAGAGCACCGGGTCCTCGTTGTACACCGGTGTGACGATCGTCGCCGAGGGGTTGTAGTCATTCTCAATAGGGCGATAGAACAGCGCCGGGATGCGCTTCGCCAACCACATCAACCACCGAAAAGCTCCCAGCGCCCCAATGGGAATAAGCAAGAATGCATTTGCGAGGATGCTGGTCAAAAAGCTCTCGATCAACGCCACAGCAGATGCTCCTTTTCTGCTGAGAGACTACGGTGCAGCAACTGCACCGTAGTCTCTGCCAGGGGAGGTTACAGCACGATCGGTGTCGATCGGCCCACCTCAGCAGCCAGATCCTCGGGCTGGGCCGCCGTGCCGCGCGCGTTCACCGCCTGGAGCACCGCGTCGATCTTGTCGGGCGAGGGGACGGCCGGCACCGACTGCTCCAGCTTCTCGTTCACCGCGATGGTGGCCTCCAGCATCAGGTGCTCCCAGCCCCGCTCGCGCACGAACTGCATAAACGCCACCGTGTCCTTCGGCAGGCAGGCGCCGCCGTACGGCACGCCGCCCCGCGTCCCGTACAGCGGGTTCCACATGCTCTCCGCGCTGCGCGCCACCGCCGCCCCCACCAGGTGCCCGTCGATGCCCAGCTTCTGGCAGATGGCATAGACCTCGTTGAAGTAGCTGATCTTGACCGCGTTGTAGACGTTGTTGACGTACTTGATCATCTCGGCCTCGGTGGGCGTGCAGTGGACGATCAGCGCGCCGAAGGGCTTGTAGAGCGTGTCGAGCACCTCCCTGGTGCGCGGGTCGGTCGTGCCGAGCACGGTGATCCAGGGCCGGGCGAAGTCCTGCTCGTTGCTCACGGCGCGCAGGAACTCGGGGTTCATGGCG
>Ga0207864_1003637_pt1 | contig 12714 bp, 10 predicted proteins | sample HigsolmetaAR202D_FD_184834 | JGI IMG/M metagenome (GOLD analysis project Ga0207864, IMG submission 184834) | Ionic liquid and high solid enriched microbial communities from the Joint BioEnergy Institute, USA - AR20-2-D (SPAdes) (version 2) ...
AACGCCCGCCGCCAGCGTCAGCGCATTCAGCACCCGGCCCAGCAGCGAGCCGATCTTCGCGAGCCCGAGGCCACGACCAGAAGCACGCACCTGCGCGCCGCCCCCTGCCTGAACGGAACGTCCGTTGAGACTCCCGGGGACCCCGTCGCCGAAGTCCCGTCGCAGATAGGCGGCCTGAAACCGCGCCGCATCGATCTGGTTAATTGCCATATCGCACCCCCACAATGCGCTGTTTCGCGTATTGTTTTTGTGTCCCGGTCCCGGATTTGGTTCCGTGCTCCGACTGAATCCGGTACCGGGAAATGCGACGTCCGCTTTCGTGGGCAAGCGACTGATGCTGCGGGAGCAGCGACAGACTTCGCAAGAAGATGAGAAGAAGACGAGACGCGTCGGGCCAGCGTCACCGCCGGCCCGAACCGCCTCCTCAGGCCCGGATCGCCCCGGACTGTGAAAATCCGTCGCCCCGATCGGGCCAGAGCCTTGAAGACCTACCAGCAGCGCCTCGTGGATCGCTACCCGTCCAGCCGCGTAACAAGCCACTGAACAGGATACTGTTCATGTCGCTGGCTCATGCCCGCGCCGCGCGCGCCACCTGGATGATCAACGACGACACGGTTCGGCCGCACGGTGCCGTCGGTCCTATACGCCAAACTCAGCGTTTCCGTCCTGTTGCGTCACCGAACCCGACAGGCCCAAATGGCAAACAGACTCTCCCCATCCCCGGATGAGCACTGGGCTCAGGTACTACGGAACATGTTCAGTAAGGTGGACCTGACATGCTTCTCAATACCCGAGAACATGTTCGGGTCGACCTGACCTGTCTGCCGTGCCTGCGCAAGAGCATTGAAGACGGCCGCGCGCTGGGAGTCGTCGATATTGAGCTCGTCGTTATTACCCGCCCTGATGAACTTGTCGTCGGAATCATCCTTCTTGATGAACCGGTCGAAGAGTTCCTGCGCCTTGTCGAGAGTCGGGTTCTGCTTGAACGACTGCAGCTCGATCATGAAAGCGGTGTTCTCCTCATTGTGATTCGTCTGGAAATACGCGTGGAGTCCCTTCCAGAAGACCCCGTCAAAACGATTTGCAGACTCTGTCAGCTTCTCAAGGACCCATTTAGCTGTGTCCCTATCCTGCCACTGCACATCCTCGACATTGCAGTCGAACGAGACAGGGCCGCGCAGTCTCGCCGTGCCGTCCGGCGCCACGGCGATCTCGTAGCTGAAGTTTATTCGGCTCTTTGTCGGATCGATCAGATAGAATTTCGCCTCTTCGTTCTGATTGTTTTCCTCGTTGTTCACTTTTGGATTGAAAAACTCTGCATTGTTATAAAGTCGGTATGTGCCGTTGGCACTGTAATCGACTTTGATTATGACGTCGCCGGATGCCTCATCCTTCGAGATCTGCCATTTCTTCGTTTCTACCTCGCCTCCGGAGGGGAAAAGAACCGGATCGCCGTTCGGCAGGCGCAACGGTGAGACCTCAGGATTGTTAATTGCAGCCATCAGAGGCCCAAGACTCGCCTGCGAAGCGTAGAGCGAAACTACGCGCATCTGCTTCTCATTGCCGCCGATCAGCGTCCGGAGCGCGTTCGCCGCCCACTCGACCGCCTTGTCCTTGCCGACCTTGCTGGGGTCCGGAACGGCACCGCCGGGTACGAACTCATAGATCTGGTGAGGACCAATTCGCTCGACGTCCAGCTTGAACTGGTGGACGACATCCGTCACCTGTTTGCCGCCGATCTCGGCCGGCTTGAGCTCATCCGCGCTGATCGGTCGAGAAATCCCGTCAGCGATAACCTCACCCAGCATCGCACCGAGCCGATCGGCGACGGCGCGCTGGAGCATGCCGACGACGAGGCCCGCCTCGCCCTTCTCCTTGTCGGTGCCCAGGCTCTTGACCGCATCCGCCACCGCGTCCGTCTGCAGGCTCTTCTGCAATGCAACCAGATCTTTCGCGCTGAGCTTCTCGACATGAAGGTCGATGCGCGCCTGCAGCAGCTCAGGGAAGCTGGTGCCCCGGCTGGTCACCGGCCCGGCCTTGCCCAGAAGATCGGCCAACTGCCGGGCAAGCTGCTGCGGATTGTTGACCGTGCCGTTCTGGTTCCGCAGATCGCCCATCAGCCGGCCCAGCGCGACACTGAAGTCCTGTACCCCCAGCCGGTACTTGCTCTCGGCCCGAACGCCCGCCGGCGTCAGCGCATTCAGCACCCGGCCCAGCAGCGAGCCGATCTTCGCGAGCCCGAGGCCACGACCAGAAGCGCGCACCTGCGCGCCGTCGCGCACCTCGACGGAACGGCCGTTGAGACTCCCGGGGACCCCATCGCCGAAGTCCCGCCGCAGATAGGCGGCCTGAAGCCGCGCCGCATCGATCTGGTTAATTGCCATATCGCACCCTTAAGCGCGCTGTTTCGCGTGCCACCTATCTGTGTCCCGATCCCGGATTTGGTTCCCTGCCCCGGCTGGATCCGGCGCCGGAAAATGACGTCCGCTTTCACGGCGGATCTCGAGATGCGGGCGCGGCGAGAAACCTCGCGGACGAAGACGAGATGCGTCGGACCAGCGGCTGTGCGTGCCGGCGCCCGGCCGGTCACCCCGTGACATGGAGGCGCCCCGAACCGAGGCGGCAGCGCCCCGCGCCCCAGCGGAACCGGGTATCGACTGGCGCCTCCCCGGCCCATCGCACGGTCATGCGATTTCGACGACCCGCCCGGCACCGCTTAAGGTTTGAGGCAGGCCTACCGATCGGGCATAAATACGCGCGCGTGCGGTCGCTTCATGATGGAGACTCGTCGTGCGTAGTGGAGGGGTGTCCGGGCGAATCTGGCTTATCCTGGTGCTGATCGCCGTAATGATGGCCGGCACGGCCGGGGCACTCAGTTATTTCAAGTTCGAGATGAAGTTGCGCGAGTTGGTGACGTCGCAGTTGACCACCAAGACGGCCGAACTTCATTCGAAGATTCAGCGGGTCCTAATGCTCGGGTTGCTGCTGCCCGAGCTGAACGAACTTCAGCTGCTCGTCGAGCGCGAAGCCGGCAGGGAGGAACGGACGGATCTGGTCGATATCCATGACGAGACGGGGCGGATCCTCTTTTCGAGCGACCGCGACCGCATCGGGCAAGCTTTGGCGGATTACGATGCGGCCGCGGTTCATGCGGCCCCGATACAGGTCGTAACCGGCGATGCGACAATCACAATCCGGATGCCGTTTCGGAATGATTTCGACCAGCTCATCGGCGGCCTTTCCGTTCGCTATTCCATAAGCGACACCCGCCAGAAACAGCAGTGGATGGCCGGTTATCTCGTTACCGGCGCGGTCATCACGATCGGCGTGTGCGGTCTGCTTTCCTTACTCGGAACACGGCTCGTCGTGGGCCGCCTGGAAAAACAGGCCCGGCAAACGCGGCTCTCGCTCAAGCAGATCTATGACCCGACCGACGCTTCCGCCACGTCCCCCGAGGAGCGGTACCGGACTCTGGTTTCGCGCCTCGAACGAGGTCCGGACCTGATCGCTGATGCGCGCGACGAAGTGGCGCGCGACGCAGCCCGGATCGTGGCTGCTCTTCGCCGGACGGTCGCCGCCGAAACGGCGACGCAAGCCACGAAGAATGAGCGGTTTCCTGCGGATGTCTCCGTCGGCTGATCATGCATTCGATCCGCACCGTAAGCACACGCGTCTTCATTCTGTCGGTACTTGTGCTTCTGACGGCCGCTGCCATGATGGCGGCCTGGGCTCATCGCAGCTTCGGCCCCCAACTTCTCCCTGAAGCCGAGAAACGAACGATCGCCGCGGGCGAGGTCCTGGCCGCCCAGATCGCCCGTGCGTTGGAAGCAGGCGTGCCGCCCGACAAACTGGTCGGCGTCGAAGACATCCTTGCCGACACGATGGCTGTCCGCGACGACCTGCGCTACATCAGAATCCTCGATCCGGCGGGCCGCGAGCTTTTTCGACGCGATGCCGAAGCAAACGGTAACGGGAGCTTGCCTGTCCTCGATCGGCCGGATGCGATACTCGATACCGTCGTTCCGGTGATGGTGCAGAACCGCCCCCTGCTGCTGATTCACCTGGGGGTGGACCGCCGTTTCGTCGACCGGCTCAGCCGCGATCTGCTGATCGACATCATCACTGTCCTGGTCGTCTCCGCACTCTGCGCGCTGGAGGTGCTGCTGTTCATCGGCAATGCCACGACGGCGGAATTGCGAGAACTGCGATGGCTGGCAGACGAGGCCGAGCGCGGACGTCTCGTAACGAGGCTCTATAGCCGCGCCCGCGACGAATACGGGCGAATTCTGGCCTGGTATTCCGCGGTCGTGCAGGTTCTCGCCGAAGGCGGCCGGAAAATGAAGGAGGCCATCATCCCCCCCGGTTCTGGCCAATCATCCGCCACCGACCCGGTCGACCATGACGTGGTCCCGGACGCAACGCGATCGCTCAATGTCGTCGCCGCACGTCTTTCGATCTTCATTTTTGCGCTCGCTGAGGAACTTTCGCGCCCCTTCTTTCCACTCTATGTCCAAGAAGTCGCTGGCCGGGTCGGCGACCTGTCGCCGCATCTGATCGCAGCGTTGCCCATTTCGACGTTCATGATGGTGTGGGCGCTGGCGCAGATGTTCGGCGCGGCATGGTCCGAACATGTCGGGCGCCGGAAAGCCTTCATCATCGGCGCCGTAGCCGGGGCGGGCGGACTGGCGATGACCGGGATGTCAGTCGGCTTCTACGATCTTGTCCTATGGCGATGTGTGACCGCAGTCGGCTACGGCGTGCTGATGATCGCAGTTCAAGGCATTGTCGTCGACAACACGGACGAGGCAAGCAGGGCGCGTGGGTTCTCCATGTTCGTCGGTGGTACGCTGGCAGCCGGCATATGCGGGCCGGCATTCGGGGGTGTCCTGGCGGACCAGATCGGCTATCGCCCGACGTTTGTGCTGGGCGGATTCGTGGCGCTGGCGTCCTGCGCCGTGATCTACGCCTGCGCCGTCGAGACCCGCCGGCCGAATGTCGGCAACTCGGCAAGTATCAACTGGCATTACATCGCCACGTTATTCCGCAACCGGCGCTTCGTGACGCTGGTGGCGGCCAGTGCGTTGCCAACGAAGCTCGCCGCGACCGGAATCCTTTTCTACCTCGTCCCGCTGTTTCTCAATTCGGCAGGAGCTGACAGCGCAGATATCGGGCGAGCACTTCCCCTCTACTTCGTCGGCTTCATGTGCGTGTCGCCGTTGGTTGCGCAGATCTCCGACCGCCTGGCCATGAGGAAGGAGTTTCTCACGGCCGGCGGCGTCCTGTCGGGCATCGCCTGCCTGGTGGTGCTCTGGCTGGATGGTTTTTGGGCCGCTGCGCTTTGCAGCCTCGGCCTCGGTGCAGCCCAGGCCCTGATCAGTGCACCGCAGCTCGCCCTCGTCCTGGATACGTGCGACGAAGAGGTGAAGAGCTTCGGTGCGGCCGCAGTCCTCGGCGTGTTCCGCTTTGTGGAACGGATGGGCAGCTTTCTGTCGCCATTCCTCGCAGCAGCACTGATCACCTATGGCGGCTATGACGGTGCAATCATCGGTATCGGAATCCTTGTTGCCGTCTGCGCCCTGCTGTTCTACGTCGGATTCCGCAAACGTACCACCGACAGCAGTAGCAGGCCGTAAGACCTGAAGAGGATATTCGGCATGAATCGCCGCCGCTTCTTGCTTCTAGCTGGAGCAACAGCTACCGGCATGGCTGTCGCCGGACCGGCCGTAGCTTCCCGCGGACGCCGCCGCATCTATATGGTGGTGCCCCAGCAGGCGACCGACACCGAAATCGGTTTTCAGGAGTTCCTCACACGCCGCAACATCGAAGCGGACTTCATCCTCCGCCCGACCCATGGTGACCCGAGCCGGATCGCCGCAATCATCGAGGAGATCAAGACTGTACGCCCGGATCTGGTCTACACCTGGGGAACCCCGACCACACTGGCCATTTTCGGACCGTACGACGGCGATCCGGAACGCTACGTCATGGACATTCCGGGTGTCTTCGCCACGGTGACGGATCCGATCGCGTCCCGGCTCGTCACCGATCTGGATCATCCCAACCGCAACGTGACCGGTGTCGTGCACCTTGCGTCGCTCGAGGTGCAGCTGAACACGATATCCGCCTATCGGGACATCAGAAGCCTGGGCATCATCTACAATCCGCACGAGGAGAACGCGGTCCTGACGATGAAGAAGCTGACCGAGCTGACCGCGGCCCGAGGCATTCAACTCCTTCCCGAAGCGGTTCCGATCGTCGACGGCAAGCCGAACGGTGACGCCATCCCGCACCTTGTGGAACGAATCGCCAAGCAGGAGGCAGATTTCCTTTACATCGGCCCTGACACGTTCGTTTCCGTCGCCAATGGCGCCCGGCTGACGGCGGCGGCAATTCAGCATCGTTTGCCGACGTTTTCGGCGACGGAGAGCATCGTGCGGCGCTCGAACGCATTGGTCGGCCTGTTCAGCAGCGCGATCAGCATCGGCCGCTTCTCCGCGTTCAAGGCCGAACAGATCCTTGTGGAGGGTCGCTCGCCTCGGGAAGTGCCGATCGAAACGCTTCGGCGCTTCTCTCTGCTGATCAATATGCGCGTGGCGCGACAGATCGAGGTTTATCCGCCGATCGGTCTGCTCAGTCTCGCGGAAGTACTGACCGACTAGCCGATGGCCTTCGGCACGCAGATATCGAACAGAAACGAACCGGACGTGACAGCAACCGGCTGGCTGCCGCACGGCCTGAGCATCCGCCTGCTCGGGATGGCCGACCTGCCGGCGATAATCGAACTGCGTCGCCAAGTCATTGCCGAACTCGACGACCCCGACCATTACGTGCCGGAAGAGCCGGCGTTCGTCCAAGATCATATTGCGGCCTGCGGTCTTACCATCGGTATATTCGAGGCGGACGAATTGATCGCCTATGGCGCGCTCGGCCTGTCCGGTACCGACCACGCCGAGATGGTGGCCGCGCTCAAACTCGAACCGGACCAGTTCGCACACCTCGCGAGCTGCATGGTCGTATCCCGCTGGCGCCAGCATGGCCTGCATAATGGCCTTATCCAGGCGCGGATCGACTACGGATTGCGCCTTGGCCGTCGGCACTTCGGCGCCATGGTGTCGCCGAGGAACGAAGCGAGCTGGAGCAACCTGATGCAGCGAGGCTTTCATCTCAGGGTCATCGCCGACTTCCCGGATGGCCGGCGGCGCTATCTCGTCCACAAGGACGTCACGGAAAACGTGACCTTCGACGAAAGCACGTTTCAGCTCTGCGAATCGGACGACATCGACGGACAACGGAAACTTCTCGCTGCAGGCTTCAGGGGTTATCAACGCGTGCGACGCGACGGCAAGGCGCTGGTCGGATTCGCCCTGCCTTCCCGAATCGATCGTTCGGTACCGGACGCACTTCAGCCATAGTCTCGCCGCGGCTTTCCGCCCCGCGCCGATGACGATCCGTCGAGTACGGAAAATTCGGCACGTGGCTGCGGCAACCGGCTTCGAATGCCGGCGGGCGTGGCCGATCGCAGCCTGGATTTCATGAGGAGATGCCGATACCGGCCCCGGATGTCACGGGACAGGTGACGGCACTCATATCCCCTTCCATCAACCTTCGAAGAATCAGCCGGCTCGACGTTCCGGCGCGGCTACGGCTGCCCCGTCCGTCTTGGAAGCTACGGCTTCATCTGCGTCGGGGCACCGCAGCCATCGCCCCATGACGAAGCAGGGCTCCCGCACATAACCCAGCGCCTCATAAAAGTCGGCGACCGCACTGTTCGTGTCGCGCACCAGCAACAGGACCTTCGGAACGCCGGCCGACATCAGCCAGGACTCGGCATATTCGATGATGCGCCGTCCGAGTCCCTGACGCTGGTACTCCGGCGCGACTGCAACGTAGTAGATCCAGCCACGATGGCCGTCCATTGCGGCCGTCGCCGTCGCAACGAGCTGCCCGTCGCGTTCCATGACGAAAATCCGCCCGGCACCGGTTGCACGGATGTTTTCCAGATCCTGATCCGGGTGATTGGGATAGTTGCCGAGCCCCGCCGCGCGCCAAAGCGCTTTGAGTTCTTCGCTGTCGCCGTCGACAAAGTCCCGTATGACGGCGTCGTCGATGCGCTTTTTCATCGGCCAATCATCTCCGCGACAGCCGTGTCGCCCGAAGAACCGGAAATCCCCGCTGCCCCGACCGGTCCCCGATAGCGCAGGACCATGCAGGTAATGTCGTCGGATTGTGCCGCACCGTCGGCAAACTCGTTCACCGCGGTCATTACCCGATCGACGCCTTGAGCGGCACTCTTTATCCTTTCCTGTGCCATCAACCGAACCAAACGGTCATTGCCGAACAACTCTCCGTTCCGGTCGAAGGCCTCGGTGACGCCGTCGGTGAAGAGAACGATGGCGTCGCCTGGATGCAGTGTCACTTCCTGCTCCTCGTAGGGAACGTCCGGAAAGACCGCAAGCGCCATCCCACCGCCAGTACCGAGCGGCCTCACGTTACCGTCGTGTCCGACGAGAAGCGGCGGATTGTGGCCGCAATTGACGAAGACGAACCGGCCGCTCCGAAGATCGAGCTCCCCGTAGAAACAGGTAACGAACATCATCTGCTCGTTGTCATCGACCAGAAGGTTATTCACCATTTCCATGGAGCGGCCCGGCCCTCTCTCCGCCTGACACGTCGCCCGCAGCAACGTCCGCGAAATCATCATGAAAAAGGCGGCCGGAATTCCCTTGCCGGAGACATCGGCGACGGCGATGCCGAGCTTGTCCTCACCGACCCAGAAGAAGTCATAGAAGTCGCCGCCGACCTCCTTCGCGGGGATCATCCGCGCCGAAAGGTCCACCTCGTGCCGATCGGGAAACACCTTCGGCAAAGCAGAAAGCTGTATGTTGCGTGCGATACTCAGTTCCTGCTGAAGCGCGACGAACTGGGTCTTGGTCGCCAACGCTTCCTGCAACTCCTTCACGAGCTGGGTCAACCGTTTCTGCTGACTGCTGATCCGGTCCGCCAGACGTTCGAAGGTAACGGCGATCAGGCCGAGATCGTCGTTGACGGAGTCGACCGTCGCCGCGGCGCCCTGGATTCTCACCAGATCGTCCAGTATCGCCTGCCGGGCCTCGTCATCCAATGTGGCGGCGAGCGATTCCATCTGGCGGCGAATGAAGCGTGCCTGCCTATGACGGCGCCGCTCGCGCTGATTGGCGAGCCGCTCGAGTTCAAGGGACTTCACGCGGAACAGATCGACAGCCCCGGCCACACGCCCGATCTCGTCGTCGCCGGCCTTCAGCTCTTCGTAGACTCGCGTGTCTCCTTGGCTGAGTGCGTTCAGGGCACCTATCGCAACGTCAAGAGGTCGGAAGGCCCGGCGCATGTACTGATGGAGAAGGACGAGCGCGATCACGATGATCAAGGCCGTGCCAATGACGAAGGCGTATCGCCGCAGCATGCGCGTGGTCGCGGCCTCCGTATAGTCTTCGATCAATATCAGGCTGCCGATGCGCCCCCCGCCGAGACCGGTAATGACGGTACTGGCGACAGACAATTGCCGGCCGTCCGCCTCAACCTCGACGACCCTGTCTTCCTCCAGCGGGATTTTTGTCTGGAGAGAAGTCCAACGTGCCCTGTTTAAACCGACGATCATCTGGCCGACTCGATCCACGACATATACTTCTACGCCGAGCCGCGCCGAGAGGCGTTGCACGGGGATGGTCAGGCCGCTCGCGAGGACAGCCGCGCCGTGGATTTTCCCGCCCGTGATGATGGGAAATGCGACGATGGAGACCAACGTCTGGTCCATGCGGGCAATGCCACGCAGCCTCTGCTTGCCGGTAACGACATCCTGAAGCTGTGAACGCTCGATGAGCGGAGTCGGCACGACGGCACTCGCCGACGAATAGATGATGTTTCCATCCGTCGACATCAGATCGAGACGCACACCTTCGCCGACCTTGCCGGCTTGCGATACCGGCTCCGACAAAGCAAGGGACAATGCTCCCACGTCCCGGCGATCGAGCGCAGCCACGATTGATGGATCGGAAAGCCATGCCGCGGCCCGTCCTTCGACGGCCTGACCGGATTCCATCAGGATCTGGCTCCAGACGGCGCGATACATTTCGAGCCGAAGCTTCTCTTCGCGCGCGCCACGGATGGCGTCACGAGCCTGACCGATCGCAATGACGGCCGCGACGGCGGCAATCAGCGCAAAACTTGCAAAGATGACGACGCGCGTGCGCAAAAGCATGAGTCTAACCACGCCTGCTCATACCCGGGCGCTCGACCATGAATCGGAGCGCCCCCGCAGTACCGAGCAGCGTCAGAATCCCGGCCAGAGCCGCCACGAGAGACGCCGCTTCAACCACGAGAAAGCCGCCCGAAAGAGAACCGACGAGAATCCCGGACAGGCAGCGCAAGCCGACGCTGCGGACAGTATCTTTACGATGGGATTCCAGCGCCGCCTCCCGCACGTACCGACCTGCCGCTCGCGCAGTCAGGCCGGCGCCGAAACCAGCCAGACCAAGACCGATCCAGGCTGCACTTCCATCGGCCAGTGACATTATCGCCGCCACGCCGACGGCGCCCGCAAGGTTGCCGGCGGCGACCACGTGGCGAAGCGATGGCATCTTCGGGTGAGTGACCGGCAGCAGCGTGCCGATTGCAAGACCCAAGAGGACGGCGATCAAGACCGTGCCGGACGAACCGGCACCCGCTTGCGCGGCCAACAGGGCTGCTGCCGTCCAACACAGGAATACCGGCACATGAATGTCGGCAGCATCACCGGCAGCCCAACGGATCGGCACCGCCGTCATGCCGGAGCCGAAATGCCGGTCGACGTCGGCGCGAACCTCGCCGATCCGCGCCGCGATGCCGGCATCGAAGACGGCCTTGCTGACCTCCTCGGCATGGGCGCAAAAGCGTTGGAAATCGTCGCGAATACGGAAGATCAGGGCATTCAAGGCACGGAAGCACTGGCCGAACTCGTCGTCGCCGTAGCGCGCCGACAGCTTTTCAAGTCGTCCCGCGGCCACCTCCTGGGCCAAGTGAGCGAATCGTCCTGCCGGCGCCGTGCAAAACGTATGCACGGCGAAGGCAAGAAACTCGCCGACGAGGACGAGCGCAACCAGGCCGAGCACGACAATCCGCCACAGGATCGGCGTCGCAAGCTCGTCGGTGATCTGAAAACGATCGACGCCGACCAGGACGAAACCCGCAGGAGCGCCGTCGTCTAACAGCGGTACTGCAAAAACGAAGTCCGTGCCGACTGCGATCGAATGGATGTGGTCGGTCGCCACATGAAAATCCGTCTCCGTGAAATCATGGCGCAGCGCGTCGCTTGCAAGTACCTGGTCGAGAGAGCCGCCCGGCTCACTGCCGACCTGATGCAGCAGACCACCTGTCGCATCGACGACGGCGATGAAATCGATACCCGGTGCGGCATGGAGCCGTCGCTCGAGAAAAGCCGGTACGCCTGGAATTTCGGCCAGGGGAATGCCGAGACTGATGGCCCTCACCAGCGGCCGTTCGACTGAGCGCGCGACCGCGATCGCATGCTGATCGAGCGCGCTGACCACTTCGTCGGCGGCCCATCGGAAACCGAGGAAAGACATGACGGCCGCCCCCGACACGACGACCAGCAGGAGGAGCGCGCCAAACCCGAGCCACAAACGCCGGAGGTGCGTCGATGCGATGGCCGTCATGTTTCAAGCCTGTTCATCGAGCCGGCTGATTTCGATCTCGCCCTCCTTCAGGCGGGCGAGATGCCCCCGTATCGCCGCCTCGAAGCGACCGTACCAGGGAAACACATCGACAGAAGGTCCGGACGGCCCGGTCGTCTTTTGCGGGTCGGTAATGCCGAACCGGGCAAGCGTGCCAAGCGCTGCTGCCACTGCCCCCGCGTTGCTCGACAACGGCCGAATGATGAACCCCGCCCCGAATGCGACGATGACGAGGCTAATGAAGGCGACGACCAGTCCTGCGCCGGCAAGCTTCCACCCGAAACGTTCGGTCTGAAGGGCGATGTTTGCAACCGGCAGGCGAAGAGCGATGGTTCCGGATATCGTCCCGAAATTCGTGAAGAACGACGCGCCGGCAGTCAGGGTATCGTCTTCGAGGAGATGCCAGACCTGCCTTGAACTGGCCGCGGCCGCGTGCTGCCATGAAGACGGTACTTTCTCACCGATCTCGGCGGGATTGGTGCTGTAAAGGATGATGCCGTGCTCGTCAAAAACGAGGATCGACCGGATGTCTGACTGCTGACGCGCCTCGCGAATCAGCCAATCCTGAATTTGCCTCAGCTCGGTGAGATCGAAGCCGAGGCTCATGCCGGCCTCGATATCGTCTCTTATCTGCGTCACGACATAAGACAGATGCGTCCGCGCCGCGTCACGAAGCGATCGGTCTACCTGATCGACGGTCAGCGTTCCGGCGGCAATGAGTACGGCGATGACGACTGTCGCGAAGCAGAGCGCGAATCGTGCCCGCAAACCGAATGACGCTTTCGATTCCTGGTATGGTGCCGGCATCGGCCAAGCGTGTCTTAGCTCAAGACCGCAGCGACGATCATTTCGTTCGGGCACCGGCCCCACATGACGAGAGGGCAGCCGCCCGAATGCCGTCGGATAGCACGCCCGGCAATGCCGGCATGAGACCGCTGCCCCATTGTTCTGTCTGATCGCCGGGCGGTCATGATTCCGTGGACACCAGTCGTTTTGAGAAGGTCAGGCA
>Ga0207864_1003640_pt1 | contig 12706 bp, 12 predicted proteins | sample HigsolmetaAR202D_FD_184834 | JGI IMG/M metagenome (GOLD analysis project Ga0207864, IMG submission 184834) | Ionic liquid and high solid enriched microbial communities from the Joint BioEnergy Institute, USA - AR20-2-D (SPAdes) (version 2) ...
ACCCGCCAGGCCTTCGGGTTCCGGAATTTTGACAACTACAGACTCAGAGTCAAGGTGTTGTGTGGTTAAACTGGTTTGGGATTCCCGCACTGCCCCCGCTTTTGGCGTAGAGCCCAGATTGTTGACTTGGGAGGGTTTCAGGGATGGCGGTGAGGGTGGGATTCGAACCCACGGTACCCGTGAAGGTACAACGGTTTTCGAGACCGCCCGATTCAACCACTCTCGCACCTCACCGCGGGATGGTCTCTTCTAAAAGTACCTGATTTGGGGAAGGGTTAGCAATCGCAGCGAAAATGCCTGCATACAGGCGCCCTGCAGGCATTTCCGCTCCTTTGGGGTCAGCCCGATTCTTTGGCTAAGGGCTACTTCGATAGCCATAGTCTAACGGGAGCCGGCGAACTGCTAAACGCTTCAGGGATCGGCAGCGGGTACAACGGGGTAGAACCGCGGCGCGCCGGGGCGGGACGGATCCTGCCTTCATGGCTCGCAAGAGGCGTCTCCTAACGTTGACGCTACATATTGACGCTATTGAAGTGCCTGGATACTATGCAAATAGAATTTGGTAGCGGCTGCGAATAGAGCGAGTGAAGAGGAGATACTATGACGTTTCGTCAGTTCACGCATTCGCTAGGTTGGCTGCTGTTTTCCGCTAGCGTTCTGTTTTCCCAGCAAGCGCCTGAGCCCATTTCCCTGCAGGGGACGTTTCCCGCATCCCCGGGGCCTGGAACGGTCTACCGGTTGGTCAACGCCGGCGAGAAGGAGATTGCAGGATATGTCCTGAAAATTCAGGCATTCGACAGCTCCGGAAAGCCAACCCTGAAAGTCACGAGCTTACGGGCGTTCAATCTGGAACCTGGAGCGAGGGCCAAGGCTAAAGGGGAAGTCTGGGACCATGTGGAACGCGGAACTGTCAACACACCGCAAACCAATGTCACCGTGGATTACGTCTTGTTCCAGGACGGAACTCACTGGGGCCCGAATTCTCTTGGCCAAGGCGCAAAACTCGAAGGCATCCAGCAAGGGTGGACGACCGCAATCGGCCGAGTAAAGCAGCTGCTTGTCGAGAAGGGTTCATCCGCAGTGATTGATTACCTCAATCAATATCAGGAATAAGGACTCCGCTTCGTGGGGAGGGTAGCTCGATCTTCCGGCATGGAACGGGGCCTGCCCTCCTAGCCCAGAAGAGGCTTCAGTTTCTCGCGGTAACTCCGGCTCATGTTCAATTTGACGCCCGACCGGAGAACCACCACATAGTCGCCCCGGAACCATGGCTGCAGTTCCTTGATGCGATCCACATTGACGATCGTCGACCGGTGAATCCGTAGAAAACGGGTTGGATCGAGGCGGCTTTCGAGAGCATTCATCGTCTCACGCAGAAGGTGCGTTTCCTCCCCCACGTGCAGGCAGACGTAGTTATCGGCAGCCTCCACCCAATCGATCTCATCCATGCGGACAAACAGGACGCGCCCTCCGTTCTTGATGGCAATGCGCTCTTTATCGGCGCGGCGGGACTGAAAGTCTGCCAGCAGGCTCATGAGACGCTGGTCGATGCTGCCCTGCCGCATCTCTTTGAGCCTGGCCCGGGTGCGCTGGATCGTCTTCTGGAATCGCTGCCGGTCGAACGGCTTCAGCAGGTAGTCGAAGGCGTGGACCTCGAAAGCCCGGAGCGCGTATTCGTCGTAAGCTGTCACGAAGATGACGACCGGGATCCGCTCCGGAGCCAGGCGTTCCAAAAGTTCAAAACCGCCCATCTCGGGCATCTGAATGTCGAGGAACACGATATCCGCCGAGTTCTCATTCAGCCAGGCGAGCGCTTCTGCTCCGGTTACGCACTCGCCTGCGATCTCAAAGTCACGCTCGAGCAGAAGGAGCCGGCGGATGCGCGTCCGCGCCAGAGCTTCGTCGTCAACTATCAGGGCTCGGATCGTTTCCATCGGCAGTTCCTCAACCGAATGCTGCAGCAGTTCGAACGGGCTGGTAGGGGATTGTGATTGCCGCCTCCAAGCCGCCCTCGGCGCCCGAGCAGAGCTCGAAGGAGTGACTTGCTCCATACAGGCCTCGCAGGCGCGCCCGGGTGTTTGTGAGCCCGACGCCTTCGCGCACGGGGCCCTCCAGCGGAATCCCGCCGCCGTTGTCTGCTACCTTTAAAACCAGAAAACCGTCCTGCCGTTTCGCCGTGATGCAAACCTTGCCCTGATGGGCGGAGCGGCTGATTCCGTGCCGGATGGCGTTTTCCACCAGCGGCTGGAGGATCAGGTTCGGGACGCCGGCGTCGAGGGTCGAGGGATCCACGTCGAATTCCACGATGAGGCGGTCGGCAAAGCGGATGCGTTCAATTTCCAGGTACCGCTCCAGGAACTCGAGTTCCTTGTGCAGCGGCACCTCATGAGCGCCCGAATTCTCGAGCGCAAGCCGCAGAAATTCGCTGAGCCTCGCGATCATCCGTTCGGCCGCTTCCGGGTCTTCCTGCACGAGCGCCGAGATTGTGTGCAGCGTATTAAAGAGGAAGTGGGGATGCAACTGCGCGCGGAGCGCCTGGAGCTGGCTTTGGACCAGCTGCGTTTCAAGCTGGGCTGCAAGCCGCTGCCCCTCCTGGTAGCGCTGGTAAAAATGAACGGCGTGCGCGGCGAGCACCACAATCCAATAGAAGAGGACTCCGTAGTCGAGCGCGTAGACAATCGACCGGACCAGCCAGGATAGCGTGAACCCGTCCGTTCCGCCGCGAAGCAGGTAGAACATCGAAAGCTCCCACGCCGCCCTCTGGACGCAGGAAACCACAACGGTGGCTCCAAGGTGAATGCCGAGATGGGGGAGCCAGGACCGGCAGTAGAGGGGAAACCGCCGGGAGAGATAAAGGATCAGCGGCGTCAGCAGCGCCCAAATGGCCACATAGGGCAGGTCCAGCGAGAAGGCCCGGCCCCAGGAGATGGGCTTGCCTGCCTGAGCCCGCACGACATAGCTGTGCACCGCGATGAAGACGCCAAAGGCGAGCCACAGTCCGACGATGACTGCTGCTGACAGCCACGGCCTTAGAAAAGTGCTGTCGCGGACTGGGTGCTGGCTCACCATGCTGCAGCGGTGGAAACGCCGGTTTGCGGCGTGATTCTAGCATAGCTGCGCCGGAAGCCGCGCGGTATTGGCAAGGGGCGGAAGGGGACGCGTGAAAGGCGAACCGCGTTTACTTTGCTGGCGAAGAGGTCTTTTCCTGGGGTAGGAAGAAGGAGGTGTCTCCTTCGCGCTGGAGCTTCAGGCGGCGCCGGATCTCCAGTTCCTGCGCGTCTGGATCCGAAGTCAGGACGCGGATTCGTTCTTTCCGCCTCTCGATCTCAGCTTTGAGGTTCTGGTTCTGCTCCTCAAGCTCACGAATCTCCCGCCGCTTCTCCATTAGGGCCGGGATGCCTTGAGGACCTTGCAACGCAAGGTAGACGTACCCGCCAAGCAGGCCGAGCACAGCAAGGACGCCGAGATTACGAACCGTGTTTTTCACTGTTGGCTGGGATCGCTCCTACTTAAAACTTATAATCCGATTTGAGCAATTTTTCTACGAGTCCCGATAAAAATAACAAGATGACTGACAAGATCGTGGCGATCAGCACGTGCGGCAGCGAGGAAGAGGCCGAGAAGGTGGCGCGAGCGCTGGTAGACTCCCGTCTGGCTGCGTGCGTCAACATCAGCAGCCCGATTCGCAGTATCTACCGCTGGAAAGGCACAGTGGAGACGGAGCGCGAATGGATGCTCGTGATCAAGACGCGCCGGAGCCTGGTGGAGAAGGTCAGAGAAATGATTCAAAAGCAGCATTCCTATGACGTGCCGGAATTCATCGTGCTTCCCATCATCGATGGCTCCGAACGCTATCTCGACTGGATCGACCAGGAGACCGCCCGGGCACAGGAACGGGCTTAAAGGGCAAGCTGCGCTACCGATTCAATGTGGAACGTCTGAGGGAACAGGTCTACGAGAGTCAGCTTTTGCAGTGAGTAGCCGCCCTGGAGCAGGGGCGCCAGGTCTCTGGCCAAGGTAGATGGATCGCACGAGACGATGGTCAGGCGCGGCGGTTTCAGGCGCAGCAGCTCAGAGACAACCTGTTTCCCCAAGCCCTCTCGCGGCGGGTCGGCGACGACAAAATCGGGCCGGCGATCGTAGGCAGCCAGAAACCTGGCGACGTCGGATTGCGCGGCCTGCACCGGGACCCCGGCGCGATCCGCGTTGAAGAGGAGGTCCCGCACCGCTCCTGCCCCGGACTCCACGGCCAGGACCGACCCGAAGCGTTCGGTCAGAGGGAGCGTAAACAGGCCGACCCCGGCGTAAAGGTCGAGCGCGAAGTCGCCTCCGGCGTCGGGGATCACGAGCCGGACCAGATCCTCGATCAGGAAACGGTTCACCTGGAAAAAGGACTTGTGGCCAACCCGGTAAACGTACCGCCCAACCGGGTAGTCGAGCGATGATTTCACGAGGCCGGGTATCCGTTCGGCCGCCCATTCGAAAAAGCGCTTCGCCACCGGGCGCTCCGCCCGAACGTTCAGTTGCGCATCTGTCTCATTGGTGAAGACCTCCAGGGACTGGACGAAGCGCGGAAACCGGCGGTCCTGGCGCATCTCCTGAAGCGCCGCCAGCACCTCGTTCACGCGCGGAGACGAAATCGGGCAGCTGTAGACGGGGCAAAGCCGGTGGGACCGCGCCTCCAGATAACCCAACTCGCCGCCGATGAAGTGAAACTGGCTTCGATTGCGGTACTCCCACTCGTAACCGGATATGATCTCGATGTCGTCGGGCGCCTCAAAATGTCCGATGCGTCGGATGACTTCGCGGAGGATTTCCCGCTTCTGGTCCAGTTGGTAGGGATAGCGCGCGTGCTGATACTGGCATCCGCCGCACCGGCCAAAGTAGGGGCACCGGGCCTCCACGCGCTCCGGGTGATCGGAGAGCCGCTTCGCAACCTTGCCGGTCAGAAGCCCTGAACGGTAGGGCGACGTTTCGACTCGCGCGATCTCGCCGGGGAGAAGAAACGGGGTCAGAATGATGCGTCCGTCCAGCCGGGCCAGGGCGTCTCCCCCGTAGACGAGCTTCTCGGCGCGAATCTCACCGTCATCGGCTGGTTGATTTGTCTCGTGGTTCTCCATCACTTACGATGAAAGCTTGGTCCTCTATTCAGCATGAAAGCACGAGTCTTTTCCGGAGTCCAACCTTCGGGCAATCTGCACATCGGCAATTACCTGGGAGCGCTCAAGAACTGGGTGAAGATGCAGCACAACTACGAGAGCATCTTCTGCATTGTCGATCTGCACGCGATTACGGTTTACCAGCCGCCCGACGAGCTCCGTTCGAAGATTAAGGAGATCGCAGCGCTCTTCCTCGCTGCCGGCATCGACCCGAAGCACTCCTCGGTGATGGTGCAGTCCGCTGTCCCGGGGCACACGGAGCTGGCCTGGATGCTGACGTGTGTGACTCCGGTTGGCTGGCTGGAGCGGATGACGCAGTATAAGGCCAAAGCGGCGGCCCAGGAAACGGTCGGCGACGGACTGCTGCAATACCCCGTGCTGATGGCGAGCGACATTCTGTTATACCAGGCCAATATTGTGCCCGTTGGCGACGACCAGGCGCAGCACCTCGAGTTGACGCGCGATATCGCCCAGCGCTTCAATTCGCTATACGGCGAGACGTTCGTCATGCCGGAGACGAAGCTTCCGGCGGTCGGCGCCAGAATCATGGGGCTCGATGAGCCGGAAAAGAAGATGAGCAAGTCCGCGCCTGGATCGGGGCATGCCGTGGCGCTGCTCGATCCTCCCGACGTCGTGCGCAAGAAGATTATGCGGGCGACCACGGATTCGAACCCCGCCGTCGACTTTTCAACCATGGGGCCCGGGGTCCGGAACCTGCTTGCCATCTTCCAGGCTTTCACCGAGTGGCCTGATGACAAGATGCGAGCGCACTTCACGGGTATGCGGTACGGCGATCTGAAGAAGCAGGTCGCCGAGGTGGTGATCGAACACATCGAGCCTCTCCAGAAGCGGTATCAGGAGATTACGTGCGAGCCCGGCTATCTTGAAGGGGTCTTGCGGGAGGGAGCTGAACGGGTCCGGCCGATTGCCGAGTCGACCGTTGAGCTCGTCAAGCAGCGCATGGGCCTCTACACGCGATCGTGACATGGATCCGCGGCCGCTATCGCTCTCCTCGTACTGGCGGCTGATCCGCGGCAACCGCAACTTTCGTCTGCTTTGGATGGCGCAGATTATTTCCGAAGTGGGCGATTGGTTGTATGCGGTCGCCATCTACAGTCTGCTTCTCGAACTCACGGGCACAGCCAAGAGCGTAGCGACGGCCGTAGTGCTGCAGGTGCTTCCGCAGGTATTCATCGCTCCGATGGCGGGCGTGGTCAATGACTGCGTGAGCCGGCGGAAAGTCATGATCATGGCCGATCTGGTTCGCGCCTGTATCGTGCTGTGCATGCCTTTCGTCGCCACGGTTGAGTTCGTGCCCGCCCTCTACAGCCTGCTTTTTCTCGAGACGGTGATGTGGGCGTTCTTCGAGCCGGGCAGGACGGCCATGATTCCCAGTGTGACCGGGAACGAGTCGGATACGGTAGTGGCCAACGCTCTTTCGTCTACGACGTGGTCCTTTAACCTGGCGTTTGGGTCGACGGTCGGCGGCGCGATTGCCGTCCTTTTCGGCCGCACCTCGGTATTCTGCATCAACGCCGCGACGTTTCTCCTTTCGGCCGCGATCCTGCGCTCGATTCGCTTGGAAGAGACCCATCTGACGAACGTCGAGCCCTTCCGGCTCCGGAATCTCTTCGACTTCTCTCCAATTTTCGAAGGTCTTCGCTACGTCCGTTCGAACACCCGGCTTCTTGCGACGCTTTTCGTCAAGGCGGGACTCGGGTTTATGGGCGCTCACTGGGTGATTTTGCCGATTCTCGGTGAGCGGACGTTTCCGGTAGGAATGGATGAGCTTGGAGCGCAGCGGGCAGGCATGCTGGGCATGAGCTTGCTGCTCGGAGCAAGAGGAGTCGGCGCGCTGATTGGCCCGCTGGTTGGAGGGTATTTCGCCGGGCGCGATCCGAAGCGGCTGAGGCGGGGGATTCTCTGCGGCTTTCTCTCGATTGCCGCCGGCTATCTTGCGCTGACCTTTGCGCCGAGTATCTGGGCCGCTGCCGCATGCGTTGTTGTCGCGCATGCCGGAGGCTCCATCATCTGGGTTTTCTCCACGACTCTGCTTCACTTCCAGACGGATGACCGTTTCCGCGGCCGCGTCTTTTCAGTCGATTTCAGCTTCCTCACTCTCTCTATGTCGATCGTGATTTACACGGGAGGCATTCTGGTCGATTCCGGGATGTCCGTCCGTGCGCTGGCGTTCGGGACAGGGCTGCTGGCGTTCGTGCCCGCGGCTCTCTGGCTGTACGGACAGCGGCTGTGGAGGGAAGCGCCGGAGATCCGGGAGAAAAAAGGGGCGGCGTGAGGACCTGGAAGCTGACCCTCGAATACGACGGGTCGCGCTACAGCGGATGGCAGGAGCAGAAGAACGCGCGAACCGTACAAGGAGAGATCCGCAAGGCGGCGGAGGATTTCTTCGGAGTTCAGGTCGAGATCCAGGGGGCGGGGAGGACGGATGCCGGCGTTCACGCAACGGCCCAGGTAGCCCACCTTCGCGCTCCGACTCTGAAGAAGCTGCATCCGGATGCCATTCTGCATCAGTTGAATGACCGCCTTCCTGCGGACATAGCCGTTCTGAACGTCGAAGAGGTCTCACCCAGGTTTCACGCACGGCACGATGCTGCGACGCGCACCTACGTCTACCGCATCTCGACGCGCAAGCGGGCCTTCGAGAAACGATACGTGTGGTGGGTCAAAGAGAAACTGGACGTGGCGGCGATGGCGCAGGCTGCGCGGATGCTCGTAGGGCGTCATGATTTCCGCTGCTTTCGAGCGGCCGACCCCTCGCGCCCGGACGAATCAACCATTGTCGAGGTAACTTCGGCGCTGGTTGAGCTGGATAAGGATCTCATCCTCTTCCGCATCGAGGCCTCCCATTTCTTATGGCGGATGGTCCGGCGGCTTGTCGGCGTGCTGGTAAAGCTGGGCAAAGGCGAGATCAGCATGGAGGACTATCAGAAGCTCCTGGAAGCCCGGTGCGATCCGGGCCTCAATGTTGCCGCCTGGACTGCTCCTGCTTCCGGACTGTTCCTCGAAAGGGTGGGCTACCCGAACCCGTCGGACAGGCAGCGCCGCCGGCGCTAGTCCGGCTTCCAGCGGACGACGGTCACCCGGGAGAATCCTTCTTCCCGAGTTGGCGGGCGCAGCTTAAGCGCCATCGCATCAATCGCCTCGTTCGGCACTACGCGATCCCGGCCGGTATTGCGCTGCTTGCACACCTCGACAGGGACATCGAAGAAGACGGCTTCCGCGTCAGCTCCATAAAGGTGGGCCATGGCAATGTACGGACGGCGCTCTTTGGGAGTAAGGTTCGTTGCGTCGATGCACGTGAGCGGGCGCTTCAGTTCGAGGCGGCGGCGCAAGAGATATCGGAGAGTACCGAACACCTCAGCGTGGATCGTCTGATCTGTGGCGTCATCGGCGAGCAGCTTCCGGAGGTCGTCCGAGGAAAGCGCCGTGCAGTGATGGGCCCGGGCCCAAGTCGACTTGCCGGAACCGGGCAGGCCGACCAGGACGATGACGCGAGGCCGCTTTGGCTTAGAAGGTGTATCGCTCGGCATCCAGCAGCCGGGTTGCGATCCTACGCCGAAGCTCAGTGGCGTTGACCGGCTCAAATTTCGTGAAACGGCGGAGGGCTACAAGGTTGATACGCAGGGCGTCGCCTTCAGAGCACGCGGCGAGGACGTCCCGGGCCGTGGCTTCGATCCCCGCCAGCGTCTCCCTCAGGAAAACGGCGCTCATATCCGCAGCGATGCCGGCTCGATCCCCAAGCTTCATGGTTCGCAACAGGACGGATTCCATGGCATAGGCACCCATCGCCGCATCCGTGATGCCTGCCATCACTTCCTGCTGCTCTTCCATCTGCGTCATGAACTTCTGGTAGGCAGCGCCAAGGAGCAGAAGGACGACTTTCTTCGCATTCTCCACCAGTTTCTTTTCTTCCGCGAAAGCGCCGCTTTCCGTGCTGCTGAGCGGCGGACCGCTCAACAACTCCGCCTGGAGCTTCTTGACGGCTTCGACCAGAGGCAGTTGCCCGCGCTGGGCTCTTTTGAGGAGCATTCCGGTCGCCAGTAGCCGGTTGATTTCGTTCGTTCCTTCAAAGATCCGGTTGATCCGTGAATCGCGGTAGGCCCGCTCTACAGCGTAGTCCTGGTGGTAGCCATAGCCTCCATGAATCTGGACGCCCTCGTCCACCACGTAATCGAGCATTTCCGAGGCGTAGACCTTGATGTAGGAGCATTCCGCCGCGAACTCCTCAATCGCCTTCAAATAAACTGCCGCCGCATCCGGTTGCGACCAGGACCATTCCGAAAGGTAGCTTTCGATCTGACCCACCACGCGGTAGCTCATGGTCTCAGCCGCATAAATGCGGATCGCCATTTCCGCCAGCTTATGACGGATCAATCCGAACTCCGCGATGCTCTTGCCGAACGCTTTCCGGTCCTTCGCATATTTCAGCGACAGAGCCAGAACATTCTTCGCGCCGCCGACGGCAAACGGGCCCAGCTTCAGGCGTCCGATGTTCAGGATGTTGAAGGCGATGATGTGGCCGCGGCCGATTTCGCCGAGAACGTTCTCCACCGGAACTTTCACGTTGTCGAAGTAGACGGCGCAGGTGGAGCTTCCCTTGATGCCCATCTTCTTCTCTTCCGGGCCGACGGTGACGCCGGGCCAGGAGCGCTCCACCAGGAACGCGGTGAATTTCTCGCCGTCCACCTTGGCGAACACGGTGAAGAGATCTGCCGCGCCGCCGTTTGTAATCCACATCTTCTGCCCGCCGAGAATGTAGTGGCTGCCGTCGGGACTGAGGTCTGCGCGTGTCTTTGCGGCGAGCGCATCGGAACCGGCGTGTGGTTCAGTCAGACAGTACGCACCCACTAGTTCCGCTCGGGCGAGCCTCGGCAGATACCGGCGCTTCTGTTCCTCGGTGCCGAACAGCAGTAGGGGCAGGGTGCCGATGCCAGCGTGCGCACCGTGCCAGGCAGAATAGGAACCGTCCTTAGCGACGTGCTCGGCGACGATCATGGCGGAGGCAAGATCCATCTCCATGCCTCCATAGGCTTCAGGAACGGTGACGGCCACCAGGCCGAGCTCCGCGGACTTCCTGAGCACGGAGACGGCAACGCCCGGCTCCTGGTTCTGAATCGCTTCGAGATGTGGAGCCACTTCCTTCGCCCAGAATTCGTCGGTAGTTCGGGCGATGGCGCGATGCTCGTCCGTGAAGTCCTCGGGGGTGAAGATCTCCGATGGCTCGCGGCTTTCGATGAGAAAACCGCCGCCTCGGGTTTTTGGCAGCGGCGTCATGGTGGTTGCCATACGTTCCCCTCCTGCTACATTCGCTCAAATATGCCTGCCGCGCCCTGCCCGCCGCCGACGCACATGGTGACCACGCCGTACCTGGCGTTCCGGCGCTTCATCTCCCGGAGGATTGTGGCTGTAAGCTTTGCTCCGGTGCAGCCGAGCGGGTGGCCAAGGGCGATTGCGCCTCCGTTTACGTTCACACGATTCAAATCGAGGCCCGCTTCTCGAATCACTGCCAGAGCCTGCACGGCAAAGGCTTCGTTGAGCTCGATCAGATCGATATCCTCCAGCTTCAGACCCGCCAAAGACAAAGCCTTCGGAATTGCAACAACCGGGCCAATTCCCATGATTTCCGGAGGAACGCCGGCGACGGCGTAGCTGACGAAGCGCGCCATCGGAGTAAGACCAAGCTCCCGGGCCTTCTTCTCCGACATCACGAGCGCGGCAGCGGCGCCGTCGCTTGTCTGCGAAGAGTTGCCAGCTGTGACAGTTCCTTCGGCGTGAAAGACCGGCTTTAATTTACTGAGGGCTTCCATGGACGTATCCGGCCGCGGCCCCTCGTCCTTGGAGAATGTGATCGTGGTCTCCGATGGCTTGCCGCCAGCCGCCGCTCTCATCGCCACCTGGACCGGGACAATCTCCTCGTCGAAAGCGCCGGCCGCCTGCGCGCGAAGCGCCAGTTGATGGCTCCGCAGAGCGAACTCGTCCTGTTCCTCGCGCCCAATGCCATACTTGCGCTGCAAGCGCTCGGCGGTGAGCCCCATGCTCATATAGGTTTCGGGGCGCATGTCGACCAGGGTGGGGTTCGGCGAAAACTTGTTGCCCGCCATCGGGAGCATACTCATCGATTCGGTGCCGCCCGCGAGGATGATCTCGGCGCCGCCTGACCGAATGCGGTCGGCCGCGAGAGCGATCGACTGCAAACCGGAGGAGCAGAACCGGTTGATTGTGATGCCGGGGACGACGTCCGGAAGGCCGGCACGAATTGCGGCGATCCTGGCGACATTCATCCCGGATTCGGCCTCAGGCATCGCGCAGCCCAGAATCACGTCGTCAATGGCATCCTTCGGAACCTGCGGATACTTCTCAAGGAGCGCTCGAAGCACCAGCGCTCCGAGATCGTCTGGGCGGACGTTCCGAAGACTTCCGCGCGGCGCCTTCCCGACCGGTGTGCGCAAGCAATCGATGATGACAGCTTCCTGCATCACTGCCTCCTCCCGACTTAGTTGCGGAGCGGTTTTCCCGTCTTAAGCATGTGCTGCATCCGCTCCTGCGTTTTTTGAGTGCCGCACAGGCTCAGGAAGGCCTCCCTCTCCAAATCTAGCAGGTACTGTTCGGAAACCTCAGATTCGCCGCTGAGCCTTCCGCCGCTGAGTACGAAAGCCAGTTTCTCTGCAATCAACAAATCGTGGTCGGAGATACGGCCTGCTTCGTGCATCATCCACGCTGCCAGCTTCATCGCCGCGTAGCCGGACTCGCCCGAAACCTTGATGCCGGTTCGAGGCTGTCCCGGCTTGTAGTTTGCGGCAAGCGACAGGGCATGGGCTTTGGCATCCGCGATCACGCGTTCCGGATTCATCGTAATCCCGTCCTCCGGACGCAGCAGGCCCAGATCCCGTGCGTCCTCGGCGCTCGATGACACCTTCGCCATGCCGATCAGCTCGAAGACCTTTCGCGGATCACCGAGGCGAACGATCATCTCCTTGCAGCCTCCGGCGGCCGGTATCACGCCGACGCCCACTTCCACCAGGCCCATATACAGCTCTGCCGATGCCTGCGCGCGGGCTGAATGGAGGACGATCTCGCAGCCGCCTCCGAGAGCCCGGGCAAACGGTGCAGTGACGACGGGCTTCGAAGCATACTTGATGGCCAGGTTTGCCTGCTGGAATCGCCGCACGGCCAAATCCAGCTCGTCCCACTCTCCGTCCTGCGCCGCCATCAGGACCAGGACGAGGTTCGCGCCTGCGCTGAAGTTCTCCCCCTCGTTGGCGATGATCATCGCCTGAAAGTTCCGTTCCGTTTCTTCCAGGCCCGCGAAGATCATCGAAATCTGATCTTCTCCGAGCGTGTTCATCTTGCTGTGGAACTCAAGGCAAAGGACACCGTCGCCCACATCAATCAGCGAAGCGCCCGCATTCGACTTCACCACGCCGCGGGCTCGCTTCACTTCGGAGAGAGAAAGGACGCCGGGGCGCTCCTCAAGCGTCTGGTAGACGCCCGCGCAGAGGTCGAAGTACTCCGTTTTCGGTTGCCCC
>Ga0207864_1003646_pt1 | contig 12693 bp, 5 predicted proteins | sample HigsolmetaAR202D_FD_184834 | JGI IMG/M metagenome (GOLD analysis project Ga0207864, IMG submission 184834) | Ionic liquid and high solid enriched microbial communities from the Joint BioEnergy Institute, USA - AR20-2-D (SPAdes) (version 2) ...
GAGGGTCTCCTGGGCCGGGTGCAGATGTAGCAATCCACACCGAACCCGGAGACCCTCACTCACTACAAGATCATTTGAGCGTGTCCGCTCCGTTCGCAACCTCTGTGGTCAGTACAGCTAGGCCTCCCCGGCCGATGAGGCATGCCCGTCACGACGCCGAGGACGGCGGCCGAGCCCGGGTCCACAGGTACTCGAACTGGGCGATCCAACGCTGGAACCAGTGCGGATTGTCCATGGGGGTCAGGCGCAGGTGCATCCGGGAGGACGTCGACTCGCCGTGGCAGCCGTGGATTTCCACGACGGCCAGCCCGTCGGGTGAGTGCGGGTCGATGAACATCAGGCTCAGGCCCGGGTTGTAGTCCAGCAGCCGGTACTCCATCGTGCCGGCCACGTTGTTCCACGATGCCATCGTCTCCAGCCGCTGCAGGGAGGACTCCAGTGAGGGTCCCAGCCGGTGCACGGGGAACTCCACCGACTCGTCGAGCTGGCGGCCGGCGAGCTCCAGCGCCGCCGTCGCCTCCGGGTCCAGCACCACGAAGCGGACCTCGCCGTCGGATCGCGCCAGGATCCCCGAACGCAGCACGTCACACCGCTCCTGGGTGAGGAAGTTGACCGCTGAGGGGGCGTACATCCACAGTGTGCGGGCGGTGCGGAGCCGTTCGGACACCCGCAGCGTCTCCAGATCCCGGCGGTCGCCCACCGGCGCCTTGGCCGAAGCGCGAACCTCCTCGGGCAGTGTGGTCCGGTACACCAGCAGGCTGAGCCCGGCGAACACTCCCGCCCAGCGCACTTGTTCGGGGACCAGTTCGCCGATGACCGACAATATGGCAAGGCAGATGGCGATGGCCGAGATGACATAGGCGTCGATGTGCCGCAGCCGCCGGATGTCGGCGCCGATCCGACGCAATGTCGTGCGCATCGCAGGCTCCTCTCCACGGTTTTTCGTTCCGGGGTTCCACCATCACCGTGAGCTTCTCACAATCACACCCTTGGCCGCGCTGGAATTCCGCTTCGGTGAGGATGGTCCACTGGTTATGGACGGGCCGTGAACTCACTTGATCTGCGATCTGTCCGCCCACGGCGGGCACCGGTCATCGGTGGTGCTTTCCAAACGGCATGGTCTCCCGTGTGAGGCGAGTAACAATGTGCAGTATGACGCTGAATCTCGCATTTGTTCGGTGGTGCTGGAAGCGTCGAGCCCTTGTGATCTGGACGTCAGCGAGCTCCATTGGGCATGGAATGGTTCCCCTGGCAGGCGTTCGGCAGGCGATTGTTCGGTGGCACCGGGTCTGCTTGAGCAGATGGACGCCGGCCGCTGGGCAGGCCGCCCGTCCCTGGCCGGGTCGAGCGTTCGATCAGTCGAGACGGGCGTCTTCTCGGCAGAGCCGTGAGGACTTTGGTATCCGGCAGGACACGGGGGCCGGCCGTTCAGGTGATGTCGCGGGCATTCCGGCGCCGACCGCAGGCGACGGAGCGCTACCGGGACGGAGTTCATTCCCGTAGCGCCAGGTCACGGTCGTGGCCCGCCCAGCCGTCTCCCCTTTTCCAGATCACGGAGATGCCGAACACGGACGCTATGCTCGCAGCCGCCCACGGCTCCACGGGTTCCCCGGCGAGCACGAGGAACTTGCGGTGGATCTTCTCCTGGAAGGTTTCGGCCACCTCCAAAAGCCGTACCGCACCGTCCCTCATATGGAGGTACACCCGGCCTCCTGAGCCCAGGACCTCGTAAAGGACCAGCCCATCCGGCGTGCGCCGAAAAATGTCCGCCACGGGGGAGTCCTCGGGGCGGAGCCCTGCCTGGGCGAGATGCGCTGTGAGCCCGGTGCGGAGACTTTCGTGAAGGGGGTCCTGCCGGTCCACGCTCACTTCATTGATCAGTCTCTGGCAGAGCTCATCGCTTGCCCGCGAAGACGATTCCACGGGCGGGCCGGGAAGCGGACGACGGTCGCACGCGGGCGCCATACCGGGGATGTCGGAGGCAGAGGACAGCTCACGGGGCAGTGGTGCGGCATGGACGACGGTGAGCGTCTGGGTGCACCGGGTGAGAGCGACGTACAACTGGTTCAGGCCGGCAGGGCCGCCGTCGGCGATCACGGTCGGCTCCACGACGACGACATGGTCGAACTCCATCCCTTTGATCCGTGACACGGGAAGGACCCTGACCATTTCGGTACGCCTCGGCGTGGTGCTCCGGGCGGCTTTGAGCCGTTGCTCGGTCTCTTCGGTCCACTCTGGATCGTCCGGGACCACCAGGGCGACCGACCGCGAGGCGTCATCGGTGGGGCCCGCCAGAGCGGCCGCTTTGGCGGCCGCCTCTTCCAGCAGCCGCCATGGAGCGACCGCCGACGTGGTCACCGAATCCTTGACGGGCGGCCTGAGGGACTCCGGGACGGAGACCTTCGGGGCGGCCGCCTTGGCCAGGGGAGCCGCGAAGTCGATCACTTCCCGGGGCACCCGGTACCCGGTCTTCAGCTCCCCCAGGATCCACTTCTCCCCGCCGGCCAGGATGCGGGCGATCTGGTCCCAGCTTTGATACAGGTGCGGCCCGGTGGCCTGGGCCAGGTCACCGAGGACCGTGATGGAACGGCTCGGGCAGCGTCGCGCCAGGGCACGGGCCTGCATCGGCGTCAGGTCCTGCGCCTCGTCGATGACCAGATGGCGGTACCGCCGGGGGGCGTCCCCGTTGATCAGATAACGGAGCTCATCGAGGCATACCGCGTCCTCCGGGGTCAGCGGCAGGTGCGGCTCACGGAACAGGGACTCCCTCTCCTCCTTGGTGAGCAGCCCGGAGGACGACTGTGTGAGGAACCCCCTGCTGCTGTACAGCCGCCGGAGCGTCTGCGGCGCGCTGGGCTCCGGCCACAGTCTGTTGACCAGTGTTCTGAAGGCTTTGTTCTTCCTCAAGGAAGTGCGTATGTCGCTGTCGCTTCGGCCTCTGCCCCGGCCGGTGACGTAAGGGGTGATCAGCCGGTCCAGCAGCAGATCTATCGCCTTGGCACGGCGTGCTTTGAAAGAGCCGGGGCTGTTGAACGCCTGGTGCAGGACGGTGCGCACGTCCTGGTGGCTGAGCCGCAGGGTTCTGTCCAGGTGGCTGATCCTCAATGCGCTGTTCGGCAGCTTGTCCACGGCATGGAAGCGCACGGTGTTCTCAAGTGCGCGGCGCAGCACCTGGGCCATCCGCTCGTCCGACTTGACACGCCGCGCCAGTTCGTCATCGCTGCCGGCGGCCTCGTCGGCCCAGAGCTGGTCGAGCGCCTTGATAGATACGTCCGAGATGCCGAGCTGCTGGGGGATGGCGCTCACGTAGTCGAGCAGGCCCCGGTGGGGGAGGACCACCAGTATCTCGCTCGGCTTGATGGACGTCTTGTTCTCCGGGTCGAGAAGCCAGGCCACCCGGTGCAGGCCGACCGCGGTCTTTCCGGTGCCGGGTCCGCCCTGAATGATGAGGACGCCCTTGTACTCGCTGGCGACTAGCCGCAACTGGTCGCGTTCGATCGTGGCGACGATGTCCCGCATCCGCTCGCCACGGCCGCGGTTGATCTCCTCCAGTAGAAAGTTGCCGAGGACCGAGGCGGAGAAGGAAGAATCACCGCTTTGCTTGCGCTCTGTCTCTTGCAGTGGCACGGATCGACGATCGATATCGTCGCGATAGTCGAGCACACGGCGCTCCTTGCACTGGAGGATGCGCCGCAGCAGCACATTGCCGGGCTGGGAAGCGGAGGCCTGCCGGCACCTTATGGCGAGCGGACTGGACCAGCTGATGACGACTCTGTTGCCGTTGGCCGGATTCTTGACGGAGCGGCGGCCGATGTAGAACGTCTCCTTCCTGGAGGTTTCCTTGATATCGACTCGCAACACCACCAAGTTCTGTCCACCGAGGTCGTCGTAGGCGTTCAGCAGTTCCGGGGGCGTGTCGGGGATGAATGGGGTGCTGGATTCGGGGCAGTCCTGATTCCAGGGGCGGGGCTTTGTCAACGCCTTATTGGCGGACCTGCTGCGTTCCCAGTAGGCGTAGGCACGGTTCACCGCCGCTTGCTCAGTCGCGATCACGGCCTTGCGGTCCACACTGCTCATCCGCCCTCCGGAGCAAAAGGAAAGGATTACCAAGAAGATCGGTACAGGCGGCGACGCTGCCGCTCGGCGGGTGGAACACCATTCACATGGCGGAGTCCAGTCATGACGGGCCCGACGCGTCGAAGTGGTGGGAGCACGGCGGACAAGGCCTCCTCACGACCCGGGCCGCCCGGCCGGCGTGACGGTCAGCCGGCCCTCCGGCCTGGGACAGGACGCCGCAAGCCCTCGCCGCCTTGCCGCATACGGCTCCAAGCCCACGTTCACTAGCTGACTCTCCCTGCCAGGTTCACGACAGCCGTCCGCGGAGACTTCACCTGATACGTGGCGCGTCACCTCACGGTGACGGCACCTTACGGACATCGCGGACGAAAATCCACCATGATCGCTTCTCCTGCCGAAGTTGTGTCGCAGGCCCGAGAGCGAGACGGCACAGCCCGCTGAGGGGGAGGACCCTAGAGAGCGAGCCTGGACAGGGCTGACGGCCCTCTACTAGGTGATGCCTTCTATCAGCCAGGTGCCCTGAGTCCCCCAGGCTTTCTTCCCAGATGTCCGAGTCGTGAGTGCTGTATGCGAGAGGTGTCGTCTGGTACGGCACCCCTTGACTGCCCAAGACCGCCGGGCTGAGCAATGCTCATTGATCGTTGGGGAAGTCTCGCTGCTGGTGGTCGTTAAACCATCACTGGGGTTTCTCAACGCAATGAAGCAGGGAAGTGCAGCGCATCGTTCTCTACCAGGACGAAGGCACGTCCGGCCGCTCCAGCGGAACGCTCCTCGATGGCGGTGGTGATAGCGTGGACTTTCACGGATTGCGCTATGTTGCCTTTTCTCTATCCTGTACCGGCGCTTGCGCACCGGCCTGCGGGTTGCCGCCTCCCGGCGGCGCCAGTCGTTGAAAAATCCTCGGTGAGGTTTTCTCAACGAAGAAAGATGGGGAGCGCACTTCCCCCGCCCTTTGCCGGGGCGGGGGAAGTGCGCTCTCAGTGGACATCTCTGCCTCCGACGACGACGGCATGAACCTTCGCTGATCGCCCATGCCGTCCTTCCCCTACCTTCGCCAGCGTTCATGCGTCGGTCGGCACCGATACTGCCTCCTGACAGCACCGAATCAGTGCGAAAACCTCAAGGACTCTCAGGGAGGAGGTGACACGGCGGCAGGACAGGAAGGAGAGGAGCAACAGCGCCCTATGCTGCGCGATGCGCTCCGCTGACTAGGCACCATCATGAGGGATCCTCTCTGCCGGTACGGCCGAGGGTAGGCCTCGTATGCGTAGAGGTGGTTGCATCAGTGCGGTCTATCAATTTTCCAAGACGGTCAGGTGGGGGAGACGCTCATTGCTCGTCGGGAAACCTCACTGATGGAAGTTGAGTCGTAACAAGTGGTCTCCTAAGTGGCGGTGCGGTGTGCTGGACAGCGATGGTGATCAGTCGTCGAGACCTCTGCGGTAGCGCTCTGCCTCATCGTCGTTTTCGCGGGCCTCTGCTTCGTAGAATTCGGCGATTTTATTCAAAAGTTTCCTAGTTCGAGGCCACTGAGCTGCTGCCTTGGCCTGATCGCGATATTTCTTGACAAGTTTCCACTCTTGGTCGCCGCCTTCGTCGAGCCCTCGCGAAACGACGCCTCGCTTATTGAGGATTCCTATCCTCAAGCCGTTGTCGAGCCGGTCGCTTTGGATTTCTTCCAACAGGACGCGGACAGCCTCCGGTGGAAACGAGCCATCAGGGTCGGGTGGCGCGTATGCCAGAACTTGCCCGATATGGCTGTCACCTCGGTCGAGGAGGCCAAGGGAACGTAGCTCCTCGCGAGCGCTACTGATCCAATCGCGTAGCAATGTTGCGTCGATGGTGCCCTCGGGCGTGACACCAGGGCAGCGACGCCATCTGTGCAGGACCTGGAAGGATCTTTTGGCGATTATGCGCCGTTGTTCTTGATCGGCTTCGTTTGTTTCTGGACTTCCGTCACGGTCTCGTCTGTAAATATGTCCAATGAGTTCTGTGAAGAAGACAGGATTCGTTGCAAGTTCCGTGTGCAGCGTCGGGGCGTCGGCGTTAAAGCTGAAAGTTGGAAAAAACTGCCATTCGAGACGCAGTACCCGCAGTCGTCCTACCTCATCACAGTGCCGGGCGAGCAGCTTAAATAGCCTCTCGAAGCTATAGCTTTTCAGTCGGGGCAACTCTGGATCACAGGACTCGCTCTTGAGTAGCCCTTCAAGTGCTTCTGCAATGACCTCGGCGGCTTGAGTAGAGTCGCTCTGGTTAGCATAGATGGACATCAAATCCAAAGCTGCTGCGTTACGGCCAACGCTGATCAATCCATGTACTGCTTCCAGGACGTGATCAAACGAAGAGCCGAGCCCGTAGTAGATGAATTCCCGCCAGTAGTGTTTAGAAACTTTTTCGTTCAGCTCTGACAACTTCTTCCAAGCAGATGGCGGATTGCAGGTCGCACGCAGGATGCGGGCCTGGGTAGATGGATCGTCTGTCTGCTCGAGCAGTCTGTCACACAAATTGGTTCCGTTTTCGTGCAAACGCCGGGTGAAATAGGCGAATGCAACTTCCCGTTTAGAGGGCTGGTCCTCGCGCAGCCAGGAAAGCATCTCGGCGTCGAACTCGTTGCTATGCGCTGCCAGTGCCGATCCGACCAGGCCAGGGAACTCTGTACCGGAAGCCAGGGCCATGACGGCCGGGAGCCCACCCTCTTGAAGGATTTCGCCCACTGCTGCTGCGCGCCGCTCGCTCACTGCGGCTTCATAAGCGCTGTAATCGTTGCGGAAAGAAAGGTCTCCCAACTCGACTAGGTAATCGGTGAACAGCCATGCGTTCCGCCGGACAGAGTCCTGTGGCTTGATCGCATCGGCTGCAGCTTGCAGTTTTTGTAGCTCTTCTGCAGGCAATGCCCAGAAGGCGTCTGCATACTCCTGATGGTGGGCGATTTTGTCCCGAAGCTTGTTGAATAGTTGGCTGCGGGCGGTTTCGTTGCTCAGCGATGCCCCGAATCTGGTGAGGCGTTCGACAAACTCCTGGCGTTGCTCGGGCAGCAGAGAGTCAACCTTCTCAATAAGCGCCAGGTGCCGCTCCCCGTCCTCGTCCAGATCATCCAATATCAGATCGGTGACAGCAGCGAGGGCATGACGCTGATCGGGTCGCGTGATTACGGATTCTTGTTTCCAGTTCTGGAACTGTGGACTGTAATTCCCGAATTGGATCTCGTCTCCACTTGAGATTAGTGTGATCAATAGTTTGCGCGCCTCATCTGGTTCATTGCGCAAAAGACGTCTCAGTGCCCGGATTCGTTGATCCAAGTCTGCTGAGGTGCTGGGGAGCCAGCAACTGAAGATGCTCGCCAGGCTCTTGCTTGGCCGGTGGCCACCGGGGTCCAGAGCGGCCAGCTGCCCGAGAACATCGACGGCCTCATCGAAGTAGTCAGCTGACCAGGCAAGGCCCTCCAACGCACACAAGAACGCTGTATGCGGAGACGCCGGAGAAAGTCCGAATTCATCAGGGGTTTTGTCGGTGAACATGCGAGCGTGCAGTGGTGACGGCCCTGCCAAGCCGTCCTGTATCGCCTGCAGGAACTCCTCCGGTGCCGCTTCTGCGAGCAGAGGGAGGACGTCACAGAGCGACGTCCACAGAGCATAGGTTTCGTCTGCATTGGCCTGGCTGAACAGTTTTCGGACCGGCAGCCGGACCCACTGCGAGCCCCTCATACCGGATGGAGCCCGTACCCGCTCCCCGTTGCTTCCCAGCAGTGCCAGTGTCTGTGCAAGCGCTTTTCGCAGGCGGGAGGAGTACTTCCGGCGCGCGCCCTGCAGATTGGCCTTCCACTGCTCTGTCTCCTTCAGCCCGGCCATCGGGTCGCGCTCGCCCAAGACTTCCAGCACGGCCTCCTGGAAAGCCCGCAGGTCGTCGTGCATCAACTGGTGGGCCAGGAGGGTCCAGGCGTCTTTGGGGGACACAAGGTGCCACTGCTCGTCGAGATGCCCCACAAAGGGGGTGTCGGGGACCGCCGCCAGCTTCAGCGCGGCCTCCTGGACTTCGGAGTACGGCCGCCCGACGCACTGCTCGACGACGCGCCGGTCATGTTCATTCGTCCCGTCCCATGCCCCAAGGAGCAGCAGTCGGCGGCGGAACACGTCCGGCTCTGACGCCCAAGGGGGCGTCCACAGGTCAGGTCGCACGGCCAGGGCCCGACGCAGTGCCAGCAGGCTGCGCCGGGCGAGCACCCCCAGCGGGACGGCCTTCTCGTAGGGCAGGCTTGCCTCCAGCCGTTCTCTAACTGCCTGCCCGTCCACTGGCGGCACGGGAACGTCTCCGGGCCGGCCGGGAGGGGCGAGCAGGACGATGTGGTGCGGTGTCTGCTCGGGAATGGCGGAGGCCATGGTCCGGTCCTCCAGCAGCAGCACCATTGGCTGCGGTTGCACGGCCAGCCGAACGAGGCTCTCCCGATCGGTCACAAAGAACGTCCGCGTGCTCAGCCTCTGCTCATCGAGGTCACGGGCCTGCTCCAGGCAGGCCGCGACGAACGCTTTCGCCTCCTCGAACCGCAGATCTTCGCCGAGTGAAGTGGTCCCTGGCCCCTCACGCAGCCGCTGCAGAAACGACGCGGCCGCTTTCTCCCGCCCGGCGAGCACTATGTCGGCGGTCAGCGGCACCTGGGTGGATGGCAGCCAGGTGCCGCTCCACCAGCTTTCGAGATGGTGCACGCCCGGCATGGCCTTGCCGAGCCGCTCGGCCAGCCAGATCGTTGTGGCCGGCGCGGCCTCGAGCCAGGTGTGGACGTCGTCGGCGTTGTAGGCACGGACGTCCTTCCAACGTCCTTCCCGCTTGCGCTGGGTCGCCCACTTCTCAGCGTCCCGCCATGTCGCCAAGATCACTTGCACATAGGTGACCTCATTGGTCGGTGTCCCCTCGGGGCCGGCGGTGCGCTTGTCGTAGTCTTCGTCGGCCTTCTTCCCGGCCTTGCCGGTGACCGACAGCTCCCACACTGACGTCCCTGCGGGGACGAACGGCGTTTCCCCGCTGGCGGCGACCACCCCGTCGAACCCGCCGACCGAGGTGCCAGAGCCACCGGGCATGTGCAGGCGGGTGACGCCCTTGCCGGTTTCCAGGATCAACCGGCGGATCAGGAGGGGGAACGTCCTGTCGAACTCTCTGGCTTGCAGAAGATCGTCCCGTGTGATCGAGGGCCAAGTGACCATGCCGCGGACTCTAGGGCGAGGGACTGACAGGCTCGCCACGCTCGGCTTGCCGCTGGGCGGGATCTGGCGTCCTCTCGGGCCGAGAGCGCCTGTGCCGCCCGTGCACAGCTTCCCGCCCACCAGTCATGTGTTGACTTGATTTACAACAAGAACGCATGTAAATAACAAGACTTAAAGAGGTGTGGTGGTTGTCCCGTACACTACTTCGCCCCGCCCGGCTTGCTGGACTCCACCTCACCCGGCCGGGCGTTGTGCTACGAAGGTCCCCAGGTCAATCCCCCTATACCGAGGAGAGACGGTGGCTCCCACAGTGACCGCCGAGCCCCCTGCACCCGGTGCCCTCGTCCAGGTTCGAGGACGCCGCTGGGTCGTCAGCACCGTCGATGAGCGCGCCGGCAACACCCTGGTCACCCTGCAAAGCGTCGAGGACGGCCGCTACGGCGACACCCTCTCGGTCATCTGGGAGATCGAGCCCGGCCGTCGTCTCCTGCCCAGCGGGTCCCTCCCCGAGGTGCGTGCGGGACGGTTCGACCCGCCGGAACGGCTGGCCGCCTTCCTGGACGCCGTCCGCTGGGGCGCCGTGGCCTCCGCCGACGTCAAAACCCTCCAGGCCCCCTTCCGCTCCGGCGTGGCCATCGAGGACTACCAGCTCGAACCCGTGGCCCGCGCCATGGACGCCCCACGCGTCAACCTCCTGCTCGCCGACGACGTGGGCTTGGGCAAGACCATCGAGGCCGGCCTGGTCGCCCAGGAGCTCCTGCTCCGCCAGCGCGCCCGCAAGATCATGATCGTCTGCCCGGCGGGGCTGACCGTCAAGTGGCGCGATGAGATGGCCGAGAAGTTCGGCCTGGAGTTCACCGTCATCGACTCGGCCCGCTGCGCCGAGGTCCGCCGCACCCACGGCAGCGCCGCCAACCCGTTCGAGGTCTACCCCCTGTCCATCGTCTCCCTGCCGTGGCTGCGCGGCCCCAAGGCCCAGCGTCTGCTGGAGGAGGTCCTCCCACCCGACGGCCCCACCTACCCGCGCACCTTCGACCTGCTGATCCTGGACGAGGCCCACCACGTGGCCCCGGCCGCCCCCAAGCAGGTCTATGCGGTCGATTCCCAGCAGACCAAGCTGATCCGCCGCCTGGCCCCGCACTTCACCCACCGCCTGTTCCTGTCGGCCACCCCCCACAACGGCTACCAGGCCAGCTTCACCGCGCTGCTGGAGATCCTGGACGACCAGCGCTTCGCCCGCGGCGTCGAACCCGACCAGGCGGCCGTCCGCGAAACCGTGGTGCGCCGCCTCAAACACCAGGTGGTCAACGCCGACGGCACCCCCCGCTTCAAGGCCCGCAAGGCCGAGGCGATCCCCGTCCGCTACCCCGAGGACGAGCGGGAGATCCACGCCCTGCTGCAGCGCTTCGCCCAGCTTCGCCGCCGCCGGCTCAACCAGACCCGCGGCCGCCGCGCCGCCGACCTGGTGACGCTGCTGCTGAAGAAACGGCTGTTCTCCAGCCCCGCCGCCTTCGCCCGCACCGTCGATGTCTACATGCAGACCCTCAAAAACAAGTCCGCCCCGTCCCTGCCCCCCGAAGACGACTGGCTGCTGGACTTCTTCGAGGAGACCGCCACCCTCGACGACGAGGCGCTGGAGGAGGCCGAGGCCGACGCCCTGGCCCGTACCACCCCCCTCATCCACTCCGAAGAGGGCACCCAGGACGAAGAACTGGCCCTGCTGGAGAAAATGCACAAGTGGGCCGCCGCCCACGAGGCCCGCCCCGACGCCAAGGCCAAAGAGCTCATCAACTACCTGATCTCCGTCTGCCGCCCCGGCAAGGACTGGACCAACGAACGCGTCATCGTCTTCACCGAGTACCGCGACACCAAGGACTGGCTGCACGGCCTGCTGCGCGACCACGGCCTGGGCGGCGAACGCCTCGCCGAGCTGGACGGCACCATGACCGCCCAGGACCGCGAGAAACTCCGCCTCGCCTTCCAGAAATCCCCCGCCGAGCACCCGGTCCGCATCCTGCTGGCCACCGACGCCGCCAGCGAGGGCATCGACCTGCAGAACCACTGCCACCGCCTGGTCAACTACGACATCCCCTTCAACCCCAACAAGCTGGAACAGCGCATCGGCCGCATCGACCGCTACGGCCAAAAGCACACCCCCGAGATCCGCCACTTCGTCGGCACCGGCTGGGACAAGGCCGTCGACTCCTACGAGGCCGACCTGGAGTTCCTCTCCCGCGTCGCCAAGAAGGTCGCCCAGATGGAAGAGGACCTCGGCCAGGTCAACGCCGTCCTCGCCGACGCGGTGCAGCGTCGCCTGCTGGGCGAGCAGGTGGACGTGGACGCCGAGACCGCCCGCGCCGCCGCCCGCGACAACGTCCCCGCCGAAGGCGACGTCAGCGGCCAGGTCCGCCGCCTGCGCGAAACGGTCGAAGAGACCGTCAAAGAACTGCACATCACCCCCGAGGCCATCAAACGGGTCGTCGACACCGCCCTGGAGCTGGCCCGCCAGCGCCCGCTCACCAAGGCCGTCGACCCCGACCCGGTGTACGAGGTGCCCGTCCTGACCGGCTCCTGGGAACGCGCCACCGCCGGGCTGCTGGAGAAGCTCCCCTCCGGCGGCGGCGAGCCCCGGCGCCTGCCGGTCACCTTCGACCAGGAGGTCGCCCGCCGCCGCGACGACGTGGTCCTGGCCCACCTGGGCCACCCCCTGGTGGCCATGTCCACCCGCCTGCTGCGCGCCGCGGTCTCCAACGATCACATCGACCTGTCCCGCGTCACCGCCGTCGTCAGCGACGACCCGGAGCTGGAGACCACCCTGCTGGCCGCCTACTCCCGTTTCGTCCTGGTCGGCGCCGACGGCGTCCGGCTGCACGAAGAGGTCCTGCACGCCGGCGGCTGGGCACCCGAGGGCGGCCGGTTCCGCCGCTGGGAGAGCGTCCACCGCCTCGGCGACCTGCTGGACCGCGCCCTCACCCACGGCACCCCCGCCACCCCCCGCATCCAGGCCCGCCTGGCCGAACGCTTCGAGGCGCTGCGCCCCGGCCTGGAGGCCGCCATCCGCTGGCGCGCCGAGACCCGCCGCGAGTCGCTGGAACGCCGCCTGGCCCAGCGCCGCGACGCCGAGTCCCGGCGCATCGTCGCCAACATCGACCAGTTCGCCGAAACCCTGCGCCGCAAACTCGACAAGGGAGACGAGGCCGACGCCCTGTTCTCCAAGATCGAGGCCGAGGCGCGCAGCAAGGAGGAACTCCGCCAGTACTACAACGACCGCAAATCCTGGGAGGAACGCCTGCAGCGGCTCGCGGCGGAAAAGGACCAGGAACTCCAGCAGATCCAGGCCCGCTACGCCGACCCCCGCCCCCACTCCTTCCCCGTAGCCGTCATCTTCGTCGTGCCGAAGCGAGAGGCGAACTGACCGTGG
>Ga0207864_1003647_pt1 | contig 12693 bp, 12 predicted proteins | sample HigsolmetaAR202D_FD_184834 | JGI IMG/M metagenome (GOLD analysis project Ga0207864, IMG submission 184834) | Ionic liquid and high solid enriched microbial communities from the Joint BioEnergy Institute, USA - AR20-2-D (SPAdes) (version 2) ...
TCGCTGGGCGCGTACCCCTCCGCGCCCGCGCGCGCCAGGGGGCGCAGCGCGTCGGCGATCCAGCGCGCGGCGAGCGGCGCGAACGGCCGCGCCTCCCGCAGGGCGAGCGCCGCGAGCCCGCCCGCCAGGCCGAACAGGCACACCGCGGCGAGCTCCGCGCCGCTCATCCGAGCGCCCACACCTCCCGCACCGCGGGACCACCCGCCGCGCTCGTCACCTCGGCGATCTCGACGACCCGCCGGCGCCCGTCCGGCTCGCGACGCACGTGCACGACGAGCTCCACCCCGCGCGCGACCTGCTCGCGGATCGCGCCGTGCGGCAGGCCGAGCTCGGCCATCAGGGCCAGCGTCTCAAGGCGACGCAAGGCGTCCGTGGGCGAGTTGGCGTGCACGGTGGAGAGCGCCCCCTCGTGACCGGTATTGAGCGCGGTCAAGAGGTCGAGCGCTTCCGGCCCGCGCACCTCGCCGATCACGATCCGGTCGGGGCGCATGCGCAGCGCGTTGCGAAGAAGGTCGCGGATCGTCACCTCCCCCCTGCCCTCGACGGACGGCGGCCGGCTCTCAAGCCGCACCACGTGCGGCTGCTGGAGGCAGAGCTCGGCGGCATCCTCGATCGTGATGATCCGCTCGCGCGGCTCGATCCACGCCGACAGCGCGTTCAGCAGCGTGGTCTTGCCCGACCCGGTCCCGCCGCTCACCAGGATCGTCCGCCGCGCCCGCACCGCGCGCTCAAGCACGTCGCGCGCCTCGGGGGCGAGCGAGCCCGCGGCGACCAGCTCGTCCGGGCCCGGGCGCGCCGCCCCGAAGCGGCGGATGGAGAGCGCCGGGCCGTCGACGGCCAACGGGGGGATCACGACGTTCACGCGCGAGCCGTCCGGCAGCCGCGCGTCGGCCATCGGCGAGAGCTCGTCCACGCGCCTCCCCACCGGCGCCAGGATCCGCTCGATCAGCTCCCGCACCTCACGCTCGTCGGCGAACGACACCGGCGCGGGCTCGATGCGCCCGGCGCGCTCCACGTAGACGCCGTGGCAGCCGTTGACCATCACCTCCTCGACGAGCGGGTCCGCGAGGAGCTCCTCGAGCGGGCCCAGGCCGACCGTGTCGCGGCGCACGAGCTCGGCGAGCTCCGCTCGGCGCTCCGCCGGCAGGGCGGCGGCCTCGCGCTCGACGAGCGCGGCGATCGCGTTCTCGATCGGGATGACGTCAGCGCCCGCGGCGGCGTCCGCACGGCGCTCCACCGCGAGCCGCTCGCGGAGCTGCGCGGCGAGGGCTGTGACGTGGCGGCTGGCCGGGTCCACGCCCCTTTAAGGGGCGAGCGGCCCGCGAATCTCCCCCCGGGGGCACCCGGCCGCGCCGTCACTCCCCTACTCGACTACCTCGATCACCTCGTAGACGCCGGAGACCGCCTCGTTCTCCACGAACGCGGCGATCTCGTCCTGGCGCGCGAGCTCCTCGCTGTCGCGCTCCGCGCGCATCCGGTGGTACTCCTCCTCGGTCATGTCGAAGAGGCCGAAGGAGATGACCTCGTCCTCGTCGCGGATGTTGCGCGCGTGGTAGGCGCGCTGGAACCCCGGCGGGAAGTCCCCGTCGCCCTCCCAGGCGCGCCTGAACTGCTCCCAGGCGCCCGGCTTGAGACGCCGGGCAGTGAAGAACACGAGCATGTCGACCTCCTGTTCCGCGCAGCCTCGGAGGTTGCGCTGTGGCTGGGACGAACCTAGACCGCGGACGCGGCAAGATTCAAGGGACTTTTCTCATGCCCGACTCCGCCCGCCCAACCGTCGTCGTCGCCCGCAAGCTGCTGCCCGCGGGGCTCGACCTGCTCGCCGAGTGCGAGGTGCGGGTCGGCGGGCTCGACGTCGAGCGCCCCACGCTGCTCGAGCTCGTCGCGGGCGCCGACGCCCTCATCGCCGACCCGACCGTGCCGGTCGACGGCGAGCTGCTCGACGCGGCCGGCCCGCAGCTCCGAGTGGTCTCGAACTTCGCGGTGGGCTACGACAACATCGACGTCGAGGCCTGCCGTGAGCGCGGCGTGGTCGTCACCAACACGCCCGGGGTGCTCACGAACGCGACCGCGGAGCTTGCGCTCGAGCTCACGCTCGCGGCCGCGCGCTGCGCGAGCGAGGCCGAGGCGACTCTGCGCGCGGGCCGCTGGACGGGCTGGGACCCGGGCGCGATGCTCGGGCTGGAGCTCTCCCGGGCGACGTTCGGGATCGTCGGGCTCGGCCGGATCGGCGGCCGCTACGCCGAGCTCGTGCGCCCGCTCGCGGGCGAGATCCTCTACGTCGCCCGCTCCGCCAAGCCGGACCGGGAGCGGGAGCTCGGCGCGCGGCGGGTCGAGCTGGACGAGCTGCTCGAGCGCTCCGACGTGGTCAGCCTGCACGCGCCCGCCTCGCCGGAGACGCGGCATCTGATCGGCGCCGCCGAGCTCGAGCGCATGCGGCCGCACGCGGTGCTCGTCAACACCGGCCGGGGGACGCTGGTCGACTCGGCTGCGCTGGCGCGGGCGCTCGCCGACGGGCAGATCGGCGCCGCGGGACTCGACGTCTACGAGAACGAGCCGGACGTCCCCGAGGAGCTGCTGCGCGCGCCGCGCTGCGTGCTCCTCCCCCACATCGGCTCGGCCACCCACACCGCGCGCGACGCGATGGCCGAGCTCGCCGCGCGCAACGCGCTGGCCGTGCTCGCCGGCGAGGAGCCGCCGCACCGGGTGGCGTAGCCTGCGGCGCATGGCGACGATCGAAGTCCTCGAGACCGACATCACCAAGCTCGAAGTCGACGCGATCGCAAACGCGGCGAACACGCAGCTCGCGCACGGGGGCGGGGTCGCCGGGGCGATCGTGCGCGCCGGCGGCCGGTCGATCCAGGAGGAGTCCGACCGCATCGCCCCGATCGGGCTCGGCGACGCGGTCGCGACCGGCGCGGGCGAGCTGCCCTGCCGCTGGGTGATCCACGCCGCGACCATGGAGCTCGGCGGCCCCACCTCCGCCGACATCATCCGGCTCGCGACGGCGAACACCCTCCGCAAGGCCGACGAGCTCGGCGCCCGCTCGCTCGCCCTGGTCGCGTTCGGCACCGGCGTGGGCGGCTTCCCGCTGGACGAGGCAGCCAGGATCGAGACCGAGGAGGTCCGCAGGTACCTCGACGAGGGCGGCCGGCTCGAGCGGATCGTCTTCGCCGTGCGTGGCTCGGAGGCGCGCGAGGCGTTCGAGCGGGCGGTGGCGGCCGGCTAGACGCGCGCGGCCCGCGAGCCGGGGACGCCTGAAAGCGCGGTCCCCACGCGACCTCAACTTCTCGACGGTTGATCCCACGCTAGGCAGCCCTCGCGAGCGCGACGTTCGCGAGCGCGACCTAGTGGCGGTTGATCCTACGAAGCCTTGAAGTCGCGTGCGAGGCGGACGAACCCGTCGAGTCGTCCGGGGCGGCGATGCAGGCGGCGGGCGGGGCCATTCGCCGCTGGTCCGACCTGCCCCCCGAGGACCTCACCGCAAGCAGGTAGCCCCCGCTCACCGCTTTGCGGTAATCGGCCCGCCATAGGGGCGGATCGGCGCCAGGGGGCCTTGCCTCCGCACGCGCTTGCCGCCACGCTTGCGCCGACATGCTCAAGCGCTTTGCACCCGCCGCGGCGACGGTCCTGTCCCTGGCGGCGCTCGCGGCCTCGGCGGCTTCGGCGGCCACGACCTACCCGGGCAAGAACGGGCGGATCTTCTTCGCCTGGAAGGGAAACATCTGGAGCGTGCAGCCGGACGGCTCGGGCCTGCGGCGCTGGACGCGGAACCCGGAGTATCGCTACTCCCCCACGGTCTCCCCCGACGGGCGCAAGCTCGCCTACCAGACAGTAGAGGGACGGATCCGCTTCATCCGGCTCGACGGCAAGCGCCGCTGGCCGCGCGAGCGCGGCTTCGCGCCGCTGGGGCGTTCGGTGCACATGAGCGAGCCGCACTTCCACCCCAGCGGGCGGATCGTCTTCAAGGCAGTCGCCCCGGGCGAAGAGCCCGCGATCCCGCGATCTACTCGGCGCGGCCCGACAGGCCCCGAAAGACGGTGCGGTGGATCTCGTCCGATCGCTTCGTGGGAGCGCTCTCGCCCGACGGCCGTCCCCACATCTGGCCCATCCAGGGCAACCCGTACGGCGCCGACGACCTCGGGCTCAGCCCCCTGCCCGGCCCGGCCGAGGCGACGCGGCTGCGCTACTACGGGCTCTTCCTCGCCTTCTTCCCGGACGGCAGGCGCTTCGCCTTCGACTGCGGAACCTCCTACAAGAACCCCGAGACGGCGGGCATCTGCGTCGCGACCGTCGAGGACGCCCTGCAGCCGCCGGAGCCCGGCGGGCAGGAGCCGATCCTGATCCCGAACCCCACGGACTACATCGATGGCGCTCCAGGCTATCCAGCGCCGTCGCCCGACGGCAAGCGGCTCGCCTACCACGACCCGACCTTCGGCATCAAGGTCGCCGACGCGACCGACGGCAGCCCTCGCGTCCTCATCCCCGGCATCCACCCCGAGCATGCGCTCGCCTGGGCACCGAGGCCGAAGCCCAGGAAGGCGAAGGCCGGCAAGGGCAAGCACAAGGGCAAGGGCCGTTGAGCGCGCGGTTCACTCCGCGGCGCACTCCAGGCCCGGGTCCAGGCCGCCGAGCTCGGCGGGTTCGTGCGCTGACGTAGGAGCCCCGCGCGACTTCGACCTTTCGACGGTTGATCCCACGCTAGGCAGCCCTCGCGAGCGCGACGTTCGCGAGCGCGACATGGTGACGGTCGATCCCACGGAACTTCGAAGTCGCGGGCGTCGGCTAGTCGCGCGTCACAAGCGGCACGTCCGACCGCCGTCGGCGCCTCACCGCGCCGCCAGCAGCCTGATCGTCGCGCCCTCCGACTCCGCGCGGATCAGGCGCAGCGCCTGCGCGCGGGTGAGCGCGAGGGTCGCCCTGTGGGTCGCTAGGAGCCCCGGCTCGGCGCGGGCCCGGCGCAGATCCAACAACGCGACGTCCCGGGCCGCGACGTAGGCGCGGCGTGCCGGGCCCGGCCCTCCCCCGCCGCTCACGACCACGTCGACGCGCCGCGCCGGGCCGTCGCCGCCCATGAGCGCCCCCGCCCCGGTCACCGCGAGCTCGACCGGCGTGCCCTCGGCGGCGGGGCCTGAGCGGCCCGCAACGCGCGCCTCCTCGGCGCCGGGCCGCTCGAGCATGGACGCGGTGAGATAGGCGCCCGCCGGCACCGGGACGGCTGCGCGCAGGCCGCCCGCGTCCGCGGGGTCCGCGAGCGCGTCCGGGGGCGCGAACGCCTCGGGCACGCGGCGCACCTCGAGCGCCTCGGCGAGCACCTCCGCCGTGAGCTCGGCGTCGGCGGCGAGCGGCGCGCGCGTGACCACCACCGGGCGCAGCGCCCCTCCCCCGGCCTCCACGGCCGCGTCCCCGCCGGTCGCCGCGGCCGCGAGCGCGGCGCACACGAGGGCCCCCGCCGCGAACGCCGCGCCGCGACGGCGCCCGCTCACGCGCGCACCGGCCACCCCGGCGCGGGCGCGCGCCGCCGCGACCGCTCGGGCTCGGCGAGCGGCAGCTCGATCGCCGCCACGGTCCCGTGCGCTCCGCGCCGCACGCTGAGCGCGCCGCCCTGGCGCTCGCTCCAGGCGCGCGCGAGGCCCAGCCCGTGGCCGCGGCGAGGGTCACGGCGCTGACGCGGCGCGGCCACGCCGCGGCCGCCCTCGTCGCGAACGGCGAGCTCGAGCCTGCCGCGCCGCCGCGACCCGGCGACGGTCACTGTCCCGCGCCCGTGCTCGAGCGCGTTCGCGATCAGGTTGTCGAGCGCCTGGGCGATGCGCACCGGGTCGACCGCGACGCGCGCGTCGCCGCACGTCCAGCGCACCTCCACCCTGCGCCCGGCGCGCGCTGCCTGCGCCTGCCACCGCGACGCCGCGGACACGGCGAGCATCCGCGCCTCGACGGGCCGGCGCTCAACCGGCTGCCGCACCCCGTTGATCTCGCGGTCGAGGTCGCGCACGGCGGCGAGGGCGAGCTCGAGCGGGTCGGGGCCGCGGTCGGGCCTGCGGGGCGCGGTGAGCGCGAGCGCCTGGAGCGGCCGCCGCAGCTCGTGCAGCAGGCGGTTCAGGGTGCGCCGGCGGCGCCGCTCGCGCGCGGCGGCCCAGGCCGTCGCGAGGCCGGCCGGGGCAGCGACCGCAACGACGGTGATCGCCTCCTGCTCGCTCATGAGCTCACCAGGCGGTAGCCCACGCCCCACGAGTTGAGCACGAACCGCCCGTGCTCGGGGTCGAGCTTGCGGCGCAGGCGGCTCGCGTGGGAGTCGAGCGTGCGCGTCCGCCCCTCCGCGCGGAACCCCCACACGTCGCGCAGGAGCTCGTCCTTGGTGAAGACACGGGTCGGCTCCGCGGCGAGCGCCAGCAGCAGCTCGTACTCCTTGTTGGCGAGCGCGACCAGCCGGCCGTCGACGCGCACCTCGCGGCGCGACGGGTCGATCTCCAGGTCGCCGACCCGGATCGGCCCCGCGCGCTCGGGGCCGCGGCGACGCAGCACGGCCTCGATGCGCGCGACGAGCTCGTCGTAGTGGAAGGGCTTCACCACGTAGTCGTCGGCGCCCTCGCGCAGGCCGCGCACCCGGTCGGAATGCGCGCTGCGACCGGTGAGCACGATCACCGGCAGGCGCGGGTCGTAGCGCCCGGTCGTCCCGTGCGACGCCCTGATCTCGCGCAGTACGTCGAGGCCGGACGCGTCGGGCAGCGCCAGGTCCAGCAGCAGCAGGTCGGGGCTGCGGTAGTGGCAGTGGCGCAGGGCATCGGCCGCGGTCGGCGCCGGCAGCGCCTCGTAGCGGTCGGCCGCGAGCTCATCGACGAGCAGATCGAGCGTGGTGGGGTCGTCCTCGCAGACCACGACCGTGCCCCGCGGCTCGCGGCTCGGGACCGTCATCGCGCCACCCCCTGTGGACGAGGGACTCGGTTGGCTGGCTCAGGGGTCAACATGCCCCCAAGAAGCCCGGCGCGCCGCGCGGCGCCCCCGTCCGGCAGCCGACCCGCGTGAGCGTGAGCGGCACGGGCGCCGGTGCAGACGCCGCGATCGCGCGCGCACCAACCCGCCGACCGTGCGGTTGCGTTGCCATCCGCAAGGCGTTCGCACGGTCGGCGGTGCTGGTGGTGACGCGCCCCGCCGTCAGCGCACGCGCAGGCGGACCGACTTGCGCTGCGGCTCGGGCAGGTCCGGCGAGAGCAGGCGCAGCTTGAGCTTGCCGCGTCGCGCCGCCCGCTTGCCGGCCTTCAGGCGGACCCGCAGGACCCGTTGCCCGCCCGGGGCGAGCTCGCCGACCGCCACGGTCCAAGCCTTGCCCCGCTTCGCCGCGCCCTTGGCCTTCACCTTGACGCCGCGCGGCGCGCGCAGGCGGACGCGCACGTCGCGGGCCGCGGCAGCGCCGTCGTTGCGCATGACCAGCTTGACGACGGCAGCCTTGCCCCCGCGGCGCAGCACGCGCGCCCGCTTGGTCGCCTGGGCCGCGAACCTGAGCTGAGACACAACTCCCTCCGCACGCAGCGCCACCGTGACCGCGCCGTCGGGGTCGTTGCTTTCGATGCGCAGGGTCGCGGACAGCTCCCCGGGCTGCACGGGCGTCACGCTCACCCGGATCGTGCAGTGAGACCAGCTCGCGGGCTCGATCCAGCGGTCGACGCAGTCCGCCCCGTCCACGGCGAAGGCGTCCGCGTCGGCGCCCACGAGCTCGGTGCCGCTGACGTTCAGGTTCGCGGTGCCCGTGTTTCGCACCCTGAGCTCGGCCGTGCCGTCCTCGCCCACGCGCACGGCGCCGAGGTCGAGCTCGTGGTCCACCTGGATCCTGGGCTCGGGACCCGGGGTACCGGTGCCCCTCAGCGGGATCTCGATCGTCCGCGGGTAGGCGGTCGTGGTCACGACGAGCCTGGCCTTCTTCTCGCCGACGCTCTTCGGCCCGAAGGAGACCGCCGCCATGCACTCCCCTTCGCACTGGCCCGTCGGCACGTTCGCCCAGAACTCGCTCGCGTCCGGGCCCTCCAGCGACCAGCTGAGGATGCGGAAGCTGCCCGGCGCCTTGATCGCGAAGTTCGCCCCGGCGCCGCCGATGTTGGCGGCCACGCTGCCGAAGTCGAAGCGCTCCGGCGCCTCGACGCGCTGGCGCCCGGGCATCCAGATCATCGCGGTGTAGCTCTGCAGGCAGGTGTAGGCCACGCCGTAGGGCGTCTCCGGAACGCCGGTGTGGATGAGGCGAGCCTCGCCGAGGTAGCACGGGCGGTCGCCGTCCTCGACGCGGTCGGGCAGGGGCGTCGAGCCCGCGCCGCCGCGGTTGCCCCAATAGACGGCGGGGTCGAGGCCGGCGCCGACCGCGACCCAGCGGCCGCCGGGGCCGGGCTCCACGCCGATCGCCGCGAGGCGCGTCCAGCCCCCGGACCACGCGGGCCAGATCCGGCGCGGCGCGCCGAAGGTGAACCCGCCGCCCGCCGTGGCGACGTTCGGGATCGCGGCCAAGAGCTCCCCGTCCTGGCCGAGGACGAGGATGTCCGGGCGCCCGTCGGGCTCGAGGCCCGCGGGGATCCCGCCGGGCGCGTCGGGGAATCCGACGTCGCCGACCGCGAGCGCGCGGATCGGCCCCCAGCTCGGATCGCTGTAGGCGACGCGCGAGGACTCGAAGGTGCCGGGCTCGCTCGCGCCGAGGTAGACGCTCACCTCGCCGTCCTCGCGGCCCACGATCAGGTCGGGGCGGCCGTCCTGGTTGAGGTCGCCGAACGCGAGCGCGCTCGTCGGCGAGTTCGAGTGGCCGTCGTCGCGCTCGGGGGTATCGACCGCATCGAGCTCGTTGTCGCGCGCCTCGAAGACCACGGGGCTGCCGGCCCTCACGACGTCGCCCCCAACCGGCACCATCGCCTCGGGGGCGATCGCGACGAGATCCATGCCGCCCCAGGCGCCGGTCGCCTCGGTGGCGGTCATCGCGGTGATGCCAGTGACGAGGAGCGAGCCCCAGTACCCGAACACCTCGATGGCCGACTGCTCGTGGGCGCGGAACCGGCCGTTGCCCAGGTTCTCCAGGACGGTGATCGGCTCCCTGTTCTGGCTGCTCGTGATGTGCGGCGCGGTCACCACGTCGGGCAGTCCGTCGCCGTTGGCGTCGACGGTCACGAGCAGGTCGCCGTGCTCCACCTGGACGTCCGGCTCGTGGAGCTGGAAGCGCCCGCGGTCGTCCTCGACGAGCATCGAGACGCCGTGATGGGCGAACGTCGAGTAGCCCACCATCGCCTCGTCCTTGCCGTCGCCGTCGAAGTCCGCGACGGCGAGCCCGCGCGGGAACTTCCTCAGCTCATCGGTGCGGTCCACGGCCGCGTGCTCGGGGGCGCAGCCCGCGAGCGCGAACGCCGCGGCGAGCGCGGCCGCCACGATCCCCCGCGCCTGCGCGCACGCGAGCCACGCCGGCATCAGTCCAGTCGGTGCCAAGCGTCCTCCTTGTCATTTCCGTGCACAGCGGAACCCACCGAGCGTTCTCGGCGCGGAGCGCACCCGGCTTTGAGGAGGACGCGGTCGTCTCAGCGCTTATACGAGGCCGCCGCCGGCGCGGCGCCCGGCGGGGATGCGGCTCAGGCGCCGCGGGCGGCGCTCAGGCCACGGCCGGCGCGAGCTCGCGCCCGAGCCACTCGACAGTCTCGAGGTCGGTGTGCTCGAGGTGCTGGGCCATCACCCGCACGACGCCGGCCTCCTCGTACTCGCGCAGGTCGGCCACCGCCTCCTCCAGGGAGCTCGTCGGGACGGGGTTCATCAGCGAGAGCGGCAGCGTCGCCGGGTCGCGCCCGACCCGCTCGCACGCGCGGTCGAGCCCCTCGCGGATCTCGCGGCAGCGCGCCGCGTCGACGTGGAAGACGTTGTACTCGTCCGCGAAGCGGGCGGCGAGCTCGAGGCTGCGCGGCCCGCCGCGGCCACCCAGGATGAGCCGCGGGCGCTCGATCGGCTTCGGCTGCGCGTCGAGGTTGCGCACGGTGTAGTGCTCGCCCTCGAAGCTGAACGGCCCCTCCTCCCACTGCCGCCGGACGAGCTCCAGCTGCTCGGTGAGCATCCCGAACCGCTCGCCGGTCGGCGGGAACGGGAACCCGTAGGCGGTGTGCTCGGGCTCGTGCCAGCCCGCGCCCATGCCCAGCTCGATGCGCCCGCCGCCGCCGATGTGGTCGGCCGTGACCGCGGCCTTGGCGAGCACGGCGGGATGCCTGAAGGTGACCGGCGACACCAGCGTGCCCAGCCGCAGCTTGCTGGTCACCGCGGCCATGGCCGAGATCGTCCCCCACGCGTCGAGCGAGCCGCGCTCGGGGCGCCCCTGGACGGAGAGGTAGTGGTCGGACCGAAACAGCGCCTCGATGCCGCTCTCCTCGCAGGTACGCGCGAGCGCAAGCCACTGCTCCCAGGTGACGTCCTCCTGGCCCTCGATCATCAGACAGATCCGCACGGCTCCCTCCTCGTCGTTGCCTTCAGGACCGGATGCCGATTATCCCCGGTCGGCCCGCGTCGCCCGGGGCCGGCAGCTCGAGCACCGCGCTCGCGCGCCGCTCGAAGACGACCCGGTTGGGCGGCGTGCGGCGGCGGGCGAGCGGGCGCAGCTCCCGGTCGAGGAAGACCACGTCGAGCGCGAAGCGCATCCCGAACGTGTGGATCGAACGGCAGCGCGGCAGGAGCAGCCCCGGCGCCGCGTCCTCGGCGCGCAGCCCGGCGAGCCCCAGCAGCCTCGCTCGCGGGCCCACGGCGGCCGGTACCACCACCCCGCAGACCGCCACGCGCGGCAGCCGCCGCAGGCGCGGGTGCAGCGGGCGCTGGGGCTCTGCGCGGGCGTACACGCCCAAACGGAACCCCGCGTAGCACGGCCGCGCCCCCGCTTCAGGCGGCGCCAAAGATGTGCAATTCGCCGCCCGAGGTGCAAACCCTCTTTCAGCTCCCCGGACTCCGCGGCACCCGGCCCGCCGTTTCGAAATGATGGCCGCGCTCGTGGCCGCAGCACGGCGGCCGCCTGGATGGGAGAAGATTGGAAGAGATGGAGAAGGCAACCCGCCGCGGAAACTACGAATCCGGTTCTGACTACGTCCTCGAATACGGCGAGCTGCGTTTCTCCTTCAACGAGCGGGACTTCGCACAGCGCGTGGAGCAGGCCGCGGTCAAGCTCGACTTCGTCGAGCAGGGCCTGGACGACGATGAGCTGCAGGACCTGCTCGAGCTCGCCGTGAACGGCGAGATCCGCGAGCCCTCCTCCCCCCTCGGGGAGCACATCAACGAACACTGGACGGAGCTCGTCGGCCCGGCCAACCGCAGCCTGGTGCACTGGATCCGCCGCCTGGTCTTCCGGGGCGCCTGGCTCGACCAGCGGGTCAAGGAGGGCGAGCTCGACGTGGTCTTCGACGAGGAGACCCACACCTTCGGCTACGTGCAGCCGGATCGCGACTCCGAGCCGATCCAGCTCTCGCGCGAGCCCTCCTGGGCGCAGCTCGCCTACCGGCGCTAGCCGACCGCTTCCGCCGCCTCGCCGTATATAGTCGTCGGCCGTTCGCGGCGCGGGGAACTCCGGTGCGAGTCCGGGGCTGACGCGCAGCGGTGTGGGTGACGAACGGCTCGCGATCCCACTGGGCTTCGGCAAGGAGCCTGGGAAGGGGAGCCGGGAGGGAGAACCCGAGCCCGAATATCCGGCCGCGGACGCGTAAGGAGGTTCGCCTCGCGTCTAGGCGGCCGGTGCTCGTCGCGATCCGCGACAGCGTCGCCGCCCCGAAGAAAGGAGAGCGGTGATGAAAAACCCCTCGCGAATCCCGATCCCCCGGATCGCCGTGGCCCTCTGCGCGCTCGCCTGCGCCCTGCTCGCAGGCGCGGGCACGGCCGCGGCATACGTGACGCCCGAGCAGGCCGACGCCGCGGCGGCACGCGGCGCGGCCTGGTTCGCCCACAACCAGGGAGCCGACGGATCCCTCGCCGGCGACTGGGCGCTGACCGCGCTCGCGGCCGCGGGAGTCCACGCCGCGGACGTCCGCGTTTCGGCGACGGCGCCCAGCGCGCAGGACCACTACGCATCCGCCTGGCAGGCGCCGGGCCCGGGCGGCGTCGCGACCGACCGCGCCCGCGAGATCCTGTCGGGCCTCGCCGCCGGGATCGAGCCGCAGCGAGTCGGGATCGGCCGCAACCTGGTGGCCGAGCTCGTCGCGGAGTTCGACGGCACCCAGATCGGCTCCGCGCAGCTCCTCAACGACGACATCTTCGGCCTGCTCGCGCTCGACCACGCCGGCGCGCCGGAGCCCCTGACCCGGCGCATCGCGGCGCACATCCGCGCCGGCCAGCTCCCCGACGGCGGCTGGGGATGGTCGGCGTCCCAGACGGTCTCCGACACCGACATGACCGGCGCGGCGATCGCGGCGCTCTGCGCCGCGGGAGCCGCGCAGGACGACCCGGCCGTGCGCGCGGCGCTCGACCTGCTCCACGAGCGGCAGGCCCCGAGCGGCGGCTTCTCCGCCCCGCCGTGGATCCCGGTGAACACCGACTCGACCGCGTGGGTGGCGAGCGGGCTGCTCGCGTGCGGGCTCGACCCGCAGGCGGCCGAGTGGACGACGCCCGCCGGCAACACCCCCTTCGACTACCTGCTCGCGATGCAGCAGCCGGAGGGCTACTTCCGCTGGTCCGCCGACGAGTCCGGGGCGACCGCGTTCGCCACGTGGAACGCCG
>Ga0207864_1003648_pt1 | contig 12690 bp, 10 predicted proteins | sample HigsolmetaAR202D_FD_184834 | JGI IMG/M metagenome (GOLD analysis project Ga0207864, IMG submission 184834) | Ionic liquid and high solid enriched microbial communities from the Joint BioEnergy Institute, USA - AR20-2-D (SPAdes) (version 2) ...
GCGCCGCCGGGCCGCGGCCGGGCGGCGCAGCACCGAAGGTCAGCGCCCGGCGAGCCGGGAGGCCAGGCTGGCCAGCGTCGAGGTGTCGACGGACCGGGACGCCTCGCGCCGGTCGGCGCCGCGGTAGAGCCCGTAGACGAGGTGGGTGCCGACCCAGCGCAGCGGTTCGGGCTCCCAGTCGCGCGCCTGGTGGCCCACCCAGGGCAGCCGGACCAGTTCGGTGCTGCGTCCCAGCACCAGGTCGCGCAGGGTGCGTCCGGCCAGGTTGGAGGTGGCGACCCCGCTGCCGACGTATCCGCCGGCCCAGCCCACTCCGGTGGTCCGGTCCAGGTGCACGGTGGGGCACCAGTCGCGGGCCACCCCCAGGACGCCGGACCAGGCGTGCACCACGGGGGTCTCCCCCGCCGCGGGGAACAGGCGGGACAGTGCCCGCCACAGCTCCGCGATCGTCTGCGGCTGGGTGGCGCCGTTGGTGTCGTGGCCCGAGGCGAACCGGTAGGGCACGCCGCGCCCGCCGATGGCGATGCGGCCGTCCGCGGTGCGCTGGGCGTAGACGTAGGCGTGCGCGGCGTCGCCGAGGACCTCCTGGCCCTCCCAGCCGATCCGCTTCCACACCTCGGCGCTGAGCGGCTCGGTCACGATCATCGAGGAGTTCATGGGCAGCCACTGGCGGCGGTAGCCGTTGAGTTCGGCGGTGAACCCCTCGGTGGCGCGGATCACGTACTCGGCCCGCACCGTGCCGTGCTCGGTCACCGCGGCCGGTCCCCGGCCGCCCTCGCGCGGACGCAGTTCGCTGACCGCGGTGTTCTCGAAGATGTCCACGCCGAGCGCCTCGACCGCCGCGGCCAGGCCCCTGACGAGCTTGGCCGGCTGGATGCGCGCGGCGTGCGGGGAGAACGCCTCGGCCACCGCGCCGTCCACGCGCAGCCGCGGCTCGTGGTCGGGTTCCAGCAGGTAGTAGTCCTCCGGCCAGTAGCCCCACTCCTGGAGGTAGGCGATCTCCTCCAGCAGCCGGGCCTTCTGCGCCTGGTTGGTGGCCACGATCCGCATGCCGCCCTTGACGATGTCGGCGTCGATGCCCTCCGCCTCGGCCACCGCGATGACCTCGTCGACCGTGGCCATCATGGCGCGTTGCAGGGCGATCATCGGCCCCTTGCCGTGGGCCTTGGCGTAGCGCTCCCGCGATCCGGCGAACTCGGCCGACAGCCAGCCGCCGTTGCGCCCCGAGGCGCCGAAGCCCGCGAACTCCCGCTCCAGGACCGCCACGCGCAGGTCGGGCTGCTCCTTCTTGAGGTAGTAGGCGGTCCACAGGCCGGTGTACCCGGCGCCGACGATGCACACGTCGTAGTCGGCGTCGCCGGGCAGGGCCGCGCGGCGCTGCGGAAGTCCCAGTTCGCGGTACCAGAAGGAGACCCCGCCGTTGCGAAACTCGGTGGAGCGGGGGATGGCGCGCATCTCGGCCGCGCTGGCGATGAGTCCCATGTGTGTTCCTGCCTCCCCGGACGTTCCGGGCCGCCCCGTGCCCCCTGCGGGCGCTGCTCGTGTCGTCGTTCTTCCCCGAGGCAGCGGGGGGCTGTTGTCCCGAAGAATGGCGATTCTAGTAGAACGTCGGAACCCGCCCCGGGGCCGCCTGCGGCGGTTACTTCTTCTCCCGGCCCGCGGAGACCTGGCGGGCGTTGTCGCGCAGCCTGCGCGCCTGCTCGGCCAGGGCCCGCACCCCCTCCACGCCCAGGGGGGCCAGCACGTGCTCCCGGAGCAGCGCCACGTGCCGGGCGCGCGCCTGCTCGGCCAGGGCCAGCCCCTTCTCGGTGAGCGCGGCGTAGGTGACCCGGCGGTCCGAGGGGCAGGACTGGCGTTCCAGGTAGCCGTTGCGTTCCAGCCGGTCGGCCAGCTTGGTGAAGCCGCCGCTGCTCAGGGAGACCTCGCGGGCGAGCTGGCTCATCGGGAGGCGGTGCTGCGGGGAGCGCTGCAACCGGAGCAGCACCTCGAACCAGGGGCCGGACATGTCCTTGCCGGAGGGGTCGATGCCCCGGAGCAGGAGCGGGGTGGTCGCCAGGAGCGCTTCGTGGAACAGACCCCAGGAGGTGATGAGGTCGTCGTCGGTGATCCTCTCGGTGTCGGCTCCGGTCCCCATGCGGCCCCCTTCACGGCCGCGTCGGCGCAGCCGATTTTCATCATAGGTCAGAGAATCTTCTCAGCTAACTAATTTTCCGCCGGGGCGCCTCCCGCCGGAGACGGGGCGCACAGCACTGGGGGCCGCCCCGCGGGGCGGCCCCCAGGCGTGCCGTCGGCCGGGCTCCGCTAGCCGCGCAGCACCGCTCCGGTGCGTTCCGCGGCCGCGGCCACCGCGGCGTCCCTGATCCGGTTGGTCTCCTCCGCGGTCAACGTGCGGTCGTCGGCGCGCAGCCGCAGCGCGTAGGCCAGCGACTTGCGCCCCTCGCCGATCTGCGCGCCGGTGTAGACGTCGAACAGCCGGATGCTCTCCAGCAGTTCCCCGGCTCCCTCGCGCAGGGCCGCCTCGACCTCGGCGGCCGGGACGGACTCGTCCACCACGAGCGCGACGTCCTGGGTGGCCACCGGGTAGGTGGAGACGCGCGGGGCGGTCGCGGGCCTGGCCGCCGCCTCGATACGGCCCCAGTCGATCTCCAGCGCCGCGGTCCGCGGCGGCAGCCCGTACGCCTTGACCACCCGGGGGTGCAGCTCACCGGCGTAGCCCACGGCCGCCTCGTCCTCGGCGCCCGCCAGGTACAGCGCCGCGCAGCGCCCCGGGTGCCAGGGCGCGTGCTGGGCGGCGCGGACCACGAGCTCCACCCCGGCCACGCTCGCCGCCTCGCGCGCGGTCTGGATCGCGTCGGCCCAGGTGGCGTCCTGTCCCCCGCCCCACCAGCCGGACCGCAGCCGCTGTCCGGCCAGGACGGCGCCGACGTGGCGCGGCTGCTCGGGCAGCGCCGCCTCCAGGGCGGCGCGCTCCTCGGCGGTGGGCCCCCGGTCGACCGCCAGGATCGGTGCCTTGGCGGGCGCGCCGGGCCTGGGGTGGTAGACCAGTCCCATCTCGAACAGCGCGACGTCGCCGAAGCCGCGTCCGACGTTGCGGACCAGGGTCTTGAGCAGTCCCGGCAGCAGGGTGGTGCGCAGCAGCGGCTCGTCGTCGTTGAGCGGGTTGGCCAGGCGCACCGTGGTGCGTCGGCGGTCGTCGGCCTCCAGTTGCAGCGCGTCGAGGTCGCGCTCCCCCACGAAGGGGTAGTTGAGCACCTCGTGGAACCCCCGGGCGGCGAGGGTCCGCCCCACCGCGCGGCGCAGCCGCTGGCCGTGGGTCAGTCCGCGGCCGGCGGGGGCGCGCGGCGGGATCGCCGGGATGTTCTCGTAGCCCTCGTTGCGGATGACCTCCTCGGCGAGGTCGTTGGGGTCGGTGAGGTCGGGGCGCCAGCTCGGCGGGGTGACCGAGAGCGTGTCGCCGTTGCGGACGACCTCGCAGCCGACCTGGCGGAGCCGGGCGATCTCGGTCTCGACGGGGTAGTCCACGCCCGCGACGCGGCCCGTGTGCCCGACCGCGACGGTGATCGGTTCGCGGGGGACGCTCAGGTCGATGTGGGTGATCCCGTCCTCGACGGTCGCCCCGCCCAGTTCGGCGAGCAGGCCGACCGCGCGGGTCGCCGCGGCGAGCTGGACGGCGGAGTCGACGCCGCGCTCGAAGCGGCGGGAGGACTCCGAGGACAACTGGTGGCGGCGCGAGGTGCGCGCGATGTGCGTCTCGGCGAAGTGCGCGGCCTCGACCAGGATGTCGGTGGAGGTGTCGCTGATCTCGGTGCTCAGGCCGCCCATGACGCCGGCGAGGTTGATCGGGCCCGACTCGTCGGTGATGAGGATGTCGTCGGGGTCCAGGGCGCGCACCACGTGGTCCAGGGTCTCCAGCTTCTCGCCCTGGCGGGCCAGCCGGACCTCGATGGGGCCGCGCAGGGTGGCGCGGTCCCAGGCGTGCAGCGGCTGCCCCAGTTCCAGCATCACGTAGTTGGTGACGTCGACCGCCAGCGAGATGGAGCGCACCCCGCACAGGTGGAGTCGGCGGCGCATCCACGGCGGGGTCGGGGCGGCCGGGTCGAACCCGGTCACGCCGCGCAGCACGTAGCGGGAGCAGATCGCCGGGTCGGCGACGGTCGCCGGGTAGCCGCCGCCGGTCGTCTCCGGCACCGGCAGGTCGGCGGGGTCGGTGAACTCCACGCCGTAGGCGGCGGCGGCCTCGCGGGCCACGCCGCGCATCGACAGCGCGTAGCCGCGGTCGGGCGTGACCGCGATGTCCAGCACGGAGTCGCGCAGCCCCAGCAGTTCGCCGGCGTCGGCGCCGGGCTCGGCGAAGCCCTCGGGCAGCACGATGATGCCCTCGTGGTCCTCCCACAGCCCCAGTTCGCTCGCCGAGCAGATCATGCCCGCCGAGATCCTGCCGTAGGTCTTGCGCGCGGAGATCGCGAAGCCGCCCGGCAGCACCGCGCCGGGCAGCGACACCACCACCAGGTCGCCCTCGGCGAAGTTGCGGGCCCCGCACACGATGCCCTGCGGCTCGCCGGTGCCGTTGGCGTCGCCGACGTCCACGGTGCAGAACCGGATGGGCTTCTTGAAGCCGGTGAGCTCCTCGATGGTCAGCACCCGGCCCACCACGATCGGGCCGGTGACGTCGGCGCCGACCTCCTCGACGGTCTCGACCTCCAGGCCCAGACTGATCAGCTTCTCGGCCAGCTCGCGCGCGGTGGCCTCGGCGGGCAGCGCAACGTACTCGCGCAGCCAGGAAACGGGAACCCGCATCACATCTCCATCCCGAAGGCCGCGGTGAACCGGACGTCACCCTCGACCATGTCGTGCATGTCCTTGACCCCGCGGGCGAACATCAGCGTCCGCTCGATGCCCAGGCCGAAGGCCCAGCCGCTGTAGCGCTCGGTGTCCACCCCGGCGGCGACCAGCACCCGCGGGTTGACCACGCCGCAGCCGCCGATCTCGATCCAGCCCTCCGAGGAGCAGGTCCGGCAGGGGGCGTCGGGGTTGCCCACGGAGGCGCCCCGGCAGACGAAGCACTCCATGTCCACCTCGGCGGACGGCTCGGTGAACGGGAAGTACGACGGGCGCATGCGGGTGCGCAGCCCTTCGCCGAACATCTGCTCCACGAACACCTGGATGGCGCCGCGCAGGTGGGCCAGGGTGATGCCCTCGTCCACGACCAGCCCTTCCAGTTGGTGGAAGACCGGGCTGTGCGTGGCGTCCAGCTCGTCGGTGCGGAAGGTGCGGCCGGGCACGACCACGTAGACGGGGAGCTCGCGGTCCAGCATCGCGCGCACCTGCACCGGGGAGGTGTGCGTGCGCAGCACCATGCCGGACTCCCCGCCGTTGGGTCCGGCGACGAAGAAGGTGTCCTGCATGGTGCGGGCCGGGTGGTCGGGCAGGAAGTTGAGGGCGTCGAAGTTGTACCACTCGGCCTCGACCTCGGGACCCTCGGCGATCTCGAAGCCCATGCCGACGAAGATGTCGGCCATCCGCTCGCCGATGGTGGTCAGCGGGTGCCGGCTTCCGTGCGGGATCCGGTCGTAGGGCAGGGTGACGTCGACGGCCTCTTCGACGAGCACGCGGGCGTCGCGCTCGTCCTCCAACTGGGCCTGGCGGGCCTTGAGCGCCTCGCTGATCTCGCGGCGCGCGCCGCCCACGCGCCTGCCCGCGTCCGCGCGGGCCGCGGGCGGCAGGGCGCCGATCTCCCGGTTGGCCAGGGCCAGCGGGGACCGGTCGCCGGCGTGCGCGATCCGGACCTCCTTGAGTTCTTCCAGGCTGGAGGCCCTGGCGATGGCGTCGAGCGCCTCTTGGCGCATGCGTGCGACCTCGTCCGGGTGAAGCGCGTTCACCTCGACGGGGTCGTAGGAGTTGTTGGGTGCAGACATTGGTGGTTGCCTCGCCGTCCCGCGTCGCCCGCGGGGCGGAATGTCACGGCCCACCGCCGTGCGGCGGGGGGCACAAGCCGACTGGGAAGTCCTCGTGAAGCCCGCCGCCGAGTCCGTCAGACGAACTCGGGAGTGCCGGCGGGCACGATAAATCGGAACTCGGCGCCGCCGCTGGGCGCGCGGCCGACCGTGATCGTGCCACCGTGGGCCTCGATCAGGCCCTTGACGATGAACAGCCCCAAGCCGGTGCCCCCGCGGCGCTTGCCGCGCCAGAACTGGCGGAAGACGCGCGTGACAGCCTCGGGCTTGATGCCCTCGCCCTCGTCGCGCACCGACACGGCTGCTCCTCCCTCGCACGGCTCGATCACTATCGTGACAGTACCAGCGCCGTGCCGCAGCCCGTTTTCCACCAGGTTGCTGATGATCTGGTCGACCTTGTCGACGTCCAGCCACATCTCGGGCAGCGGACCGCGCACGTCCAGCCGGAACCGGTCCTCCGGCTCACCGGAGGCCACCCGTCCGGCGATGACACGCCGGGCGCGTTCTCCCAGGTCGACGAGTTGCCGGTGGATCTCCAGGCGGCCGGACTGGATGCGGGAGACGTCCAGGAGCTCGGTGATGAGCCGGGTGACCCGGTCCGCGTCCGCGTTGACGGTCTCCAGCATGAAGATCTTCTGCGTGTCGGTGAGGCGGCTCCACTTGGCCAGCATCGTCGCGGTGAAGCCCTTGACGCTGGTCAGCGGGGAGCGCAGCTCGTGGGCGACCGTCGAGACCAGGTCGGCGCTGGAGCGCTCGGAGTAGGAGCGGTTGGCGGCGTCGCGCAGGGTCACCACCAGGCGGACCAGGTCGCCGCAGGGTTTGTCGCGCACGTAGCGGGCGGCCATCATGACTTCGCGCCCGTCGGCGAGCAGCAGCCGCTGCTCGGGCTGGCGGACTCGGGTGCGCAGTCCGCCGTAGGGGTCGGTGCACTTCCACCAGTCGCGGCCCTCGGGGTCGTGGAGCGGGAGGACGTCGCGGAAGTCCCGGCCCACGGCGTGGTCCACCGACACCCCGGTGAGGCGGGCGGCCAGCCGGTTGAACGCGATCACTCTGCCGCGGTGGTCCGCTACCAGCAGCCCGTCGGGAAGGTCCTCGGCGGAGAGCAGAGCGTCACGCCCGTCACCACCGACTGCCGACTGGTCGCCACCCACGACCGCCTCCCAAGCCATATGTGAACGTTCATGCCGTTCCCCCGGAACGGCCATCCCGTGTTGTGCTCTGTTCGGTGTCCGGGCGGTCCGCCACCGGACACCGCTTCCGGAAAGATCGCTACCCGCCGACCGAGGCGGCTACGCGCGAGCCGCCCCGTGCCGGCTGGGGAAAGGCGCGGAGGAGTCCGCGGCCGGGACCACGAGGCTCCGAGATGACGAGCGTAGCGGCAACCCCTGGAGGCGGGGCAAGCCGTCGCTCTTCCTGCGGTCTCGGCGTGCCGGGTTGCGCGGGGGAGGGTCGGCAGTGGCGCAGCAGCTCACCGCGGGGACAGCGGTCGGCGTCGCGTGTTACCCGCATCTGTGGTCGTAACGCGTACGACGCATAACGGAAACACGGCTGCGGATTCGGTGCTGCGTCCCGCTCAGACCGGCAGGGTGGGGGTGCGGCGCTGCTCCCGCGCCGTGGCGTAGAGGCAGACCGCGGCGGCGGTGGCGAGGTTGAGGCTCTCGGCGCTGCCGTAGATGGGAACGCTGACCGTCCTGTCGGCGAGGGCGATGGTCTCCTCCGGCAGCCCCCACGCCTCGTTGCCGAAGATCCAGGCCACCGGACCGGCGAGGCCGCCGGAGTCGGAGAGGTCGTCCAGGCGGTCCTCCCCCCTGCCGTCGGCGGCGAGGATCGTGGCCCCGGCCCCCCGCAGGAAGCGGGTGACCTCGTCGATCCGCGCTCCCACCACGACTGGCAGGTGGAAGAGGCTGCCGGCGGAGGCCCGGACGCACTTGCCGTTGTAGGGGTCGACCGAGGCGTCGGTGAAGACGACCGCGTCGGCCCCGGCCGCGTCCGCGGTGCGCAGCACGGTCCCCGCGTTGCCGGGGTCGCGGACGTGGGACAGGACCACGACGAGCCGGGGGTTCTCCAGTGCCGTCAGCGGGACGTCGACGAAGGAGCAGACCGCGAGCAGCCCCTGGGGGGTGACCGTCTGCGCCAGTTCGCCCATCACCTCCAGGGTGACCCGGTGGACGGGGACTCCGGCCTGTTCCGCGGCGCGGACCAGGGGGTCGTGGCGCTGCATCGCCTCGACGGTGGCGTACAGTTCGCGCACCACTCCCGGTACGGCGAGCGCCTCCCGCACGGCCTGCGGCCCCTCCGCGAGGAAGCGCCGCTCACGCTGCCGGAAGGCGCGTTTGGCGAGCCGACGAGCCCCCTTGATTCTGGGGGACCGAATACTCGTGAACTCGTGGCTCGCCATGGTCGATCACACCGTCGTTCAGGAAGCGGACCCGGCAGGTGCGGGGATGGCCTTCTTGGCGGTCTCGACCAGCGCCGCGAAGGTGGCGGCGTCGTTGACCGCGAGCTCGGCGAGCATGCGGCGGTCCACCTCGATGCCGGCGGCCTTGAGTCCCTGCATGAAGCGGTTGTAGGTCAGGCCGTTGGCGCGGGCGGCGGCGTTGATGCGCTGGATCCACAGACGACGGAACTGGCCCTTGCGGTCCTTGCGGTCGCGGTAGGCGTACGTCATCGAGTGGAGCATCTGCTCCTTGGCCTTGCGGTAGAGGCGCGACCGCTGGCCGCGGTAGCCGCTGGCGCGTTCGAGAACGACCCGGCGCTTCTTCTTTGCGTTGAGAGACCGCTTGACGCGTGCCACTTGTGACTCCTCGGTTGAGACTGACGTGCCGGGCACACCACCCGGCGAGGGCCGCCAGGAAGTTCGGCAGGGGTTCCTGGACCGGTGCGGCCGCCTCCGCGCACCCGTGCGCGGGATGTCCGACGGCCGCGTCCCCGGATGACGGGGCGACTCGGCCTAGCCGAGCAGCTTCTTGATCTTCCTGGCGTCGGCCGGGGGAAGCTGGGCGTCCGCGCTCAGGCGCCGGGTGCGCTTGCTCGGCTTGTGCTCCAGCAGGTGGTTCTTGTTGGTGCGGCGACGCATGATCTTGCCGGTGCCGGTGACGCGGAAACGCTTGCTGGCCCCACTGTGGGATTTGTTCTTCGGCATGCCGCCGTCGCTCCTTTTCACTACTCAGTCGGTGTGCCGCCACGGGGACGGCGCGGTTTTCCGCCGCGCACGAAGAGAGCGGGGTGCGCGGCCCTCACGGGCCGCGCGACCGCGCTCGTCTCGGTACGTCAGGCGGGTGTATCGGTCCGGTCAGCCCGATTTCTCGGAATTCCGGCCGCTCCCGCCGCGGGTTTTGGCGGCCTGCGCGGCGGCACGCGCTTCGGCCTTGTGCTCGGCGCGGCGCTTGTGCGGGCCGATCACCATGACCATGTTGCGGCCGTCCTGCTTGGCCTGGGATTCGACCTGACCCAGTTCCTGGACGTCTTCGGCCAGCCTCCGCAGGAGGCGGTACCCCAGCTCCGGCCGGGACTGCTCGCGACCGCGGAACATGATCGTCACCTTGACCTTGTCCCCGCCCCGCAGGAACCGCTCGACGTGACCCCTCTTGGTCTCGTAGTCGTGCTGGTCGATCTTGGGACGGAGCTTGATCTCCTTGATGATCGTGTTCGTCTGGTTCCTGCGCGCCTCCCGGGCCTTGACCGCGGACTCGTACTTGAACTTGCCGTAGTCCATCAGCTTGGCGACCGGCGGGCGAGCGGTCGGCGCCACCTCAACGAGGTCGAGGTCGGCTTCTTGGGCGAGGCGCAGGGCGTCGCTCACCGGAACGATGCCCACCTGTTCCCCGTTGGGGCCGACGAGGCGAACCTCGGGTACCCGGATACGGTCGTTGATGCGGGGCTCAGCGCTGATGGGACCCCTCCCTAAAATTCGTCGGGTTCTCGTCTTCTGGTGCGGGGGTCTCCAGAGTGGCTGTGCGCCGGGACAACGAAAACCCCGCTGGCTGCTGCAAGCGGGGTCGAACCGCCGCACGGGCCGGACGCCGTCGCGGCGTACCCGTACGGTTTCTACCAGGACCCGCAGCACCCGTAGGCGCTACAGGTGGGAGGTTCACCCTCCGCTTGCATCTCCGGCGCTCGTGCACCGGATCAGGTCGCTGTTCACTGTACCAAGAAAACCTGGCCACCGGGAAACACTCGTTACACCGGACGTACCGCCACCGAAGTCCCCATGAGTGGCAACACTCACGCTTTCAGGGTATTCCCGGCAGACCGGCGTGCCAACTCCGACTCGCCGGCGGCGCGCATCGCCTCGACCGGCGCGGGGCGGCCGGTCATCAGGGTCAACTGGGCCGCCGCCTGGTGCAGCAGCATGGGGAAGCCGCCCACCACGACCGCCCCGGCCTCCTGGGCCGCGGCCCCCAGCACGGTGGGCCACGGCGCGTAGACCACGTCGAAGACCGCGGTCTTCGCCTCGGCCACCGGCTGCGCCCACCGGTCGGCCGCCCCGGAGGGGAGCGTGGACACCACCAGGTCCACTCCCAGGTGCCGGTCGATGTCGGCGAGCGGGGCCAGCACCACCTCGGCCGACATGCGCTCGGCCGCCGCGGCGAGGTCGCCGGTGCGGGAGAGGTCGCGGGCCAGTACCGTGACCGCGCCCGGCTCGGTGGCGCCCAGGCGGCGCACGGCCGCGAGCGCGGACGCGGCGGTCGCCCCCGCGCCCAGGACGGTGACGGTGCGCAGCCGGTCCAGCCCGGCCTCCCGCAGCGCCTCGACGATCCCGGTGACGTCCGTGTTGCAGGCGTGGCGCCGCCCGTCCCGGAAGAGGATGGTGTTCGCCCCGCCGACCGCGGTCGCGATCTCGTCGACCTCGTCCACCAGCGTCATCGCGACCCGCTTGAGCGGCATGGTCAGCGACAGGCCCGCCCAGGAGTCGTCGCAGCCGTCGAGGAACGCGGCCAGGCCCTCTTCGTCGCACTCGTGGCGGCCGTAGTGCCACTGGTCGGCGATGCCGAGCGCGGTGTATCCCGCCGTGTGCAGCACCGGGGAGAGGGAGTGGGCGATCGGTGAGCCGAGCACGGCCGCACGTTTCACGGTTCCTCCTGCGGGGTCGTCGCCGCGGTCCCGCGCCCGCGGGACCGGTCGCTCAGTTGCCCTGGTTCTGGTTGAACTTGTTGACCAGGTCCCAGAACTCGGCCTCGTTGTCGGTGAACTCGGTGACACCGTTCTCGGGGTCGGTGGTCACGAAGTACAGCCACGGCCCGTCCTCCGGGGAGAGCGCCGCCTCGATGGCCTCCCGGCCGGGGCTGACGATCGGGCCGGCCGGAAGCCCCTCGTGGAAGTAGGTGTCGTAGCCGGTCTCGTCGCTGCGGCACCGTTCCTGCTGCTCCTGGTTGAGCGAGATGCCGTACTCGCCGAGGGCGTAGAAGCAGGTGCTGTCCATCTTGAGGTACATGCCGTCGGCCAGGCGGTTGTAGATGACCCGGGCGACCTTGCCCATGTCCTCCACGCTCCCGGACTCGGCCTGCACGATCGCGGCGGCCGCCATGATCTCGTTCGGGTCGTACCCGGCCTCCTCGGCGCGGCTCTCCAGGTTGATGTCGGTGGCGACCCTCCGGTACTGGGCCACCATCTGACGCAGGATGTCGGCGGCCGTGGCGCTGCTGTCGAACTTGTAGGTCTCGGGGAACAGGTACCCCTCCGGCCCCTGGGTGGCGTACTCGGGCAGCCCCAGCGACTCGTGGTCCTCGTAGGCGGCCTGGAACTCCTCCAGCGGGATGTTGGTCTGCTCGGCCAGCAGGTCGAGGATCTGGCCGGACCGCAGCCCCTCGGGGACCGTCACGTTGACGGCGATGCGGCTGGCCGGGTCGAGCAGCAGCGCGATGGCCGCCTCGGCGCTCATCCGCTCGCGCAACTGGTAGGTGCCGGGCACGAAGTTGGCGTCGGAGAAGCGGATCTCGTTGGTGAACGCGCGCACGCTCGCGATCACCCCGGCCGCGTAGAGCTTCTCGGCGATGGCGGTCCCGCTGTCGCCCTGCTCGATGACGATGCTGACCTCGCCGGTGCCCTCGCCGGAGTAGTCCGGGGGGACGATGTAGGTGCGCAGCAGCAGGTAGCCGCCGGCCCCGGCGGAGAGCACGAACAGCGACAGCACGAGCACGGCGCTGACCAGGGCGGCCTTGCTCCTCTTCTTGCGCTTGCGCTTGGCGGCGCGGCGGCCGGAGGCCCTCCTGCCGCCGTGGCGGCTGCTCCGGGAGCGCCTGGGGCGCTCCTCCTCGTCGGAGTCGTCGTCATCGAACGGCAGCGCGAACGAGTCGTCGGCGGAGTCGTCGTCGGAGTCGTCGGCGGCGGAGCGCGCCCGGCGCCGTCTCGGGGGGTCGAGGTCCTCCTCCGCCGGGGCGCGCCGCCGGGAGCGGCCCGCTGCGGGCCGGTCGTCGTCCTCCTCGTGGCGGTGTTCCTGGCGCGGGCGGACCGGCTCCTCCGGCCACTCCTCCGCGGCCCGGCGGTGGGCCCGCCGGGAGCGCGGGGCCTCCTGCCAGTCCGCGGAGTCCGCGCGGGCGGGGGCGTCCGGGGCAGCGCTGTGGCGGCTGGACCGCCGCGGGCTCGGCTCCCTCTCGTCGAACGCCGTCTGGGCCAGTTCCCGGTAGTAGGGGGAGACGGCAGGCGCGTCCTCGCTGTCGGGTTTGCGCCGCCGCCCGCGGGGGCGTTCGCGCAGCGCCTCGGCCTCCGACAGGGGCACGGAGAACGAGCCGGTGTC
>Ga0207864_1003649_pt1 | contig 12686 bp, 7 predicted proteins | sample HigsolmetaAR202D_FD_184834 | JGI IMG/M metagenome (GOLD analysis project Ga0207864, IMG submission 184834) | Ionic liquid and high solid enriched microbial communities from the Joint BioEnergy Institute, USA - AR20-2-D (SPAdes) (version 2) ...
GCTGCTCCGGCAGCAGGCCGGCAGCCCCTCCCCCGCCGGGAAGGAGGTGAAATCACAACAAAACTGAAGCACCGGGTGCGTAAAACTGGATGTCTCCCAACTGCGCAAAAGTGGGTGTCTCTGTACACCGTCTCCAGCCAGACCTCAAGCTGGCGGTTGAGATCGGAGAGGTCCGTGAAGCTTCGGCCCTCAAGAAAGCTCGTCTTCACATAGCCGATGCCGCGCTCGACCTTGCCCTTGACCCGCGGCCAGTAAGGCGGACTTGCCTCGGGCAGGAAGCCGTGATGCTCGGCGAAGTCGAGGAATGCCTTGTTCCAGCGCACCGCGCCCGTCGAGACGTCATGGGAGTCGACCGCCTGCCTCATGTTATCGACCAGGATCTCGGCCGGAACGCCGAGGGCGGCAAAGGCGCGCACCAGGCAGCCGAAGAGGACGGGCTGCCTCGAGCTCGTCGTGAAGCGTGCGTACATCATGCGGCTGTAGCCGAGCACCATGACGAAGAGGTAGAGCTTCCGTCTCTCGCCCTCCACCTCGATCGTGCCGCACTCGCCCCAGTCGATCTGGGCCTGGCGGCCCGGCAGTGTCTCGAACCGCTCCGTGACGCGACGCACCAGTTCTCGCTTGAGCGGCCGCACGAAGTCACGCAGGATCGTAAGAGAGCCCCGGTAGCCGCGCGCCCTCAGCTCGGCGAAGAGCGCGGTGGCCGGAAGATCGAACCTCTCGAGCCGGGTGCGGATGTAGCTCTTGTGAGCATCGAGTTTGGAGGCTCGCTTCGCCCTCGGCTTCGGGAACGGCTCGGTCCGCTTCAGGTGGTTGTAGACGGTCTGGCGACTGATGCCGAGCTGGCGGGCGATCTCGGCCTTCGTCCTCCCATCTTCGCTCATGAACTTGATCTGCATGGACATCTCCCGTAGGATCATCGTCTTGGAGCCTCCCGGTGCGTTGGGGTTCGTCTTTGGTCGGACGCCCCAAACCTACGTGCCGCGGAGGCTCTTCTCATCTCTGGGTGATCGGGGCCGACCGCGCCTCACGCACGACGCCCCCCACGTCTCACCCGCCCACGGAAGTGTCCAATTCTAAACCGCTGCTTTTGTCAATGATAAAGCCGTTGGTGACAGTCACGGCGTCAATGATTTCAATCAGGCGCTATGAACGGCGGTGAAAATCTCACACTTCGGGTGATCGAAAATCTGACGCCCGACAGAGGGGGGTGACGAGCCTCACCGTGCCGGCGCCTCCCGACGGCCGCAACGGTGTCTTGATTGAGCGTCCCGTGCCTCATCGCCAAAGACCTCGCCCACTCGTCAAAGCCCTTGGTGCTGGTAAGCACGGTGGAGACTGTCTCGTATCGTCTCGCCATGAACTGGAAGAAGGGCATGTTGCCGGATGACCCGGCAACCCAGATCTGAGGCACCAATGGATGGGTCAGGGTCTTCTGTCACAAAGGACGGAACCGCGGCACCGTCTCAGCGTTGGCTACTGGAGGTCGGGTTGAATTCAGGGCGTCCGCTCCATCGTCATTAACAACGTTCGCCGAAAAAATTCGTGCTCGGGATATGTTACTGGTGGGCTTGCGGTCACTGTGGAAGTTAACGACTCACCCATAGGTGCATGCCGCCAAATCATAGCCTGATTCACACCATACTCGGTCTGCCCGCTTTAGGATCCTTATAGGTCAAGGCAAAGATCGTATCCTCCAGCCACTTGCTGAAGCTCTCGTTATCGCTGTACTGCTTGAACAACTCCGTGTGATCGGTCAACAGCTCGAGGATGGCGCGCTGTAGTGCCTTGTCGTGCTCGATGCGAGCGTTCTGCCGGTCCGAGTTCTCCATGGCGTTCCGATACTTCTCATCGGCGGCGACACGCTCGGGCAACTCCTCGGTGATCACCTTCCGAATCCTGTCGGCGTCCTTCCACTGGATGTTGCCGAACTGATCGTTGAAGGCCTTGATGATGTTCGAAAGCCGATCGATCTCGGGCTCAGGCCTCGCTCCGCCGCCACCTACGGGAATCGGGTCAATCTCCGCATCCTGGTCGGCCAGGGCGATTTCGATCGTGGCCTGGGCCTCGACGCGATAGCTCTCCATATCGATCGCTTCGAGCACCCCCTTGGAAAGATCCTCCTCGGGTGGGGTAGGGAGTTTGGGCACGAGGAACCGCAGGAAGATCGACAGCTTTTCCCACGAAGCATTGTTGTATGGGAGCACGGAGCCAAGGAATTCATAGGTCCGTATGAACGATCGCGCGGTCCCCTTGAACTCGACCTGGTGATCTTCGTCGAGGTTATTGTAGCGGGCGACCGCGGCATCGAGGATCGAATCCAGTTGATCACGCTCAGCACCGGAGAGGTACAGCTCCGTGAGCGCGTCCACATCTTCCGGCGAATAGACCTGGTGCCCATCCAGCGTGGCTTTGAGATCGTGTAGCTTGTTGGGATCCGTCTCGTCAGCCAGGATCGTGGTGCGGTAGTAGCGCTCGAACGCCGTGCGGATCGTGTCCACGTCGTTCACGAAGTCGAGCACGAAAGTGTCCCGCTTGGCCGGATGTGCACGATTCAACCGACTGAGCGTCTGGACCGCCTTCACATCCGAGAGCTGCTTGTCCACGTACATCGTGTGGAGCAGGGGCTCGTCGTATCCCGTTTGGAACTTGTCCGCCACGATCAGGAACCGATAAGGATCCTCGCGAATCTTCTTGACGATCTCCGTGGAGGGGAAGCCATTCAACTGCGCCTCGGTTACTTTTTCGCCGTTGATCTCGGTATCCGAGAAGGCAACGATGGCGCGGTATGGGCTCTTTCGCTCCCTTAGATACGCCTCGAAGGCGTGATAGTACTGAATTGCGCGCTCGATCGAGCCGGTGACCACCATCGCCCGCGCCTCACCGCCGACCTTGCGCTTGGCGATGACGTGGTCGTGGAAGTGGTCGATCATGATCTCTGCCTTCCGGCGGATCGCGTGATCGTGCCCTTCGACGTAACGACGCAGCTTCTTTGTGGCCTTCTTGACATCGTACTCGGGATCGTCCTCGATCGCCTTGATCAGCCGATAGTAGCTCTTGACGGGTGTATAGTTCCGCAGGACGTCCACGATGAAGCCTTCTTCGATGGCCTGCTTCATCGTGTACGAGTGGAAGGGCACATGTTTGACGGTTCCGTCCGGCTGGGGTCTGGGTTCGCCGAAAAGCTCGAGCGTCTTGTTCTTGGGCGTGGCGGTGAACGCGAAGTAGCTCGCATTCTTGAGAAGCTTGCGTGATTCCATCCGACGCTCCAGCGCGTCGTTGATCATGTCCTCAGGATCGGACTCCTCACCCGCCACAGATAGCACCGCGCTCATCGCCGCACTGGTCTTGCCACCCTGACTGGAGTGCGCCTCGTCGATTAGGATCGCAAAACGGCGTCCCCGGTGCGCATCTCCGATCTCGTCCAGGATGAAGGGGAATTTCTGGACGGTCGAGATGATGATCTTCTTACCTTGCTCGATGAACTTGCGTAACTGACCCGAGCCCTCCGTCACGGCCCCGACGACCGAGCTGACCTGCGCGAATTGCTTGATCGTATCCCGGATTTGCTTGTCGAGGACCCGGCGGTCCGTGACGACGATCACGCTGTCGAACACATCAGGCCCCGAGGGATCGTCGGCGGGTTTCAGACCGACGAGCTGGTGCGCCGTCCAGGCGATCGAGTTGCTCTTCCCCGAGCCGGCCGAGTGCTGGATGAGGTACCGTCTCCCCGCACCGTTTTTCGCCGCGTCCGCGAGTAGCTTCCGGACGACGTCGAGCTGATGGTAGCGCGGGAAGACCAGCTTGCGCTTCTTTCTGCCTGTCCGCTCGTCCTTTTCCTCAACGATCTGCGCGTAGTTCTCGATGATGTCGGTGAGACCCTCACGCGTGAGAATTTCCTTCCACAGGTAGTCCGTCTTGATCCCGCTCGGGTTGGGCGGATTCCCCGCCCCGTCGTTGTAGCCCTTGTTAAACGGAAGGAACCACGATGCCCTTCCCTTCAGTTCTGTGCAGAACCACACCTCCTGGTCGTCCACTGCGAAATGGGCGAGGCACCGGCCGAACTGGAAGAGGAGTTCGCGTGGGTCACGGTCCCGCTTATACTGCTCTATGGCGTCATGGACGGTCTGCTTGGTCAGATTGTTCTTTAGCTCGAAGGTGCAGACCGGAAGCCCGTTGATGAAAATCGCGAGATCCAGTGCGAGACGCGTCGATTCCTTCGAGTATTGAAGCTGCCGGGTCACGCTGAAGATGTTCGCCTCGTACTTCTCGGCAGCGGGGAGATTGCCCGGCGTGGGCGCACCGTAGAACAGGTCCACATGCACTGGCCCGTGATTCACGCCCTTACGGAGCACGTCCACGATGCCCCGCTTCGCGACCTCACCCTGTACCCGGTTCAGGAACTTGAGCCGCTCTGGCCCGTCCTTCTCGAGGTCGAACCTCTCGACGACAGCGGGCTGCGTGGCTTTCAGGAACCTCAGCAGCTTCGCCACGTCAACAGCGTGGTCCCGATCGAAATCCTTGGGGTCACCTTGGACGTAGCCCGCGCCGGCGAACGTCGGTTCTGGCTCGGGCGCCTCGGTACCTATAGTCGTGTACCCTGACTTGGCGCCGACGAGGCTGCGGACAATCAGTGCCTCGAGACCAGCTTCGGAAGTATCGGTGGTTGGCATAGGATCAGGCGTTAGTCAGAATCGCTTTTTTTCGAGATCCCCAACGATCCGGCGAGGACCACACTGCTCTCTGGGGCCTCCACCTCACGAACCACAACTGGCTCGATACGGAGACGATCCACGAGGAGAAAATCTTACGTTCTCTATAGGGGCGCTTCGTCACTTGCCGGCGTAGGCGAGCTCTTCCTCAGCGATGCCCACGTCTTCAACGTCCTCGGCGCCTTCGGTATCTTCAAGGTCCGGAAGTTTCACCTCACGCACATCCAACTTCCCGGTGACGACATCAGCTATCAGACGGGTGCGGTATTCGCGGAGGAGCCCAATCTCGCGCCTTGCTCTATCTGCCGTTTCGTCCAATGCGAAAATCTGCTGACGGACAGATTCAATTATCGCCTGCTGCTCACTCAGAGGAGGGAGTGGAATCAGTGCTGACTTGATTGAGCGCTTAGATAAGCCGTATCGAGTAACACCGGTTGCTGCGATGTGCAACTGGCTTGCAATGATTGGCGCTTGAAGCGCTCGCAGTAGGTACTCGCCAGTCACCTTTTCACTCGGCCGAATAAGCGCCAAGTGATATCCGCAGACAACGCCTTGCAGGTCTTCTGTCACAACTGCCGGTACAGCGATATCGTTCCACGTCTCAGAATCCTTTGTAATGATGACGTCTCCGCGCCGCAACTCGAACGCCTCAATCTCCTTGGGTGTCGCAGTAGCCTGCGTGAACACATGGGATGAATTGATGAAATCTTGGTGATAAACATCGGTATAGTTGCAAAGCTGGATTTCAATCTCGCCCGGTACCGAATGTTTGTCCACGCCGCTGATACGTATATCAGCGACCGCCTTTAGGGGTACCTCCTCCCAATGCTGAGGTACCTCCCCCAACCACTCCACCCCCGACGGCTTGAAGCTCACGTCCGGGTCGAGCCCGCGAGTGACGGCCCACTGGATGACCGCTTGCTTCTGCTCGTTCAGGAGCGCGATGAGGCGCTGCTTGCTGCGGATGAGGCGGTTGATACGGCGATCTTGTTGGTCCAAGAACCGAACAATCTGACATTGCTCATCCAGCGGAGGTAGGACACAGTAGATCTGCTTAAAGTCTTCAAATCGTAGACTCCACATGTCCGAGGTGATCCCGTAGGACCACCGTTCCGCTTCACGCGCAAAGGCTGGAGTTCGAAAGAGATAATGGTAGTATCGCGGCTCAACTTTCTGCCTTGTCCGCGCGACAACGTATGCGGGACTTACGATACCACGATGCTTGGAAACCCCGATTGCCCCCTGCCAGGCCCGCATCTTGTTGTACGCGAGATCACCTGGCTGGACAAGCTTGTACTTGGACTTATCCAGATTAGATGAATCCTTCTTTGACGATTCCGCGAGTAGCTTCTCGTGCGGGATTACCCCGTGGGCGATGCTGACGGAGAGTAGCCGCTCATTGGGGTGATTGACATCCTTGATCTCCTGAAACAGGGCACGATTCGGCAATACTCGCCAATGCGAGGGAACCCGGTCGAGCCACTGGTGACCAGAATCCTGATAATCGGGATACGGCCTCAGCTTCAGCTCCATCATACCCCCTCCGCATCAACCAGCACCTGATCAAGAAGCCCTTCAGTCATCTCTTCCAGCTTCTTGATGTCTGTACGAATCTCGGCGAGAGTCCGTAGGCGCGGCGGCTTATAGAAGACGCGATTGAAGGAGATCTCGTAGCCGATCTTGGTCTTGCTCTCGTCGATCCAGGCGTCGGGGATGTAGGGGAGCACCTCGCGGCGAATAAACGCCTCGATGCCGCCCTCCTCAAGGAGTGGCACCTGCTCAGTATCGCGCAACTCGGTGTCCGGCTCGTATTCGACGACAACGCGTTTGCCATCCACCTTGGCATCGAACAGCCCGCGGAGCGGATCGGGCTCCGTGCCCGGTTTGTGGATACTCTTAATCACGCGGGCAGCCTCTTCGTCGCGCCAGCTCACCGCGTCCCAGATCGCCTTCTGCTCTGGCTTGGACAGCTTGATGCCGAGGCGTTTGAGCTCGGACGCCATCCGGTTGCGGAAGACGTTGTGGTCGTCGAACACCTCTTCACCGATCGCCTCGTGCAGTTGCCGAGCGATGCGATACAGGCGATAGTCGTCCTCCCAAGTCTTGGCATCGAGGAGCCTCTTCTTCTGCTTATCGGTCACTTTGGCGGGTGGAGTGCCGCCCTCCTCGTCGTCCCCGATGTCCGCAGGCTCACCGTCCAGGAAAGCTTCGATGTCCTTCCGGATCTGTGCGAAGCGCTCGTAGAGATCCTGGCCGAACTCAGCGTAGATCTCGCGGCGGATTGCCTCATCACCGGAACGGAAGCGCAGCGCTTCGACGGCCCTCCGTGTAAACTGGCTCTTGAGGCGGAGCGGCCTCTCGACGGTGACCTTCCAGTAGCCGAAGTATTCGTTGGGGAAGATGCGCGAGTGCTCGTTCTCCTCGAAGGCGAGGAAGGTATCGACGATGCGCTGGGCGTCTTCGGGCGAGAGTTCGCAATTCTTCTTGCCCAGGTTCTTGCGCAGCGGCCGGAACCAAGAGGTCGCGTCGATGAGCTGTACTTTTCCGCGCCGGTGCTCAGGCTTGCGGTTGGTGAGTACCCAGAGGTAAGTCGCGATGCCGGTGTTGTAAAAAAGATTAGGAGGGAGCGCGATAATGGCCTCGAGCCAGTCGTTGTCGAGGATCCACTGGCGAATGTTACTCTCGCCTTGGCCGGCATCCCCGGTGAAGAGTGCGGACCCGTTGTGCACCTCCACGATGCGGCTCCCGAGGGGTGTGTCTTGCTTCATCCTTGCAAGCTTGTCGACCAGGAACATAAGCTGGCCATCGGAGGAGCGCGTCACGAGTGAGAATTCGGGATCGCCGCGGTGCTCAACGATGAAGCGCGGGTCACTAAGCCCGGATTTGCCTCCTATCTTCTCGAGATCCGTTTTCCAGCTCTTCCCGTAGGGCGGGTTCGAGAGCATGAAATCGAATTCCTTGCCTGGGAAGCCGGGCTGAGAGAGCGTCGAGCCGTGTCGGAAATTTTCCGCATCTTCGCCCTTGAGCAGGAGATCCGCCTTGGCGATGGCATACGTCTCTGCATTGACCTCCTGCCCGAAGAGGTGCACCGATACCTTCCGGCCGTGCTCCGCCGCGAGTTCGGTGAGGCGCTTTTCCGCCTCGGTCAGCATCCCTCCCGTGCCACAGGCCCCGTCGTAGACCAGGTAGGTGCCATCCGTGATCTGGTCCTTGATCGGCAGGAAGATCAGGTCGGCCATGACGCGCACAACGTCCCGCGGGGTGAAGTGCTCGCCCGCCTCCTCATTGTTTTCCTCGTTGAAGCGGCGAATCAGCTCCTCGAAGATCGTTCCCATCGCATGGTTGTCGAGGCCTGGGAGGACGACACGCCCATCCGCGTCACGCACGGGCTCCGGGGAGAGATTGATCTCGGCGTCGAGGAACTTCTCGATCAACGCGCCGAGCACGTCAGCCTCGACGAGCGTGGGGATCTGGTTGCGGAAGCGGAACTTCTCAAGGATCTCCTGCACGTTCGGGCTGAAGCCATCGAGGTAGGCGACAAAGTCATCGCGAAGCTGCTGCGCTTTGGCACGGCTGCGCAGATCCCGTAGCCGGAACGGAGAGATGTTGTAGAATGCCTGCCCGGCCGCATCACGGAGCGCGGCTTCCTGATTGGCGATGCCGGCCTCGTCGAGTTGCCGCTTCATCCGGAGGACCGCCTCCTTGGTCGGCTCGAGTACAGCGTCGAGGCGGCGGATGACGGTCATCGGGAGGATGACATCGCGATACTTACCGCGGACGTAGACGTCACGGAGGACGTCATCGGCAATGGCCCAGATGAAATTGGTGATGCGAATGTGCTGATCCGGATTCATAGTAGTGACTACGTTGAGGCTACGTTGCAATATACAGCCCAGATGATACGATCGCTTTCAGGTGCCACCGACAGGATGAAGAAAATCTGGCAACAAAGGCGCACCTTGCCGTTGCTTCCATTGTACACCAGCGTGGGCATCCAATAGTAGTGGTCGCCAAATATCAGCGGTATAACGTCCTCATCTGGGTTTGTCCATTCTTACCGTTCCGCCGAATCTCAACTAAGAGTCTCGGGTCTACTAATAATGGCCTATCCCTTGGTATTGACGGCCGATGAGGAGGAACAGGAGCATGGTCGGGCTCCTGTGCCACTTCGAGGGGAAGCAGGAGTTGTTCTGGATGTCTCTGTACCGAATAGAATGCTCTGTGGATCTCTTCTTCAGCTTTGGCCGGAAGTTCAGTTGTATGGTCGTCGAAGAGTTCGAGCGTCCTTTGGACCGCTTCTTCAGGGGTCAGTTCCCGGTCACGTACCTTCTCAAATAGCCTTTCAATCTGTCTCACCGCGCCCGAATCTCGACGGGACCATCGAACCCGCGCGCCTCCGGCACGTGGATCATCTGCGACCTGATTTATGACTCGCGTGGCCACACTCCGTCCCAATGCGCTGATTTCCCGGACACCTTGAATGAAAGAGCCAAACTGACCAATCGCCACATACAAGGCTCCGGCCGTAACCCAAACTTTTGCCCCTCCCTTGACGGAGCCTTCTTCTACAGCGACGTAAAGGTCGTAATCAGGAAACGGGAGCAGTTTTTCGGCAGTCCGATCCAGGTCGGCAAAAACCGACCTTGCGAATGCAACCAGGTCCGCCTCGGGCGGGGTCGGCATATCAAGGCGGAAAAACGCCCGCGATACGTCAGGCATTACAGAGACTCGCTCGGATATGCGACAGCCACACAAGTGTGTGCCGAGACCCTGATCGCCATCTCGGCGGCGGACGGAGGAAAGGGCCCAGCGTTGACGGTTTGTCTGATATAAGGGATGCACTGGGCAAAGTTGGACAGGCCCGCTTGATAAGCAAGCCTTCAGGGTGAAAGTACCTTACATGTCGTTTATGCTCCAAGTCAAGGTGAACCGCCCAGGGTTTGCCGGAGACCCCGACGTTGGAGAGATTGGGGTGATGAGCAAGAGGAAGAAATACTCCGCCGGGGTGCGAGAGCGGGCGGTTCGGATGGCGTTAGAACAAGAGGGCACATATCGGTCGGAGTGGGCGACCATCGAGTCGATTGCCAAGAACACCGGCTGCGCGAGCGAGACTCTACGCAATTGGGTGAGGTGGGCCGAGCGAGATGCGGTCAAACGGCCTGGTCCTGCCAGCGAGGAGTTGGCGCGGATCAACAAGCTGGAGCGGAAGGTCCAGGAACTTCGCCGAGCCAATTAAATCCTACGCAAGGCTTCGGCTTAATTGGTCCAAGCGGAGTTCGGCCGCACTGTGAAGTGGCGGACGCCTTCATCGACGGGCACGGGGGCAGCAGGGAGTCGAGTCGGTCTGCAGCGTGCTGCCGATTGCTCCATCGGCCTACTACGACTACAAGGCGCAAGAGCGAGGTCCGTCGCTTCGATCGGCCCGAGCGAGGCGAGAAGAGGTGTATCACGAGGAGATCCTCCGGGTCCGGATGGAGAAATTCGCGGTCACCGGTGTACGCAAAGTCTGGTGGCAGCTGAACCGGGAGGGCGCCCGAGTGACGCGTTGCACGGTCGAACGGCTGATGCGAGAGCCTGGAATTTCGGGCGCCGTTCGCGGAGGTAGGAAGCCAAGGACCACGGTCAAGGGCGACCTCGCAGAGAGGCCGCTGGACCTGGTGGCAAGGAATTTCAGCGCTGAGCGGCTCGACCAGCCGTGGGTCTCGGATCTGACCTCTATGGCTACATGGCGTGGCTTCGTTTACGCGCCGATTGTGATCGATGCGTTCAGCCGTCGCATCGTGGGCTGGCGCGTCTCGACCTCGCTCAGCAGCGACCTTGCCCTCGATTCTTTGGAGCAAGCCATCTGCGAGCGTGAGCAGGAGAGAGCCGAGCGCCAGATCTATCGTAGGGATCGCGGGGGCCAGTACCGTTCCGTTCGCTACACCGAACCGCTCGCCGAAACGGGCATCGAGCCCTCGGTGGGAAGCAGGGGCGACAGCGTGACAACGCGTTGGCTGAGGCAATCATCGGTCTCTTCAATACGGATGAGATTTGTCGCTTCGGGGCCTTGCGAGGCTTCGATTACGTGGAGTTTGCCACCCTCAACTGGGTCTGGTGATTCCATCACCACCGCCTCCCCGACTCGATTGGGCATAATTCCCCGGTAGAGAAGGCCTACTGGCGCCGGAGGGCAGCTGAGGCCGAACCGGTACCGCTCGAGTAACCGCATCTCCGGAAAACTCGGGGTGATTTACGCAAGGTCGGGCATGGGTACTTGACACGGAAGCACGGTTCGTGCATCTTTGGATCAGCGATTCATCGCCAAGGGGTTGCGGCTCCTTGGTCCCCCCGGGGTTGCGATCCCGGGGGTTTCGCTTTTTCCGGGGGTGACGATGCCCAACCGCACGGTCTTCCTCGTCGACGGCTTTAACTTATACCACTCGCTTCGCAAGACAGCGTACGAGCTTGGTCAGTCTACACGGTGGCTCGACCTCCACGGCCTGTGTAGTTCATACCTTTACCTTCTGGGGGGAGGCGCGACGCTCGATGCGGTGCACTACTTCTCGGCTCTCGCCCACCACCGTGAACACCGCAAGCCGGGTACCGTCCGGCGCCACCAAGACTACATCGCAGCAATCCAGTCCACCGGTGTCACGCCCCACCTCGGGCAGTTCAAGCAGAAGGACGTCCGCTGCCCCGCCTGCGGGCATCAATTGCGGCGGCACGAGGAGAAGGAGACGGATGTCGCGATCGCGGTAAAGCTCCTCGAGCTGGTGGCCACGAACGCCTGCGATACGGTCGTGATCATTTCCGGAGACACAGACTTGATCCCAGCAATCCGGACGGCACGTACCCTCCGGCCGGGCGTTAAGGTATGCGTCGCCTTCCCCGCCGGGCGCGCGAACGCAGCATTCAATCATGTGGCTGACTTCTGCTTCAAGATCAAGTCGCACCAGTACGTGCGGTTCCAACTCCCCGATCCGGTCATCATCCCAGGCGGACGGACGATCGCGAAGCCGGCGAGCTGGTAAACCACGGAGAGATGGTAATCGCGGTTGACACTTCATAGTCTGTGATCCCGCCAGGTGAGCCGCGGATCTTCGTTGTTGTCAAACCGTCCGACGGGCGAACTCGAATCTCGCGACGGGGCTCAGTACGCCCCTGGGTTCCGAAGAACCGCTTCCCGGTTGTCCGTACCGGGGCCAAGAAAGCCCTGAGGGACCCACTCACAAGCGACGCCCACAGATGGCGCGCCTCAAGAAAAAGGGCCGTCGGTCCGCGCGTCCCCAGAGGAGAATGGGATCCTTGATCAGACCCTCAAGTTGGGGAGGAGGACCGGGATTGAGACTGCGTAGTTGCGCTGACGGTGCGCGTCAAGCGTACGACCGAAGCGCTCATCTCTCGCACGCCAGATCAGAGGCACAAGCACCCCAAGAGCGAATGGGCCAGTTGCCATCCATGCGTGGCGAGTTGACCTGCTGTCAACGCCCTTTGTATCAGCAACGTCACCAGAAGTGCGGGAGAGCCTGGAATGAATTGAGATCAGTTGCGCAAATGAAACTTTGCGGAAGTAGCGGAATAAGGCAGCCCGAGACCCGCTGTTCCCCACTGCAGCTTCTGCAATAAATTGCGCAATTCGTAGCTCGGGATGGGCAGGGCTCAATAATGTCGGTGACATCCACGAATCGGATGAATCCCGTTCCCGATTTACCCCATTCTCGTGCACTCGGATGCGCTCAATTACCCGGGCGGTGTCCGAAGAAGAACATCACGCACCCTGCTGTAGCGCCACCCATCACGAGCCATAACCAACAGGTTCTCACGCAATCGCCGACGGCCAGCCTCGTCGAGTTGCGATGATCGATCTGAGGTGACCCCCGGAGCCTGATCCAGCTATTATGGGAGTCCGAACCGCCCGAGGAGGGCAGGAGGACACCCGATGAAGCGCAAGCGACACACCCCTGAACAGATTATCCGCAAGCTGCGGGATGC
>Ga0207864_1003655_pt1 | contig 12670 bp, 10 predicted proteins | sample HigsolmetaAR202D_FD_184834 | JGI IMG/M metagenome (GOLD analysis project Ga0207864, IMG submission 184834) | Ionic liquid and high solid enriched microbial communities from the Joint BioEnergy Institute, USA - AR20-2-D (SPAdes) (version 2) ...
GATGCCAAATTGCGGGGCTACTTCGCACAGCAGGTGTACGTGGTCCGGCATGACTTCCAGTTCAAGCACCTCGCTCTGTGTTTCATCCGCCACTTGCCGGATGATGGCTTTCAGTCGTTCATCCACGCCGTTCACCAGCACCTTGCGGCGATACTTCGGGCAGAAAACAACGTGGTACGTGCACGAATACACCACGTTATTGTTGCTCTTGAATTCGCGTTGCTTAGCCATAACCCCATTATGTAGCAGGAGGCTATCTAATGCAACAAGCGTTTGGTTTTCAGAGGGGGCAGCGCTTCATCCCCCCAGCTTTAGCTGTGGGCTTTCGCGCTGTATTTTGTGGTAAGCGCAACCGATGCCGCCCGTAGTGGCGGCGGTCACGCGTGGGAAAATAAAAACACCCTCGCTGAGAGGGTGTTTTGTGTGGGCAGTAGAGGACTCGAACCTCTAACCTTCTCGACGTCAACGAGACGCTCTGCCAGTTGAGCTAACTGCCCGTAACACTTTTTAGTATAGCGTTTTTAAGTCGCTTTGCAAGGGCGAGAGTCGCGCTTGCGGGGCAACCCGGCGAGGAGTTTGGCTGCTTCACGAGGCCGGTCTCCCCGCCGGGTTCGTCTGGCGGCGCAGCCAAAGGCTGGCCGGCCGCTAAACATCCGTGTTGATGACGACCAGCCGCAGCGTCGTCATGTCCTCAATGGCATAGCGCGGGCCTTCCCGCCCCACGCCGGAATTCTTGTTGCCGCCATACGGCATGTGATCGACGCGGAACGTCGGCACATCGTTGATGATGACGCCGCCGACGTTCAGGCGCTGCGTCGCGCGGATGGCCCGGTTCAGGTTACTGGTGTAAATCCCCGCCTGCAGGCCGTAGGGCGAGTGGTCGACCGCCTCCAGCGCCGCTTCAAAATCGTCGAAGGGCACGAGGCTGACCACCGGCCCGAACACTTCCTCCGCCATCACCTTCATCGACTCGGTGACGTTTTCCAGCACGACCGGCGGCAACATGCGCCCCACACGCCCGCCGCCCGTAGCCAGACGCGCGCCCCCTTCCAGCGCTTCGCGCACCCACGACTCGATACGGTCGGCGGCGGCATCGTTAATCACCGGGCCGATGTCGGTGCTTTCCTGCAGCGGATCGCCCAGCCGCAGCTTGCCGGCGGCCTCGACAAAGCGGTCGCGAAACTCGTCATAGCGCGAGCGGTGGACGTAGATGCGCTGCACGCTGATGCAGGTCTGGCCACTGTAGGCATACCCGCCCATGATGTTGCGGCTGACCGCCTGCGTCAGGTTCGCGTCTTCGTCGATGATGGTCGCCGCGTTGCCGCCCAGTTCGAGCGTCAGCCGCCGCAAACCGGCATTTTTGCTGATCGCGCGGGCAACGCCGGGGCTGCCCGTGAAGGTGATCATCGCCACGCGCGGGTCGGTCGTCAGCCATTCGCCAACGTCCGCCCCGCCGATCACCACCTCGAACGCGCCTTCCGGCAGCCCGGCCTCCAACATGATTTCCGCCAGCCGCAGGGCTGTCAGCGGCGTCGCCGGGGCGGGTTTGAGCACGATCGGGCATCCGGCGGCGACGGCAGGCGCGACCTTGTGGCCGACCAGATTGAGCGGGAAATTGAACGGCGTGATCGCCGCGACCACGCCGACCGGCACGCGCATGTAATAGCCGATTTTCCCCACACCGCCTTTGGCCGCGTCCATCGGCACGGTTTCGCCGTGAATGCGCTGCGCTTCGTCCGCCGCGAAGCGGAACGTTTCGACGGCGCGGGCAACTTCGCCGCGCGCGTACTTCAGCGGCTTGCCGCTTTCCTGCGCCATCAGTCGCGCCAGATCGGCTGCCTGATCGTCAATCAGGCTGGCCGTCTTGTCGAGAATGGCGCTGCGGCGATAAGCCGGCAGCGCCGCCAGCGCGGGCGCGACCTTCACCGCCCGGCCGATTGCGTCCCGAACGTCCTGTTCGCTCGATACGCGAACGCTGGCAATCACGCTGCCGTCGTAGGGATTAATTACCTGAGCCTCGCTAGTCATCGCTGTTTCCCTGCATTGCCGTTGTCTTTGCCTGAATATACTGCCACAGGCGACATGCGGAAAGCGCCAGCGGGTCGAACGGAGAAATCCCCGGGACGCAGATCAGGCGTCTACTGGGCGCTATTCCGGCCCGACGAGCGCCCACGCCGGACACGTGAGGTCAGGCGTGCGCCTTGCTGGCGTCGAAATCCTTGTCCTGCGGGCTGACATCGGTGATGGTGATGTCCCACGCCGCCAGATCGGCCAGAAAACGGTGGGCGGTGATATCAAGGTGCAGCGGCGTCAGGCTGGCGTAACCGTTATGGACGGCCCACAGGTCCGTGCCTTCCTCGTCGGTGTTTCCCATCACGCCATCGCTGGCCAGCCAGATCACGCGGTAGTTATTGCCTTCGCGCTCGACCTGATCCTGATACAGGCTGATGCCCTGCCGGGTGAGGCGAATGCCTTTCACATGCGAGCCGGGCGGCACGTTCAGATTCAGAATGGTCAGCGGCGGAAGCCCGCGCTCGATCACTCTGGAGACGACCCGCGCCGCGATCTGCGCCGCGACCGCGTAATCCTCGACATGATCGGCGTTGTGCTGGGCAAGCGACACGGCAACGGCGGGAATGCCCTGAATGGCGGCTTCAAAGGCCGCGGACACCGTGCCGCTGTAAGTGATATCCTGCCCCATGTTCTGCCCGCGATTGATGCCGGACACGACGACCTGCGGCGGCCACTCCACCATGCCCAGCGCCGCCAGCGCGATACAGTCGCCGGGCGAACCGGCGACAGACCGGGCCGGCGTCCCGTCTGCCAGCGTCACATCTTCCACCAGAATGTCCTGAAACACCGTGCGCTTGTGGCCGACAGCGCTCTGGTTGGTGGCGGGCGCGACGACTTCCACACGGCTCAACGAGCGCATGGCCTCGGCCAGCGCCTGCAAGCCGGGCGCGAATACCCCGTCGTCATTGGTGACCAAAATGTACGACAACCCTTATCCCCTCTTCTCACTCTCACTCGGTGGGTGTAAACGGAATTTTAGGCGTGCATTAAGAAATGGCTTTCACCCTGCCCGGTCCGGCCTGCATCACTATAATCAGATTGAACGAGAACCCGGTCTGAAATGTTGGACAAGGTGGGTATAGACCGAAGACAACGGCGTATTATACTAGCGAACATGCGTACGAATAGCGAGTGCGGCCATGCCGGACGACTTTAACGACGTCAACTATCAGGAAGGCATCAGCGCCTTTCAGGGCGCTCGCATGCGTGCTTTTCTGGACGAAATGAGCAGTCTGCTGCGTGGCAAGTCCACCGAGCTGCTCAGTTTCGAGGACATTCGCACGCGCCTGCGCCTGAGGGAAGAATACTATCAGGGGCTACAGGATGTGCCCCTCGATAAGATCGTCGGCAGCGTCGGGCGCTACCGCGAGTTTACCCGGCGCTTCCTGCCCAAGAAGTCCGTCGCTCAGGAGCGTTGGTCGCGCGTTTACGCTCAGGCCACCGGCATGACGGGCCTACCGCCCATCGAACTGTACAAAGTCGGTGATGTCTACTTCGTGCGCGACGGAAATCATCGCGTTTCCGTCGCCAGACAGATGGGCGCGAAAACCATTCAGGCGCACGTCACCGAACTGCCGACGTCGATCAGCCTGCATCCGGGCATGTCCGAAGAAGAACTGGACGCGGCTGCGGCCTACGCCAACTTCCTGAGCGAAACGCGCCTGAACCAGGTACGCCCGCACCACCAGCCGATCGTGCTGACCGAGCCATCGCGCTATAACGACCTGCTCGGCCACGTCCATCTGCACCGCAGCGTGCTGGAGCAGCAGCGCGGGCAGCCGGTTTCGATCGAGGAAGCCGCCGCCGACTGGTACGATAACGTCTACCGTCCGGCCATCACGCTGATCCGCAAATACGGCGTGCTCGACCGCGTGCCGAAACGCACCGAAGCCGACCTCTATCTGTGGCTGGTTGACCACCTGCGCGAAGTCAACGAACACACGCACGCGCTGCCGCAGGGAGCGCGCACCTTCAGCCACGCGCTGGTTGACTATCTGGCCGAGCGGCGCATTCCCGTGCCAAAAGAACTGCTCACCGAGCGCGACGAAACGGTCGAACTGCCGCGCGTGCGCCCGCAACAGCCGGAAAAGACGCCGAACGGCTCCAAGGGGCAGAACGGTAACGAGTAAAGCGGTCGTTTCCCGCGCCGCGAACCACCTCTATACGCCCGAAAAGCCCTCTGGTAGCATAAGCGCCCTGTGATCCGCCTCTGAATACGCGCCGCCGCCCGGCGACGGAAAGTGGATGCCATGTCTCGACAACCTCTGATGATTTTCCCGGTGGAAGCGCCGGTACAACAAAGCGCCTTCGATCTGACCGAAACGCTGGTCGCGTCGTTGGGCCGAGCCGAACAGACCTTGCTCGACGGCGACGTACTGGCCGTGTCCAGCAAATATGTGGCGATCAGCGAAGGGCGCGTTGTCAATCTGGCCGAGGTCGAGGTATCGCCGGCGGCGGCGGTGCTGGCCGAACGCTACCACATGAATCCACGTATCGCCCAGTTGGTGCTGGCCGAAGCGGAAAAGGTGTTCGGCGGCATTCCCGGCTTTTTGCTGACGTACAAGGATGGCATTCTGTCGCCCAACGCCGGGCTGGATCGCTCGAACATCCCCAACGGATACGCCGTGCTGTTCCCGCGCGACCCGTACCGTTCGGCGGCGACCCTGCGCCGGAATGTCCGCGACCGGCTGGGCGTCGACATCGGCGTGATCCTGACGGATAGCTGGCTGATGCCGGGGCGCATCGGCACGACCGGTGTCGCGCTGGCGACCGCCGGCTTCCGCCCGATACAGGACGAACGTGGCAAGGCCGACCTGTTCGGCAATCCGATGCAGGTGACGCGCCGCGGCATCGCCGATACCATCTGCGCGGCGGCGCAACTGGTTATGGGCGAACGCGACGAAGCCACGCCGTTCGCCATCGCGCGCAATACCGGCGTCACGCTGACCGATGACGACGTGACCGTGGCCGACGTGGCGATTGACTGGCGAGAGTGCATCTACGTGCAGTCGCTCACCGAAGGCCTGCTGGAGCCGAGCAGCATGGTCGCCGGGGATTAAACCGCCGGAAGCTACTCGGTCAGCACGCGCGAGTGCTCGGCGTCCCAGAAAATATAGACTTCCTGATCGATGTGGAAGGTTGTGTCCGAACGCAGGCCGTAATTCTGCACGCGGGCGACCAGTTGCTGGTTCTGCCCGATGCTGACGACATAGCGGGTGTCGGTCCCGATGTAGTTGGCGCGCAGGACTCTGCCACGCACCAGATTGATGTCCGGGTCGCGCAGCAGCAGCTCCCGGTGCTCTTCGGGCGATTCGTTCGTGCCATCGGCATATTTGACGGGGCCGGTCGCGCTGAACAGGTTGACCTTTTCCGGGCGAATGGCAACCGTCACCCTGCTGCCGCTGGTTAGAGCCTGATCGTTGAACGCCGCCTTGATCGTCAGCGTTTCATCGAGACACACCTGAGCAAACGGGTTGTTGACTTCGAGAATGTCGCCGCGCAGGAAATTCGTCTCGCCGATGAAGTCGGCCACGAATTCGGTCGCCGGCGTTTCGTAAATTTCTTCCGGCGTGCCGACTTGCAGCACGCGCCCGGCGTTCATAACGGCGATACGGTCGGCCATCGTCATGGCCTCTTCCTGATCGTGCGTGACGTAGATGAACGTGATGCCCAGCGTTTCCTGAAGCGCAGCCAGTTCGTATTGCAGCGCCTTACGCAGCTTGAGATCGAGCGCGCCCAGCGGCTCGTCCAACAGCAGCACCGCCGGCTTCTTGACCAGAGCGCGCGCCAGCGCCACGCGCTGCTGCTGCCCGCCGGAAAGCTGGCGCGGGCGGCGGTCTTCCGCCTGATGCAGGCGCACCATCTCCAGCGCTTCCTGAGCTCGCTTCCGGGCTTCCTTTTTGCTCACGCCTTCCATTTCCAGACCAAACATAACGTTTTCCAGCACCGTCATGTGTGGAAACAGGGCGTAGTCCTGAAAAACCGTGTTCACCGGGCGGTGAAACGGGGGGACATTCTGGACCGCCTGACCGCGAATCAGGATTTCGCCGCTGGTGGCATCCTCAAAACCGGCGATCATCCGCAGGGTCGTTGTTTTGCCACACCCGCTCGGCCCGAGCAACGCAAAAAACTCGCCCCTATAAATTTCCAGCGAGACATTGTCGACCGCGACCAACTGTCCCGACTCGTGACGAGTTGGGAATGCCTTAACGACGTTCCTCAGTTCGACATCCACCTGTCTCATTGCGCGCTCTTGAGCCTTCTCTCGTTCCTTCGAGCAATCCTCTGGCGAATATTTCAAACGGCACAGCGCCGTGTTAGAAACATCAGCATTATACGATAGCAACGCCCGCGCTTCCAAGAAAGGAACCAGCGGCGCGAGCATGGGCAAATCGGACGGCCTGCTGCGCTGTTCGCAGCGTGTCCGGCCCTCATCCCCGGGCTTGAAGAAAGCAGGGGCGTAGCAGCGTAACGCCGCTACGCCCGTCTGGTTTCCCGTTTGCAGGCCGGCTAGCGCCGCAGCAGGATCTTCACCTCGTCCCAGGCGTCGGCATAAGCCTGATCGACTTCCGGCGGCAGGATCGCGCTGAAGTACAGGCGCTCGGAGATTTCCTCGCTCGGATAGATCGCCGGATTGTTCAGCAGTTCTTCGTCGATGTAGCCCAGATCAATCGCCGTCTGGTTCGGGCTACCATAGGCGGTGTAGTTGGCGATGTCGGCGCTGACGCGCGGGTCCAGAATGTAGTCGATAAAGACGTGCGCCAGTTCAGGGTTGGGCGCGCCGCTGGCGATTACCAGATTGTCCGTCCACAGGTTCGCGCCTTCTTCGGGAATGACATAGACAAAGTCATCGCACTCGCAGGAGTCCATGATCTGGAAGATGTCGCCGCTGTATTCGATCGTGGCGTGGACGTCGCCTCGCTCCAGCAGCGCCTGACCATCGTCCTGAGCGATGGCCACGACGTTGCCGCCGTTCTCAAGCAGCGCGTCACGCGCGGCAAAGACCATCTCCGGATCTGTCGCCGGCGGCTGCTCGCCCAGCATCATCAGGCCGATGTCGATCATGGCGCGCGGGTCTTCCAGCCACGCGACCGGGCCTTCATATTCGAACAGGTCCTTCCAGCTCTTCAGTTCGTACCCGACGACCGTCTGGTTATAGCCGATACCGAGCGTTCCCCACTGGTAAGGCACGGAATACTGGTTGCCCGGATCATAGGGCGTATCTATCAGGTTTTCAGCGACATGGCGGAAGTTCGGGATTTTGCTCAGGTCAATCGGCTGGATGAGTTCTTCCTGAATCATGATTTCAACGACATAGTCGGTCGGAACCAGAATGTCATAGCCGGGATTGCCCTGCCGCAGTCGCGCCAGCATGGCCTCGTTACTCTCGTAGACGTCGTAGATGACGGTGACGCCACACAGCTCTTCAAAATTGCTGATCGTGTCCTCGGCCACATAGGTCGACCAGTTGAAAACGCTCAGCGTCTGGCCCTCGAACCCCTCCGGGCATGTCCAGGGCTCCAGATCGGCGTCAGATACGTCGAGTGGAGTTTCAGTCGTATCCTGCGCCAGCGCCGGCATCACGGCCAGCAGACACAGCAGCAAAACAAACCAGGCTTTTCGCATTTTTCCCTCCAGCAACAGCTAAACCGGCACCGGTCGATTATTGCGCCGCGCGCCGGAGCGCGACCAACCCACACGCCGAATCCCATACCGCAGCCAGCGCTCCGGGCCGGGGATTTCGGAAAGCGGTGGTTCTTTCAGAAGCCAAGTTTTACCAGATATGCCATGTCGATCACAAACGCGTCGCATTGCGCCCCTGAATCAGCATGGAAATGCCGATCAGCACCGTCGAAACCACCAGAATCAGCGTGGAAATGGCGTTGATCTCCGGCGTGACGGAGAGCTTCAACAGGCCGTATACGAACACCGGCAGGGTCGTCGTGCCGACGCCGGACGTGAAGAAGGTGATGACAAAGTCGTCCAGCGACAGCGTGAACGCGAGCAGCGCGCCGGAAATGACGCCCGGCAGAATGAGCGGGAACGTGATGCGCCAGAAGGTTTGCCACTCGTTCGCGCCCAGATCGCGCGCCGCTTCTTCCAGACGGGGGTTCATATCGGCCAGTCGCGCGCGCACGACGATGGCCACGTAGGAAATATTGAAAGCGACATGGGCAATGATGATGGTTCCGAAACCGAATTGTGCCCGCTGGCCCGTCACTGTCGACATGAAGTCAAACAGCACGTTGAAGAAGATCAGCAGCGAGACGCCCTGTGTAATTTCGGGGATGACCACCGGCAGATAGAGCAGGCTGTCGACGAAGCGTTTGCCCGGATAGTTGCCGCGCGCCAGGCTCAGCGCGACCGCGGTTCCGATGATCGTGGCGATGATCGTCGCTATGATGCCGACGAACAGGCTGTTGCCAAGCGCATTGAGCATCAGCCCGGTCGAGAAACGCGCCTCCGTGCCGACGATGTCATTGAAAATGTTGTTGTACCAGCGCAGCGTGAAGCCGCGCCACGTCGAGACAGAACGCGAGTCATTGAACGAGAAGATGACCAGCAGCAGAATCGGAGCCCAAAGAAAGAAGTAGGTGAAAATGGGATTGAGCAGCAGGCCGATTTTGCCGATTTTTCGCACCGCCATATCGCGGCGGATGCGGTTTGCATCATAGTGAATGGTCTCGGTGGTGATGCGGGATGGGGAAAGCGTGCGCGCCATAATACCGTCCCTCAGTTCTGCCCGCCGAAGCGCATGTAAACGATCAGGCCAAGCGATACCATCGCCATCATCACGACAGACAGCGCCGATCCCAGCGGCCAGTTGCCGGTTCCGCGGAACTGGGTCTGGATCAGATTGCCGATCATCAACCCTTCGGTTCCGCCGAGCAGGTCCGGCGTGACGAACGCGCCGATAGACGGAATCAGCACCAGAATGCACCCAGCGACGACGCCCGGCAGCGTGAGCGGAAAGACGACGCGCCAGAACGCGTGCCAGTCGTTCGCCCCCAGATCGTACGCCGCTTCCACCAGCCGGAAATCGAACCGCTCAATCGAGGCATAGATCGGCAGCACCATAAAGGGCAGGAAGCCATATACCAGACCGACGAGCACGGCGAACTCGGTGTTGAGCAAGGTCAGCGGCGTTTCGATCAGCCCCAGACTGAGCAACAGATTATTGACCGGCCCGTCTCCACCGAGCAGGACGCGCCAGGCATAGGTGCGGACAAGGAAGTTGGTCCAGAAAGGCAGGATGACCAGAAACAGGGCGATTTGCTGCGCGCGCCGGCTCTTGCGGGTGCTGATAAAAAACGCCAGCGGGTAGCCAACCAGCAGGCAGATGACCGTCGTCACCAGCGCGATACGCACCGAGTCGACGATGACCGGAAAGAAGATATCGAAGATGCGATTGTAATGTTCCAGCGTCAGCGGAAAGACGATCGTACCGCGCGGCCCGCGCGACATGAAGCTGACGAAAAAGACGATCGCCAGCGGCAGCAGGAAGAACAATACCAGCCACAGCACAGCCGGAAGGGCCAGCAGCCCGCCGCTTTTTTTCTGCCGGATGGTATACGCCGCTGTCCCGAAAGATCGGTTAAAAGCCATCGAGCACTATCCGTAAATCGCTTGCTATCGGAGAACGAAAACAGCGGGTCTTTTGAGGACTCGCGCCTAATTGTATTGCATTTGGCGTTGGCAGCAATAGGGGGGTTCGCAAAGGGCAAAACAGGACGGATGTCAGTCTTCGCCGTGACCAACATCCGTGATTTTTGGCCTACAGTATGGGCGTGCGGGCATTCCAAAAGACGCAACCACACGCTCCAGACAGTCTTCACCAGTCCCGCCAGAACCGAAGTACTGCACAGCCATTTGGAATGCTCGCTTCCTCTGTTACTCCATTCTTCCTGATGTCGCCCCGTCGCACGCACCACACGACGGGGCGACCTCCTTATTTATGGCTATGGCTAGCTTCTGACCGGTCTGGCGGCTGGTTAGGACGCCGTGGAGACCTTAATCGGCATAGCTGAGCTGCGTGACGTCCAGAATCCACTGAGGATGATAGACCTCACCCTGCAGCCCGGTGCGGTAGGCGACCTGAATGCCATTCTGCAGGAAGGGAGCCCACGGGCCGGACTGCTGCAGCCATTCCTGAATCGACTGGAACAATTCGACGCGCGTTTCCACATCGAGTTCAACTTCGGCGCGGTCGCGCAGTTCCAGCAGTTCCGGATCGGCGTTCTCATCGGTCCAGTTCACACGCAGGCCGAGCGTACGTCCGGGCAGGAAAACGAGATGGTTGCCGGGGTCGATGTAGTCGGGATGCCAGAACCAGTAGCCAAACGCCGACTTGCCGCTGCGGTAGTCCTCGAACGCGATGTTAACGTCCTGCGGATTCAGGTTGACCTGAATACCGACTTCGGCCAGATCGGCCTGAATCTTCTGCGCGTTGGTATCCCAGTTCACGCCGGCGTAGGTCCATGCCGGATAGCTGAGGGTCGTCTCGAAACCGTCCGCGTAACCGGCTTCGGCCAGCAATTCACGAGCGCGGTCCAAATCGCGCGTGAACGCCCGTTCCTGCGGCAGCGCGCCGAGGAAGCCAATCGGGATGATCGACGGCGGCGTCACACCACCCCAGATATCGACATAGCCCTCATAGTCCAGCGCGTAGCGAATCGCAAGCTGGACCGTCGGGTCGGCCAGCGGGCCGCCGATTTCGGGGTCCTGATTCATCGTCAGGAAATGCAGGTTCGAGGTCGGCCCACGATAGACGCTGACGCCCTCGCTGCCTTCGAGGCCCGCAACCTGATCGGGTGTCAGGTCGGTAGCGATGTCCGCCTCGCCCGATTGCACGGCCACGGCCTGACTGGCGGATTCGGGGATGTTATTGATGATGACGCGGTCGAAATAAGGCGGTTCTCCCCAGTAGTTTTCGTTGCGAACCAGCACCGTGCGCGTCTGTTGTTCCCAGCTTTCCAGAATGTAGGGGCCGGTTCCCACCGAGGTGCTGTTCAGGAAAGCTTCCGCCGCGTCCGTTTCGGCGGCGTCCTCGGCATCCGTGCCGCCTTCAGCCCGTATTTGATCGGCGTTGGTGATGGAGAAGGTGGTATTCACCAGCTTGGCGAGGATCGTCGGGTCGGGCTGCGTCAGCGTTAGCACCACGGTACGCTCGTCAGGCGCTTCGACAGAGGCGATGGTTTCGGCCAAAAACGACGGGTTGCCGCGGATATGCTTCAGCCGGTTGAAGGTGAAGGCAACATCCTCAGCCGTCAGCGGGTCGCCATTGGCAAAGGCGACGCCGTCGCGCAACGTGAAGGTGTAAACCGTGCCGTCCTCATTGGTCTCCCAGCTTTCGGCCAGCAGCGGCTCAATCGAGTCCGTCGAACCGGCAGGGAACGTGACCAGCGTTTGATAGGCGGCCTTGTGAACGAGGAACGCGGTGGTCGAGAAAGCGCGCGCCGGATCGAGCGAGTCGGTAAATTCGGCGTGCGCCACGACGAGCACGCGCTCATCCTGCGCGTGCAGCGCCGTCTGCCCGGCAAGCGCGGCCAGCAGGACGATCAGGAATAGAAAAGTCAGACGGCGAGAGATAGATGTTGGTGACACAGGCGTATGCTCCTGTAAATAAAAAAACCCCCGGACGCGGGGGTTGCTCACGAAAACAGATCAAAGCGCAGTGTCAGCAGGAACGAACAGGCAGCTTAAACGATCCCCCACGGAAATCCGTCGCGGTTGGCCCGACAACAGGAACAGCAGACGCGCGCGTCACGAATCACCGGAGCGATCTGCATAAGCTGACACTAACTCCTCACTGAGACTGACTTCAAATGTAAAACGTCCGTCTTTTCCCGTCAAGCAGTCCATCGCGCGCTGCGCCAGATTGGGCAGCGTATCTCAATCCAAAGTACGGCCTGTTTTCACTCCATGGTTGGATGATACGGGCAGCTTGCGGATGTTTAATGTGCACATGACTGCAAGCTGGCCGCGGCTGTGGTTCCGATGAGGTCGCGGCTTTGGATTGGGAGACATACCTCATGGGAGTGCTCTATCTGCTGACGCTCGCCCTGTTCGTGGCGGCGCTCGCTTACTTCACCGTGCTGGTTACCGGCGAACTCGTGCATACGGCGCAGCGCCGGCTGGCAGGCGGCCCGCCCCAGCCACGAGACGAGCATACGGCCGCGGGCCAGCTACGCCGGGCGACACAGGAAATCAGCGCGATCTTCGGTCTGGGCGACGACTAACACCGGTTCCTGCCATGAAAACGGGCGCTACGAACGTAGCGCCCGTTTTCATTTCCAGTAACGTCATATACCCCACGCCTAAAGGCGGGGGCTTGTCCCTGGCGCGACGCCCGCAGGCGTCTCCGAGACAATAGGCGGTATGACAGCCGCCCGTGCAATGTTTCTAGCCGCGTTGACATCGGCGTGCGCCGTGTGTCCGCAGGCACAGCAAAGGAACTCGCTTTGAGTCTTGCGATTTGCCCGTTCGATATGCCCACAAGCAGAGCAGCGCTGGCTGGTGTATTTCGGGTCTACCAAGACGACCGGAACCCCAGCAAGTCGCGCCTTGTATTCGATAAACTGCCGCAGCTGGGCAAAAC
>Ga0207864_1003666_pt1 | contig 12629 bp, 8 predicted proteins | sample HigsolmetaAR202D_FD_184834 | JGI IMG/M metagenome (GOLD analysis project Ga0207864, IMG submission 184834) | Ionic liquid and high solid enriched microbial communities from the Joint BioEnergy Institute, USA - AR20-2-D (SPAdes) (version 2) ...
GTCCGATTCCGATGGGATGACTTCAGTCTGGGGCTGACCGGCCGCTTTGCCTCGGATTGCCAGCCAGATTGTATCCAAACCGGATTCCATCCTCTAAATCCTGTTGGCGCGTTATTTTTGGCCGCTCGGGGCAATCCATATAGTAGGAGCGGCTTGATGGCCTCCGGCAAGGACTATTGGAAGACACCTACGCAGAAGGAACTGCCGAAGAAGACGACCGAAGAAGGGCCAGCCGATCTGGGAGACAACGAAGCGGCGCCTACCGAGGGAGTGGGCACCGGGGGATCCGGCCACCCGAACGCGCCCGCCGAAACCGGAGATTCCAGTTCGCTTGGAGCCGACAGCCGGGTTGGCCGCGGCGGGGCTGGCGCCGGGGGAACCGAAGCAGAGTTCATTCACGGCGATGACGCGCTTGATGACCTTGCTGTCACCGACCGCACGGATCCCAACCTGGGCCTGACCAACATCGGTTTAGTCGGCCCGGATGACTGGGCGGCGGACGTCGGTCCATCCCGGACGGCCGAAGAGGGTACAGAAGGAGTCAGCATTTCTCAAGTGGCCGATTCAGACCCGCTCGTCGAAGACAAGCCGGATCCCGGAGAGGATCCCGAAGTGGAGAGATTTGACAGGCGCCGGCGCAGGCGAAGGGATGAGGAATGATCATCAATGCTACTGGCTTTATAACTCAAGTCCTGACGAATCCCGCTACCGGGGGAGAGACGCCCTACTCGGTGTTTGTGCCCCATCATTACGACGCCCGGCAGCCGTATCCGCTCATCGTCTTTCTCCACGGCACGGGTGAGACGGGTAGTGATGGCGTCACACCGACGATGGTCGGCTTGGGACCTGCTGTCCGCCAGCGCGAGCACACCTTCCCGTTCATCTGCGTCTTCCCCCAGTCGCAGCGCGGCTCCTGGGAAGCCGGCTACTCCGATGCGAATCGGGCAATCGCGATCATCGATCAGGTCCAGGCAAACTTCAATATAGATTCTGCATGTCTTCACCTGACCGGCATCGGCATGGGCGGGTATGGCACCTGGAGCCTGGCGTTTCGATATCCCGAACGGTGGGCGTCGATTGTGCCGATCGCCGGCGGAGGGAGGCCGTCGCTAGCCGCGACAATCAAGGACATACCGTGCTGGTGCTTCCACGGCGAAAACGACGAAGTGATTTCCGTCGAAGAATCGCGGGCAATGATTCGCGCGCTTCGCGAGGCCGGCGGACAGCCCCGCTATACCGAGTATTCGGGTGTCGGACACAACTGCTGGGACCTCGCCTACGGCCAGGACGAACTCTATGAGTGGATGCTGGGCCAAACCCTGCGCCGCCACCACTGACCCCGGCCTGTCATTACGTTTGCGACGTCGACCGCCTCAAGGAACCGCGCTCCGCGAGTAATGGCAGAACCTGCTCTAACAAATGATCGGCGATCGCAAGGGAAGCCGTGGCGCCGGGGCTCGGCGCGTTCAACAAGTGCAGGGCAGTTGGCCTGAGGACATATTCGAAGTCCTGGACTGGCGTTCCGTCCGGCGCAAGAGCTTGTGCGCGGATGCCGGAACCGCCTGGCACAAGATGCTTCCTCTGCACGTCCGGCACCAGCCTCTGTAGCGAGCGGCAGAATTCGGTGACGCTCACAGACCGCCAGAGCTCATAAGTGCACATGGAAGGGTAGCGCGTAAGGAAACGCCAAAATCCCGGGAAGCTGAGCACATCTGCCAAATCCCGCACCCGGAAGTCGGTCTTGCGATAGCCCTCCCTCGCCAGTGCCAGAACGGCGTTGGGTCCCGCTTCGACACCGCCATGGATCATTCTTGTGAAATGGACTCCGAGGAAGGGAAAGCGCGGGTCCGGCACGGGATAGATCAGATTCCGCACCAGCCGGGAGCCTTCTTCGTTTAAGAGAAAGTACTCGCCGCGAAACGGAACGATACGGGTTGTGCGCCTTTCTCCCGCCATTGCCAGGATCCGATCGCAGTGCAGCCCGCCGCAGTTGAAGAGGAAGTCGACCTCGGCCTCATGCGTGGAGCCTGTCACAATCCATCCGCTGGCGGTCGCCCGGAGGGATTTCACTTCGCAGTTAGTGCGAACACCTCCGCCCGCCTTTTCCACGAGCTCGCGTAACTTGCGGCAGACTGCTCCATAGTCGGCGATTCCTTCCTCGGGAACGTGCACGGCCGCGATGCCTGCCGCGTTGGGCTCGATCTCGCGAAACTCCTCGGGCACCATCCACCGGAGCCCTGACAAACCGTTCTGCTGGCCGCGCTCGAACAGCGTCCGGAGCCTCGGCACTTCCTCATCCGAGCAGGCAACTACCAGCTTTCCGCAGACTTCATGGGCGATCGCGTGCTTCTGGCAGAAAGCCCTCATCTGCCGGATCCCGCTGACGGCCAGCCTCGCCTTCAGTGATCCAGGCTTGTAGTAAAGACCGGCGTGAAGAACGCCGCTGTTGTGCCCGCTCTGGTGCTGTCCGACTTCGGTCTCTTTCTCGAACACGACCACAGTGCTGTCAGGGAGCGACTCCGACAACTTGTACGCGACAGCCAGCCCGATAATGCCGCCGCCGATCACCCCAAAGGTCATGCTGATCCCTCCGTGCCCCAGCTTTAGCTGAGAGAGTACCAGGAATTACGAGCCGCTGCTCACCCTAGAAGCTACACTTCGAGGAGCACGGCGCGAACAGGCTGTCCGGTAATCTGCCTCAGCGCGTATCCGTACAACTGGAGCTGCCGGCGGTATCGCAACCGGTCCGCCGATCCGGTCTTGATATCCACTACTGTCCAGACCGAACCGTCGAAGTAGGCAAGATCAATGACGCCCTCGAGCACTCTGCCTCCGGGCAAGGGAAGGACGAACGGAAGCTCGCGGTGGCGTCTTTGCGCCTTGGCCGCCTCCCTCAACAGCTGATGCTGGAGGGCCCGCTTCGCCGCGGCAACCGCAGCCTCCCGCTCCTCCGCGAGGATTTGCCCGTGAATTGCGGCGAGCCGCGTCAGGTCTGCTATGTCCTCCGCCTCCGCCAGCAAGGCATGCACGAGAGTTCCAAAGCTACGGCCAGCCGGCCTTCCTCCCCGGTCCTCGTCGAGCGGAACGAGTTCAAAGGGAATGTCTGATCCCAGCTCATCCTGGAATTCGGTTGCTGCGATGACTTCGAATTCGCGTTGGGACCCAGCCTCGATAGCTTCAGCCTTGCGGCGCTGCCACTCCTTGTACCGGCGGACTCCTTCCACCTTCTGCTCCGCGGAGCCCTTCAGGATGTTTTCGTATGCAACGCCCGATTGCATCTTGACGCGCAGGCGAAGGACCGCCGGATCGAACCATACGACCTCAACGTCTCTTTGGGATCGGTGGAGGCCGGGACGAATGGAAGAATCCACGCCGTGATGGGAGAGCGGGCGCTCGAGGACGGTCGTATCTCCCTTCACAGGGCAGCCCGGCGGCCTCGAAGGGTTCCGCCAGTGTTCACGCCTTGGATAAAGCGCTGGCCAAAGCGGGCTGAGCCACCGGCCTTCCAGTTCCTTTTCGCCGACCGCCATCACGACCAGGAGGTCGCGGGCCCGTGTCGCCGCGACATACGCCAGGCGGTCTGCCTCTTCGCGCTCCTGCTGCGCCTCTTCCGCGGCATGGTCCAGTAATTCCCACGGGGCCCAGCCAAGCAGCCGCTGGGCGCAGAGCCGCTGATCCGGATCGACGTAGCGCGACCCGCCCGCGGCTCGAATCAGCTTTGCCGTCGGATCGGTCAGGATGACGACCGGGAATTCGAGACCTTTGGCCTTATGAACGGTCATCAGCTTGACGCCGTCCGATTGGTGCTCGAGGATTGGCGCCTCCGACATTTCGCCGCCTTCGGCCTCTGACTCCAGATACTCGACGAAGGCGCGGAAGGAAGTCGGGCGGCCTGCTTCAAAGCTGCGCGCGAGATCAGCCACGCGATAGACGTTCGCCAGCACGCGCTCCCCGCCGGGCCGGAAGGCAAAGCCGGCGTGCGCGCGCGTGTGCTCCATCAGCCGTCGAATCGTATCGGCGATCGGGCGGTAGTTCCTCCGACAGTGGAGATCGGCGAGCAAAGCAAGGGCGTCGCGGATCGGCTCGAACTCCGGTGCGAGATCATCCCCAAGATTGTGAAACGGATGGAGACGCCCCACCTGCGTCCGGAACTTGAGGAGAGTGCCATCGTCCACGCCGAACAAGGATCCGCGAATGACGGCGAAAACGCTCAGTTCGTCGTCGGGCCACTCGATTGCACGCAGCGCGGTCCGAATTGTTGCTACTTCCTCCCGGTGATGGAAGGACTTCGACCCGATCAGCACGTGACGGATGCCCCGCGCCTCCAGACAGCGGACATACTCCTGGGTGACATCGACGCCATGACTCATAAAGCGCCGGAAGAGAACGCAGATATCGCCGGCTTGTATCGGCCTCTGCAGGTTCGCGTCCGACTGGTCCGACACCGTCCAGCCGCTCTCCTGAAGCAGCCACTCAATGAACGCTGCCGCCGTGTCGGGAGCGCACTTCTCGATGGCACTGTAGGCGATTTCGTCGTTTCCGCCGAAGGGAAACGGGACAGGCAGTGCGATGATCGACGGTTGCGTGGGCTTGGCCTCCCTTCCACCGCAGAGCGGGAGGTAGGCCTCCATGCGGTCATGGAAAGCGGCGTTGACGAAGTCCTGAATCGGCTTTACTGAGCGCAGGCTGCTTTGCAGCGCGGCTCGCTTCACGCCGCGGCTTTCCAGATCTTTGCAGACCGACCTGTATAGTGCGACGTCCGCACGACGGAAGCGGTAGATGGACTGTTTGGGATCGCCGACGAGGAAGAGCTTCCCTGCAGCGGGTGTCACCTTGCGCCAGTCGGCTTCTTCCGGATCGCCCGCAGAAAGCAGAACGAGAATTTCCGCCTGGAGAGGGTCGGTATCCTGGAACTCATCGACGAAGATGCATTCATACCGCTCCTGCAAGGCTTGCCGCGCTTCGGGATCTTTCAGCAGGTCGCGGGCCTTGATCAACAGGTCAAGGAAGTCCACCTGACCGGCTCGTTCCTTCTCCGCCTGATAGAGCTCGACAACTTCCCAAAGCTCGTTGCGGAGATGCGCTGCCAAGTCGGCGTCGGCCTTGCGCCGGAACGCTTCGATCGACGCCGCGAGGTTGTCCCACGCGGTCACGATCGCCTCTCGTGTGACTCCCGGGCCATAGTTTCCGGACCCCTTCTTGAGCCACCGCATGTCGATTGGTAGACGCAGCAGCTCGCTCTCAATACTGTCGAGGTCGGTGCAGCCGAGCTCCGTTGCGCGCCTCACCCGCTCCTCAAAGTCTGCAAGCGGCTGAAGCGACCGGTAGAGCGGATCCCACTGTCCGCGCGCACACGCATTGCGCAACTTCGCGAGCTCCGCACACTGCTTCAGAAGGTCGTCTATCTCCGCGGCACGATCAAACTCGCGAACTGTCCACGGCGTCGGATGATCCCGCCATTCCGCCAAGTCGAGCGCGGCGGAGCGGAGAGCGTCGACTGGACGCCGTCCACCATGCCCTGTGGGTACCGACAGCCGGGCGAGGCACCGCGCGATCGCGGGAGACGGCTGGGATAAACGTTTCTCGAACCAGCGCCGGAATACGCGGTCGAACACGGCGTTAGCTTCCGCCTGAGCGAGGGGTTCAAAGTGCGGATCCACGCGCGCTTCTACAGGGCGCTGCGCAAGCAGATGGGCGCAGAACGAGTGGATCGTGCCGACAAACGCCTCCTCCAAATGCTGGAGGCCTCGCGCAAGACGTTCCGCACGCACCGGGTCATCTAGCGAGACTTGCCGTTCCCGGTCGAGCTCATGCCGCAGCCTGAGCTTCATCTCGCCCGCCGCTGCATGCGTAAATGTCACGGCAACGATGCGGTGAACCTCCACTCCAGCAGCGACCGCCTCGACGAACCGGCGTACAAGCGCGCGCGTCTTTCCCGTTCCCGCTGACGCTTCAAGAATGTAGCTGTCGGCAAGGCTTCCTGTCGCAGCGGCTTGGCCGGGAATCACGGGAGCCTCCGGAGTTCGACGAGAGGCCGCCACTTCCGCTTCCGCTCCGTGCGCTCGGCCTCATAGGGGCCGCAAACGGGCAGGTAATCGCACGCCTTGCAGGCATCTTTGTCGGGCAGGGCAGGCAGCATGCCTTCCGAGATCGCTCTCTCGATGGTTTCGAGCACCTGCCGCACATGCTGTCTCCCCACGTCGTCGAGCGGGATATCCAGCTTTCGATAGTTGCCTCGAAGTGTCGAGTAGTACAGCCGTCCTCCAAGCACCGGAGCGTGGAAGATCTTTTCGGCGGCGAGGGCGTAAAGGAGCGGCTGAAGGTAGGTTCCTTTGCCGACGCAGACGGGTGCGGGCTGCGGCGGCCTTCCGGTCTTGTAGTCTGTCACGCGTAATGGGCCCTCGCCTTTCCGTTCGACAACGTCAATGGAGCCCTGCAGCAGGAACTCGTCGAAAAGCCGGACCGGTTGTTCACTGCTTGCCGGATCGTGCTCTGGATCCCTCTTCCGGCCTAAGGAGAGCTCGAAGGCCACGGGCGCCCAGTCCGGTTCGAGCGATGCCTGCTCCGCGAGCCACCCTTTCAGATCTGTCCGTAGGGATTCGACTTCCGCATCCCAGATCTGAGGGATCGCGGGCATCCTCTCGGCCTTCAGTGTTTCAGCGACCTCGTCGAGGGCTGCATCAAGATGGCGGAGCGCGTCCTCGAGAGTGCCTCGGTGGACCGGGAGTAGCGCGTTCTCACGTAGAGAATTCAGGAGACGGAACTGGGTCCGATGGTAGATTTCGCCGCGCGTTTGCGGATCCATGGCCTCAACCGCTTCCGGCTGCTCGGCGGGTCTTAAGCCATGAATTGCTGCGAGCGCAAACCGGTAAGGGCACACGGAGAATTCCTGGAGTGCCGTCGCGGAGTAGGCTTTCTTTTTCAGGCTGTGCTGATTCAGCACCTGCAGGGCTTCAATCTCTTGTCCAACGACCAGCCCATCGTCATACGTCCAGCCCGGAGTGTTCCAGCGCCGCCAGCGCCGGCGCATCGAACGCACGAGATGACCGTTTGCTTCCGTCAGGTAGCAGCCCGTCCCCGCGTGGTCATCCGGACTCTCGAATGCAGGCCGGAGGGTGGCGAGATCGAACTCTGCATCGTCGATGGCGCGGCCAGGATCGTGGGGCGCAGGCCATCCCACACGTGCTTCCGCGGCTGCCTGCGTTTGCTCAATGAATTCTCGGATGTCCACGCTTTGGCCTCGGGCTGCCCGTACCGCCTCAAACAGGTAGAAGGAGGGCACTCGCTCGCGGCCAGTGTCCAACTCGATTCGCGGGTAAGAGAGCACCAACTGCTCCGTGGCGGACAGAGCGCAAATTCGTAGCAGCGACCTTTCTCCTTCCTCCCGGTCCGCCGGTAAAGCGCCTGCTAGCGCCTGCCAGTGCGCGTCGAGCAACAGCGGGTCTTCGTGGAGCGGGGCAGGGAAGCTGCCCTCGCAGAGTCCCGGCACGAAGACCACGCGGAAGGATAAGCCCCTGGCGTCCGGAATGTTTCCCACGAATACCGCGCCATACCTCGTTTTCTTCGACTCACGCCGGATTTGTCCCAGACTCTTTCCGAGAACAAGCAACACCTCCGGCAAGTCGACCGGGCCAACGTCGCTCATTGGCTCCAGTTCCTCGAGGAGGGCCAGAACGTTGTGCGGATGCCGCAAACCGGCCTCGGCCAGATCGGCCAGTGCCCGGAGCCAGTCGCCCCAAAGGCCTTTTCGGGGAAGATTGGCGAGCTTGCCGATCATTGGCAACGCGAAGTCCCGCAGGAGCGCAAGCTGCTTTAACTGCGTGGCGTAAAACATCCTTGCGCTCTCTTCGATCGCTGCGTCCAAAGCAGTTTGGAATTGGAGGGAGAGACCTTCGAGCCGCTGCTCCCACCGGTCGAGGCCGCCAATCACAGCCGCGTCGACCAGCATCCTTTCCCAGCGGATCGGAGCGTAGAGGTCGCTTCCTTCTTCCGGTTCCTCCTCGGGTTCCTGGGACGTAGGCCGGATCTGCTCGGGCACCTGGGACAGCGACAGATACTCTGCGAAGCGGGAAGCGCTCAGGCCTTCCTCGGCGCACAGAAGCAGGGATAGAAAGGCGCGTCCGGCCGGATCGGGCCTCCGGCTGCCGAGGCTAAAATAGGCGGGAATTCCGGTCCGCGCCAGCGCTTCCTCCACCATCGGCTGATAGCGTTCCGGATGGCGTAAGAGGATCGCGATCTCGTCAAACCGCACGCCCCGTTCCGCTGCCTCCCGCACGCGCCTTGCAATCTCGACGCATTCGAGCGACTCACCCGATGCCGTAAAGACTTCGAAGCCTGCTGGGGAATGCGGACAAGAGAGGGCGTCGACCGAAAAGAGACCGCGCTGTACCGCCCGCAGCGCGTCGGCCGGCGTGTCCGATTCTGCCGGCGTTGTCAGCTCTATCACTTCTGGCGATTTCTTCAGGTATTCCTTGAGAAGTTTCTCTTCGGCCGGATTCTCGGGCTGTACATCGAGGAGGACTACCGGCAATCCGCACAGGCGGTGAGCGCCCGCACGCACGGTCTCCGTAGCCAGCCGGATGCGCTCGGCCCAGTCGGCGATGCGCCGTTCACGCATCTCCTTCTCATAGGAAACTTGAAGAAGGCGGAGATCTTCACCTCTAGGACCGAGAGTGCCAGCGAGCCGATCGGGAGAAATGCTTCCCGTGCGGAGAGCGAGCAGCGTTGTCACGAGCGCCGGAGCGAAGCCCGGAGTTCGCGCCACCGGTTGAAAGTACTGCAGCCGCGACCAGGCTTCGGCTGTGACGCGGGCGGCTACTGCTTCGCTCACCAAACGGCCGGCGGCCTTCCAGCCGCGCTCCGCCAGCGGACGCCTCGCCAGCTCTTCCACCAGTTGACGGAGCGTAAGCCGGTGCACTCCGATCAGTCCCGCTCCGCACTCCCGGCGCAGCAGGTCGTCGGCTGCAGCCTTCGTCGCAGCGAGTATTACAACTTCCCCCCTGGCCCCTAGTTCCCGAAGTGCTTGTCCGGCGAGCGAATGCAGTCTGCGAATGGACGCCTCCAGCGACTCTCTTTCAGGTATCCAACTACCTTAACGCATCCTGAGCTCGCCCATTTTGCCGGGCTCCGGCTAAACGCGGTTCCGGGAGCCGGGTATAAGGAATAGTAATTTGTCTCCGAGCTTATATAATGCTCAGTGATAGAATAAAGGCTGTCGGCCTCCGACACCCTATGGAACTCTATGCTCTCAAGGTCTTTCTTGCGGTTGCCAACGAAAAGAGCTTCTCGCGAGCCGGAGAAAGACTGCTGCGGACACAACCAGCGATCTCCCTTGCGGTTCAGCGACTGGAGACGGAGCTTCAGGAGAAGCTGATTGACCGCTCCGGCCGTGAGCTGCTGCTGACGGACGCAGGGCGAATCGTGCTGGAGTACGCCCGCCGCTTTGAGAACCTTGAGCGGGAGATGGAAACAGCCTTGGCCGAGCTGCGCGACAACAGCGCCGGCCGGCTCACCATTGGGGCCAATGAGTCGACTTCGCTCTACCTGCTCCAGCACATCGAGCAGTACCGCCGCCTCTATCCCAAGGTCAAAGTGCAAGTCCGGCGAAGCCTTTCGAGCAAGGTGCCGTCGCAACTGATCGATGGCGATCTTGAGCTTGGGGTCATCAGCTATGACCCGGGCGATGAGCGGCTGGTCTCGGCAGTGATCTATACGGATCACCTTGCCTTCGTCGTGTCGCCGCAGCATCGCTTCGCCGAGCGAAAGTCCGTTTCTATCGCGGAGCTGGGCATGGAAACCTTCATTGCCCACAACGTCGTTTCGCCCTACCGCGAGACGGTTCTGCGAGAGTTCCAGCGCCACAAGGTGCCGCTGAACATGGACGTCGAGATGCCGACCGTAGAGACGATCCGCCGCCTTGTGCAGCGCAACGAAGGCGTCGCGTTCCTGCCGAAGATGTGCGTTGAGCAGGAGGTGGAGCAGGGGCTCCTGCGGGAGGTCAAGGTGGATGAACTGAACGTCGAGCGAAAGATCCGGCTGGTCTATCCCGCGCGGCGCGCGCTCAGTCACGCCGCCCGCGCCTTCCTGGAAGTCGCCAAAGTCAAAAGAGCGGAAGAGGCTAGCGCGCCGCAAGGTCCGCAAGAAACACGCGGCGGCACTCCTTAAAGTCCTCTGAAAGCATCGGGCCAAGGGCGAGAGCCTGTGCGGAAGCTGCGCTCTCTTCTTCGAACGTTAGCCGTAGAGAGTGAAACCCGGCGACGGCCGCTGCGACAACTTCCGCGGAATAATCCGGGCTCGCATCAAGCACATCGTTGGTTCTTCGAAGGATTTCTTCTGCGGTCGACACCCTTGCCGGACCTTCGTGGACGATCCTTTGGTATTTGGGGAACTGAGCGTGCGGAGCGAAAGTCGAAAGAAACAGAGCCCAGCGCTCCAGAATCAGGAGCGAGCCATAGCGGGACTGGTCCATCTGCATCTCAAACGCGAACGCGCTCCCTTTGCGCTGCCCCTCCAGCTTGCGGAGGTACATCACGGCAGTGTTCAGAGCCCCGAACAGGGAATCGACGAACGCCGAGGTGCAGCCCAGGAATTGAGCTTCGTTGAGGGAAGTGTAGCGAGCGATCTGCAAATCAGGAATCGGCCAGGTGATCCGCGAGCGCTTCCGCGAAGGCTTCCGGAGGAATCTTCTCACCCGCGTTTAACCGGGCGAGGAGACTGTCGATGATCTGCTTGGCATCCTCCTTGCGGTAGTTCTTGAGGAAACCGTCGAAGTAGTGTTCTCCGGCCATCGCATGATTAATTTCGGTTTCTTTGTTGTGGTCCTGGAGCTCGGTGAAGTAAACCACGCGATAGCGGCCGGAATAGGCAGTCTCCCGGTAGACTTCGAACATCGTCTTTTCCGATTCAAATGCCATCAGATGAAAAATAGCAGGGGATCAGGGTAAAAGGCAAAGGGCGGAAGTTCAACAGAGCCATCAGGAGCCCAACTGGAGAGAAAACACGGGGGAAGCACGGCCGTCCACGACGATATGTAACGCCAGCGGTTGATCCAACGGGACCGAAGGATCGAGGGTGACATGCACGATGTACGCACTAAACTGATTGGGCGCCGGAAGAATCAGGGAGACTTCGTGCTCCACACCGCCAGCCAGCACCCGGACCCTCGATCGATCGGGTATCGACTGCCCCTGCGTCAAATTGAACACAAGCAAGGCGAGGGAGTCACCTGGGGAGAGCGCTCGAAGCACACTGAATGTTGGATCCGTCGGCCTGAATACAGAGGCGATGACCGGAAGAGGCGGCTCAACGAGGATTAGTGCGGGAAGCGCTTCTTCGGATCCGACGCGCACGCGAACAACCGCGAGACCGGTGCCGAAATCAGCCGGGACCAGGAACGTGACCCGATTGTCCGTCACCTCCGTGACCGCAGTCTCCCGCCCTCCGACCGTGACCGTTACGTCTGAAAGCGGAGTGCTTGAATTCAGCACGGGAACGGTTACGAGGCCTCCCGGCGAGATGATGTCGGAAGCGGAGGGTCTGGGAATGCCGAGGGACAGCCGGCGCTCCGCGCGGATATGGAACGCCTGGGGCTGCACGATTCGGTGAAGACCGGTCGTGACAGTGACGTTCGTCGTCACGTCTGGCGCCTCGGGCGCGACGGAGACCTCCACGAGCAGCCGCGTCGGGCTGAAAACCCACACCCTCCGGACCGTGACGTCGCTGGTCCCGAAGCCCACTTGCGTCTGCCCCTGCTGGAAACTCGCGTCGCTGGCATTGATTTCGATGAAAGTGTCCGCGCCGGACGGCAGGACGTCAGGCTCCAGGCGCAAGCCGGAGGCGCTGGGGATGCCGGCGTCGTACGAGTAATACGGCAACTCGTTGCCAACGAAGAGGGAGCTTTGGCCGTCCGGGTTCAGCGCCACGACGGCTGCACGGTGGCCGAGCGGCCCGGGCGGCGGCGTCACGACCAGCCCGCCTTCCTCAACGGACCGCACGTGTGCGGGCTGCCCATCAAAGAGCACTCTCGTTGCCGCTGAAAGCTGCGTTCCGGTAATCCGTACTGAGCCATCGCCGGCCGCCTGGAAACCGGTGATCGAAGGCGGCTCATTTGCCGTCACTCGATACGCGGAAGGCAGGACGTAGAGATCTCCAGGCCTTTCGAAAATCAAGTGGCGGGGACCTTCCGGAGCCGAAGGATTCAACTGAACATCGGCTTGCAGCCAGTTGACCGGGTCGCTCGGGTAAGGTGCTATTGAGCTCACGGAATCGACGTCGCCGAACACGCGGATGTTGAGGCTGTCGACCGGGCGTTGATCTTGTACAAGATTGACGCCGGAAGCCACCAGAAAACCTTGCCCGCTTGACCGGTTCAGGTAACCGGGCTTGACGGGGTTGGATCCGAAGAAGCTGTAAGTCTGAACGGTGTGAATCGCCGAATCCCGGCGCTGGGGCTGCACTGCGAAGTCGACCCCGGTAATCTCAGATCCCGCTTCTACGGAGAGGACGCCTTCACGGAATTGCGTCGCGAAGGATGTCGTGGCGGCAATCTGTTGATTCGCATCCGACGGAAGCACGATGTTCGCGGGGGATTCCTCCCCGGCGAGGGCAGGCGGGAGGGCGTGCACATACAA
>Ga0207864_1003668_pt1 | contig 12621 bp, 10 predicted proteins | sample HigsolmetaAR202D_FD_184834 | JGI IMG/M metagenome (GOLD analysis project Ga0207864, IMG submission 184834) | Ionic liquid and high solid enriched microbial communities from the Joint BioEnergy Institute, USA - AR20-2-D (SPAdes) (version 2) ...
CACCGCGGGCACCTCGCCCGGCGGCCGCGTTCTGAGGAGTCCTGGAGGAGGGCGTCGTGCCGCCTCCGCGGTGGGAGCCTGCCCGCACAGGGCGGATGCGGGCGTTGTGCCGCGAATCGGGCACGGGTAGGGCAGTAGCCTTGGGCATGAGTCACCACCTGGTCCAGTCAGGTCGAGGGCTAAGGCCCTGTAGCAGTGTTCGCCGCACTGGTACAGGGCCGCTTCAGTTCTGGGGCGGAAAGCCCAGGTCCCGCCATCTCGGCGGACGAATCCAATATGGATGCTGTCGAAAACGGTTGCCAGAGTTTCAACTGAAGTGCTTCTCTAAGTCAGAGAGTGTTGGCTGTAGTAGTTGAAAGCATCCAATCAGTGAAATGTTGGTAGAGATGAGTAGGGGGCGCTGGGTCAAGATCGGCAAGCAACTGGGTGCTCATCGCGAACGAGCAGGCATGTCCCAAACCGACCTAGCCAGGAGGGTTCTACTCTCCCCTGCCATGCTCAGTGCAATGTGGAACGCGGAGCCCGGGGGATAAAACGGGAGCATCTGGAACGAATAGACCGAGAGCTCGACACAGGAAGCGCCTTGGTCGCCCTCTGGGACAGTACCTCCGAATCGGCGCTACCTACGTGGTATCAGGACGCTGCAAGACGCGAGCGTGCCTCTACAGAGATCTGGGAGTACCACCCGCTTCTCGTCCCAGGTCTGTTGCAGACCGAGGCGTATGCCAGGTGCCTTCTCAGGATGGGCCTCCCCCGCGAGAGCCAAGCCGAGATCGATGACCTTCTCCAGGCGCGCATGGACCGCAAGAGCATCCTGAAGTCCGAACGTCCGCCCTTCCTTGTGGTAGTGCTTGACGGCTCGGTGCTTATTCGCCCAGTGGGTGGGCGGAAGGTCATGTACGAACAGCTCGGCCACCTCTTGGAGCTGACTGAGCGTCGGAACATCGCAATACAAGTCATCCCGTTCGAGACTGAGCACCACCCCGGTCTGTACCATGCGTTTTCCCTGTTCATGGTGCCTAACCAAGGGACAGTGCTGTACACGGAGACCCGGCATTCCGGCACACCCACCGACGATCCGGCCATAGTGGCGGATTACGCTCGGCACTACGCAGACCTCCGAGGAGCTGCTCTCCCCCAAGAAGCATCCATTCGGCTCATCGCACAAGCTCAGCGGGAGTTCTCATGAATATGCATGAACTGGACTGGCGCAAGTCCAGCTACAGCAATCCCAGCGGTGGACACTGTGTTGAAGTCGCGGAGACTCCACAGGCAGTGTTGGTGCGCGATACGCAGTATCGGGAGCTGGGCCACCTGGACTTCGCGCCAGGCGAGTGGGTGGCGTTCTTGGCCGGGTCAGGACGGGGCGTCTGTAGGCTCGCGCGAGTGCGGGCTCTTCCCCTCTGAGGCTGCTGCCTTAGGGCTGGCTGTACGGGCCAGCCCAGTTGGTCGCTCGTTTACACCGGGAGGATAGCGCTCAGAGAAGCCGCAGGTCAGTTTTCTGAGCTCCTCATCGACGTGGGGTTGGCCTGCCGTAGGCCAGGGTGTCGAGGACGGCCTGCTCGTGCTCCTCGGGTATGCGGGGATGGTCCGCTTCAGCTCCCGGTAGGGGACGTCGAACCCGAGTGCTCCCTGCGCATGTAGAGATGGCGGAACGGTCCACCGTCACGTTGCAGATGACCCGCGCCGACCAGCTCAACCCCGGCAGCGGCGGGCCGTTCGTCATCCTGGACTTCCCAGAAACCGTAGACCCCACCGTCGTCTACCTGGAGACAGCGACCGACGGCCTTTACCTGGAGGACAGCGCTGAGATCGCCCGATACCGCACCCTGTTCAGCCACCTGTGCCTGACCGCTCTGCGCCCTGGAGAAACCATCACCCGACTGCGAGAAATGATCGGATGACCATGTCCCACCCGGTGTCAGACTCCGCGTTCCACAAGTCCAGCTACAGCCAGCCCACAGGCGGAAACTGCGTCGAGGTCGCCACCATCCCCGAAGAACCCGCCGCCGCGGTGCGTGACTCCCAGAACCCCCACCTGGGCCACCTGGTCATCCCCGCCCGGGAGTGGGCCGCCCTCCTCGACACGGTACGCACCAACGCCCTGTAGGCCACAGGACCACAAGCGAGGCCCCGCCGGAACCCCGGCGGGGCCTCGTGTGCATCCGCCGTCACCATCACTTCTCGGACCATCCCGCACGAGTGGGGAGCACCCCCGGCGACCTGGGACTCCAGCAACGCCCCGGGCGGTTGGTCCCGTAGTCGGTTGGAAGCCCTCTTGCTGCCGACTGCCATGGATGACCACCGGCACGGCTTTGACGATCATGGTCCTAGGGGCAGACCAGATGCTTGTCATGTCCCCAGGGCCATGACGGTGAAGCGGTGCCGGAGGCCCGTGATCCGGTCGGGGCTGATGGAGGCGGTTCGCTGCCTGTCTGCTTCGGCCGCGAGGCACGGCAGCCTTGGGCGCCGCTCCGGTACCTGAGGGGTTGTCGGCTCTCCGCAGCGCTGCACCGTTCGGGAACCGTGCTTCCCGCGCGTGGGGATGCCCGTCCGTGATGTCAACGGTCGGCTGCTCGTCGGTCTGCCCCTCGCGCAGCCGGGGATAAGTGGAGAAAACGTGAAGGGGTGACCCCCTGACAGGATCACCCCCTCATCCTCTCTTTCCTCTCTTTTGGGGAATTTCCGCTGTTTGCTCCGCTTTCCGCCCGCTCGTGCGGTGGAATGTGGCCTATGGGTTCCGTTGACTCCCCGTCGCCGTGGCCGGGTGGTCTGTCAGTCGCCGCGCGGTCGGTGTGGGCCAAGCACGACCGGCGGTCGGGCTGGCTGCCGCTGTGGCAGCACATGGCCGACAGTGCTGCCGTCACGGAGCGGCTGTGGGACGAGTGGCTGCCCCGCCAGGTGAGGCGGCTGGTCGCCGATGCTCTGCCCGGCGGGGAGGAGGACGCCCGGCGGTTGGCGGTGTGGCTGGCCGCGGTCCACGACGTCGGGAAGGCGACGCCCGCCTTCGCCTGCCAGGTGGAGGAGCTGGCCGCCGCCATGCGCGACGCCGGGTTGGGCACGCCCCGGCGCGAGCAGTTGCCCGACCGCCGGATGGTCCCGCACGGCCTGGCCGGGCAGGTGCTGCTCCAGAAGTGGCTCGTGGAGCGGCACGGCTGGGCCAGGCTGGAGACGTTGCAGTTCGCGATCGTCGTGGGCGGCCACCACGGGGTGCCGCCCACCCACAGCGACATCAACCGAGCCAACCACTACCGCAACCTGCTGTGGACGCCCTCCTGCGAGGACGTGTGGCGCCGGGTGCAGGGCGAACTGCTCGACACCGCGGCCGCGGCCTGCGGGGTGGTGCCGCGGCTGGGGGAGTGGCAGCGGACGAAGCTGCCGCAGCCGGTGCAGGCGGTGCTGACCGCGCTGGTCATCGTCGCCGACTGGATCGCCAGCAACGTCGACCTCTTCCCCTACTTCCCCGCCGGGCGGACCGCCCCGGAGCCCGGGCGCGCCGAGAGGGCGTGGAAGCGGCTGGCCCTGCCCCGGCCGTGGCAGGCGGTGGAGTCCGAGGAGGCGCCCGAAGCCCTGTTCGCCGCGCGCTTCGCCCTGCCGCCGGGGGCGAGGCTCCGCCCGGTGCAGGCCGAGGCCGTGCGCCTGGCCCGCGAGATGGCCGCCCCGGGGCTGATGATCGTCGAGGCGCCCATGGGGGAGGGCAAGACCGAGGCCGCGCTCGCGGTCGCCGAGGTCTTCGCCGCCCGCTCCGGGGCCGGGGGCTGCTTCGTCGCGCTGCCCACCATGGCCACCGGGAACGCGATGTTCTCGCGCCTGCTCGACTGGCTGCGGCGGCTGCCCGACGCGCGCGCCGAACCCGGCGCGCACTCGGTGTTCCTGGCGCACTCCAAGGCCGCCCTGAACGAGGAGTACGCCGGGCTGGCGGCCGGGGACGCCGAGCAGATCGCCGACGTCGACCGCGACGGCGCAGGCGACGAGTGGGGGGACCGGGACGACAAGCGGGCCTCGTCGGCCGAGCTGGTCGCCCACCACTGGCTGCGCGGCCGGAAGAAGGGCATGCTCTCCTCGTTCGTGGCCGGCACGATCGACCAGTTGCTGTTCGCCGGGCTGAAGAGCCGCCACCTGGCGCTGCGCCACCTGGCCGTGGCGGGCAAGGTCGTGGTCGTCGACGAGGCGCACGCCTACGACACCTACATGAACTCCTACCTCGACCGGGTGCTGTCCTGGCTGGGCGCCTACGGGGTGCCGGTGGTGGTGCTGTCGGCGACCCTGCCCGCCCGGCGCCGCCGGGAGCTGGTCGCGGCCTACACCGGTTCCGCGGTCGCCGAGGCCGACCTCGCCGAGGTGGAGAAGGCGGACGGCTACCCGCTGCTCACCGGCGCCGCCCCCGGTGCCGCGCCGCAGTTGCGGTTCCCGGCCGCCTCGGGGCGGTCCGCCGAGGTGCTCGTGGAGCGCCTCGACGACGACCTGGACGTGCTCGCCGACCGGCTGGCCGAGGAGCTCGCCGACGGCGGCTGCGCCCTGGTCGTGCGCAACACCGTCGACCGGGTGCACCAGACCGCCCGGCGCCTGCGCGAACGCTTCGGTGCCGACCGGGTCGGCGTCGCCCACGCCCGCTTCGTGGACCTGGACCGGGTGGAGAACGACGCGCGGCTGCTGGCCGCCTTCGGCCCGCCCGACAAGGTCGCCGCGGCGGGCGGGACGCGCCCCGCGGGCCCGTATGTCGTGGTCGCCAGCCAGGTGGTGGAGCAGTCGCTGGACGTCGACTTCGACCTGCTGGTGAGCGACCTCGCACCGGTCGACCTGCTGTTGCAGCGGATGGGGCGCCTGCACCGCCACCGGCGCGGGCAGGGGCAGAGCGGGCGCCCGCCGCGGCTGCGCACCGCGCGGTGCCTGGTCACCGGGGTCGACTGGGCCGCGCAGGTCCCCCGGCCGGTGCGGGGCTCCCGCCTGGTCTACCGGGACTATCCGCTGCTGCGCGCCCTGGCGGTGCTGCACCCCCTCCTCGACCGGGACGGGGCCGGGGAGGACGCCGGGGCCGTGGTCCGCCTGCCCGCCGACATCAACCCGCTGGTGCAGGCCGCCTACGGCCCCGACCCGGTCGGCCCGCCCGCCTGGCAGGAGGCCCTGGAGCAGGCCCGGGAGGACCACGAGCTCCACCAGGCCCGGCAGCGCAGCGAGGCCGAGAGCTTCATGCTCGCCGGGGTGGGGAGGCCCGGAAGACCGCTGACCGGCTGGGCGGACGCCGGGGTCGGCGACGTCGACGACACCCGCAGGGGTGCGGCGCAGGTCCGCGACGGCCGCCCCAGCCTGGAGGTCCTCGTGGTGCGGCGGCGCGCCGACGGCGTGCTGACCACCCTGCCGGACCTGGGCGGCGGGCGCGGCGGCCGGGAACTCCCCGTCGACGAGGCGCCCCCCGCCGAGCTCGCGCGCATCGTCGCCGGGTCGGCGCTGCGCCTGCCCCACCCGTTCAGCTACCCCAAGGTCCTCGCCGAGGCCGTCGCCGAGCTCGCCGCCCGCAGGATCCCGGCGTGGCAGGACAGGAAAGCGCACTGGCTGGCAGGAGAGCTGGTCCTGATCCTCGACGAGAACTGTCGTAGCCGCCTGGCAGGCTACGCACTCCGCTACACCCGCACCAACGGTCTCGAGGTCCACCGTGACGACTGAAACCCCCCTCTCTTTCGACCTGATCACGCGACCGTGGCTGCCCGTGCAGTACCGGGACGGCTCCCAGAAGGAGCTGTCGCTGCTGGAGGTCTTCGAGGAGGCCCCGCGGCTGCGCCGCCTCGTCGGCGACCTGCCCACCCAGGAGTTCGCGCTGATCCGCCTGCTGCTGGCGATCCTGCACGACGCGATCGACGGCCCCGAGGACTCCGACGAGTGGGCCGAGCTGTGGACCCGGGACGAAAACGAGCAGCAACTGCCGGTCGACCGGATCGCCGACTACCTGCACCGGCACCGCGACCGCTTCGACCTGCTCCACCCCGCCACCCCGTTCTTCCAGGTCGCCGACCTGCGCACGGCGAAGAACGACATCCTCCCCGTCGCCCCGATCGTCGCCGACGTGCCCAACGGCGAACAGTTCTTCACCATGCGGGCCCGCGGCGTGGACCGCCTCGGCTTCGCCGAGGCCGCCCGCTGGGTGGTCCACGCCCACGCCTACGACCCCTCCGGCATCAAGACCGGCGCGGTGGGCGACCCCCGCGTCAAGGGCGGCAGGGGCTACCCGCAGGGCGTGGCCTGGGCCGGGAACCTCGGCGGCGTCCTCGTCGACGGCGACAACCTGTACGAGACGCTGCTGCTCAACCTCGTCGCCTTCGACACCGACAACCTGCGCACCACCCCCGAGGACCGCCCCGCCTGGCGGCGCCCGCCCGCCACCGCCGCCCCCGCCGACGCCGCAGAACTGGCGGGCCGCCCGCACGGCCTGCGCGACCTCTACACCTGGCAGAGCCGCCGCATCCGGCTGCACTACGACGCCGACGGCGTCTACGGGGCGCTGCTCGCCTACGGCGACCCGCTGCCCGCGCGCAACATGCACGCCCGCGAGCCGATGACCGCGTGGCGGCGCAGCCCCGCCCAGGAGAAGAAGCACGGGCTGGCGCAGGTCTACCTGCCGCGCGAGCACGACCCGGCCCGCAGCGCCTGGCGGGGCCTGGGCGCGCTGGTGACCGGCCGGGAGCCCGGAGCCGAGCGGCGCGGCGAGGCGGCGGAGATCGTGCGTCCGCGCATCCTCGACTGGGTGGCCCGCCTCGTCAACGAGGGGTACCTGCCCGAGGACTTCTTCGTCCGGGCGCGGCTCATCGGCGTCCGCTACGGCAACCAGCAGGCCGTCATCGACGAGGTCGTCGACGACCAGGTGGCCATGGCCGTGGTGCTGCTGCACGAACGCGACAGCGGACTCGGGTCCACCGCGGTGCGTGCGGTCCAGGACGCCGAGACCGCGGTCACCATCCTCGGCGGCCTCGCCGCCGACCTGGCCGATGCCGCCGGAGCCGAATCCGAAGGGCCGCGCAGCACAGCGCGCGACCTGGGCTTCGGCGCGCTCGACGGCCCGTTCCGGACCTGGCTGGGCACCCTCGCCCCCGGCGTCGACGCCGTGGAACGCCTCGACGCGTGGCGGCGGGAGGCCCGCCGCATCGTCAGCGGCCTCGGCCTGCGCCTGGTCCACGAGGCGGGGGAGACGGCCTGGGAGGGGCGGGTCGTCGCCGACAGCAGAGGAAACAAGGTCTGGCTCACCGCCGCCAGCGCCGACCTGCGCTTCCGTGCCGCACTGAACGAGAAGCTCTCCACGTCCACCACCGAACAGACAGGTGAGGCAACAGCGTGACCACCACCGACACCGAGCGGACCACCCCTCTGACCTGGGTGGGGAGGTACGTCGACCAGCGTGTCCGAGAACTCCAGGAGGGCTACCGCCTGGACCGCCCCGACGCGGTGGCCGCCCTCGCCAGGCTGCGTCGGGGCGCGGGCAAGCAGATCGAAGACACCCCCGAGCTGTGGGGGCTGGTCCTCGACGACCGCTTCTACGAGGACGCCCCCCCGGTCGGCGAGGGGGCGATGAGGGAGGCCGAGAACGCCGTGCACATCGCCCTCACCCTCTACGCGGTCCACCAGCAGTCCCGCCGCGACGACCGCATGCACCAGCCCGGCCGGGACCTGGGCGGGGCCGTGCGCAGGCTGATGCCGTCCGGCGAGATCGACGAGCCGCTGCGGCGCCGCTTCGTCCAGGCCGGCAGCGCCGCCACCACCGCGGCGCTCGCCCAGCGGCTGCGCGAGCTCGTCACTCTGCTGCGCCGCGACGCCGTCCCCCTCGACTACGGCCTGCTCGCCGACCAGATCCACCAGTTCCGCATCCCGGAAGGGGCCAAGCGGGTCCGCGCCTCCTGGGGGCGCGGATTCCACGCCTACCGGCCCAAGGCCGACGACCGTCCCGCACCGGGCACCGACACGTCCACCGAAGAAAGCGACAAGGACCAGCCATGACCCGCACCATCCTCGACCTGCACGTCCTGCAGACCGTTCCGCCCAGTAACCTCAACCGCGACGACACCGGCGCCCCCAAGACCGCCCTGTACGGGGGAGTGCGCCGCGCCCGGGTCTCCAGCCAGGCGTGGAAGCGCGCCACCCGCATGGCCTTCAACCACCTGCTGCCCCCCGAGGACCTGGGCGTGCGCACCAAGCGGGTCGTCGAGGCGCTCGCCGAGCGGATCCGCGACCGCGACCCGGACATCGAGGAGAAGGAGGCCTGGACGCTGGCCGCCGAGACCGTCCAGACCGCCACCGGCACCAAGATCGAGGTGCCCAAGCGCAAGGCCGACGCGGCGAAGAAGAAGGGCGAGGACGCCCCCGCCCCCGAATCCTCCTACCTGCTGTTCCTCAGCAGCCGCCAGCTCGACGGGCTGGCCGGGCTCGCCGTCGAGGGCCGCGCCGACATCAAGGCGTTCTTCAAGGACAAGGAGGCCAAGAAGCGGGCCAAGGAGATCGCCGACACCCGCCACTCGGTCGACATCGCCCTGTTCGGCCGCATGGTCGCCGACGGCGCCGACATCAACGTGGACGCCGCCGCCCAGGTCGCCCACGCCATCAGCGTCCACGCGGTGGAGAACGAGTTCGACTACTACACCGCCGTCGACGACCGCAACACCGGCGACGAGACCGGCGCGGGCATGATCGGCACGGTCGAGTTCAACTCCGCCACCCTCTACCGCTACGCCGCTCTCGACGTCGACCTGCTCCGCAGCAACCTCGGCGAGGGGCTGCGCGAGGACGAGCCCGTCACCGAGCCGCTGCGCCGCGCCGTCGAGGCGTTCGTGCGCGGGTTCGTCGAGTCCATGCCCACCGGCAAGATCAACACCTTCGGCAACCACACGCTCCCCGACGTGGTGATCGCCAAGCTCCGCTCCTCCCGCCCCGTCAGCTTCGTCGGCGCCTTCGAAGAGCCCGTGACGGCGACCCGGGACGGCGGCCACCTGCGGCAGGCCAGCGAACGCCTCGCCGACTACATCCCCGAGATCGAACGCGCCTACGGGGTCGGCGACGACACGGACACGTGGCTGGTGCGCGTGGGACCGGCCACGGCCAAGCTCGGCGGGCTCGGCGCCGAGGTGTCGCTGCCCGAGCTGGTCTCCGCGGTCGGCGCCGCGGTCGTCCAGAGAGTGGAGAGCCCGTGAGCGTACTGGCGCTGCTGCTGGCCGGCCCCTTGCAGGCGTGGGGGGCCACGGCCCGCTTCGTGCGGCGCACCACCGAACACGCCCCCACCAAGAGCGGCGTCATCGGCCTGCTCGCCGCCGCCCAGGGGCGCCAGCGCACCGACGACCTGTCCGACCTGGCCGCCCTGCGCTTCGGCGTGCGCGTCGACCAGCGCGGCACCCGCGTCCGCGACTTCCAGACCGCCCGGCACCTCGACACCGACAAGCCAATGCCGGTGTCCGAGCGCTTCTACCTGGCCGACGCGGTGTTCGTGGCGGCGGTCGAGGGCGACGACGCGCTCATCGACGACCTGCACCGGGCCGTGCGCCACCCGGTGTACCTGCCCTACCTGGGACGGCGCTCCTGCCCGCCCGCGCGCCCCCTCGATCTGGGCGTCCACCGGGGCGTGACGCTCGAACAGGTCCTCGCACAGGAGGAGTGGCACGCCGCGCGGTGGTACCAGCGCCGCCTGCGCGACCGGCCCGAGGTCGCCCTCGACGTGCTGACCGACGCGCCCCCGGGCGACCCCGGCGCCGACAGCCTGCGCGACCTGCCGCTCAGCTTCGACCCGCTGCACCGCCGCTACGCCCTGCGCGGCGTCCGGACGGCCACGGTCACCGTGCGCAACCCGCAGGCGCGTTCGGACGCGCCCCCCGACCACAACCCGGTCCTCGTCTTCGGAGGCGAATGATGTACCTCACCCGCTTCCGCCTCAACACCGCACGCAGCGGGACACGGAAACTGCTGGCCTCCCCGCAGGCCATGCACGCCGCCGTCATGGCGTCCTTCCCCACCCTGCTGCCCAGCGCCGCCGACCGGCCGCGCGTGCTGTGGCGGGTCGACCGCACCTCCAGGGCCGAGGTGTTCCTCCACATCGTCAGCCCGCCCAAGCCCGACCTGACCCACCTGGCGGAGCAGGCAGGGTGGCCGACCCAGCCCGAGTGGCAGACCCACGACTACACGCCGTTCCTGTCCGGGCTGGCCAAGGGGGACGTGTGGGCGTTCCGGCTGACCGCCAACCCGGTGCACACCATCCGCCGCAGGCCGGGGGAGCCGACCAAGCCCACCGCGCACGTCACCCCGCGCCACCAGCGGGACTGGCTGCTGCGCCGCCAGGACGCGGCGGGCTTCCGCGTGGTGGAGAAGCCGGTGGAGCAGCGGCGCCTGCCCGAGGGCGACGAGTACGAGCTGGTGATCCACAACCGCCAGCGGCACGAGTTCACCAAGAGGACGTCGAAGGGCACGGTGTCCCTGGTCACCGTGACCTTCGACGGCCGCCTGGAGGTCACCGACCCGAACGCGCTGCGCCGCACCCTCACCATGGGCCTGGGCCGGGCCAAGGCGTACGGGTGCGGCCTGATGACCCTGGCCCCGGTGGGCTGACCGGCGGCGGGGCCGGAGACTGCGGTCCGGGCGCGCGCCGTGCCGGTTCCGGAGTGCTCCCCGCAACCGCGGGGATGGTCCCGTCTCCGAGCGGGCACCTGGGGACAGGGCGTACTCCCCGCGCCTGCGGGGATGGTCCCGACACTGGGGGGAGAGCCCCTCACCTCCCCGGATGCTCCCCGCTGCTGCGGGGGTGGTCCCCTCCCTGCTCCTGCGGGGTGATCCGGACAGCCGACAGGGTGTCGGGACAGACCTGCTGCTCCCCGCTGCTGCGGGGATGGCCCGTGCCCACGGACGGGGGGCGCGGGCCGCCTTCGTTTTTCCGGGGCTTGGGCCCCGGGCCTGGCGGGATCCGGGCGGTGTGCTGCGGTTGCGTGCGCGGGGGCCGACGGTCCCGGTCGTGTGCGGGGTCAGTGCTGGACCGGGGCGGGGGAGCCGCTGTCAGGGGCGGGGAAGGCGTGCGGGGCCGGTTCGGTGCGGGCGAGGTGGTCCTGGAGTTCGGCGTGGCGGAACTGGTAGACGGGGCCGACCGCGCGCAGCAGGCCGAGGCGGTGGGCGTCGTCGAGGAAGCCCATCAGGTTGCGGGGCAGGCGGCCCTGTAGGGCGAGGAGGTGGGTGGCGACCAGGTAGGCGGGCCAGGCGTTGGTGCTGCTGGCGGCAAGCCCGATGACGAGGCCGATCGGGATTCCGAGAACGGCCGTGAACAGGAATCCTCCGTAGAGGAGGTCGAGCACGGAGCCGTAGTGGGGCCAGCCGAGGAGCGCGAGCCCGAAGCCGATGGTGGCTCCGGTTCCGAGCCCGTTGAGGACGATTCCGGTGAGGGTGAGTCGGCGGTCGGCCTTCCAGGAGAACACGGGGGTGACCGCCTGTTCCCTGGGGAGCGGCGTCTTCAGCCACGACAGGAACTTGAGTGTGATCCCGACCAAGGGGCCGACGGTGAGCCCGACGTCGAGTCCGGAGACGAGTCCGCCCTCAAGCCAGTAGACGATCCCGTCTTCGGGCATGGTGATCCAGTCCGCGATTCCGGTCGCGAGGCCGAGCGTGAGCCCGACCGCGAACCCGCCGACCAGCCCGGCGGCGAGCCCGACAGCAAGATGGCGCAGGAGCTTGCCGATGCGTCCGGGGACCCGGAAGCTGGCCAGGCTCGGTGTGGCGGTGAGCCCGGCCCTGAAGCCGCCGGTGAACCTGTTCAACAGCCCGCCCGCGAGCCCTCCCGTGAGCCCGGCGACGAAGCTTTCCGTGAGCCCGTCCACGACTCCGCCCACAAACCCGATGGTGATCCCGCTGACCAGCCCGGCCGCGAGGTAGCGGAGGAGTTTTCGGGCGCCTTCGGTGGGTCGGAAGCCGATCAGGCCCGGACGGGCGATGAGCTTGTCCCTGAACCCGTACGTGAGTCCGAACACGGTCCCGTACGTCAGCCCGAACACGAGCTCGCTCATGAGCCCGAAGACGAAGATTTCCATGAAGCCGAATACGAGCCCGTACGTGATTCCGTAGGTGATCCCGTACATGGTTCCGGTCGCGGGCCCGGCCATGAGCCCGACGACGAACCCTCCCGTGAGCCCGAACACGACCCCGGTGGTGCTCCCGTTGACGAGCCAGGACACGAGCCCGGCCAGGACTCCGACCGCGATGCCGAGGGTGATTCCGACGGTGTGGTGGTTGAGGGTGTGGCGGGCCAGGTGCCACCAGGCGAAGTCCCTGCTGCCGGTGCGGCCGTCGGTGGCGGGGAGTCGGTCGAGGTGGTGGGCGAGGTGGGCCAGCCAGGCGCGGACCCTGTCCGGGTGGTAGCGGCGGCGGGGGCGGAACAGCTCGTTGGGGTTGCGGCTGGGGGGTCGTTGTTCGATGAGGGCGGGGATGAGGGCGTCGAAGAGGTGGCCGCGTAAGGCTTCGGCGGTGGTGAAGCGGGGGTCGGTGAGGAGCTGGGCGGGGTCGGCGTCGGGGGTGGTGAAGACGGTGCGGACCAGCCACAGACCCAGCGGGGTGGACACCGTCTCGGCCAGCGCGCGCACCTGGGGGACAGGGGAGGAGCTGATGGCGGTCACGCTC
>Ga0207864_1003669_pt1 | contig 12618 bp, 4 predicted proteins | sample HigsolmetaAR202D_FD_184834 | JGI IMG/M metagenome (GOLD analysis project Ga0207864, IMG submission 184834) | Ionic liquid and high solid enriched microbial communities from the Joint BioEnergy Institute, USA - AR20-2-D (SPAdes) (version 2) ...
ATTCAGTTCTTCGACTACATCTGGCCGGCGATGATGCAGATCCGGGACGAGCTCGCCACCCTGCGCTGGCGCTCCAACAACGCCTTCTCGGCGCCGGTCGTCATTCGCGTCCCAATCGGCGGCTATTTGAACGGCGGAGCTGTGTACCACAGCCAGTCCGGCGAGGTTCTCTTTACCCATAATCCAGGACTGCGGGTCGTCTTCCCTTCGAACGCGCTCGACGCCTGCGGCCTCCTGCGCACCGCCCTTCGCTGCGATGATCCGGTGCTCTTCCTGGAGCACAAGCGGCTCTACCGCGAGCCGTATAATCGGAATCCCCATCCAGGCGAAGATTTCACCATCCCGTTCGGCAAGGCTCGCATCGTGAAGCCTGGCGCCGACCTGACGATCATCACGTACGGAGCGCTTGTTCAGAAGTCGCTGCAGGCTGCCGCGGAAATTGAGCGGCGCAGACCCAAGACGATCGAAATCATCGATCTGCGCTCCCTCTCTCCCTACGATTGGCAGACCATTCGAGCGTCGGTCGAAAGGACAAACCGTGTCATGGTTGTTCACGAAGACACGCTTTCGTGGGGCTATGGAGCTGAGATTGCCGCGCGCATCGCTTCGGAGCTCTTCCAATTCCTCGATGCTCCAGTAAAGCGAGTGGCGGCCAAAGATACGTGGATCGCCTACAATCCTGAGCTCGAAGCAGAAATTCTTCCGCAGACGGAGGACATCGTACGCGCGGCGGAAGAAGTGCTGACCTATTGATTGCGTTCGGCGTGTTTTAGCGTCCGCTCAAAGAAGTCGGTCATCCCTTCCAGCATCTGCCGCTGCACAGGCCCGATCACGGCGTGAGCCTTTTGCGGGTAAAGCATCAGCTCAAACTGCTTCCCAGCACGCTGGAGCGCATCGGTCATTTGGAGAGTGTTGGCAAAGAGAACGTTGTCGTCTTCGAGATTCTGGACAATCATGAGCTTCGCCTTAAGGTTGGCTGCCTGGTGGACTGGGGAGCTCAGCCGGTAGCCCTCCTCGTTGTCGGAAGGCAGTCCTAGATAACGCTCGGTGTAGATGGTGTCGTAGTTTCGCCAGTCCGTTACCGGTGCACCGGCGACTCCGGCTCGAAACAGATCAGGCTTGTTCAGCAGGGCGTACAGCGTCATATAGCCCCCGTAGCTCCAGCCGTAAATTCCCAGGCGTTGCGCATCGACGAAGCCCATCGAGAGCAGAGACCTGACTCCCGCCTCCTGATCCTCGAGCTCCTGCTTCCCAAAGCGGCGATACAGCTTCGACTCCCACAGATGCCCTCGCCCGGCCGACCCTCGATTGTCAACCTGCCAGACCACAAAGCCTTTGTGCGCCAGTGCCTGCTCCCACTTCAGGCCAGTCCAGCAGTTGCGGACCGCCTGGGCATGAGGCCCTCCGTACACGAACACAATCGCCGGGTACTTGCGTCCTGGCTGAAAGCCTTTTGGTTTTATCAGCCGCGCATACAGGGTAGCGCCGTCGGGCGTCTTCACCGTGACGATTTCCGTAGGCAGGATCTCGTATTCATCCGCCGTACGGTCGGCCTCGCGGAATATGGCCCACTCGGTCGCGTCCGTCTGGTACAACACCCGCCGCTCCGGCTGCGTCAGACTGCAATAGGTATCGAGGTAGTAGTGCGGCTGCGGGCCCATCGAAATCCGGTGAGTTCCAGGAGCCGCGGTTAGTTTGCGCTTCCCCGCCCCATTCAGCCCTACCACATACAAATGGCGCTCCAAAGGACTTTCTTCCGTCGAAGTGTAGTAGACCCTCCCTTGTGGCTCATCTACACCGTTGATCTCGCTGACCTCCCAGTCCCCCTGCGTGAGCTGAGCGCGCAGTTGCCCGTTCATCGAGTACCGGTAGATGTGGCGGAATCCTGACCGTTCGCTCGTCCAAAGGAAGCCGTCCGAGAGAAAGCGGAAGTCGTTCGTTACGTTGATCCAGTAGCGATCCGTCTCGCGAAGAATGACTTTGGAGGCGCCTGTTTGCGGATCGCCGGCAAGCAGCTCCAACTCGTTCTGGACGCGGTTCAGCTTCTGAACCCACACGGACTTTGAATCGGGAGCCCAGTGCACTCGAGCGAGCAGGTGATCGTCGCTCTTGCCTAAATCGATCCACTGCGTGGAACCGCCTGAGGCGGATACAACCCCAAGCCGGACTTCCGCGTTCGGTGTTCCCGCCTTCGGGTAGCGCTGCGGCTCGTAGACCGGCTGCATCTTTGTCACATCAGAGTGCGGGTACAGCATCTCCCTCGCGACGTCGAATTGGAGATACGCAATCCGGCTCGAATCGGGCGACCACCAGAAGGCTGTGCCGAGATCCAGCTCTTCCGGGTACACCCAGTCAACCTGACCGTTCCAAACCGTCGCTGATCCGTCCTGGGTCAGGCGTGTTACGTGCTTGTCACTCAATCGGAGAACGTAGAGATCCTTCTCTCTCCGAAAGGCGACCTTTTCTCCGTCCGGCGCCAGTTTCGGGTCGCGTTCTGCACCCACTGTAGACGTGAGCTGCTCCCACTTGCCGGTGTCAAGATTGAGTAAGAACAAGTCGCCGGAAGCATTGATCAACAGATCACGGCCGTTGCTTGCCCACTGAATCGGTTGTTCACTGACACGCCGGTTCTCCCATTCCGTTGCCTTCGGTGCCTGCGGCCGTCGCGCTGCCTTCTCCAACACGTCGAGCGAGATCAGCTCTCTCGATTTCAGCGCCGGGATGTCGTACAGATACACCTTGCCGGCCTCTCGATAAACGAAACGCTTCCCGTCCGGGGACCAGATTGGGGGGCCGAGGTCGGGAGCTTTCACCGACGTAACGGCTTCGATCGTAACCGGCTTCCTCCCGGCTTCACAGTCGGGAACCACAAGGCATGCAAGTGGCAAGAGGCGAAGGAGCCTGGCAAACATTACCTCAAGTTTAGCTTGAGGTTGCGGTGGTGTGTGTAGGGGTGTGGTGTGGGGACGAAAAAAGCCCGGGGGGTTTAGGTCCGGGCTTTTTTGTGTTTTTAAGATCGGGCAACGTCCTACTCTCCCACACACTTGCGCGTGCAGTACCATCGGGGCTGAGGAGCTTAACTTCCGTGTTCGGGATGGGAACGGGTGGGTCCTCCTCGCTATGGTCACCCAAAGGTCTTTGTTCTTGTTGGATGAATATTGACGGGCAACGATCTGTGTCTATAGTAAATTTTATGGTCAAGCCGAACGGGCTATTAGTAACGGTCAGCTCAACGTATTGCTACGCTTACACATCCGTCCTATCAACCTGGTAGTCTTCCAGGGCCCTTCTTAGCTTTCGCTTGGGAGATCTCATCTTGGGGCAGGTTTCGCGCTTATATGCGTTCAGCGCTTATCCCAACCGAACTTCGCTACCCAGCGGTGCCACTGGCGTGACAACTGGATCACAAGAGGTTCGTTCAGCCCGGTCCTCTCGTACTAGGGCCAAGCCCCCTCAAATCTCCTACGCCCACCACAGATAGGGACCGAACTGTCTCGCGACGTTCTGAACCCAGCTCACGTACCGCTTTAATAGGCGAACAGCCTAACCCTTGGGAGCTTCTACACCCCCAGGATGCGATGAGCCGACATCGAGGTGCCAAACCGGAGCGTCGATATGGACTCTTGACTCCGATCAGCCTGTTATCCCCGGCGTACCTTTTATCCGTTGAGCGATGGCCCTTCCATACAGAACCACCGGATCACTAAGTCCTGCTTTCGCACCTGCTTGACTTGTAGGTCTCGCAGTCAACCTGGTTTATGCCTTTGCACTCGACCGCTGATTTCCAAACAGCGTGAACCAAGCTTCGAGCGCCTCCGTTACTCTTTAGGAGGCGACCGCCCCAGTCAAACTACCCGCCTACCAATGTCCTTCTCCCGGATTACGGGAGTAAGTTAGAACCACAGAATGCTCAGGGTGGTATCTCACCGTTGGCTCCTCCGAGTCCGAAAACCCGGATTCAAAGCCTCCCACCTATCCTGCGCAGAACATCCCATAGTTCATTGATAGGGTATAGTAAAGGTGCACGGGGTCTTTCCGTCTAGTGGCGGGCATCCGGCGTCTTCACCGGAACCACAAGTTCGCCGGGCGGCATGTCAAGACAGTCCTCAGATCGTTACGCCATTCGTGCAGGTCGGAACTTACCCGACAAGGAATTTCGCTACCTTAGGACCGTTATAGTTACGGCCGCCGTTCACCGGGGCTTCAGTTCGAAGCTTCGCCTTGCGGCTGACCTCTCCCTTTAACCTTCCGGCACCGGGCAGGCGTCAGCCCCTATACGTCGTTTTCGACTTTGCAGAGACCTGTGTTTTTGTTAAACAGTCGCCTGAGGCTATTCACTGCGACCCCATCGCTGGGGCACTCCTTCTCCCGAAGTTACGGAGCTAATTTGCCTAGTTCCTGAACATACCATCACCCGAGCGCCTTAGAATATTCTTCTCGTCCACCTGTGTCGGTTTGTGGTACGGATACCTAACACTCCTTAGAGGCTTTTCCTGGCAGACGGCCGGGCGGATTTGCCTCTCCCAGCCTCAGTTCACTCCGGATTGGAACCATTGCGCACCGGAGCTTACCTGCTGCGTCCCCCCATCGGTCTTGATCGTGCTTCGGTAGTCACGGAATATTAACCGTGTGTCCATCAGCTACGCCTTTCGGCCTCGCCTTAGGCTCCGACTAACCCTGAGCGGATTAACCTTTCTCAGGAAACCTTAGACTTTCGGCGACCAGGGTTCTCACCTGGTTTGTCGCTACTTATGCTGGCAGAGTCACTTCCTATCGCTCCAGCCCTCCTCCCGGTAGACCTTCACTGCAATAGGAACGCTCTCCTACCACCCGATTGCTCGGATCCATAACTTCGGTACCACGCTTGAGCCCCGTTGGATTGTCGGCACCGAGTTCCTCGACCAGTGAGCTATTACGCTTTCTTTAAAGGATGGCTGCTTCTAAGCCAACCTCCTGGCTGTCTGAGGCACTCGACTTCCTTTCCCACTTAGCGTGAATTTTGGGACCTTAGTTGATGGTCTGGGCTCTTCCCCTCTCGACAACGAAGCTTAGCCCCCGCTGTCTGACTCCCGTGCTTTCGTTCGCGGCATTCGAAGTTTGACTGGATTCGGTAACCTGGGAAGGCCCCTAGTCCAACCAGTTCTCTACCACCGCGACGCACCACACGAGGCTAGCCCTAAAGCTATTTCGGAGAGAACGAGCTATCACGGAATTTGATTAGCCTTTCACCCCTACCCTCAGCTCATCCAAGCTGTTTTCAACCAACACTGGTTCGGACCTCCATCCGCTGTTACACGGACTTCATCCTGGCCAAGGGTAGATCATCCCGCTTCGCGTCTAATCCCAGCGACTCTTCGCCCTATTCAGACTCGCTTTCGCTTCGGCTCGCTTTCGCTTAACCTCGCCACTGAGATTAACTAGCCAGCTCATTATTCAATAGGCACGAGGTCAGGCATTGCCTTGCGGCCATAGCCCTCCCACTGCTTGTAGGCATGCGGTTTCAGGTACTTTTTACTCCCCTCGCAGGGGTTCTTTTCACCTTTCCCTCACGGTACTAGTTCACTATCGGTCGCAAGTGAGTATTTAGCCTTACCGGATGGTCCCGGTAGCTTCCCGCAGGGTTCCACGTGTCCCGCGGTACTTAGGAGCCACTTGAAAGAGGATTGCATTTTCACCTACAGGGCTGTCACCTCCTATGGCCGGCCTTTCCAGACCGTTCGGTTAACGCTCTCCTATCCCTCGTTATCATTCCCTCACCCGTCCGTCTCCGAACGAACGAGGGAGTGATTGTGGTCCTGCAACCCCGAGCTCTCCTTTCGAATCGCCCGGTTTAGGCTCTTCCGATTTCGCTCGCCACTACTCTCGGAATCACGGTTGTTTTCTTTTCCTCCGGGTACTGAGATGGTTCACTTCCCCGGGTTCGCCTCCTGCCCCTATGGATTCAGAACAGGATAAGCCGTGTTCCCACGGCTTGGGTTCCCCCATTCGGAAATCTCCGGATCACTGGTTGCTTGCACCTCCCCGAAGCTTATCGCAGCTGGCCACGTCCTTCTTCGCCTACTTGCGCCAAGGCATCCCCACGCATGCCCTTAGTAGCTTGACCATAAAATTTACTCTAGACACAGAGTCCTTTATGGCGCTCTCCCGTGCGTATACTCTTTCGCACGCACGAGCTCGCAACTTGTAGTTGCCCGTCAATATTCAGTTTTCAAAGAACAATCCTCGAACGCTTCAAAAAAGCGCTCAACACTAACCTGTCTCCTCTACACCTACAGGTCACTGCTCAGCGCTCGCTCTCTTTCCCGCTTCTGTTGGTGGGCCTGGGTAGAGTCGAACTACCGACCTCACCCTTATCAGGGGTGCGCTCTAACCACCTGAGCTACAGGCCCGTCGTCTCCCGCCGCTCCTCTCTTCGGAGTATTACTGGTGGAGCTGACCGGGATCGAACCGGTGGCCTCCTGAATGCAAATCAGGCGCTCTCCCAGCTGAGCTACAGCCCCCTATGCCCTCCGCATGCTGCCACGCATCGAGCATCTTCTCCCGAGGCCGTCGATCTTCGAGGCCGATTGGACGCGCGGTGATGAGTCCTGCTCATCCCCTTCGGCAGCTCTCCCGAGAATTAAGTGGAGATCTGAGGCACGACCGGGCTTTCACCCAGCCGTTGGAATGGTCACTGCCTACTCCCTTCCGCCTGTACACCGGCTTCCGGGCGCCGCCCCCGCGCTGTCGCCAGCGCCGGCAGCTCTTCAGCAGCTCCATCCTGTCTCTCTCTTAGAAAGGAGGTGATCCAGCCGCAGGTTCTCCTACGGCTACCTTGTTACGACTTCACCCCAATCATGAGTCATACCTTGGGCCGCTGCCTCCTTGCGGTTAGCCTGCGGACTTCTAGTACAACCCACTTTCGTGATGTGACGGGCGGTGTGTACAAGGCCCGGGAACGTATTCACGGCGTCGTTCTGATACGCCATTACTAGCGATTCCAGCTTCATGCAGGCGAGTTGCAGCCTGCAATCCGAACTGAGAGCGGTTTTTTGCGATTTGCTCCGCCTCGCGGCTTCGCTGCGCTTTGTACCGCCCATTGTAGCACGTGTGTAGCCCTGGACATAAAGGCCATGATGACTTGACGTCATCCCCACCTTCCTCCAGCTTATCGCTGGCGGTCTCCTGAGAGTGCACCTTTCGGTTAGCAACACAGGACAAGGGTTGCGCTCGTTGCGGGACTTAACCCAACATCTCACGACACGAGCTGACGACAGCCATGCAGCACCTCGACTCCAGTCCCTTGCGGGAAGTCCCTGTTTCCAGAGATGGTCCGAAGCCGTTCGAGCCCAGGTAAGGTTCTTCGCGTTGCGTCGAATTAAACCACATGCTCCACCGCTTGTGCGGGCCCCCGTCAATTCCTTTGAGTTTCAGCCTTGCGACCGTACTCCCCAGGCGGCATACTTAACGCGTTAGCTCCGGCACGGACAGAATGAACTGCCCACACCAAGTATGCATCGTTTAGGGCGTGGACTACCAGGGTATCTAATCCTGTTTGCTCCCCACGCTTTCGTGCCTCAGCGTCAGTAGTGGTCCAGAAAGCCGTCTACACCACCGGTGTTCCTCCTGATATCTACGCATTTCACCGCTACACCAGGAATTCCGCTTTCCTCTCCCACACTCAAGCACTCCAGTCTTCGGCGCACCCTCCCAGTTGAGCCGGGAGATTTCACACCAAACTTAGAGCACCGCCTACGCACTCTTTACGCCCAGTAATTCCGAACAACGCTCGCTGCCTACGTATTACCGCGGCTGCTGGCACGTAGTTAGCCGCAGCTTCTTCTGCAGGTACCGTCATTATCGTTCCTGCCGAAAGAGCTTTACACCCCGAAGGGCTTCATCGCTCACGCGGCGTCGCTGCATCAGGGTTTCCCCCATTGTGCAAGATTCCCCACTGCTGCCTCCCGTAGGAGTCTGGCCCGTGTTTCAGTGCCAGTGTGGCCGTGTGCCCTCTCAGGCCGGCTACCGATCATCGCCTTGGTAGGCCTTTACCCTACCAACTAGCTAATCGGCCGCGGGCTCCTCCTCCAGCGCCTTTCGGCTTTCCCCTCTCGGGCTTATGCGGTATTAGCCCCGGTTTCCCAAGGTTATTCCCCACTAGAGGGTGGATTACCCACGTGTTACTCACCCGTGCGCCACTTTACTCATCCTTGCGGACTTTCTCGTTCGACTTGCATGTGTTAAGCGCGCCGCCAGCGTTGATTCTGAGCCGGGATCAAACTCTCGTTTGAATCCGTAGAGTCTTCGTCGCCTCAGTGCTGACTCAATCCTCTGACAGAGTCTTCTGCTTAGCGTCCAATCAGATTTTCAAAGATCTGCGCAAGCCACCGCCCATCTCATCGAAAAGCGGCGCCTGCTGGCCTCGAAAGCCCTCTCGGCACAGACAATCCCAAGCCCCTCTTTCCCAGAGGACTCAGAACTGCTGGCCAAAGAACTTTTGGGAACTTAAAAGAACTTCTCGAAGGAATTCGAATCTCTTAGCAGGAATTGCTACTGCTCGTCGACTCTTCCTACCGGGCCACTGCCCATCAGCCAGTCTATCGTATCCCAGCCGCCTTTGCAAGTGCTAATTTCAACCTCACTCGCTCAGGCCACCTTCACTACCACAGCCGGCCTCAGCAGCCCCGTCCCTCTACACTACCCCATCCCCCTCCACCCATGCAACTCCCCTCATCCTCGGGGGACCGAAAACATCCGTTCAACAAACCGCCTTGTGGTATTCTCCTCGACAACATCACGTGCACGCACGGAGGCCAGAATGAAGACACGCCGAGAATTCCTCGCCTCACTTGCAAGCGTCCCGGCCGTGGGCCCTCGGGCGCATTCCAGAGACGCGAACCGCCCAAACATTCTGTTCCTGCTCACCGATGACCACCGATGGGACGCCCTGGGCTGCATGGGCAACAAGGTGATCCGAACACCCCACCTCGACCGGCTTGCCGCCGACGGCACCCTTTTCCTAAACAACTTCTGCTCGACGGCTATCTGCATGGCGAGCCGCGCGAGCATCTTTACCGGCCTTCACGAGCGGAGTCACGGCATCAGCCGCTTCGATCTGCCTCTGACGCCGCAGGCTTTTGCCCGCGGCTACCCGGCGCTTCTCCGAAAGGCGGGCTACCGGACAGGGTTCATTGGAAAGTACGGCGTAGGGAACACGATGCCGGCAGCCGAGTTCGACTACTGGAAGGGCTTTCCAGGCCAAGGCCGGTACTTCGTCGAGCACAACGGAAGGACGGTCCACCTGACAAACCTGATGGGCGACCAGGCGGTGGAATTCCTGGAAAGCGGCGACGCGAAGCAGCCGTTCTGCCTCTCGGTGAGCTTCAAGGCTCCCCATGCCCAGGATGAGGACCCCAGGCAGTATCTCTACGACCCCGGGCTCGAGAATCTCTATCAGAACGCTACCGTCCCGGTTCCAAAGACCGCCACCCGACGCTACTACGAGGAACTGCCGCCGTTCCTTCAGAACTCGGAAGGTCATATCCGCTGGAAGAAGCGGTTCGCAACACCGGAAGAGTATCAGAAGTCCGTCAAAGCCTACTACCGGCTGATTACGGGCGTCGACAATGTCGTCGGCAGGATTCGCAAAAAGCTCGACGAGATTGGCCAGGCGGCGAACACGGTCATCATTTTCACGTCGGACAACGGCTACTACCTCGGCGAGCGGTGGCTGGCCGACAAGTGGTATCTGCACGAAGAATCGGTCCGCACCCCGCTGATCATCTTCGACCCCCGGCTTCCTCAAAGCAGGCGCGGCAGGCGACGCCGGGAGATGACGCTGAACCTGGATCTGGCGCCGACAATGCTGGACGTGGCAGGCCTGAAGCCTCCGGCCTCCATGCAGGGACGCAGCCTGCTACCGCTCGTCCGCGGCGAACGGATCTCCTGGCGGACCGAATTCTTCTACTCCCACCTGTTTCAACACCCGGGGATCCCCAAAAGCGAAGGCATCCGGAATGAACGGTGGATGTATGCCAGATACATCGAAACAGACCCGCTTTATGAGGAGCTGTATGACCTCCGAAGGGATCCGTTCGAGGAGCACAACCTTGCGCACGACAGCTCGGCATCAGAGCAGCTACAGGCGATGCGCAAGCGGTGGCAGGCGTGGCGGGACGCCCTTGCCCGATGGAGCCCGGATGTTTCCTGGCAGGATCCGCCTCTTTCCTGATACCGGCCCGGATTGGGATCGGATATGCTGATCTGCTGAGCTTGACTTCCTGGAACAGGGGGAGACGGAAAATGGGAAGCCTTTTGACACGAGTCCTTCGAAGCGCTGTTCTGACGGCCTGCCTGGCCGCGTGCGCCTCAGCCCGCGTGCAATTGCCGGCGTTGCTCTCCGACCATATGCTGCTTCAGCGGGACACTCCAATCAGAATCTGGGGGAAAGCGGATCCCGGAGAGCAGGTCGCCGTGGAGTTCCGCGGCGAGACCGCGCGCGCCACGGCCGACGATATCGGCCGCTGGAGTGTCTTCCTCTCCCCCGCCCCCGCCGGTGGCCCCTACGAGATGACCGTCCGCGGGTCCAACGCGATCACGTTGCGAAACATTCTCGTGGGAGAGGTCTGGGTGGCGTCGGGCCAGTCCAACATGGCCTGGACAGTAAAGGCATCAAACAACGCCAGTGAGGAGATCCGGGCAGCGAATTACCCGAAGATCCGCCTTTTCCGTGTGGCGTTGAAGTCATCAGACGTCCCGCTCGATGACGTGACCGGCACGTGGAAGGAGTGCAGTCCGGACACAGTCGGGGATTTTTCCGCTGTCGGGTACTACTTCGCGCGCCACTTGCACCAGAAGCTGAATGTTCCAGTCGGGGTGATTCAATCGGCCTGGGGCGGAACGCCCGCGGACGCGTGGACGAGCCTCGGAGCACTCGCTTCCGATCCTGCCCTGACGCCCGCATTTTCCGATTGGGCCCGCATGCTGGCTTCCTATCCGCAGGCGACAGCCCGTCACGCCATTGCTCTGAAGAGGTGGGAGGAGGCAGCGGCGGAGGCAAAGGCCGAGGGGAGACAGGCGCCGCCGCGGCCCAATCCGCCGGTTGGCCCGGGAAGCCATTGGATGCCCGGAGGGCTTTACAACGCGATGATCGCTCCACTGACGCCCTACGCGATCCGGGGAGCGATCTGGTATCAGGGGGAATCGAATACGGGCCCGACCCGAGCGCCCATTTATGCACGTCTCTTCCAGACGATGATCCGGGACTGGCGCAGGGCCTGGGGGCAGGGAGACTTCCCGTTTCTTTTCGTGCAGCTTGCAAACTTCGGCAAAACGGCCTCGGGGAGCCAATGGCCCGAGGTACGCGAAGCCCAGCTGGACACGCTCTCGCTTGCAAAGACCGGGATGGCCGTGACCATTGACATCGGAAACCCCAACGACATTCACCCCACCAACAAGCAGGACGTCGGACTGCGGCTTGGCTTGGCTGCCCGCGCCATTGCTTACGGAGAAAACATCGTTTACAGCGGTCCGATCTTCCGTTCTGCCGCACCGATGGAAGGCGCCCTCCGCCTTCACTTCGATTTTGCGGGTAGCGGCTTGCAGGCCAAAGGAGGAGCCCTCAAGGGATTCGAGGTGGCGGGAGCGGATGGCAAGTTCGTGACCGCGGACGCCCGAATCGACGGCTCCACCGTCATTGTCAGCAGCAGCGCCGTACCGAAGCCCGTTGCAGCGCGCTACGGGTGGTCGGATGCTCCCGAGTGCAACCTCTATAACGCCGAGGGGCTTCCTGCCTCTCCGTTCCGGACGCGTTAATTCTTCCGGTTCTGTCACAGGGGCGCCCTCCGATTCGTCCTCCCGTTCAGGAGGCGGAAGAATTATGAGAGTTTTCGTTGCCGGAGCAGGAGGAACGTTAGGGCTGCCCCTTGTCAGAGAGTTAGTGCGCGCCGGACACGAGGTAATCGGCCTGACGCGATCGGCGGCGAAGCGGGCGCTGATTGAAGAAAGGGGTGCACGCGCAATCGTTGCGGACGCACTGGAGGAAGACGCAGTCAGCCGAGCTATCGAGGCGACCCGCCCCTCGCATGTCGTTAACCTCCTGACCGCGCTACCGCACACCCCCGCCTTGCGCCCGCGGGATTATCGGGCCACGAATGAGCTCCGGATTAAGGGCTCCGCGTACCTGTTGAAGGCTGCAATCCGCGCCGGAGCGCGGCGAGTCGTCGCCGAATCCTTTGCGGCGGCGGTAGGACGGCCGCAAGCATGCCGTCCGCTCACCGAGGCCGACCCGCTCGGGCCTGTTCCGCCGCAAGACCCGATGCGAGAGACCATCCTCGCATTGCGCTCGCTCGAGGAACAGCACGCCGAAGCCCGCAAACGCAAGCAAATCGAGACTACAGTCCTCCGGTATGCTTTCTTCTACGGCCCCGGCGTAGGTTCGACAAAGGCGCTGCTCGACGGCCTGCGCGCAGGCAAAATCTTCATGCCAAAGCACGCAACCGGCCTTGCTTCGTGGATTCACATCGACGATGCTGTCTCATCGACGATGGCTGCCCTCGAGCATCCACGGCCCGCCCCGCTCTATCACATCGCCGACGATCAGCCCCTCACTCCGGATGCCGCGCTCGCCTGCGTGTCCCG
>Ga0207864_1003675_pt1 | contig 12606 bp, 8 predicted proteins | sample HigsolmetaAR202D_FD_184834 | JGI IMG/M metagenome (GOLD analysis project Ga0207864, IMG submission 184834) | Ionic liquid and high solid enriched microbial communities from the Joint BioEnergy Institute, USA - AR20-2-D (SPAdes) (version 2) ...
CTGGATGTAACCAGGCGGCGTCGTTGCGGCAGCTTGGTTCGATAACTGACAAGAAGCTGGACAGGAAGAACATGAGTGCCACTCGACACCGCAGTCATCGGGCAGTCGCGCTCGCGAGGAGGGCGATTCACTACGCCATCCCCAGCGGCACGCTGTCGCGCCGGCAGAAGGAGCGACACGTGGTGTCGCGCTGGTCGGTGGGCAAACGACAGCAGCCGGCCACGGCGCCGCACAGCCGGCGCTCGACCGCGAACTCCGGGCGCAAGCGCTAGGCGGACACAGGAGTGGGGTAGAAGCGGCTTTGCGGCAAAGCGGACGACGCGGCGTCGTTCTCAGATCCCTTCGACATCGATTCCGTGCTCGGCCAGCCAGGCCTTGCGGTGCGCGTAGTCCGGCATGGCGCGTTCCACGCGCAACCAGAACGAAGGGGTGTGGTGCGGCTCGTGCAAGTGGGCGATCTCGTGCACCAGCACGTACTCGGCGATGCGCGCCGGCAGCAGGATCGTCTTCCAATGGAAGTACAGCCAGTCGCCCTTGCCACACGATCCCCAGCGGTAGCCCAGGTCCTGCACCTTCACGCCGGCCGGGGACACCTCCATGCGTGACTGGTACTCGGCAGCGCGGCTGGACAGCCAGGCCTTGGCACGCTCGCAGTACCAACGGATGAAGTGCTCGCGCGCGACGGACAAAGCGTCCCGGCGCAAGCAGAAGCGGCCCGCCGTCAGTTTGAGCGGAACGTCCTGCTGGCCCACCAGTTTGAGCCGATGGCTGCGCCCGAGGTACAGGAAGCCCTCGCCGTCCACGAACTGCTTGCGCGGCAGCCGACGCCGCAGGCGGTCCTTCTCGGCCAGCTTGGTATAGATCCAGAAGCGCTTTTCCAACACGAAGGCGCGCAGCGCGGACTCGTCCACTTCGGGCGGTGCCGACAGCACCAGCGCGCCGTCGCGCTCCACGGTGATCTGCATCGTCTTGCGGCGCGTGCTGCGTCGGAGCACGAAGCACAGGTCATCCACCTGAAGGCTGGGCGATTTCACAGGTGCCAGCATCGGTTCATACCTGCACCAGTTTGTCGTGGTTGGCGCGGGCCTGCTCCATCAGCTTGTCGGCCAGCACGCCCGCCTTGTCGATGTCCACCAGTGGCGGTCGCAGCCGCATCAGGTGATCGAACAAGTATCCATTCAGCTCGTCCTGTGCAGCGCGCTTGTGGGGGCTCCAGATGCCCCGGTTGCTCTGCAGCTCCTGCACGAGGAGGTCCACCAGTTCCACGGTCACGTCCTTCAGCCGCAGCAGTTCGGCCGACGTGGGCGCTCGCCCGGCACAGACCACGTCCAGCACCGTGCGCAGGAACGGCGCGCAATGCTCCGGCAGGTCGCCGGGCACATCGACAGCCCCCGCCGTGCCCGTGCGCAGGTCGTCAATGATCTTCTGCAGCTGCGCGATGACCTCGTTCCACTGCTCACCCAGGGACTTGAGAATCTCGTTCAGCCGCTCGGAGAGCTTGCGGTACAGCACCGGGTCCTCGTCCGCATGTTTGCGGATGTGCGAGCGGATCGCATGCTCCATTTCCGAGGCTTTGGCGCGGTCATTGGCCGCGCGGGCCAGGTGCGTGTCAAATTCAGCGTCCGTCAGCTGGATCGGCGGAATCTTGGGGTCGATGCCCAGCGAGATCACGTGGTCGTCGATCAGCTTCCGCACCTTGGCGCCGACGTCCTTGCCGAGAACCGGCGTGTCCTTGTAGCGGTTGCGTGCCCGCGCGTAGATGTAGGCCAGCCGCTTCGCGTCGCCCGAGTACGGCAGCCCCTCCGGGCGCGGCAGCACCATGTCCAGCGATGCCAGGAAGGCCTTGAGCTTGACCGCAAACTCGGCCCGCAGCCTCTCACTGCCCAGCACCTCGACGCAGGCCTCGGTATCATCCAGCGACTCGATGCCCCGCTGGCGGAACAGGTCCACCACGCGCAGGTGCCGGTCGCGCAGCACCGGGATTTCATCCTTGAGGCTGGCCAGCGCGCCTTCCACGTCCTCGTCGGCGTAGGCAGCGAGGGCTTCCTTCAGGTGCTGCGCCACGCCGTAGTAGTCCACCACGATGCCGCAGCGCTTGCCGAAGCCGGTGCGGTTGACGCGTGCGATGGCCTGCAGCAGCTCGGCCTCTCGAATCGGCCTGTCCAGGTACATCACCCCCTCGATCGGTGCGTCGAAGCCGGTGAGCAGCATCGACTTCACCACCAGGAAAGCCAGCGGGTCGGTCTTCGCCGGGTCGGCGTGGAACAGTGGCTTCTTGAAGCGCTTGATCAGTTGCTCATGCCGGGCGGAATCGGTCCACACCTTCCACGCCGGATCGTCGTTGTTGCTGCCCGAGATGATGGGCGCGAACTCGAGGCGCGCCAGCGTGTCGCGGTAGCGCCAGGCCTGCACCAACGCCTGAACCTTGGGCGGGCGCTGGCACAGGGCCTCGTCGTCCAGCGCCTTGTCCTGCGGACTCAGGCGCTCGGCCTCGGCCAGCAGCTCGTCGCGCGCGGTCTTCAGCGCCTCGAAGTATCGGATCGCCGCCAGCCGGCTGTAGGCGACGACCTGGGCCTTGTAGCCATTGGGCAGGATGTTGGTCACGTAGTGGCGCAGCATGTCGCGCGCCTTGTCGGCGATCAGCGCCGGAGCTTCGAAGATATGGCCCTTGGTGGCGTACTTCCGCTTGATCGCCTCCAGCTCCTCGGGCGTGTGCTGGCGGAACAGGTCCTCAAACAGCTCGTCCAGGCTGGCGTCGTCCTTGACCGCACCCTTGGCGGTGCGACCCTCATACAGCACCGGCACCGTGGCGCCGTCGGCCTCGGCTTCCTTGATGGTGTAGCGGTCGATGAACTCGCCAAAGATCTCATGGGTGCGCTTCTTCTCGCCCATGATGATCGGCGTGCCGGTGAAGCCGATGCGCGCGCAGTTGGGCAGCCCGGCCAGCAGGTTGGCGTGCAGGTCGCCGGACTGGGTGCGGTGGGCTTCGTCCACCAGCACGAGGATGCTGTCGTCCTCGTTCAGCACTTCGAACTCTTCACCGGACTTGTAGCTGACCTTAGGCTCGGCCACCTTGGGCAGGTCGTCGGCCGTCAGGGGGGCATCGTCCGTCGTGTCGGTGTCGCGGTACTTCTGGATGGTGGCGAAGATCAGGCCCGGTCCCTTGCGCCGCGCCAGCGCCTTCACGCCGGCCGTGCTTTCGGCTACCTCCACCACCTCGCCGGTCAGGGTGGCGGTTTCCGAAAGCTGGCGCTGCAGGTCCTTGCGGTCGGTGACGACGATGACCTTGAAGCGCCGCAGTTGCGCATCTGCGCGCATCTTGCGCACCAGGAATACCATCGTCAGGCTCTTGCCCGAGCCCTGGGTGTGCCAGATGATGCCGCCGCGCTGGTCGTGTTCGCCGTGCTGCAGACGCGTCTTGCCGGTCCTGAGCCGGGCAAGGGCGCGGTTGACGGCCCGGTACTGCTGGTAACGGCAGACCGACTTGATGGTTTGGCCACCCACCTGCATGAACAGCAGAAAGTTCTTGATCACGTCCAGCAGGTGTGCGGGCGGCAGCAGGCCGGCGACCAGGCGCTCCTGCTCCGACAGGCTGGACTTGCCCAGCTTCTGCGCCACCTCGATCTCGCTGCCGTTGCCGTCAGGCCCGACCACGGTCTTCCACTGCGCATAGTGCTCGAAGGCCGCGCCGATGCAGCCCACGCGCGCTTCGTCGAAGCTCGTCGCGATCAGCAACTGGTTGGTGGCGAACAACGCCTCGTTGCCCTCGTTGTCTTCGATCTCGTAAGCGGCCTTGCGCTGGTTGCTGTAGCGGCGCAGCTGGTCCACCGCATCGGCCAACGGCTCGGGGATGGACGGGCTCTTGCACTCCACCACCACCAGCGGGATGCCGTTCACCAGCAGCACCAGGTCGGGCACGATGAAAGCCTTGCCGCTGTTGTAGCCGGGTGGGCAATCGACGCGGTACTGGTTGACGACCGTGAAGCGGTTGTTGGCCGGCGTCTCCCAGTCGATGTAGCGGATCGTCTGGCCGCGCCCACCGTCCCAGCCCGGCAGGCCCTCGACCGTCAACCCCTTGATCAGCAGCTCGGTGGCCTTCTGGTTGGCCTCCATCAGCTTGTGCGTACCGAGCCGGGTGATGGCGGACACGGCTTCCGACAGGCGTGTGTCGTCCAGCCAGGGCTGGCCGTCCGGGCCGGGGTTCAAAGCCCGCAGACGCTCGCGCAGCACGCCCTCCTGGATCACTTCCGAGAAGCTGCCGCGCCCCGTCACCTTCGGGTCGTCCAGGCTGCCCTCGACATGGACCCAGCCCAGCCCCTGAAGCTGCGCTACGAACGGCTTTTCAACGTCTTCGAGCTCCCAGCCCATTGTTCCCCCTCACCGGAACCGGATGGGATGCGTCCTTCCCCATCACATCCGGCTCCGTCCACATTCATCCGATTACACCCCATTCCCCAAGCCGCCTAGAAGGGTGCCGTGCCTGCCCATAGCGGCCCATAACGGCCCATAACGGCCCATAACGGCCCATAACGGCCCATAACGGCCCATAACGGCCCATAACGGCCCATAACGGCCCATAACGGCCCATAACGGCCCCATAAGCGCGCCGGCTGGCGGCCAAAGTCGGCCCCAGACCGGCCGGCCAGTGTCCATAACCATCCATAACCGTCCATATCCATCCAAAACTTTGGGCTTGCCATTGCCCCGGAGACCTACCCCATTTCCTTCGGGCCCAACGTGTAGTAAGCACCACGGCGTCTGCCGTGCTGCACAAGCCTTTCTTCGTCCCTTAACCGAGCCAGCAGTTTCTTGGCCTGGTCTGCGCTGAGCCGACACAGTTCCCTAACCTCCGCGCGCTGGATCTGTCCATGCTGACGCACGTAGCTGAGCACCATCTGCTCGTGCTGGATGGGGGTAAAGCCAGCCTGACGGGTATACGCGGCCTTCTCACCCCGGCGCTGGTAGACAGCGGCCGACAGGGTATAGCTGCGCCCCCGCGCTGCGCCGTGCGCCTCCACCAAACCCGCTTCGATCAATGCCTCCAGCGTGCGCTTCGCGCTCGCCGCGTCCCGCTGGATGCGGCCTGCCAGCTCGTCTGCCGTCACCCGCTTCAGCTCCCGCAGGGCGGCCAGCGCGATCAGGCTGTCGATGGGCAACTCGGCACCACGCCGGCGCTCTTCCTCCACCACCAGCCGGCGGAAATCCAGGTCGGCCGGCTCGGTCGGCAGCCGCACCACCACGTTGTGGGCATCGGTACGGGAGTAATCTGGCGCCGGCCGGCCGAACTTGAGCATGCCGCGATAGATGGTATCCACGCCGCGCCCGGAACGTTCGACCACCCCGATGCGCTTCATGGCATCGGCCAGTGCGCGGTTGCGGGGGCGCGGCTCGGTCACCAGCAGGTTGGCCAGCGTCACCCCTTCCACCAGTCCGCCCGGATTGCTGACCACCAAGGCGTCGTCTTCCAGCCGCACATGCACCGCACCCAGGCGATGGTAGTCGCGGTGGATCAGGGCGTTGGCCACGGCCTCACGGAAGGCCGCCATGTCCACCGTTGGCACCGGCACGCGGAACAGCCCCACCTGGAGCTCTTCTTCCGGGTTGTAGGGCCGGAAATTGGTCTCCAGCCAGTCCAGCGCCTTCAGTAGCGGAAAACGGCGGAACTCGTTGAAGCGCACCGCCTGCTGCGCCAGCACCTGGAAAGCGAACTCGTGGGTGGGCACCCGTTCACGCAGGGCACTCTCCCGCCCCAACAGCAGCAGGCCGGTCAGGGTGGGCACCCGGCTGCCGTCGGGCTCGCGAACGGTCAGCCCCAGCGCGCCGTCCAGCGCCTCATCGTCCAGCTCCTGCAGCACGCGGTCGCCGCCATACTGTTGCACGGCCTGGCGCAGGCGCTCACGCTCCAGCGGGTCCAGATCGGCCAGCGTGGCACCCGCCACCGGCAGCGCGGACACATCGACCAGCCCCAGGGTACTGGCGCGGCTCTCGCGCTCATGGGGCAGCATGGGCACGCATTCCGGCTGGCCATCGTGCCGTATCCGGCGTCGCAGATACACGCCGCCCGAGGTCGCGACCACAGACCGCGCCTTGGGGACGGCGATACGGGCGACGGATACGCCATCCACTTCCAAGGCCTGCACCGTCACGTTGACCGAAGGGGAGGTCCGTGCTGCCACCAGGCCGGGCAGGCCATCGAGCATTTGGTGCTCCGCATGCAATCCCGTGGGCGTGCCGTCATCTTCAACACCCAGCCACAGCTCGCCGCCCTCTGCATTGGCAAGGCAGACGATGGCCTCGACCAGCTCGTTGTCCGACAGGCGCTTGCGGTCGCTTTTGAATTCGACCGTCAGGGATTCGGCAGGTGGCAGCCTGGGCGTCATGCGTGTTGTGCCTCCTGCAGCAGAGGGGTGACGCGGACACGGCCGGTGAGGAGGTCGTCCATGAGGCCGGCCTTTTGGTGTCGAAGTTTGGCCAGCATGCTCCCCTCAGACTCCAAGCGATCACCGCACGTCCTTAACCTGCGAACGATCTCGGCTTGTTCGTCAGGTGCCGGCAGGGGAATCTCAAAGGCGAGGACATCCGCCTTGGTGATATTGGGATCTTTGCGGGTGCTGGCTGCCACTCGGTGCCAGCGGGGCCGACCATGCTGCAGTGCGCGCAGAATGAACTCTGGCACGACGCTACTGGACCTAAAGAGAAGTGCGCTGATTGCCTGGTTTGTCGCCGCAGGTACGGCCAACAGTGCCGTTCGTCCAATCTGTTCCCATCCGCCGTACATCGCCACCAGGACAGTGCCCTCCGGCAAGAGACTGCATGACGTCTCGCGAAGAGCTGTCGTGGTGATGCATTCGTGGGTATCAATAATGAAGTCTTCGTTTAAGTCCAGCGTCTTGACCCATGGAATGCCGCGAGCAGCGAAGTAGCGATTTGCCTGCTCGCGGGACGGGGTCGCCCCTGATCTGATGTCAGCGACCTCTGAGACTGTCTTCACCTCCCACGCTTTTGGAACCAAGCCCAGCGGCGACGGCTTGTAGAGATGCGGCGCCTCGGACTGAGGCGGGCGCAGTTCGCCGTTGTCGTCGATGCCGCGCGTCAGCAGGTCGTGCAGCAGGCCCTGCTTGACGGCCTTGAGCTTGGCGATGATCGCCTCGGTTTCGTGGATGGCGGTGTCGAGGGTGTTGAGTATTTCAGCAATATGAACTTGCTCATGTATCGGCAGGTTTCGAATCTGAACGCCAGACAGCTCGGACACCGTAAGCATAGGAACTGCCTGCTGTGCCGATATAGATTTGAAATCTAATCGGCTAAGGACGTAATAAAGGTACTCCGGCGTAATTCGATTCCTGTTTGGCGTTACTGTTATGGTGGTTTGGGTTGCGCCAAAAGCATCGCACTTCGGGAAGCGTGGAAATCCAATTGAACCGCGGGCACCAACAACGATGGTCCCGAATGAATTCAGGCGCCTGATCTTGGAGGACCAATTCCACGGAGCATCGCCAGTGTCGGCAGAATAAATTGGATAACCCAATCCATCACAATCTGCTGCAGTGATGGTCTCGCCCATTGCAAGCTCTGCCAGTTCCTTCAGTGGAGAAAAATCAGACATACCCCAACCCCTTCAAAAATCCCTCCAGCGCCTTCGCCGCCGCATCCCGCTTGCCCTCGATCTCGGTCAGCGTCACGCGGTACTTGTCCCACCAATTCTCGAACGCGGCGACGATAGCCTTGCGCTGGGTGGCGATGTAGCGCTCGACGATGGCGCGCATATCGTCGTGTAGAATGGTCAGCAGCAGCTCGGCGGCCTGCTCGGGTGACAGGCCATCGACGGCGGTGTTGAGATGCGCAGCGAAGCTGTCCTTCTTCGCCTTGAGCTGCTTCTTGACCGTAGCAAGTTCCTTTTTCCAGGCCTTCAACTGGGCTTCGTCGACGGCGTTCTCCTCGTCCGTGTCTTCGCCATCCTCGCCGCCGGCATCCTTGGCGGACTTGGGGTCAGCCGCCTTGATCTGGCTGTCCAGTTCGGCCTTCCTGGCCTCCAGCTCGTTGATGGCCTCCACGAAGTCGCCCATCAGGAACCTGACCAGCTTGTGCTCCAGCGGGTTGGACTTCTTCTTTGTTTCCTCGTCTTTCAGCTCACTAAGGATGGTGTCGCGCCAGCCGCGAATCAGGCCCAGGGGGCCGCGCGCCATGATGGCCTTGAAATCGTTGAGGTTGTCGTACCAGAAACCGGCGCTGATGCCGCGCACCTGGAAGGCGTCCAGCAGCCTGGTGGGCGTGAGCGCTTCGGCGAAGCTGGCGAGCAGCTCTTCGCGCGTGGTCACCAGGCTCGTTTGCCCGTGCAAGGCCGTGATGCGGCCGCTGTGCGCCTGCCACCATTGCTCAAAGGCTTCACGGATGGCAGCTTCCTTGGCATTGATGCCGGCGTTGCCTTCGATGGCGGGCTTGAGGTCCTGGCGCCTGGTCAGCTCGGGCTTGAAGTCGAAGTACTTCGCATCGCGCTCGACGAACAGATCCAGCGGGTCCAGCCCGTGGGCCTGGAACAGCGCGGCCTTGTCGGCCACTTCGGCCTTGGGCACACCACCGACCAGATGCGCGCGCACGTCGTGGGGCTCGGGCGGCGGGGCGTTGTCGGCGTAGCGGCGGATATTGAGGTTGTAGTCGTTGGCCCTGAGCGTGGCGATGTCGACGATGGCCGAAAAGCCGGGCACTTCCTTGAATTCGTCGAAGGTGGTGACGATCTTCTCGATGTGCTCGGGCAGCAGGAAGTTCTGCGCCCGGCCTTCGAAGTACTCGCGGTCGGCATTGATGAACAGCACTTTGCCCTGGCGCTCTTTCGGCTTGCCGCTGACGCGCTGCGCGCCGTTGGGCACCTGCTGGCGCAGCACCAGGATGCAGGCGGGAATACCGGTGCCGTAGAACAGGTTGGGGGCAAGGCCGATCACCGCTTCGAGCAGGTCTTCCTCGATGATGCCCGCGCGGATGGTCTTTTCTTCACCCCCACGGAACAGTACGCCGTGCGGCATGACGGTGGCGATCATGCCGCCGTCGCGGGTGACGGCGATCATGTGCTGCAGGAACATCAGGTCGGCCTTCTTGGCGCCCAGCGGAACCTGGCCGAAGCGGAAGCGCTCGGGGAACTTCGGCGCCCAGGCGGGCGTGCCGTCGGCGTTCTTCTCGGTGTTGCCCCAGTTGATCGAGAAGGGGGGATTGGTGAGCACGCGGTCGAAGCGCCTCAGCTCTCCATTCTCGATATGTCTGGGATCGGCGAGGGTGTCCTCGTTTTGCAGGTCGGCGGTGCTGATGCCGTGCAGCAGCATGTTCATCTTGGCGATGGACCACACCGTGCCGTTGAACTCCTGGCCGAACAGGTTGGCCTTGCGGCCATCACCTCCTTGCTCATCGATGTAATCCTTGGACAGGATCAACATACCACCGGACCCAACACATGGATCGTAGATATCGTGATGCTGCTGCGGCTTGACGAGCTGAACCATCATCCGCACCACCGAGCGCGGCGTGTAGAACTCGCCGCCCTTCTTGCCGGCCGAGTCGGCAAACTCGCCGATCAGGTATTCGTAGGCGGCGCCCAGCAGGTCGGGGAACTCGAAGTCCTCGTTACGCAGCCGGTGGATGTTGAAGTGCGTGATCAGCTGGCGCAGCTTGATGTCGGGGATCTTGCTCTGGCCGACCTTACGGGTGAAATCGATGTGTTCCAGCACCCCGTCCAGGCTGGCGTTGAAACTCTCGAGACCCGCCAGCGCCTTGTTGAGATAGTCGCCGACGTTCTGGTGAGCCTCGTTGAGCAGGTAGTTGTAACGCGAATGCGGAGGCACCCAGAATGAATCCTTCTTGTACCAGTTCCGGTTTTCTGCGGACACCCGGGCTTCGGCTTCGGTCTTTCCGTTGGCCAGCTCGAGCTGGATGACTTCCTCGCGGCGTTGTTCGAAAACGTCCGAGCAGCGCTTGAGGAAAAGCATTCCGAAGATGTACTCCTTGAACTCGGAGGCATCCATCTTGCCGCGCAGGATGTCGGCGGCCTTGAGCAGGTGGCGTTCCAGCTGGGGCAGGGTCAATGGCATGGTTTATCTTCTAGATTTGTCATGGCTTGCCTTCCAGATTCAGTCGTTCCGGATAGGCGGCTTATTCGTGGACGTGGTTCGCTTCATGCCCGTCACTTCCCGGTTCAGCAATACGATCTGCTGGTCCGCCGGGGTCCGGGTGAACGGGTCAGTGTCCAGCCCGAGACGCTTGAGCGTGTAATAGAGCAGCGCCTTGCGGACGGTGACGTTGCACTTGCCGTTGCGCATGCCGTAGTCCAGCGCCACCACTTTCTTCTGTGCTTCAGACAGTCCCGGGTGCGGGCCGATTTCCAGTGTCACCATGGTGTGCCAGTCGGCATCCTGGCCGCGATCCACATCACTGGGGCGGCTGTCCCGGATGCCGAGGATGCGCGCCAGCAGGAAGTCCTTGAAGCATTGGTCGGTGAAGCACCAGGCCCGCGCGTGCCAGCGGAAACCATCGAACGCGATGGCATGGGGCGCGATCCAGCGCCAGCGTGGGGCAGGGTTGGAAAGGGACTGGTACTCGACTTCCAGCGCCTGCCTGGTACGGATCGCTTCGATGACACGGCGCAGCGTGTGGGCATCGATGCCACGGACAGGGCTGGGGACCGTATCGAAGGCCGGCATCTGGCCGATCCAAGTTTCCTCCTGCGTGACGATGCCGTCGGAGATCGACCGCAATTGGGACAGGTAGCTGGCCGGGTCCGGTTTCAGAAACAGGGGCTCGAAGCAGTCGCCCCGGACGTAGGTGCGGGCGCTCTTGTCGTAGACCATGTTGCCCGGCGCCATGCCGAGGTAGCGGTTCAGGTCGGTGGATGCCTGGTTGATCGAGATCCCGAAGGCGGCCATCAGGTCGCCGCGGTTGACATGGCCTTCCCAGAACAGCCGGAACTCAATGAATTCGAGCCGGCGCTCAATGCCCCACCGAACGCTGCCTTGCGTTCCACCCACCATTGCACCCCAGTATCATGACCCACATCGGAATTGCATTCGACCAGTTTCTGTGCGGTTTGTGAAGAGGGGCAGGAAGGCGTGGCGCCCTGCAGGGGCCGCGTGCAGGCGGCGCCCAGGGGCGTGTCCGGTACCGGCGTCCTGCGCAATGCCCGGCAAGCGTCCTGGATGGCGTCCGGACACCCCTGAGCGCAGGGCCGGACACGAAGGGGTTCAGTCTGGCCGCCTCCAGCCCCACAGGCGTATAGTGGTGACCCTCGCCGCCCCGGCCGCGCCTGCCGGCCCCGCGCCCAGGCTCACGCCCGCACGGGGTGAGCGTCAACGGCCCGCCGTCGCGCGGGCCATGGTTTTCCCGTTCCAGGTGGTAGATCCCATGCTCCTGTCGATGGAGTGGTTCCCGGTCGTGTTCCTGACGCTCAAGGTGCTGATCCTGGGCGTGGGCATGTTCTTCGCCATCAAGTGGCACTACGACAAGGGCAAGAAGGCCAGGGCCGCGGCCGGGAAGGGGACGCAGGAAGGGCATACTCCCGATTCCCGGGGCTGACTGGCGGCCCGGTCAGGCTGGCGTCATGCCAGCTCCGCCTCCGCCTCCTGGATCTCCTTGAGGGAGCGCCCCTTGGCGTCCTTCCACTCGGCGCGTCCATTGGAGGACCGGCCCAGCATCACGCCTGCCGCCGTGGAAGGCGAGTTGAAGGTGTAGTCCTGGCTGAGCCTGTAGGTCTCTCCGTCGGTGACCAGGACGCCCTTGTCGATGAGCGACTTGCGCAGCTCGATCAGATAGGGGTGGCAGGAGGGGACCGTCGCCCGTGCCGCCCGGGACCCGGCAAGCACCACGAAACCCTCGCTGCTGTCGAGGCCGCGCGCCTCTATTCCTTTCGACCTGAGGAACAGCAGATCGCGGTCGGAACGCAAGGCGTCCGCCACGGCCTTTTCGAACAGGTTCACGCCCACCACGGGCAGGCACAGCAACAGGTCGCCCAGGAAGCCCTCGGCGTCGGCGACATCGGCCTCCGACAGGTTGGGGCGCTGGGGGATGTTGCCGTTGTCGAGTTCGGCACGCTTTGCCGCCGCCGCCAGCTCGACGAGCCGGGCTTCCAGATACTGGACGTGGGCCTTGTTGAGGTTCTGGTCCTTGCTGGTGAACACGGCGGCGTGAGTCCAGAAGTCCTTCTGCCTGGCGTGCTGGTCCAGCCTGGGCAGCACGACGTCGCCTTCGCCGATGTACACACGGGGCAGCTGTCCTGTCTCGCTCGGCCCCCAGAGGACGTAAACACCGGTGCGGCCCACTTCCGGGCGCTTGCGCGCCTCGGCGTACTGCGCCCGCGGAAAGACCAGTCCCTGTCCGGTCCAGTTGGATTTTTCGATGATGCGAAGCCCTTCCGGCTCTCCCGAAGGGATGAAGATGCGGACAGAGAATCCTTTCGTATGGGCCATTGCGTCAAACCTTTGCCAATGAAGTGGATGTGGGTTTACGGCACCACCACCGCCGCCCCGCTGAGTCGGCCCTCGCGCAGGTCGGCCAGCGCCTCGTTGGTGGCGGCGAGCGGGTAGGGCGTGGCGTGCACCTGCAGCGGTTCGCGGGCGGCCAGCTCCAGGA
>Ga0207864_1003676_pt1 | contig 12600 bp, 16 predicted proteins | sample HigsolmetaAR202D_FD_184834 | JGI IMG/M metagenome (GOLD analysis project Ga0207864, IMG submission 184834) | Ionic liquid and high solid enriched microbial communities from the Joint BioEnergy Institute, USA - AR20-2-D (SPAdes) (version 2) ...
TAGGTTCGATCAATACAAATTCGGTCCAAACTAGCACGTTAGAACTGCAAAATGCCGGCCCGATCACTTGGCCAGGCCGAGGTTCCATTGTGAATACTGCAGATGGCGAATGGGAACTGCGTGACCAATCCGGCGCACCCGCGAGTGGTACTTTACGGGCAGCGATGATAGACTGGGACCCGCCAATGAACGTGGTACAGTTGACGGATACTCGTGGGATATGTCCCGACCCCATCACCATCAGATGGTTCCCCATAAACAACAAGTTAGTGTTCCTCGAAATAGTGAGTGTATATTTCACGGCCGGTGCCGACGGTTTGATGATTATTAACGCCAGTGTCCCACCACTCAATAGAATCAGACCTCAATATTTCACGCTGCTGCATCCAGGTGGCTATAGAGTCTGTTGGGCGACGTCGGCGGCGCCACAGGGTCTACTGACCATAGGGGCTAACTTGAATATGGATCCATTTACGGCTGGTCACACCTATGATTGGGTCACCACTGGGGTAGTAGTTTCCCTCACGTAAGGATGGGTCGGGTGTTGATAAAGTTTGAGGAAATTTTTTTCCCTGGGTGTACAATTCCAACGTCGGACCCTATACAATTACACATAGTGCAGCGCCTGGACCCCAACGATGTTCTTCCGGCCCCAATAACTATCCGATAGTTCCGCCCGAGCGGTAGGCTTACTTACGGGTAGGCTTGCCCATAGGTAGGCTTGCCTACAGGTAGGCTGACCTACAAAGACGCGATAGAATTTGTGACTCAAGCAACAATGTTTCCTGACCATTGACCTCGCATTGATCAATGAATTTGGGGCGCCTACGATATACGTTCGTTCACAGTGGTATTGGGGACACCCCAATCAATCCCAGCCGGGACCACAGCCGTACACTATGAACGGCAAGTGACACTATTAGCGTGTATACACATAGGTGTGCACCGGAGGGTCACTTGCCGACGGATTTCACAAGAGTGAAACTACTAACATCATCCGCAGTTATAGCCGTCAAGGACTAGTTGTTGTGACGAGGTGAGTATTTGGTAATGTTCTCAATTTTTTCTCGCGGATAATATATCCGGAAATGTGTACTTGTTGCAAGATTGCATTGTTAGTAGTCGTCGTATTCATATTGTTGGTCGTGTTTTGGCCGGGACGATATCCCGATGATCGCGGTATCTTAGACCGTGCTCAAAAACGCTTCCATGGGTTGGTGAACAACACTTTCTATTATATTAAGAAATTAGTACCTTCTAAAGAAGAAGGCTCAGCCGCCGAATCAATGACCATGCCTCACTTTTGGGCTCAATATCATAAACCCGCGGTTCTTGGCAAATAATCGTGACAAAAAAGACGCATTTTTTTGTCCTCGGCGGCCTTAACCTTCATTGGCTTGGAGCACCTCCTCAAGCAGCTGCTTACAGTTGTTTAATTCAGTCTGTAGAGCTATTATTTGTTCCATCTCGTTGCCGTGGGCTCGTTCTGCCCGGGCCAGTTGTGACTCCAGTTGGGCATTTCTGGCCCGGAGGTCATCTATACGGGCCCGGAGAGATTGTATTTCGCCGGCATCAGGCGCCCTTGCGCGCAGGGATTCGATATCTCGTCGCAGCTCATAGATTTTATCCCTGAGTAAATTGCGCTCTCGGTTACATTCCTCAAGCAGTAGGTTTGTCACTCCGCTGGACTTGTCTGTGCGCAAGCCGCGTGCGAGTTCATCGCGGCAACTCCGGAGCTCAACCCGCAGCTTACTTATCTCCGAATTTGCATCCTCTACTTGTTTTTTGAGCTTCTCTTCATCTGAACCGGCCGCCAGTCTCCTTATTTCGGCGCGGCGGAAATTTTCGGCCACCGACATGCTCATCGTCTTGACGTTCTTCTCCTTGAGGGCCTCATCGGCTATCTTCACCAAATCCGCAATGGATGTCTTGGTGTAGCATTTGTCGCGCTCGGAGATTATGTCAAGTTTTTCTTTGTTACCCTTCAATACTTCCTCGGAGATATTGTTGGGCGATTTGCTATGTACGTAATAGTGTAACATTGTGTCCAGTATTATCTTGGAGGAGGCGGTGTGGATATTCTTTTCGTCCATCTTCTTCAGTTTAGACGCGGTTAGCTCGGCCGCATCGAAACTTATATCGTCTGCCAAGGTTTCCATCTCCATCACCAGATCAGGTGTGAGTTGTTCAGTCAGAAATCTTTTCAGGAGTTTGTTGGTCTTCTCGCATATAGCATCCTCAGCCGAGCCATGGTATTGCGCTATGTTGTCGCGCAGCTTGGGCGCGGGAGAGTCGACCGATTTCTTCGCGGCGAGTGCGTTACCCACAATCTCGGCCGCGCCTATTTTCAATAGCAGCTTAATACCATTGGATACTCTGTACAGGATGTACGCCAATAGCAACACTATGCACAGGACGAGTATAACGAGCACCGGATCAATGTTCGTATGCATGGGTATATATTGATCATGATAAAAAAACAAGAAACTCCTGCTGTCGAGATGACATCTGTATTAATTTTGGCTCAGAAGTTTTAGCATCCATTTATTTTGACTTCCCAAATATAAGTATGTACGCGGTAATTATTTCGATTTTGGTTGTGCTGATCATCATAATCGTGGTGGCCGTGGCAGTGTGGACTTAGGGATCCCTTCAGGACGGCACGGTGTCTGCAAAAGAACTCGTTTGGTATCATTATCCTGGAGTAAATTTCGTCCATGGCGATGTCCCAGCCCCTAGAACGAATGCCCCCGACGGCCGTGTGACGTTCACCGGCGACTCCGGTAGCAGATCACAATGTCAAGAGTGGTGCGAAAAAGACCCAGATTGTTTAGCATATACTTTTATAGGCAACACTGGAAATGCTTGGGCAAGTCAATGTTATTTGGTGAAGAGCCGCGCACATGGAGATGCCACTATGAAAAATTATCAATCTGGGTGGAAACGTTACGTCTAATTGATTTGCTGTAAACTCCGCAACGTTTTATCGGGTGACCTGGGCGGCCTGGAGCGGCCTGGGCGGAACGCGATGGACGGGGTCTTCTAGTTCCTCCTCAGTCAGAAAATATATTTTTTGTACGCGCGGGAAGCAGGTCCGTCCCCCGCGGATGCTTAAGTGCTGTATCTGAGAACGGCAGAACCGTCGGAGATGACATCTATATTAATTTGGCTCAGAAAAATTAGCATCCAATTATTTTGACCTCCCAAATATAAGCATGTTAGCGGTGATCATTTCAATTTTGGTTATATTAATCATCATAATCATAATGGCCACGGCGGCGTGGGCTTTGAGATCCTCTCAGGCCGACGAGGACGCCAAGTCCGACCAGACCGCCCCGGCCGCCCAGGATGCTCAGGATACCCAAGTGGCCCAGTCAACTCAGAAGCCTGCAAAGAAGCTCGTTTGGCGTCGATTTCGTGGTATAGATTTAGTCTATGGTGATACCGGAGGCCCTAGAAGGAGTGCTCCTGACGGCCGTGTGACGTTCGCCGGCGATACCGATAACCCATCGCAATGTCAAAAGTGGTGCGAAGGGGACCCAAAATGTTTAGGGTATACTCATACAGGCAACGAGGAAGGTGAATGGTCAAATCAATGTTATTTAGTGAAGAGCTACGACCACACGATTGCTGTGGGGAACAGTCACAATTCTGGCTGGAAATATTACGTCTAAACGATTCGCCGGTAAACCCCGCAGCGTTATCGAGGGCCCGGACGGCGCCCTGGGGTGTCTGGACACCTACAATCATCGGCCGTGCCTTTTTTAATAGCGCCTTAATACCATTGGGCGCTCTATACAAGGTGTACTCTGTACAAGATGTGCGCTAATAGCAGTACTATGCATACAACGAGCACCGGATCAACATTAGTGTGCGTGGATATTGAATGACAAAAAAGAAGAAACCTCGCTAGCGGAATGATATTTGTTACGGCTCAGAATATTTTGGCATCGTTATTTTTGACTTCCCATATATAAGCATGCTCGCGGCGATTATTTCGATTTTGATTGTGCTAGTCATCATACTCGTGGTGTTGAAATCCTGGGCGACCCGGACGGCCCAGCCTACTAAATACGTTTGGCATCAATATCCTGGCGCAAGTTTCTTCCACGAACCCCCAATTCCTAGACAGGGTACCCCCTGACGGCACTGTGGTGTTCGTCGGTAACACCACTAAAACAGAAGATTGCCACGGGTTCTGTGAACAGGATCCAAAATGTGTAGGATATACTCATGTAGGCAACACCGAAACTGAATTGGCAAATCAATGTTATTTCTTTAGGAAATACGGCCACAAAGTTGTCAATAGCGCCGACGGTTACAATTCTGCCTGGAAAATCCCATATGACGGTTGAATCGCCAGTAACCTCGCAGCGTTATCGGGGGGCTCGGGAGGAGCGCGGCGGACGGAGGTCCTTTAGTCCCCCTTCAGCTATAAAAATATATTTTTTTGTACGTGTGGGAAGCAGGGAGGTCCCAAGGATACTTAAGGCTGTATTTGAGAATGACAGAACCGTCGGAGATGACATCTGTATTAATTTGGCTCAGAAATTTTAGCATCCATTTATTTTGACTTCCCAAATATAAGGATGTTAGCGGTGATTATTTCGATTTTGGTTGTGCTGGTCATCATAATCGTGGTGGCTGCAGTGGCGTGGACTTTGAGATCCTCTCCGGACGAACAGGCGGCCCAGGCCGACCAGGCCGCTCAGGCCACCCAAACGGCCCAGGCCACCCAAACGGCCCAGGCCACCCAAACGGCCCAGGCCATCCAAACGGCCCAGGCCACCCAAACGGCCCAGGAGCCTGCAAAGAAACTCGTTTGGCGTCGATTTTATAACATAAATTTCGTCCATGGTGAAGTCCCAGCCCCTAGAAAGGATAACCCTGACGGTCGTGTAACGTTCGCCGGCGACACCAATAGCGTATCACAATGTCAAGAGTGGTGCGAAAAGGACCCAAGTTGTTTAGGATATACTCACCACGGCAACACCGGATCTTCTTGGGCGAATCAGTGTTATTTGGTGAAGAGCCACGCCCATACAGTTGGTGCTCCTGCACCCAACCACTATTCTGGCTGGAAATATTACGAATGATTCGCTGGTAAACTCCGCAGCGTTTATCGGAGGGGCAGGGTCCACCCTAGTTCCTTCGGCCAAAAAAAAATATATTTTTTTGTATGCGTAGGAAGCGTGGCGACCATGACGAGTGTTCGTGATGTATATTGATTATGATAAAAACAAGAAACTCCCGCCGGGGAGATGACATCTGTATTAATTTGGCTTAGAAGTTTTAGCATCCAATTATTTTGACTTCCCAAATATAAGCATGTTCGTGGTGGTTATTTCGATTTTGGTTGTGTTAGTCATCATAATCGTGGTGGCCGCTGCGGCGTGGACTTTGAGATCCTCCGGGGACAAACAGACTGACAAGTCCGACAAGGACGCCCAGGACGCCCAGGCCGCCCAGGTCACCCAGACCGCTCCGGCCGACCAGGATACCCAAGCGGCCCAGGAGCCTGCAAAGGAACTCGTTTGGCGTCGATTTTATGGAGTAAATTTCGTCCATGATGATCCTGTAGCCCCTAGAAAGAATGCCCCTGACGGTCGTGTAACGTTCGCCGGCGACACCAATAGCGTATCACAATGTCAAGAGTGGTGCGAAAAGGACCCAAGTTGTTTAGGATATACTTATGTAGGCAACACCGGAACTGCTTGGGCAAATCAATGTTATTTGGTGAAGAGCTACGGTCATGGAATTTCCCTCCAACCCAATCACCATTCTGGATGGAAATATTACGTCTAATTGGTTCGCCGGTAAACCCTGCAGTGTTATCGGGCGCCGATCGGTCCCCCTCTAAGATACTCTCCAGCCAAAAAAAATATATTTTTTTGTACGCGTGGAAGCAAACCGATCCTCCCCAAAGATGCTTAAATACTTGTATCCAAGAACGGCAGAACCGTCGAAGATGACATCTGTATTAATTTGGCTCAGAAAAATTAGCATCCAATTATTTTGACTTCCCAGATATAAGCATGTCCGCGGTGATTATTTCGATTTTGATTGTACTGGTCATCATAATTGTGGTGGCCGTGGCGGCGGTGTTTACTTCGGGATCCTCTCAGGACGACAAGTCTGCAAAGGTCGCTTGGCGTCGATTTTATGACATAAATTTCGTCTATAATGATCCCCCAGGCCCTAGAATGAGTAGACCCGATGGTCGTGTGACGTTCGCCGGCGACACCGATAGCGTATCACAATGTCAAGAGTGGTGCGAAAAGGACCCAAGTTGTTTAGGATATACTCATGTAGGCAACACTGGAACTGCTTGGGCAAATCAATGTTATTTGGTGAAGAGCCACGCCCACGGAGTTGCCGCCAACAACAAAAATCACCAATCTGGCTGGAAATATTACGACTAAATGATTCGCCGGAGACTCCGCAGCGTTTATCGGGGTACGCGGATGGCCCCCTCCGGATCCTCTCGGCCAAAAAAAATATTTTTTGTACACGTGGGAAGCAGGCCAGGCACCCCCAAGGATGCTTAAATACTGTATCTGAGAACAGCAGAAGCGTTGGAGATGATACTTATATTAATTTGGCTCAGAAGTTTTAGCATCCATTTGTTTTGACTTCTCAGATATAAGCATGTTCGTGGTGATTATTTCGATTTTGATTGTGCTAGTCATCATACTTGTAGTGATCGTGGCGGCGGTGTTTACTTTGAGTTCCTCTCGGGCCGGCCAAGATGCCCAGGCGATCCAAGCCACGCCGGCTGCGCCCCCGGCTGCGCCCCCGGCTGCGCCCCCGGCTGCGCCCCCGGCTGCGCCCCCGGCTGCGCCCCCGACCGACCCGGCCGCTCCGACCGCCCCGGCCACGCCCCCGGCCGCCCAAGAGGATCAGGAGTCTACAAAGAAAGTCGTTTGGCACCAACTTCGTGGAGTAAGTTTCGTCCATGGTGATGTCTTACATCCTAGAACGAGTACTTCTGATGGTCGTGTGACATTCGCCGGCGACACCAATAGCACATCAGAATGTCAAACATGGTGCGAAGGGGACCCGAGTTGTTTAGGATATACTCATATAGGCAAAACCGGAACTGCTTGGGCAAATCAATGTTATTTTGTGAAGAGCAACCGCTACATACTTTCCTCCCAGAACAATCACCAATCTGGTTGGAAACATTACGTCTAATTGATTCGCTGTAAAACCCGCGGCGTTTATCGGGCGGCCTGAATGGCCCGGGCAGAGTGCAGGTGGTGATCGTGGCGGCAAGGGGCGGCCTGGTCGGGACATGGACGGACTCTTCATGTTCCTCGACCAAAAAAATATTTTTTGTACGCATGTGGGCAGGGCAGGCCCCGTGGATGCTTAAGTGCTGTATCTGAGAACAGCAGAACCGTCTGAGATAAGCAAGAAGTTGATGGCGCGGGCGACCACGATGAGTGTAGCAGTTGTGCTTGGGGAAATGTATTTCGAGTTAACGTCGATATAGAACTCACGGGCACGCGACAGGTTGATGTGTCCGCTTGGTTGATATTGGCCAGGATACAGACAGAAGTTGAACATATAAGCGCCAGGATCATCTGGAGCAGATACGTTAGTTCCGCCGAAGATGAATGGAATGTAGCTGCTGAAGAATGTTGGTCTGAACGTCTTGTACATCTCAATACCATGAGCAAGTAATCTGAAGTTGTCAACGGTTTCAACGATGGTGGGATATGTGATTCTGTCTGTCGAAATATGTGAGACATATGTTTTGTGAGCCGGATCGACGGCATTGTATGGCAAGGTATCATCAATTACTGTCTCACTGTGAGATATTGAGGTGGTTTCGATGACATTGTCTTGCAATAGTGTGAATCTGTGCCAATCTCTATATTGATTAGGATTTGCTGGGGAGTTGTTGTATGTTGGCTGGACACCGACGAAGATAGTTTCAGTGGGCCATTTTAGCATGTTGAGTTGAGTTTCGCTGTGGGAAGTTGAGAGCTGGACGGTTTGCTCACGATGTACACGAATGAGAGAAAACCCGATTCTCTTGATATAGATATCGTGGATTTCTGTGTTAGTGAACAAGTTGTTGATGTACAAGCTCATATTTTTGATCTGCTGTTCTCCGACATTAGAATTGTTGGCCAACACCGGTGTTAAAGTTACATATTTTTCTACACGTTCTACGGCCTGTGCGGCAGCAGTACCTTTGTCGGGGCCGTTAGAGAATTGGCGTTCAACCTCTAACTTCAAGAATAGGTTACCAGGGGCTGTAAAGACGAGTCTATTTTGTGATTCAAGCTCGAGAGTGATGAAACGCTGGCCGTATGGAATAGAGACAGACGGAATTGCCAGGCGGGAATCCAGGTTGAACCAGAAGAGCAATGGTATCCATAGCTCGAGTTCAGGCTGCTTCTCCTTGGGAGTTTGTGGACCATCCAAGATTTGCACCAACTTACGAGATGTTGTTGCAGCATTGACTGGGATTCCCACCGGAGTGTATCCGTTGACATCTTCGATGTTGGTCAAATCGGCAGGGAAGTTGGAAGTGCCGGCTATAGAAGTATAGCTAGATACTCCCTCGAGAGGAATTTCCTGGCCGACAAGCCGCTTCCATGCCGCCATCTTGTGGGGACCGATGAAGAATTTCTGGAAGAACAACATAGCATTGGTATGGTATTCATCGAGTGGATTGGCATTAACCTCGAACTTGACCTTTCTTAATAGACGCACTCCGGGAAATTCTGCGTAGCGAACATAGTTACGCACTCTGTCGTTAACGCGATCATATACTTTGCCGGAGAAGTCAACGTAGCTGTATTTGTATTTAGTGTAGATGCCGTTGACAGTATCTTTGGTGGCAGAGACACTTTCAGTAGCTGTGGTTTGTTGGTCATCCAGGCCGATATACGGTGGGAATTCTGGGATAGTACCCTCGGACGCCGAAACCTCGCTTAAGGTGGCATTGACAACCATATCACTGAAGAAGTCTCCGTATTGAGGAATTGAGAATTGGACAGTGCTGCCGAATTGAGGTATGCCGCTGACACTGTTCACTTTGTAATATTCAAACGCGATAGCGGCGAATGGTTTATAGTGAGCATTAACGAATAGAATATGCGTGCGCTCTATATCGACGAGCGTTGGCGTTGGATCTTCAAAGCCACTACGGGCGCGCAAGCACATAATATGCTTGATGCGCTGATTTAAAAGATCGGTAGCGAGGATCAACTTGTCGGCATGGCCGTCGCTGGCAATGAGCGTAAATATACCTGCATTAGACATCTTGCTTGGGTGCTTTGATATACTAACTGAAACAAAAAAAAAGATAATTAATTAATAATCCATTGAGAATTGTATTGGGGTAGGGGTGTTTACCCCCCGAATACGTCGCGGGCGCGCTCAAAGTTTTTTCGGGCCAGGCGAAGCAACTTGTCAGCGTAAGATAAACCCACCACCTTTGGTGCTTTCCACGCCAACAAAAAATAAGACCGATAATTAACTGAGGTGAGCGGTAGATTATTGGTTGTCTTGGGGTATCCCGGTTGGTCTAATGTGTCGCGGCCGAAAGAATCATTGCGGCCGTTATTTCTTGTGCGTTAGCCCTTTGGCGATGGCAAACAGGCCGGCGGTCTGGCCCATTGCAGCCTTGCGCTGCGCGTCTAATTTTTGTTTCTCGAGCAATTCTTGTTTCAATTTCTCGCGGGCCTGTGCCATTGTCAATCCAGAGTCCGTCCATTTCTTGAGTTGTGCCATCGTGGCTCGATACTCGGCAGAAGCCCTGGCCGGTGCCCAATATAAATGATCCAACACTGCAAGTGTCACTACAGCCGATGCTATGAGTAACCCAATCACCTTGACTGGAGTTGAGCCGAAATACAACAAGAATATTATCACGATCACGGTCACCACAATAAGCCCAATCAAGGACCGAAGTTTCTTTGACCTACTACATCTAAGCCAGGTTTCCTCGTTCTCGACATCAAGAATATCAAGCATACACTGGGGATCATATATTGCGTCCATCAGGTTATATTCTGCCGGAGATAAAATTTATGAGTCTGTGAATCATGCGTTGGTTTGTCATATGTAAAAGAAAAGCTCGCGGTATGTTAGAGCACATCCATGAGTAAAGTCACAGGTATAACGGCCAAAGAACTACACACAAAATCCGACCTCCGATTATTGCAGAATGTGGTCCACGAACAAGTAAGGATGATTGACGCCGCCATATTGACGGCCCATGCCGCGGGTTTGGATTGTATTGGGCACGAACTGCCTACTAACTTTAATGTTTCAAACATCAATAAATCGGACGCACAATTGTACGTTTACTCGGAACTTATAAATATATACCGCCGGCCAGAGAGCGAAGGTGGGAAGGGATTCACGGATGTCGTGTTCGAACGTGGCCCGCCCCCAAAAATATTCATCAAATGGATGAATGGTTTGTCTCCTGAAGAACGAGAAGAGCGTCGAAAGATCATATTAGAGTCGACCCGGCAACCCCGCACTCGCTAATTGGCACCCTCGGCCGGGGTCTTTTTTAGGGCCTTACCTAGCTTCTTTATGACTTTTTTAAGATCCAACATTGTCTTTATCGTTACCGCCAACATAACAATCAAAATAACATACAACACTACCAGCAGATAGTCTAGGTTTTCAAAGAGGTCCTCGTGTTTGGGCGCGGCCTGGTCAGTGCGGCCTGATACTTTGCGCCCACGTGCGGACCCGGGCCCGAGTCTTTCTTTCGAAAACCCTTCGCCGGGCTTTCCGTACACCAGCGCATCATCTATTACTTCTGGAAACGGCGGATAATGCGCGTGTATATTAGAGCTGAAATCGTTATTCTCCCAGTATGACATTCGTATATATACACCTACATCTTTTAAAGAATCTTTGCGAAAATACTGACAAAAATGAACAAATCACATATTCTAATATTCAGAGGAATACACTTTGCTGACCTTGCCGCAGAATTCCAAATATTTGCCAGAGAACAACCGCGGCAGGTTTATTCGGACATTCCGAAGCGCTTCGAGTCAGTAGATCAGTGGCCCGAGATGACCAATCTTAGGTGTTGGGAATGTGACCAGCTACCGGATTCATACCCGCGGTTTATACCTATTAATCTTAAAGATAACTCCTGCGATGTCTACGGGAATTTCTGTTCATGGAATTGTGCAGTCGCGTACGCAAACAAATGTTTCCCGGTCGAAAATCGTTGGGATATTATGCAGGCTATATGTATTGTCGAGAGCAAATTCTCGGGCGTCCGACGTGCCAAAATACCCCCATCGCCGCCGAAAACTTTAATGAAAGCATACTGCGGCAACGAGGGAATCTCTTTGCGAGAATGGCGCGAGCTTGTCGCCAAGGTGGATCAAGAACAATCGATCTATGTCAACGAGTATAATAATGATCTCAGAAACATAAAATGATGGCACTAATCCACATATTTTTGTTTGTATGAATTAGATATTTAAATATAAGACGCGGTACCAAGATAAAAATGGATGACGATACTGCGCCATTGAACGGAATAAGTGCGCTTGTGAATCGCGAACTGGTGCGCCCGGATGCAAACCTTGAGGAGCTGGAACATAAGTTACTAGGGGATTCTTCTGCATCGGACCGATTTAATGACGCCACAGCCAAATTCAACAAAGAACTTGCAGAATTCGCCCGCAGTATCGGGCTAGACTACAACGACATTCTGCCGGGCGTTCTGCCCGGCGTTCCGCCGGGAGAGATAGAGCCCGACACAAACTCGGCCGACGACAGATCCGACAGTGACGACGATACCTTTGAGGATCCCATTGGCGGAGGGGCGCGGGAGGAGACGCGCGGTAGTCGCGATAATTCACCATCGCCGGCGATGGTTCGCAGCATACAACTATCGCCTGGCAGTTTCGGGAAGGATATTACGACGAGAACACAGGAACAGATCCGCCGAAGTTATATTGATTCTGTGATGAAATCTAATGATCAAGGGTTGCAGTTCGAATACTTTGAGCAAGCAAAGCGCGAAGAGCAGAAAATCACGATGCTTGCCGGGATTAGTAGTCTTCTTAATACACTTGAGGAGGACGGTGAAGATGTGAGTAAAATACCCCGTGTGGACAGGAATTCATCATTTGAGGAAATAGAAACCGTCTACAAAATTCTGCAACATAAAAACGATCGCAACAGATGTTGCAATATGGCCGAAGAATGTATAATGTTTGGTGTTTATGCTCTTGAGGAACTCTTCGACGGCAAGAGGACGTGGTTCGGCCGCCAGCCAGACCTCACAGGCTGGCATAATACGGTGCAGGTGAAGCTGCGCAGGATGAGATATGATACGGCGCAGATAGTAAATGACATAATACGAGAATATGGTATCAGCCCAACGGTAAGGCTCCTATTGGAACTTATTCCCAGCGCATTCATATATTCTCGTATGAAAGAGGCACAGCGGAGACAACCTGGGCTAATAAGTGATGATGAGTTAGCGGCGGCGACGGAAAAAATCCGTAGCATGTCCGTTGATAAATAAGTTGGGAATTGGTGTGGCGGCGACGGGCCGCCGCGTATTTGATTTTGTGCCTTCCCCTCCGGGGAAAA
>Ga0207864_1003677_pt1 | contig 12596 bp, 7 predicted proteins | sample HigsolmetaAR202D_FD_184834 | JGI IMG/M metagenome (GOLD analysis project Ga0207864, IMG submission 184834) | Ionic liquid and high solid enriched microbial communities from the Joint BioEnergy Institute, USA - AR20-2-D (SPAdes) (version 2) ...
GTCTTCCCGCGGGAGCTCCTGGCCAACCAGTGGGCACGCGACTACGCCCAACGCCCCGGGGTGTACGTCGTGGCGGGGATGGCGGACCTCATGGACATCGTGGACGACATCCTCGCAGAGTCCGCCGCGGCGGCCACGTAGGCGGGAGCGGTGCACGTCGGCGGGCGAGGCGCGCCGATGCGGGAGGAACGGCCGGGCAGCCCGCGCCTGGGCAGCTCCGGGTAACGCACAGTGCGCACAGCGGTGGCGGGGATTGTGATCAGCGATCTCCAGGATCGAGGAAGAAGGAAAAGGGACTTCCGAAAGTCTCCGAGTCCGGCAGAGCCCCGGAGACCGTTGTCCCCCCGACCCCGAAGCCGGAGGCCAGGCGGTCCCGCTACCGCGATTCCCCGAGGCCGGGACGCGTTGAAGCGGTCCTCCGACACCGTGGCCGAAAAGGTGTATTGGGGGACAATGTAGGAGAAAAGGCAGCCTTCCTGTTGGCTCAAGAGGGCGCACTGCCCGCCTTGAAAATCATGAAATTTGAGTAATTCGAGCTGTTTTCCGGCTCGCCCGGCTTGGTTGGCCCTAACATCAGCAGCCCTTGACTTCCCCCGGTCAGAGGTAGGACTCCATGCACGGTGGCGGACACACGCGGTCTTCAGCGGCACGCATCGCCGGAATCGTCGTCCTCGGGATTCCTGGTGTGCTGGGCGCGTTGCTGGGAGGAGTGTTGTGCCTCGCTGCGTTCGGCGGCCTGCTGGTCGGAGACGTGGCCGCTGCCTTCGCCACGATGGTCGTGGGCTCGGTCTTCGTCGCCGTCGGCGGGGCGGCCGTGTGGTTCGCGTTCCGCATCGGCAGGAACCGGCCGGGCCACGGGCCGACCGGACCGCAGGCGCCTCCCCGGCACTGGCCCACGGCTCCGAACAGCGCGGCGGCGCTCGGCGGCGGCCTGCCTCCCGCACCGAGGCCGCCCCTCGACCCCCACGCGGGCCCTCGACCCCGGCACGGACTGCCCCACATCCCCGCACCCGCGGCCCCGTCCCGGGCGGAGACCGGTACGGACAGGCCGCGGCCGTCGGCACCGCCCGCAACTCCTCCCGCCACGGCGAAACCGCCCCGTCCTGCTGCCGTGCAGCACTCCCGTCCCCCCTCGACGCCGCGCCCGAAACCCGCCCCCGAGCAGGCGGCGCCCCGACCGCGGACCGACCAGGTCCCCAAGGTCGGCCGGTGGATCCCCGCCGGAGAAACCGTGCACGTCCAGGGATACGACATCCCCGGCGGGATGCTGTACGTGGGCAGGGAACTGTGGGCCGACAACGGCAGCACGGAACCCGCGCTGATCAACCCGCAGCTGCGGGTCAACCGGAACAGCCCGGACCGCACCGGCCGGACCATGGACTACTGGCCGTCCTACGACTCCATCACGCCCAGCGCACGCGCCGCCTACCTCTCCTGGTTGGCGGGCGGCCGCCGCGACCCCCGGGCCTCCATCGGATACGTCTTCCTCTTCTTCTACGGTCTGGAACGGCGCGTGCTCTGCGACATCGGCGCGCAGAAGCACCTGCGCGGAGAGCTTCCGGGAATCCGCGCGGAAGTGCTCCGGCTGCTGTCGATCTACGGGGAGAACTCGTCGTTCCACGGCTACGCCACCGACTTCCTGACCGTCCTCGACATCCTGACAGAGGACGAGGAGGCGGAACGGACTCCGCCGCCCTACGGCGGGGAGCGGTGGCCGACCCCGTTCCGGCTGCGCCTCGCCCTCGGCCGGATGGCACAGGAAGGCCGCCGGGTCCCCGCCGACTGGGCGCTCTCCTGGGCCTGGTACCACCCGCAGATCCACCCCAGGACACCGCAGCAGCGCTGTCCCGACGAGTTCCAGAGCCTGTTCCGCCTCCGGTTCGCCGAACGCCACCCCCGGGGCCTGGCTGTGCGCCCGGGGAAGACCCGGCTGCACTGGCACTACCGGCCCGCCAGCGGGGGCTTCCTGGGGACGACGGTCGACGTCACCGGCCTCGACGTGCCCGACGTCGTGGAACAGGCCGCCCCCACCCGCAAGCTCGCCGAACTGGTCGACCAGGTCACGGCCGAACTGGAACCCTACAGCCGCTGGCTGGGCCGCCACCCGGAGAGCGCGGGGACCCTGGCTGCGGCGGCGCTGCTCCCCGCCGAACTGGTCGACACCTCCGATGGCGAGGTCGGCGCGTTCCTCGACTGGGTCCGGGGCCGGCTCACGGGAGACGCCCCGGCTGTCGTCAACGCCGCCGAACTCATCGCGCGCTGGCCCACCGCCGCCCCGAACAAGATGACCAAGCGGGAAGCGACCGCCCTCACCGGGTTCCTGGCCCGCCACGGGATCGGCGTGGAACCCGACGTGCGCTGGGGCGGCCCCGCGCTGAAACCCGGCCCCGCGGTCCTGTTCCCCACGGGCGAAGCCGCTTCCGACGCCCCGTCCCCCGCCTACACGGCGACCGCGGTCCTGGTGCACCTGGCCGCGGCGGTCGCGATCGCCGACGGGGAGTTCCACGCGGACGAGCAGCGCCACCTGGTCCGCCACCTGCAGACGGCGCTCCACCTCACCGAGGCGGAACAGACCCGCCTGAACGCCCACCTGACGTGGGCGGTCGAGTCGAGGGCCAAACTCGCCGGCATCCGACAGCGGCTGGAGGCCCTGACCCGGGCCCAACGCACCTCCATCGGCGACTTCCTCGTCACCGTCGCCACCGCCGACGGGGTCACCTCCCCGCGGGAGGTGAAGACGCTCAGCAGGATCTACGAGCTGCTGGGACTCGACCCCGACCGCGTCCACCAGCGGCTGCGCCCCACGCACACGCTGGGGCGGCCGCCCGGAAGCACCGCGACGACGGGCCGGAAACCGACGGCGGGCATCGGCCTGGACCAAGCCGCCGTCGCAGCGAAGCTGCGCGAGAGCGAAGAAGTGGCCGCCCTGCTCAGCGCCGTGTTCACCGACGAGGACACGCCGCCGGACACCCCTGCCCGGCAGGCGCCCGCCGCACCGGCGGCCCCGCAGCAGAACGGGCGGCCCCCCGCCCCGCAGAGCGCGCCGCCGACGGTCGCGGGCCTGGACGCGGCGCACTCCGCGCTGCTCCGCTCCCTCGCCGAACGGTCGACGTGGCCGCGAAGTGACTTCCACGCGCTCGCCGCCCGCCACGGGCTGATGCCCGACGGCGCGGTCGACACCCTCAACGAACTCGCGCTCGACGTCACCGGAAACCCGGTCATCGACGGCGACGACCCGATGGACATCGACACCGACGTGCTGCAGGAGCTGTTGGATGAGTGAAGCGCACCACCGCACCACACACCGGGGGGCCATCCGCCCGCGAGAACGCGACGCGGTCGTCCAGTCCCTGCGCGCGGGCATGGTGCCCCGCCGCGGACAGCACCTCATCCAGGTGGGGCGGGTCGAGGAGATCAAGGCCCTCATCGACGACATCAACCGGATCGCCGGCGGGGGAGCGGGCAGCAGGTTCGTCATCGGCCGCTACGGCTCGGGCAAGACCTTCTTCCTCCACCTGGTCCGGTCGATCGCCCTGGAGAAGCGCCTGGTCACCGTGCACGCCGACCTCTCCCCGGACCGGCGGCTGCAGTCCACGGGCGGACAGGCCCGCAGCCTCTACGCCGAGCTCATGACCAACATGGCCACCCGCGCCAAACCCGAAGGAGGAGCCCTCGCGAGCGTGGTGGAGCGGTTCGTCTCCCAGGCCCTCACCCAGGCCAGGGACGAGGGCGTCGACGTCGAACAGGTGATCCGCTCCCGCCTCGACCAGCTCGGCGAACTCACCGGCGGCTACGACTTCGCCGAGGTGGTCGCCGCCTACTGGCGCGGCCACGACACCGGCGACGAGCAGCTCAAGAGCAACGCGGTGCGCTGGCTGCGCGCCGGGTACGGTACCCGTACCGAGGCCCGGCAGGCCCTGGGCGTGCGGACGATCATCGACGACGCGTCCTTCTACGACCACCTCAAACTGCTGGCCAGATTCGTGACCATGGCGGGCTTCGGCGGGCTGCTGGTCTGCCTGGACGAGATGGTCAACCTGTACAAGATCACCCACACGCAGTCGCGTAACGCCAACTACGAGCAGATCCTGCGCATCCTCAACGACAGCTTCCAGGGGACCGCCACGCACCTGGGCTTCCTCTTCGGCGGGACCCCCGAGTTCCTCACCGACCCGCGGCGGGGCCTCTACTCCTACACCGCCCTGCAGTCGCGGCTGGAGGAGAACGCCTACGCCGACGCCGACTCCGGGCTGGTCGACCACTCCGGTCCCGTGCTGCGGCTGGAGAACCTCTCCCAGGAGGACTTCTACGTCCTCCTCACCAAGCTGCGCCACGTCCACGCCTACGGAGACCCGGAACGCTACCTGCTTCCCGACGAGGCCCTCACCGCCTTCATGGACCACTGCGCGCAACGCATCGGCGAGGCGTACTTCCGCACCCCGCGCACCACCATCAAGAAGTTCCTCGACCTGCTGGCGGTGCTGGAACAGAACCCCGGCGCGGACTGGAGGACACTGCTCGGCCGACTCGACATCGCCCCCGAGACCGCACCGGAGCCCTACGACAGTGGAGACGGCGGGGAGGCGGCCCCGTCCCCCGGACGGTCGCCTCGGGGCAGCGGCGGTGACGACCTCGTCGACTTCCGGCTCTGACATGGCGGCCAGCGGCACCGTCCCGGGCTACCGGCGGCTCCACCGCGGTGTCCAGCGTTGGCTCTGGGAACAGGGCTGGACCGGGCTGCGCGACATCCAGGAGCGGGCCATCGGCCCGGTGCTGGACGAGCGCTCCGACGTGATCCTCGCCGCCGCGACCGCCAGCGGCAAGACGGAGGCGGCCTTCCTGCCGGTCTGCTCCGCCCTGGCTGAGCGGAGCGGCGGACACGGGATCCGCGCCCTGTACGTCAGCCCGCTCAAAGCGCTGATCAACGACCAGTACGCGCGGCTCACCGACCTCTGTCGCCACATCGACGTGCCCGTGCACCGCTGGCACGGCGACGTGGCCGAGGCGGACAAGAAGGCCGTCCTGCGCACCCCGGACGGGATCCTGCTGATCACCCCGGAGTCCCTGGAAGCCCTGTTCGTTCGCCGGGGGCACGCCGCCGCCCGGGTGTTCGCCGGGCTGGACTACGTCGTCGTCGACGAGCTGCACGCCCTGATGGGCACCGAGCGCGGCGCCCAGATGCAGTCGCTGCTCCACAGGGTTGAGCTGCTGCGCCGCCGCAGGGTGCCGCGGATCGGCCTGTCCGCGACGCTGGGCGACTTCTCCGCGGCGGCCGACTTCCTCCGGCCGGGCGAGCGGGACCGGGTGCGGGTCATCGTGGGCAAGGACGCGGGCCAGCGGGTCAGGCTCGCGGTCCGGGGCTACCTCGACCGGCAGGCCCCGGGCGACGACGGGGGAGGGCCGGGCAGGCCCGCGGCGGAGTCGATCGCCGACGACCTGTGGGCGGCCCTGCGGGGCGGCCACAACCTCGTCTTCGCCAACACGCGTGCGGCGGTGGAGGAGTACACCGACCGGCTGGCCCGGCGCTCCCGGCGGCACGGGCTGCCCGACGAGTTCCTGCCCCACCACGGCAGCCTCTCCAAGGAGCTGCGGGAGGAAGCGGAGGCACGCCTCAAGGACGGCACCCGCCCCGCCACGGCCGTGTGTACCGCCACCCTGGAGATGGGGATCGACATCGGCCTGGTCGACACCGTGGCGCAGCTCGGGGCCCCTGATTCGGTCGCCGGACTGCGGCAGCGGCTCGGCCGCTCGGGGCGGCGCGGCCGACCCGCAACCCTGCGCGTCTACGTCGCCGAACGGGAGAACACCCCGGAGACCCCTCCCGGGGACATGCTCCGGACCGGGTTGTTCCAGACGGTCGCCATGGTCGACCTGCTGCTGGAACGCTGGTACGAGCCGCCGGACACCGGGCGGCTGCACCTGTCCACCCTGATCCAACAGGTCCTCTCCGTGATCGCGCAGCGGGGCGGCGCCCGCGCGCGGGAGTTGTACGACACGCTGTGCGGCAGCGGCCCCTTCCACCGGGTGGACGCCTCCGCGTTCGCCCGGCTCCTCCGATCAATGGCCCGCCACGACCTGCTCGTCCAGGAGGAGGACGGCCTGCTGCTCCCGGGAGAGGCAGGGGAGGAACTGCTCAACCGGCACGACTTCTACGCCGCGTTCACCACGGTCGACGAGTACCGCCTCGTGAACGGCGCGCAGACCCTGGGCAGCATGCCGGTCGACAACCATGTCGGCCCGGGGAGTCTGCTGGTCTTCGGAGGGCGCCGGTGGCAGGTCGTCGAGGTCGACCCCCGGCAGAAGGTGGTCGTCCTGCGACCGGGAGGCGGAGGACGGCCGCCCGTGTTCACCGGGGCCGACACGGACGTGTCGGACGGGGTGCGGGCCCGGATGCGGCGCCTGTACACCGGCCGGGACGTGCCCAGGTACCTGGACGCCACCGCGCAGGACCTCCTCGCCGAAGGCCGCGGGCACTTCCACCGGATGGGACTGGCCGACAGGACCGTGTACGCCTGGGGGAGCGACCTCCTGGTGTTCCCGTGGCGCGGCGACCGGGTGATGAACACCCTCGCCCTTCTGCTCAGACGGTGCGGTCTGACCGTCGGCGACGACGGCGCTGCGCTGACGGTGTCGGACACCCGTCCGCAGGACCTGTGGCGGACGGTCCGGGAACTCGCGGCGGGCAAGCCGCCGGAGCCGTGGGAGCTCGCCGCCCAGGCCGTGGACAAAGCCGTCGACAAACACGACCGGTACCTGGACGACGAGCTCCTCGTGCGCTCCTATGCGGCGCGTGCTCTGGACCTGGAGTCCGCCTGGGAGGTGGTGCGCGCCATGGCCGCGGAGGGCGCGGCCGTATCGGGAGGGTGATGAGCGGCTTGCGGTCGGCTTCCCGGGCGCTGCCGTGGCGATAACGGTTGCGCCGCTGTACCTGGCTTCCCGACCCGGGGCGCCTCGTAGAAGCGGAGCGGCGACCTGTGAAGGCCACCGCTGTCGGTGATCTGTTCCCCCTCCGGGAGAAACAGTCTTCTGACTCTGCGGTCCATTCCAAGCGGTATCCGCCATATGTTAGAACATATGTTCTAGGAAAATGGTGGGATCAGAGCAGGCTGGGAAGGAGGGAGCCCAGGTGTCGGGATTTGCTGCTCGGCGGGAACGCTCTACCCTGGAAGCCGTGCGGCGGGACGAGGAACGGGCTGCCCTGCTCGCCCTCCTGCTGGGCAAGAGCGGCGGATGGTCGAGGATTGTCGAGGACATTCTCGACACCGACAGTGTCTGGACGGTCCTGGAGAGAACGTTCGGCTCCCGGGACGCCCTCTTCGACGTCGCGGATTCCCCGGTCGAGCGCGCGCTGGCCCGAGCCCGTGCCCTTCTGGAGCAGTGCGAGTCCCGAGGCGTCGCCGTGCGGGCCTTCTGGGAGGACGACTACCCCGCCGCGCTCCGCGAGATCCACGAAATGCCCCCGGTGGTGTTCACCAGAGGGGAGAGGGTCGACGACCGGCGCGCCATCGCCGTCGTCGGTGCGCGCAGGGCGTCCCCGCGCGGACGGGAGATCGCGAGCAACATCGCCGAAGTGCTCGTGGACAGGGGAGTGACGGTCGTCAGTGGGCTCGCGGCCGGAATCGACACGGCCGCGCACACCGCGGCGCTGCGACGGGGCGGACGGACCGTGGCCGTCATCGGCACCGGGATCAACCGCTGCTATCCCCGGGAGAACCGGAGGCTCCAGGACGAGATCGCCGAGCGGGGGATGGTGCTCAGCCAGTTCCTGCCCGACGCGCCGCCCACCCGGCACAGCTTCCCGATGCGCAACGCGGTGATGAGCGGCTACGCCGCCGCCACCGTCGTCGTCGAGGCCGGGGAGCACAGCGGTGCGCGCATCCAGGCACGGTTTGCCCTCAAACACGGACGTCCGGTGGTCTTCCCGCGGGAGCTCCTGGCCAACCAGTGGGCACGCGACTACGCCCAACGCCCCGGGGTGTACGTCGTGGCGGGGATGGCGGACCTCATGGACATCGTGGACGACATCCTCGCAGAGTCCGCCATGACCGCCGACGAACTGGTCGATTCGCTGGGAACGGTGGAACTTGGCTGGTGAGGTGCGCCGCCACCCGATAGACAGCCGGGTGGACGTCCAGGTCAACTACCTGCACGCCGGGCCCCGCCACGGTGAAGGCGTCTGCCGGACCTGCTTCGGCGCAACCACCAGTCCGCGGTACCAGCTCTGCTACCAGTGCCAGAAAACCCGGGACAGGGCGGGCGGCCTCCTCGCCGACCTGGTCGTCCCGATCACCTACCGCAACGGGAGTGAAGGGCAGCACAGCCGTGACCTGAGGATGTACAAGAAGACCCCGGCAAGCGAAGCGGCACGCAAGAACCTGACCGTGCTGTTCCGGGACTTCTGCATGCGACACATCCGCTGCGTCAAGAACGCGGCAGGAGTAGCGTCCTTCACCCATGTGGCTTTTGTGCCCAGCACTAAGAAACCCGACCAGATCCATCCGTTGCAGGCCCTGCTCACCCCGACTGTCCAGAGCCTCCGAAGGATCGACCTCGGCGTCAACACCGACATCTCGGCCGAATCACGGGAGTTCAACCAGGACTGGTTTCTCCTCGACAGGATTCCAGACCCCAAGCCGCAGACGGACGTCCTGCTCATCGACGACACGTGGGTGAGCGGCGCGAGGGCGCAGTCAGCGGCGCACCGGCTCAAACGGGCCGGGGCGCGCAAGGTCGTCACGGTCGTGCTCGCCCGGCAGCTCGAACCGGGCTTCGCGCCAGCGCAACCGCTGGTCAAGCGCATCACCAGCAGCCCGTTCGACCGGGCCACCTGTGCTGTCCACGAGGAAGACGCTGCTGGGTGAGACCGCTGCCCGGAGGCGGTCTCCACCGTATCCGCAGAGCCCGCGCCACCACGGGAGACGACGAATCTCCATGACTCCGGAGGGCGCTGACCGGCTGTCCTTCTCGGAGCACTGCCGACTCCCTCTCGCCGAGCACACGCCCGGAAGCCGAAGTACACCCGCCCCGCGGCGGGCTCACCCGTCCAGGTCCACCTCGCCGCGCAGGAACTGGATGTACCGGTCGGCGCAGACCTCCAGGACCCGTTTGGCGTCGCGGCGCAGCACCGGCTGCCACCAGCCGCCGTAGATCCGGTCGAACCAGTAGGGGCGCAGCGCCGCCACGATGCCGCGCACCCAGCGCTCCGGCAGCGGCAGCCGGTTCGGCGCACTCCACATGAAGGTGATGCGGTCCTCGCCCGGGGTGACCATGACCGTGTCGCCGACCAGCAGCGCCCCCGCGCCGTCCGCGCCGTCGGCCCAGTGCAGGGCCGCGCTGCCGGGGAAGTGCCCGCCGCACTGCACCAGCGTCACGCCGGGCAGCACCGGCAGCGTGCCCGACCAGGTGCGCACGGCCGACGACGGCCGGTTGAGCCAGTGCGCGTCCACCTCGGGCAGCAGGATCTCGGCGTCGAAGGCGTTACTCCAGTCGACGATCGCCCCGTACATGTGCGGGTGGCTGGCGGTGACGGCGCGCAGCCCGCCCGCGTCCCGCACCGCCCGGACCGCCTCCTCGTCGAGGAAGGCGGGCGGGTCCCACAGCAGGTTGCCGCCGCTCGTGCACACCAGCAGGCCGCGCTGGCCGACGCCGATGTGCCGGCGCACCCCGACGCCGAGCAGGCCGGGCTCCACCTCGCGGACCTCGGTGGCGTAGCCGTCCGCGGCCAGCCCTGCCAGGGTCGCCCACCGCTGGCCGGTCGGCGGCACCCACTGGCGCTCGTCGGTGCACAACCGGCAGGAGGCGGGTGGCTCCTCGGCGGCGGGGTAGTGGCCCCCGCAGGTCAGGCAGATCCACGGCGAGCGGTCCACGGCATCCCCCGTCGTTGCGCGGTTCCCAGGGCTAGGGGGACGCCTACCCGCGTCCGCGCCCCGGACACGGAAGACCCGCGGCCCGGGACCTCAGTGTCCTCGGCGGCCGTCCGGGGCGGCGTCCGGCGGGTCCTGCCGGTCGGTGCCCTGCGGCGGCCGGGGCGGGGTGCTCTGCGGCCTGCCGCGTTTGCGGCTGGCCTGGTACTGGTTGGTGTAGATGCTCTTGGCGGTGCGGTTCACGTCGTCGACACGGGCCTGCGCGGCCAGGGAGTCGAGCTCCGCGATCTGGGTGCGCAGCTCCCCCGACGGGTCCAGGGGAACGGAGGCGACGAGCGAACCGCTGGCCTGGGCCAGGATGCCGGTCGCGGTCTCGCGGTCGCCGCGGCGCATCGCCTCGGCGGCGCGGCGCTTGGCGGTCTGCGCCTCCTGGTAGGCCAGTTCGGTGCGCACCTTCGGGTCGGGCACCCGGCCCGCGGCGTCGTCGCCCGGAACCACGTTCACCGACACCGGAAGCGACACCGTGTACGTGGTGAGCGACGCCGGGTCCACGTAGCCGACCTCCACCTCCGCCACCTGCGCGGGGCCGAGCTGCGCCACTCCGGGGACGTCGACGCGCAGCAGCAGCCTGCGCTGCTCCCCGGAGTAGAAGTCGCCGAGCTCTACCATGACCGTCCCGTCGGGCAGGCGGGAGGAGGGGAGCTCGCCGACGACGGACACCTCGCGTGCCGCGCCCACCGGACGCGCCTGAAGCGACGCCGCCTGCACGGTCTTGGCGAGCAGGTTCTCCACCTCGCCGGCGATGAGCGCGCCCGCGGTGTCGGGGTCCTCGGCGAACAGCGCGCTGCCGGTCCCGCCGTCGGAGATCGCGCCCAGCAGCTCCTCGTCGTAGCCCAGGCCGTAGCCGAGCGTGGTGGTCGACACCCCGTGGTCGTGCGCCGACCGGGCGATCCCGGCGAGCCGCTCGTGGTCGGTGATGCCCTGGTTGGCGTGCCCGTCGGAGACGAGCAGCAGCGTGGCGCCGCGGTCCGCGGAGGCCCGCCGCGCCTCCTGCACCCCGCGCAGCAGCCCGCTGGACAGGTCGGTCAGCCCGCCCGGGCGCAGCGCGCGGATGCGCCGGCGCACCGCGTCCTTGTCGGTCAGCGGCCCGGCCGGGACCTCCACCCGCGCGGTGCTGTCGAAGGTGACCAGCCCGAAGTTGTCGGTCGGGTCCAGCCGGTCCACCAGGCTCAGCAGCGCACGCACCGCCCCGTCCAGGCGCTCACCGGCCATGGAGCCGCTGCGGTCCAGCACGACCTGTAGGGTCGCGGGCGGGCGGTCCTGGCCGGGCAGCTCCGGCGCGGTGATGTCGAGCAGGAGATGCACCGTGTCGGCGGAGTCCACCGGGACGGCGTCGAATTCCAACAGGGCCGAGACGTGCATGGGGGGAGTCCTCCTGAGGGGGCGGTGGAACCCAGCATCGGCGATGCGGGGCCCGCAGCCCAAGCACACGGGCGCAGGTGGCCGGGGTCGGCCAGGGGGTCCGGCAGGACCGCTGTCGCACGGGCGCCGCCCGCGGCCGTCCGCAGTGACGTGCTGCCGTGTCCGTCAGTCCAGCGGCAGCTCCAGCTGCCCGCCCAGCGGGGGCGGCCTGCGCGCGCCCTCGGGGACCGGGAGGACGCCCGCCGCGGTGAGGTCGGCGACCGTGACCAGCGGGCCCGAGCGGATACGGGACAGCAGGTCCGCCTGGCGGGGGGCGAGCCGCACCAGGCAGGTCAGCACGGTCAGCAGCGTCACCAGCTCCTCGGTGCGGCGCGGGCTCCAGCGGTCGGGGCGGATGCCGTCCAGCGGCGAGGTGCCGCCGCCGCGGGGGGTGCGGCGGCGGGCGGCGAACCAGTTGTGGACCACGCGCATTCCGCCCACGTCGTAGCGCCACACCTCGGGGCGGACCGGGGCGATGACGCCGCCGCCCACGTACAGCCGCCTGCCGCCCGCCCCGGTGTCGCAGTCGTGCCGGATCCGGTTGGGGAACGCGGTGGGGGAGCCGGGGACCGCCACGGCCACCTGCGGTCGTTCGCTGACCGGAAGCCGGAACAGCCCCGGCGGGTCGGCGGCCGCGGGGTCGGGGGAGCGCTGCCCGAAGGTGTGGTGGCGCACCACCTCGCGGCCGAGCGCGACGGCCTCCCGCCACAGCCGCGGGTCGCGGGTCAGCGGCACCCGGACGCCGGACACCGCCAGCCGGTCGCGGAACGCGGCCGAGTAGCCGGGGTGGGCGACCACCGCGGCCAGGTAGGCGACCAGGTCGCCCGGGGAGACCGGCGTGCCCAGCCGGGCCGCCAGGTACGGCAGCAGCCCCGGGGTCAGGTTGGGGACGCCGCCCTCGGGGTCGCGGTACAGCGGCAGCACCCGGCCGCCCTGGCCGTCGAAGCAGTCCGCGTCCGGGACGAGGGCGCTGAAGAGCAGGCCCGGACCGGTGGTGACGGGGCGGGTGTGCTGTTCGACCACGAAGATCTGCCGGGGGCCGCAGACCTGCCACAGGTGGGGGCGCGGCCGGTCCAGGCAGGGCTCCTCGGCGAGCAGGTAGCGGCGGTCGAAGGCCCGGTAGAGGACCGGGCGCACGGCGGGGGAGGCCGCCGGCCCTCCCGCGGTGCCGGGGCGGGGCGGCGACTTGTCCGTGCGCAGCAGCAGGTCCTGCTGCCTGGGCGGGGCCGAGACCAGTTGCTGCCAGCGGCGCCGCAGCGTCCGCGCTTCGGG
>Ga0207864_1003678_pt1 | contig 12595 bp, 10 predicted proteins | sample HigsolmetaAR202D_FD_184834 | JGI IMG/M metagenome (GOLD analysis project Ga0207864, IMG submission 184834) | Ionic liquid and high solid enriched microbial communities from the Joint BioEnergy Institute, USA - AR20-2-D (SPAdes) (version 2) ...
TGGTCCGCACCTGACCGCTCCTCGACACCATTCCCCAATTCCAGTACCTTCCCCCGCACCTACGATTTCGTATTCGCCATTAGGTTTTCGACATTGCCACGAGCGTGACAACGCATCATTAACACAACAAAGGGACCCCCATGACACCCCTCGTTGGAATCGTGATGGGTTCGGCCAGCGACGGGCCGACGATGAAACAGTGTGCCGCGGTTCTCGATGAACTGGGTATCCCGTATGAAATGAAGGTGTGTTCCGCTCATCGCACCCCTCAGCGGGCGCACGACTACGCTACCACTGCTGCGGCACGGGGCCTCAAGGTCATCATCGCCGCCGCCGGCATGAGCGCCCACCTGGCCGGGGTGATGGCTGCCCTCACCCACCTGCCCGTGCTGGGCGTGCCGATGGAGGGCAAACTCGCGGGCGGGCTGGATGCGCTGCTTTCCACCTGCAACATGCCCAAGGGCATTCCCGTGGGCACGATGAGCATGGGCAGCCACGGTGCCGTCAACGCCGCCCTGTTCGCGGCCGCTATCCTCGCCACCAGCGACAAGACCATCGAGCAAAAGCTGATTGCCTACCGCGCGAAGCAGACCGCAGCCGTCCCTGAGACGCTGGAGGATTGAGCCTTCTCGGGGCGTGGGTAAACGTCGCCCACGAGGTCAGAACCGCTTACGCTGCCGTGCAGGTGGAATATTGAGCTGTTTACGGTACTTGGCGACGGTCCGGCGGGCAATCTCGATGCCGTGCTCCTTCAGCTTCTCCACAAGCTGATCGTCGCTCAGCGGTTCGGATTTGTCCTCCTCGCTGATGATCTGTTCGAGCTTCGCCTGGATGGCGGCCCAGCTCATGGCATCGCCACTTTCCGTTTCCGTGCCGCCCGAGAAAAACATGCGCAGCGGGAAAATGCCCCGCGGCGTCTGGATGTATTTCTCGTGCACCGCCCGGCTCACCGTCGCCACGTGAATGCCCAACTGGTCAGCCACCACCGTCATGGGCAGCGGCTTGAGCATCTGCGGCCCCTGGTCGAAAAAGTCGCGCTGCGCCTCGATCACCACGGCGATCACCCGCAGCAGCGTGTTGTTACGCTGCTCGATCGCCTCCAGCAGCCAACGGGCGGAGCGAATGTTGTTATTCAGGAACTCGCGATCCTTTCGCGGCAACCGCTGGTCCTTGACCAGCTTCAGATACCGCGGGCTGATCTGCACCGCTGGCAGGCGGCCGTTGGTCAGCCGGGCCGTGTAGCAGTCGTTCTCGTCGTCGTACTCCACAATCGCATCCGGGCGAATCACCCGTGGGCTGTCGCTGACCAGCAGCCGGCCGGGGTGAATGTGAAACTGCCGCAGATTGACGATTGCCTGCTTGATGCGCTCGACGTCCAGCCCTGTCGCGCGGGCGATGCGAGGCAGGCGGTTGGCCTCCAGATCCTTTAAGTAGTCACTGACGATCAGCCGCTCGACCGTCAGGTCCGGGGCATCAGGCTGACGGGAGCGGGCGTCGATCTGCAGCAACAGGCACTCGCGCACATCCCGGGCAGCCAGTCCTACCGGCTCCAATGACTGCTGCAGCAACGCCAGCGCCTCTTCCAGGTGCTCGCGCTGAATATCAGGCGGAGCCTGCGACAGGAGTGTGTCCAGCGGTGTCCGCAGGTAGCCGTCATCGTCGATGTAGCCGATCAGGAACTCGCCCGCCCGGCGAATCTCCGGCGTCGTGTCCAGCAGGCACCACTGTGCCAGCAACTGGTCCGCCATGGACTGCGGCCGGGCAGCCGTGTTCGCCATCGCATCCAGTTTGCCATCCCGCTCGCCATTGTCCCGCATCGGGCGGTAGCTTTCGCCCGTCTCATAAGTGTTGGCCTCCCAACTGTCGCCATACTCCTCCGACAGGTTGGTCAGCCGCTCAAAGTCGTCCGCATTGTGGGTATCGGAGTTCTCGTGGACGATCAGCTCCCGCTCGCCCTCGGCGTCATCCCGCATCGTCTGGGTGCGTTCCGCCTCGATCTCTTCCAGGTCCGCCCCAACTTCCCGCAGCTCCAGCGTTGGATTGGAAGCCAGCTCCTGCTCGATTCGCTCCTCCAGCGCTGCCATGGGAAGCTGGAGAATCTCCATAGACTGGATCATCCGCGGCGCCAGCTTCATCCGCTGGTCCATGCGCAAATGTTGTCCAGCATCAATTCTCATAACTATGGTTCCACCATGGCTTTAATCGGCAGAATCGCCATACCGGTCCACTGTGGGGAACCAATTGCCCCCGCTGGGACAACCGCCCCGGCCAATTGTAACCGCTGACCGCTCCGGAGGGCATAGAACGGGCCTGAGTCGTGTAACAGGGCGATCCGGATAAGGTACGCGTCGCCTGAAATGGAGTGTCCAGGCAGCCCGGGACGGCTTTCACGACTACTCAGTTCACCTTCCGCCGGCCTTCGATGGCGTCGGAGAGAACCGCCTTGCTGACCATTTCCACGTTTGCCCCGGCGGGCATCCCGCGGGCCAGGCGGGTGACCTGAACGCCCAGTTTTTCCAGTTCCTGGGCAAGATAGAGGGCGGTGCCATCGCCCTCGAAGGTAGGGTTCATGCCCAGGATCACCTCGCGGATGGGGTTGCTGCGGACGCGATCGAGCAGGTGATGCACGTTCAGTTCGCCCGGCCCGACCCCCTCCAGCGGGGCGATCCGCCCCATCAGCACATGGTACAGGCCGTGGTAAGCCCCCGTTGCCTCAAAACTTGCGACGTCACTGGGCTGCTCGACGACCAGCACCGTCGTCTGGTCGCGGCTCTCATCGCTGCAGATGGGGCACGGGTCAGTCTCGGTGACGTTGCCGCACACCCGGCAGACCTTCAGGTCGGATTTGAAGTCCCGTATCGCCGCTGCCAGCTCCAGCGCTTCCTCGGGAGGCTGCTTGAGCAGGTAGAACGCGATCCGCTGCGCCGACCGCCTGCCCAGCCCCGGCAGTCGCGCCAGCCGATCAATCAGCTGCTCCAGCGCCGCAGGTTGTCCGGTCGGTTTCGTCATACGGGTAAGTGTAGCATCCATCCGTTTTACCCACCCACTGCGTGGGGGCTTCGGGCATACAATGCGGTCATGCACGATGACGATCACGTCTGTCTTTGTTTTCACGTCTCCAAACGGAAGATTGTGAATTACTGTCGGCGGGAGCGGCCGGTGGTGGCGAGTCTGATCAGTGAGTGCCTGTCGGCGGGAACGGGCTGTCGCTGGTGTGTGCCTTTTATTAAGAAACTGCACGAGCAGGTGATGACCGGGGTAGCGGAGCCGGACCTGCCCGTCTCGCCCGCTGAGTACGCCCGACGCCGGGCGGCGTACCGCGCCACCGGACGACGCGATGAGCAAGGCACATGATTTGCCCGAATGTCCCGCGTGTGGCGATGTGGGGATGCCACCGGACAGGAGGGAGCCATGTGCCGTGTTGTGTCCTTTGTTACCACTTCCGTACTAATCCTGTTGCTCACGCTGCCCGCGCGAGGGCAGGCACACCGCATTGAAAATGAGTACAAGCTGACCGTCCCCCGGGAGTTGACGGAAGCAGTCTGGCAACATCTGGAAACGCGCTACCGAGACGTAGAAGCGTTTCTGGCGCCGTACGGTGGTACGTTCACGGTCAGCTTCGCGGATGAGCATTTTCGCGACCAATATTTCGACACACCCGATCTGGACATGTTGCGGATGCATGGTGGGGTGCGGCACCGCATGAGGTCGATCGTGGGGGCGGATGAAAGCAACCGCAAGCACGGCCGGGAACTGATCCACATCAAGCTCAACCGGCCGGATGATCTGATCGTGAACCGGTCGGAGTACAAGTTCCCCGTACGGGCGAGCCGTCGCATCCGCGACTATGGCGACGCGCACCCGGTGATGGGGCTAATCAAACGCGGCAGCCGTGCAGCGTTCCGTCGACAGATGGCGGTACTGGGTGTGTCAGTCAATGAATTACGGCCGAGCCTTCTGATCGAGCAGCGTCGCCGACGGGTTTACCTTTCGCGCGATCACGCTCCCTTCGCCACCATCACGCTGGACGAGGTAAGTACGTCGCACTGGGGCAAAAAGGTGGCGTTCACCGAAATCGAGCTGGAACTGAACGAGAATGCCTACACCGATGCAGATGCCGCGCATCGCGACGCCATGCAGGCGGTGAATGATGCGCTGAAGCGTGACCTGATGCAGGCGTTTCCGATGCTCCGGCAGGATCAGACGCCCAAATACAACAAGGCCTTCAACGCGCTGGCACAGGAGTTCATTTACTTCCCGGCCGCGTTTCGACTGGGTATGCCATTTGAGCTACTGGGAGCGGGATGCGGCGCAACCATGCTGGGCGTCGGCGTCGTAAGCTGGCGGCGACGGCGACGTGGCGAGCACAATGGTTCACCCAGCCTCACCGCGTTGCCACATCCAGGCACCTGAGCTCCCGCTGATTGCGCACCAGCAGTTTGCCGTGCGCCACGGCGAGCGGCGCCCAGAGGTTCTGGCCCGGATTGGGAAAGACACGGGCGGAAGCGATCGGCTTGTACCCGGCAGGTGTGGCTTCGATCAGCCGCAGCACGCCGTCCTGCCCGCCCAGGCTGACGATGACACCATCGACAATGATGAGACCGCCGCGATCCACGTTGGGGTCAGCCCCGGTCTTCCAGAGGATGTTGCCGTTGAGGTCGAGACAGGCGATGCCCACGGGGCCGGCCTGCTGATTGTTGTCCTGCCCCCCGCCGGGACGACGACGTCGCCCCCCGCTGAGATTCTCGTTGGTGTTCAGGTTCGCGTAGAGGTGCCCATCGTGAAAGATCGCGTTGTGCAGCATCGAACCATCGTTGATGTGGAACAGTTCCTCCACGCGCCATTCATCGCCCGCACGGCTGACACGGATCATCGCCGATCCAGCCCGGTAGCCGCCCGTCAGAAAGATGCGGCCATCCTCCAGGACCGTCGGTGATGGAATCGCGTTGCGGCAGCGATAGCCCTGATACCGCCACAGCGTTTTACCCGTTTCGGGATCCACGCTGATGAGGCCCTGGCCCGCGAGCATAAGGATCTGCGGCACGCCGGACAGCGTGGCCAGCGTGGGCGAGGTATAGGCATCGCCACCGATCGCCGGAGTTTTCCAGATTTCACTGCCATCGTGACGGTTGAGGGCGACCATACCGGTCGAGCGCCCCATCGGTGCGACAATCACGCGATCGCCCACCACCAGCGGCGACTGACTGTATCCCCAGTTGGGCGGCTCACCGCCCCATTCGGAAAGTTGGCGGTTCCACACCGGCTTGCGGGCCTGGCGGTCAAAGCAGTAGACGTGGCCGAACGATCCCACAGTGTAGACGTGCGTGTCGGTGACGGTGGGTGTGGAGCGCGAACCCGGGTACTGGAAGCGCCCCTGCGTTGGGTAAGCGTGGCTCCATCGCTCCTGCCCGGTGGCCAGATCGAAGCAGCGGAAGATGTCGTGGCTGGCGTCGGGGGTACGGTCGAGGATGTAAACCTCATCGCCCTGAACGCTGACGCCCCCGAACCCCTCGCCGAGCGAAACCTGCCAGAGCAGACGTGGCCCGGATTCGGGCCAGTTGCGGGCGATGGTGACGTCATTGATGGCTCCGCTGCGATCCGGGCCGTTGAACTGCGGCCAGTCGTTGGCCATCGCGGCCGTGGTGCAGAGGATGCCAATCAGGGCGGTGGTGGTGCACATGGAGAAGCTCCCACAAGGAAGTGGCGGCGTGAAGATGGAGGAATTACGCAGCGAGGGCACCTGTTATTGCGGTGATGCGACGAGTGAATTTCTCCCGACAGACCGCATGGGGTGGCCAGCCGCGATTTTCCGTGAAGGGGGCCGCCATGCCGTGGGCGGACTTACTATAATCCCCCGCCATGACCAGCACTGACCAGCCGAAATCGACCACCCGCACCCCGGCACGCCTGGCGCTGACCGATGGCAGCGTTTTCCACGGCGTCGCCTTCGGAGATGTTCGCCCCCGGTCGATCGACGGCGAGGTCTGCTTCAACACCTCCCTGTCCGGCTATCAGGAAATCCTCACCGACCCCTCCTATGCCGGGCAGATCGTCACGATGACCTACCCGCTGATCGGCAACTACGGGGTCAATCTCGAAGATCTGGAATCGACCCGGTGTGCGGTGCGTGGCTTCGTCGTCCGCGAACTGGCGAACATGGCAAGCAACTACCGCGCGACCGACCGGCTGGAACAATGGCTGGCAAAGCAAGGCGTGCTGGGTATCAGCGGCATCGACACCCGGGCACTGACGCGCAAGCTGCGCATCGACGGGGCGATGAACGGGGTACTGTCAACGGAACCGGCCGACGGCCCGGGCGCAGTCAGCGATGCGGAACTGGTGGCCCGTGCCCGTCAGGCACCGGGGCTGGAAGGACGGAACCTGGTGATGGACGTCTCCTGCTCGCGCGCCAGTCAGTGGCAGGAGAGCCTGGGTGCCTGGTCGCCGATCCACGGCCGGCCAACCGGGTCAGGACGGGTGTTCCGCGTGGTGGCGATCGACTGCGGGGCGAAGCTGAACATCCTGCGGAACCTGGTCGCCTCAGGCTGTCAGGTGACGGTGCTTCCTTTTAATGCAACCCCCGAGCAGATTCTTGAATATCAGCCCGACGGCCTGTTCATATCCAACGGTCCGGGCGACCCGGCGGCGGTCACGCAGACCATCGAGATGCTGCGCCAGATGCGAGGCAGACTGCCGATTTTCGGTATCTGCCTTGGCCATCAGCTTTTAGCGCTTTCACTGGGGGCGAAGACACAGAAGCTGAGGTTCGGGCACCGCGGCGGCAATCAGCCGGTGCAGAACCTGCACACCGGCAAGGTGGAGATCACCAGCCAGAACCATGGCTTCGCGGTGGACCGCGCCTCGCTGGAGCGGGTTGGCGGCGAGCCGACACACATCAACCTCAACGATCAGACGCTGGAAGGGTTCCGGGTGCCGGATGAGGCGATTTTCGCGGTGCAATATCACCCCGAAGCCGCCCCGGGCCCCCATGACGCGACCTATCTCTTTGACTGTTTTGTAGATATGATGACCACCGGCCGCAGCCCGACCGGGCAGCAGATGGATGCCGCCCAACGACGGCGGAATCTGGTGGGCGGCGGCGTGTAAGCCGATCCAGCCGATCTGGGGTGTCAACTCGCATGGATGAAACCCGTGCCCACCTGAGCGGGCAGGGAAATTGGAAAGTCCTGCGAACATGCGCGAAGAATTTGCTTGCGTCATGTGCAGGCTTGTGCTAGCATCCGCATTGTCAGATAGCGTGGATATAGGGAAACCTGGGTTTTCGTCGGCTTTCTTTGATCACATCACATCTTTCTGAGATTGACGAACAGGGAAGTCGGCGGCAAGAGAGAGGTCGGAGGACACCCATGATTAAGCAGATGGTCGCAACAGCCGGACTGGTACTGTCGTTGACCGCGTCGCAGGGATTGGCCGCGATCATCGTCGACCTGAACGGCCCTGAACAGAGCTACACGGTTCAGGAGATCATCGACGCCGGGGGAATTCAGGTGGGTGACAAGCTTTTCGACAACTGGCGCGTGACGGGCATCGACACAAATGACCCTGATGGCGCACTTCACGCTGGTGCGATCAAGGTGACCGGCGTGCTCATCAACGGCGAGTACGGCATCCGCGTCGATGGCGGGTGGACGGCGACGTCGGGCAACACGGCCGGGACGACACTCGGTTATCGTGTCAGTGTGACCGATCCGGCGATGAACATCGTCGGTGCGACGCTGAAGATCACCTCCGGCGGCGCGTTGGGCGATGGATCGGCGGGCGTCACGGCCAACCTGTACGACTCCGACCCGAACAATTCCAACCCGACCCCCTTCAGCACGTCGACAGTGGGCGCCTTCGTCGGTTCCGATCCGGCCTGGACGATCGCAACCGGCAGCTTCGACAACAAGTCCGAACTGTGGGTGGTTGCTGGCGTTGTGGTGAACAGCCCCGCCAACGGTCAGGGCACCCTCACCGAGTACTACCACACCTTCGCCCAGGCTGTGATTCCCGAACCAGCATCGATCGCGCTGATCTTCGCAGGCGGCATGTTGATGTTCGGACGCCGCCGCCACTGATCGCGGGTGAAATACGAGAACATTCGAACGTGGTCACTGCAAAGTGACCACGTTTTTGTTTTGATGGGTTGGGTTGATGTGTTGTCGCTATATGCGTCGCATCACGACACTGGACTTGCGTAATGCTGTCGGTGACGATGCTGGCTGACTGATGCGCGTTTATGGTTCGGTCTGATCCCGCGATTCGCTCAGGGTCGGGCGTAGGGCGTTTTGAGAAGCCCCCCCCTTCGTGTCTGCGTGTTCTCCGTGCCTTCGGCCCTTTCTCCCGCTAAACTCCCGCCATGCTGCCACCACTTTCGCTGACCAGACCGGGTGTTTTTGTGACCGCGACCGATACCGAAGTGGGCAAGACGGTGGCGGCGTGTGCGCTGGCCTGGCAGCTTCGGCAACAGGGTGGGATGCGCGTGGGGGTGTGCAAGCCGGTGGCGTCGGGGTGCCGGCGTGAGCGTGAGGGACTGGTGAGCGAGGATGCCGAGGCGCTGGCTCACTTCGCGGACTGTCGGCAGTTGCTGGATGTGATTAACCCCGTGCGGTATGCCGCTCCGGTAGCGCCGGCGGTTGCGGCTGAGCAAACCGGCCAGCCGGTCGATTTTGCCGAAATCACCCGCAGCCTGACGGTGCTCGATCGCGACAGCGATGTGCTCGTCATCGAGGGCATCGGCGGGATCATGGTGCCACTGGATGATCGGCACACGGTACTCGATCTCGCGGCTGCGCTGCCCTATCCCGTCGTGGTGGTCGCGCGGGCGACGCTGGGCACGCTGAACCACACCGCCATGACAGTGCGGTTGCTGCGCGAGGCTGGCTGCACGGTGGCGGGGCTGATCGTCAACGGTTACGAGGGCGACGTCGCCCGCCAGACCGACGCCTCCATGGCGACCAACCGACAGTGGCTCGAACGCATGAACCGTGTGCCGATCCTGGCGACGTTGCCCCGGTGTGCCCCGCAAAGGGTGCAGCCACAGGAGGGACGCATCGATGAAGCAATCCTGGAGGCGATGGCCGCGACCTACTGGCCCCGGATTGTCGGCCTGGTGTAAAACCTTGCCACAACACGAATTGCAGCATCGCTTCCGACGTTGCCCCCATACCTCGATGCCCACCTGGCGCTTTCACCCTAGAATCATCTGATATGAGTACCACCACACTCAAAGTCACAGGAATGCGTTGCGCCGGCTGCGTGTCGGCGGTTGAAAAGCAGCTTGCCAGTGTGCCGGGCGTGCGAAAGGCGACGGTGAACCTGGCGATTCATCAGGCCACCGTCGAACACGATGCTCAGCAGGCCCCCGCCACCGCACTGGTCGAGGCGGTGCAGAAGGCGGGTTTCGAGGCGGAAGTCCTCGACGATGACGAAGAGCCTCACATAGGCCACGCCCACGGCCAGGCGGATGACGCGGTCGTGGGCCTCGGGCAATGGGTTCGCTGGTCAATCTACGCGACCCTGGCGCTGGCGGTGATGGTGCTGTCGATGGGCTGGCACCACCCACCGACATGGAACATCTGGCTGCAGTTGCTGCTGACCACGCCGATCCAGTTCGGCATGGGCGCGATTTTCTATCGCGGCGCGTGGAACCGTCTCAGACATTTCGGCGCGGACATGGACACACTGGTGTCGCTGGGTTCAAGCGTCGCCTACTTTTACAGCCTGGCGCAGGTGCTGCGAGGCGAGCAGCCTGTCTACTTTGAGACGGCCGCGGTGATTCTCGTGCTGATCGGTCTGGGCAAGATGCTCGAGGCCCGGGCACGCCACAGCGCAGCCGCAGCGATCCGCGCGCTGGCAGCCCTGCAACCCGATGAAGCAACCGTCATCCGCAACGGACGGGAGGTGGTCGTGCCCGTCGCCGCGATCGTGCCGGGCGATCTGGTGCTCGTGCGGCCGGGCCAGCGCGTGCCCGTTGATGGCATCGTGACCGAAGGTTTTTCCGTGATCGATCAGTCAATGGTGACAGGCGAATCGATGCCCGTTGAGGTGAGCCCGGGCGACACTGTCATCGGTGGGACGGTGAACCAGTCCGGCGCGTTTCGCTTCACTGCCAGGCGCACCGGACGCGAGACGCTGCTGTCGCAAATCATTGAACTGGTCAAACGGGCGCAAGGCTCCAAGGCGAGTGTGCAGCGCCTGGCGGACAAGGTAGCGGGCATCTTTGTGCCAGCGGTGCTGGTCATCGCGGTGCTGACGTTCATCGGCTGGGGCGTGGCGACGGGCGACTGGTCGCACGGCATGTTCCCTATGATCGCCGTGCTGATCGTGGCGTGCCCCTGCGCGCTGGGGCTGGCGGTGCCGGTGGCGATTCTGGTGGGGACGGGTCTGGGCGCACGACACGGCATCCTCATCAAGGAGGCGGCTGCACTTGAACGCGCGGGCCAGCTCACGCACATCATCCTTGACAAAACCGGCACACTGACGGTGGGCAAACCGGGTGTAAGCGAAGTTGTCGCGTGGCCGTCGCGGGACGCATCAATCCCGATGCATGAGAACAGTCGCGTGTTGCAACTTGCCGCATCGGTGGAGGCGATGAGTGAGCATCCACTGGGACGCGCGATCGCGGAACATGCCAAAGCAGCGGGCGTGGAGCTGCTGCCGGTAACAACGTTTGAGTCGATGACCGCTGCGGGTGTCACGGGCAAGGTCGACGGTCACGAGGTAATCGTCGTCAAGCCGCAGACACTTGTGGATCGCGGTTACGTCGACGCAAAGGAACTGAACACAGTACTGGAGCATCTCGACGCTGAGGCGAAAACCGTCGTCGCGGTGGCGGTGGACGGAAAACCCGCAGGGCTGATCACACTGTCGGATCAGATCAGGCCCGAGGCGAAGGCGGTGGTTGATCGCCTGCATGAATTAGGCCTGCGCATCATCCTCATGACCGGCGACCGTGAGGCAACCGCCCGGGCCGTCGCAGCTGAACTGGGCATCGACGAGGTGATCGCCGAAGTGCTGCCGCAGGACAAGCACGCAAAGATTGAACAGCTTCAGCGCGATGGCAAAGTGGTGGCGATGGCGGGTGACGGGATCAATGATGCGCCGGCGCTGGCGGCCGCGGACCTGGGCATCGCCATGGGCACCGGGACCGACATTGCGATGGAGTCGGGCGACATCGTGCTGGTCGGCTCGGATTTGTGGGGGCTGGTGCGGGCGGTAACGCTCAGCCGGGCGACGATGACGCGCATTCGTATGGGGCTTTTCTGGGCGTTCATCTATAACCTGGTGCTGATCCCCGTCGCAGCCGTGGGCTATCTGCACCCCATGCTCGCCGCAGGTGCGATGAGTCTCAGTTCGGTAAGCGTGATTGCGAATGCGCTGTGGCTGCGCAAGTCGTGGAAGGGAAGATGAACGAGGAAAGGGAATGAGAGACTAGGGATCAGGAACGATAGAACACGTGTTACAGCCCGTCCTGAGCGTAGCGAAGAGCGGGGATCCCCTTCACAGTAAAAAATCAACCATATCCCATGCTCATCACCCTCACCACCGACTTCGGCACACGCGACCCTTATGTCGGCATCATGAAGGGTGTGATCGCCTCCATCGCTCCCGATGCGCGCGTCATCGACATCACCCACGAGATCGAACCACAGAACATCATGCGTGCAGGCCTGGTGATCGCATCGCTGCTGGACTATTTTCCCGCGACCACGATTCATGTAGCGGTGGTTGACCCAACGGTGGGCAGCCGACGCGCTCCGATCGCCATACAGACCGATCGCACGATTCTCATCGGCCCGGACAACGGCTTGTTCACGGCAGCTTTGCAGTGTGAACCACGCCGCGCAGCCGTGACACTCACCAATCCCGCGTACCACCTGCATCCGACCAGTCGCACGTTCCACGGCCGGGACATCTTTGCCCCCGCCGCCGCCCATCTCGCCCGGGGCGTGCCGCTTCATGAACTTGGCGACCCGATCAAGCAGCTTGTCACGCTCGATCTGCCGCAACCGCAACTGCACGCCGATCACATCGAAGCCCTGGTCATCGACATCGACCGCTTCGGCAACCTCATCACGAACCTGACGCAGCGTGACTTCGACACCTGGCGTCGCAACACACCGATCGCCCTGTCACTCACGATCAACAACGAAATGATCCATGGCATCCACGCGACGTACGCGGATGTCAGCGAAGGCAAGCTCCTGGCATACTTCGGCAGCACCAGCCATCTGGAAATCGCCGTTCGTAACGGCTCCGCTGCCGCACGCCTGGGCGCAACAACAGGTACCCCCGTCACCATTAACCGCACTTAACCAACGCCCACCGCTGAGCATCGCGAAATACGTGGTCAGACAAAATCATCGCTCACCCCCCCTCACCTCGCATCACTCCGCGCACCTCCTCCGCCATCCTCCGCAGTTCCGCCATGCACGCATCGCGTGTCCGTCCTTCCGCCTGCACTGTGCAGATCGGCTCCCCCACCTCAACCACCGTCCCCGGTGGCGCAACATCCACAACAAACGTACCCATCTCCGCCATTGCAGCACTCACCGTCACGCGTGATGTCGCACACACATACGCCTGTCACACA
>Ga0207864_1003681_pt1 | contig 12585 bp, 7 predicted proteins | sample HigsolmetaAR202D_FD_184834 | JGI IMG/M metagenome (GOLD analysis project Ga0207864, IMG submission 184834) | Ionic liquid and high solid enriched microbial communities from the Joint BioEnergy Institute, USA - AR20-2-D (SPAdes) (version 2) ...
CCCGCCGGCCGGCGTGCGTGCATTGCGACGTCCCTCAGGGCTGGGTCGCGGTGACCACCCCGCGCTCGCGCTTCTGATCCTCGACCATCCGCTCGACGTCGGCCAGGAGCTGCCGCGCGTCGTAGACGATCCCATCCTTGACGACCCAGCGGATCCCGCCGACCCGCTCGATCTCGTTCCGCATGTTGACCCGCACGTGCCCGGTGCCGTACAGCACCTTGAAGTTCTGCAGCGGGTTCTCGGGGACGATCACCAGGTCCGCCAGGAGCCCGGGGCGCAGGATCCCGAACTCGATCGGCCGGCCCTTCGGCTTGAAGAGCGTCTCCGCGCCGTACAGCGTCGCCGAGCGGATCACCTCGAGCGGGTGGAAGCCCGCCTCCTGCAGCAGCTCCAGCTCGCGGATGTACGCGAAGCCGTAGAGCTTGTAGATGAACCCCGCGTCGGAGCCGGTCGTCACTCGCCCGCCCGCGTCCTTGTAGTCGTCGATGAACTGCATCCAGACACGGTAGAACTTCTTCCAGGCGATCTCGTCGGCCGTGGTCCAGTCGAACCAGTAGGAGCCGTGCGCGTCGCGGTCGGGCTGGTAGAAGTCCCACATCGACGGCAGCGTGTACTTCGCGTGCCAGTCGGCGTTCCGCTCGCGCATGAGGTCGCGGCTCGCCTCGTAGATCGTGAACGTCGGGTCGAGCGTCACGTCGTGGGCGAGGAATTCCTGGATCAGCGCGTTCCAGCGCTCGCTCCCGGGCCCGTGGACCTGGTCCGCCAGCCGCGCGACCTGGCTGAAGCGGTGGTACTCGTCGCTGTAGTTGTAGTCGACGGGGAAGTCCTGGATGCTCCGGCCGTCGAGCAGCGACTCGAAGAGCCCGTAGAAGTGCGTGACGGTGCCGAGCCCGAGGCGGACGGCGTCGAGCGCGGTCATGCGCGCGACGCCGGTCTGCTGCAGGTGCGCGGTCGTGCCCAGTCCCTGGGCGCGCGCCTCGTCGATCAGCGCTGCCATGATCTCCGGGTCGTGCGCGCCGAGCTTGAGCCCGTCGACGCCCTGCTTGGCGGCCCAACGCACGTACTCACGCGCCTTCTCTGGCGAATCGATCGGCCCGCGGTCCCACCCCGCGCCGGGGCGCTGGTAGTTGAAGATCCGCGGCGCCACGATCTCGTTCCGCTCGCTGCGCCGCTTCTCGTTCAGCGACCACTCGAACGGCCCTAGCGAGACGCCGCGCACCGTCGTCACGCCGTGGGCGAGCCACAACTTGTAGGCGTACTCGGCGCCCGGGTTCTTCGGCGGGCCGCCCGCGTGGACGTGCAGGTCGATGAAGCCGGGGAGGACGTACATCCCCGTTGCGTCGATCTCGTGGTCCGCGCCCTGGGGCCGGCGCCGCTGGTCGATCTCCAACCCGGGCGCGCCGACGCTCCGGATCTCGGCGATGCGGTTCCCCTCGATCACGATGTCGACCGGCCCCATCGGCGGCGCGCCGGTCCCATCGATCATGGTCGCGCCGCGGATGATCAGCCGCTTGAACGGCCCGGCCCCCTCGCCCGGCTTGCGGTCGGGCGCCGGCTGGATCCCCCGGCTCTGCGCGAGGGCGGGCGCCGCGGCGAGCAGCGCCGCCAGCGCGCCGGCCGCAACGGCCTTCGTCGTTCGCGACAGCCGCATGAGTCTCCTCCTCGGTTGCGGTCGAAGTCGGTTCCGCTCGGGTCGGACGCTCAGGCGCCGGCGGCCGCGAGCGCTTCGGTGATCTCTCTCTGGAAGTCGGGCCCGAGCGGGATCGGCAGCGCGTCGGCCTCGGCCAGGACCGCGCGGGCCGCATCGTCGCGCCCGTTGCGGGCGAGGAGCAGGACGAGCGCGGTCCTCGCGCCGCGGTGGTACGGATTGGCCGTGAGCGCTTCGCGGAACGCCCGCTCGGCGCCGATCACCGCGCCGCGCCTGGCCATGATCCAGCCGCGCGTGAACGCGATCTCCGCGCGTTCCGCAGGCGTGTCGCCCTCGTCGATTTCGGCGAGGCCCGCGTTGGCGCGCGCCGTCTCGCCCAGCGATGCCAGGAGCCGGAGCCAGCGCAGTCGCTGCGCACCAGGCCGGACCGAGCCCAGCCGGATCGGCGCGACGACCGATTCGGCCGCGACCGTGTCGCCGAGCGCGAGGCGCGCCTCGGCGATGGCGATCATGTAGTCCGCGCGTGCACGGCCGGCGGCGCTGAGAATGCGGTGCCCCTCCTCGAGCACGCGCAGCGCCTCCTGCGGCCGTCCCACGGAGAGGAGCGCGTCCGCGTACTGCAGCCGATGGCCGTAGTGCTGCGGCTTGCGCGCCACCAGGTCGGCGAAGAACTCGAGCGTCTCGCCCGCGTATCCGATGCGGGCGCGCAGCTCGGCGGCGAACGCGGCGGTCTCGTCACGCCGGTCGCGCAGATAGGTCGAGAGCGTCGGCGCGTCGGCCAGGTACGCCTCGGCGGTCCGGATCGCGTCCGGCACGCGGCCGTGGTCGAGGTACAGGTTGCGGAGCGTCTGGTTCAGCCGCGCGCGCTCGGCCAGGTCGGTCTCGAGCGCGATCGCCTTCTCATAGAGCGCGACCTGCTGCTCGAGAATCTCCTCCTCGCGCTGCTCCCAAGCCCGTCCGCGCACGCCGACCAGCTCCGCCCGCGCGACGTAGATCGGCGCGTAGGTCGAGTCGATCGCCAGCGCGCGGTCCAGCCACTGCTCCGCGTTGCGGTAGCGCCCCGCGTCCCGGTGCAGCGCCGCGTAGCTGAGGAACGCCGGCAGGTAGTCGGGCTCGCGGACCAGGGCGCTGTCCAGGTAGACCCGGGCGAGCCACTGCTGCTCGGCCCAGCTCAACTGCCGGCGCACGCGTGGGAGCTGCCCGCGCCGCGCCATCTCCGAGAGCCGCGTGTAGACCTGCGCCCAGTTTCCCGCCAGAGCGTCGCGATCCCCCTCGAGCGCGGCGTTCTGCCGCGCGATCAGCGAGTCGACGAACGCGTACGTCGCCGGGTCGAGGCGACGCAGGTCGTCGTGCGTGTTCATCGACTTGTGGTTGAGCGGGTGCGCCTTCACGGGCGAGAGGTACGCCTCGAACGCCTGGGCCAGGAACTCGCTCTCGTTGTTCGCCGCGTAGTAGTCCAGCACGCGGCCGTTCCGCATGGCGTCGTGATACAGCTCGCGGACCCGGCGCACCTCGGCGTCGGTCAGGACCGTGCCGTGGAAGAGGTGGACGTACTCGTGCAGCAGGACGTTGCGCTCCCAGTGCGCGCCGCGCTCCACGTACTCGATCCCGGTCGCGCCGCCGCCGATCCCGCGGATGTCCATCCACTGCCGGTTGTCGAACGTCGTGCTGACGCGCAGCTCGGGGTTCCCCATCGCCTCCGCCAGATCGACGTGCAGCGGCGGGATCGTGAAGTTGCGACCCAGCCGGTGCAGCATCGGGACGTAGGCGATCGTCGGCCCGAGCTGCCGGCGCACCATCTTCCGTACCCGGTCGCCGGGGTAGACGTCGACGTCGTCGAAGACCTCCTCGAACGTCCGGTCGTCGGGTATGGGCGTCGAGTCGATCACGGCCTCGAGCGAGTCGTACGCGGCCAGGTAGGTGAACTGGCGCTGCTTGATCACCGCGGCGAGCCCGTTGTGCGCGGGGCCGTAGTGCGGCTTGCGGCGGAGGATGGCGGCGAAGGTCGCCGCGGCCGAGTCGAGGCGCTCCTCGACCGGGAGGTCGTACGCCATGTAGAACGCCGACCCGCGCAGCATCGCCGGGAGCACGGAGCCCGGATACTCACGTTCGACCGCGCGCGTCAGCTCGATCGCGCTCTCCACGTCGTTCGCCGCGATGCGACGGTCGGCCTCGCGCAGCCGTTCCCGGACGATGCTGTCGTTTGGGCTCGCGTAGTCCGCGTACGTCAGGTTGGTGTGCCCGTTCCCCCAGTGCCAGTGCGTGAGCAGGTGGAGCGGGTCGAGTTCGAGCGCGAGCTCCCACTGGGCGGCCATGTCGTCCAGGCGAGTCGCGTCGACGCGGCGCCAGATCGCGTAGCCGTACCAGAAGCGGGCATCGGCATCGAGGGGATCGACGGCGAGGGCGCGGGCGAGGAGCTCCTCCGCGGCGGCAGGATCCTGGTTCCAGAAGGCGATGTCGGCTTCGAGGACGTAGGGGCCGGCCGAGCGCCGGTCCCACTGCCGCGCCCGCGCGGCCCACTCGAGAGCGTCGTCGAACCGCTTCTCGACGAGCGCGATCCGGCCGAGCAGCAGAGCCGCGCCCGCGTTGCGGCCCTCGCCGACCAGCGAATCCGCGATCGCCGTTGCGGCCGCAAGCTCCCACGCCTGCAGCTTCAGGCGCGCCCGCAGCAGGCGCGCGTCCCGGTTCTTCGGCTCCGCCGAGAGCGCCCGCTCGACCAGCGACTCGGCCTCGCGATACCGGTGCTGGCGGAACCGCAACTCGGCCGCCGCGGCGAGGAGCGCCGGCGTCTCGGGCGACGTCGCGATCAGCGAATCCGCCGCACTCCAGAGCCCCAGCGCCACCATCCGCCGCACCCGTTGGGCGGCGTCGCCTTGCCGATCGGCCAGCACGGCCTCGCGCTCTTCGGTGAGGAGCGTCCTCGCGGCCGCCACGTCGTCGGCCGGGATCGGCGGCCGGTCGGCGCCGCACGCCCAGGCGAGGAGCAGGAGCAGGGGCCAGGTCTTGGAGTACGGTCGAATCATCTCGCCTACGATCCGATTGGAGGGTCGTGTCACGAAAACGCTCGTCCGCCGCCGGCGCGCAACGTGCCGGCGGCCCCCGGAACACACACAACCGGCCCGGCGTCGCCTCACCGCGCGCCCGGCGCGGCGCCGGCGGATCCGCCGCCCGGCGCCCCGGAACACGCGCGCCCGGGCCGGATCAGCCGGCCCGGGCCGTCGTCTGCGGCTGTTGCGCCGAGAACCGCTCCTGGAGGCTCCGGACCTCGCGTACGCGGGAGCGCAGCGCGATCACCGCGTCGCACGCGGCGGACGTCGCCGACAACGTCGTGCAGTACGGGATCCGGTAGGCGATCGCGGCGCGGCGCATCGCGTAGTCGTCGAACTGCGACTTCTTCCCCAGCGGCGTGTTGATCAGCAGCTGCACCTCGCCGCTCAGCATCTTGTCCACGATGTTGGGTCGCCCCTCGCCGACCTTGAAGACCCGTTCGGCCGGGATCCCTCGCGCGCGCAGGTAGCGCCACGTCCCCTCGGTGGCCAGGATCCGGAAGCCCATGTCGTGGAACCGGCGCATGATCGGCGTGACCGTCGGCTTGTCGTGGTCGTTGACCGTGACCACCAACGTCCCCTGGAGCGGCAGCTCGGTGCCCGCCGAGATCTGCGCCTTCGCGAACGCCATCCCGAACGACTCGTCGAACCCCATGACCTCGCCCGTCGACCGCATCTCCGGGCCGAGGATCACGTCGACGTCGAACTTGTTGAACGGGAAGACCGCCTCCTTGACGGCGACGCCGGGGATGTGGAAGTCCGACGGCCCGTCCGGCTGCCCCGTCATCGGCAGCTCCAGCTCGTCGAGGCGCTTGCCGGCCATGACGCGGGAGGCGATCTGCGCCAGCGGCACGCCCGCCGCCTTCGAGATGAACGGCACCGTCCGCGACGCGCGCGGGTTCACCTCGAGGACGTAAACCACGCCGTCCTTGATCGCGAACTGCACGTTGATCAACCCGACGACGCCGAGCCGCCGCGCGAACTCGGTGGTCAGCCGCCGGATCTCGGCGACCTCGTGGTCCTTGAGCGCGAACGGCGGGAGCACGCACGCCGAGTCGCCCGAGTGCACGCCGGCGTCCTCGATGTGCTGCATGACGCCGGCGATCACGACCCGCTCGCCGTCCGAGAGCGCGTCGACGTCGGCCTCGAACGCGTCCTCGAGGAACCGGTCGATCAGGACCGGCCGGTCGGGCGCCGCGCGGACCGCGCGCTCGAAGTAGTCGAGCAGCGACGTCTCGTCGTAGACGATCTCCATCGCGCGCCCGCCCAGCACGTACGACGGGCGGACCAGCACCGGGTAGCCGACCTCGGCCGCGACCTTGACCGCCTGCTCGGTGCTCGTCGCGATCCCGTTCGGCGGGACCGCCGCGCCGATCTCGCGGCACAGCGCCGCGAAGCGGTCGCGGTCCTCCGCCCGGTCGATCGCGTCCACGCTCGTCCCCAGGATCGGCACACCCAGCTCCGCGAGCGGGCCCGAGAGCTTGAGCGGCGTCTGCCCGCCGAGCTGGACGATCACCCCCTCCGGCCGCTCCCGCTCGACGATCTCGAGCACGTCCTCCAGCGTGAGCGGCTCGAAGTAGAGCTTGTCCGAGATGTCGAAGTCCGTCGAGACCGTCTCCGGATTCGAGTTGATCATGATCGTCTCGAACCCGTCGTCGCGCAGCGCGAGCGCGGCCTGGACGCAGCAGTAGTCGAACTCGATCCCCTGGCCGATGCGGTTCGGCCCGCTCCCCAGGATCACGATCTTGCGCCGCTCCGATGCCGGCGCCTCGGTCTCGTCCTCGTACGCGGAGTAGAGGTACGGCGTCGACGCCGGGAACTCGCCCGCGCACGTGTCGACCATGTGGTAGGTGGGGCGCACGCCCAGCGAGTGGCGCAGTTCGCGGATCTCGCGCTCGGTCGTGCCGCGCAGCCGCGCGAGCTGGCGGTCCGAGAAGCCGAGCCGCTTCATCCGCCGGAGCGACGCCGCGTCGATCGAGTCGAGGGCCGTCCACTCCCGCTCGGCCTCGATCAGCTCCTGGAGCTGCGCCAGGAACCACCGGTCGATCGCGGTCAGCTCGTGAATCTCGTCGATCGAGAGCCCCGCCTCGAGCGCCCGCTTGATCTGGAACGGCCGCTCGGCCGTCGGACGGCGCAGCGCGGCGCGGAGCGTGTCGAGAGAGTCGTCGGCCAGCCCGTCGTCCTGCGGGCGCGCGCCGGTCTCCCAGCCCGACCGGTCGATCTCCAGTCCCCGCAACGCCTTCTGCCACGCCTGCTTGAACGTGCGGCCGATCGCCATCGTCTCGCCGACGGCCTTCATCTGCACGCCCAGCGTGTTGTCCGCCTGCGGGAACTTCTCGAACGCGAAGCGCGGGACCTTGACCACGACGTAGTCGAGCACCGGCTCGAACGACGCCGGCGTGCTCTTCGTGATCGCGTTCGGGATCTCGTCGAGCGTGTAGCCGACGGCGAGTTTGGCGCCGATCCGCGCGATCGGGAACCCCGTCGCCTTCGACGCGAGCGCCGACGAGCGCGAGACGCGCGGGTTCATCTCGACGACCAGCATTTCGCCCGTCTCCGGGTGCACCGCGAACTGGATGTTGCACCCGCCCGCCTCGACGCCGATCTCGCGGATGATCGCGATCGCCGCGTCGCGCATCCGCTGGTACTCGACGTCCGAGAGCGTCTGCGCCGGCGCGACGGTGATCGAGTCGCCCGTGTGCACGCCCATCGGGTCGAAGTTCTCGATCGAGCACACGATGACCACGTTGTCCTTGCGGTCACGCATGACCTCGAGCTCGAACTCCTTCCATCCGATGACCGACCGGTCGATCAGGACCTCGTGGACCGGCGAGAGGTCGAGCCCGCGCTGGACCTTCTCGCGGAACTCCTCGGCGTTGTACGCGGTGCCGCCGCCGGTCCCGCCCAGCGTGAACGACGGGCGGATGATCGCCGGATAACCTACGTCCTCCACGATGCGGAGTGCGTCGTCGAGCGAGCGGGCGAAGCCGCCGTGCGGGACCTTGAGGCCGATGCGCTCCATCGCCTTCGCGAACTCCTCGCGGTCCTCGGCCATGCGGATCGCCCGCGCGTCCGCGCCGATCAGCTCGACGCCGTACTTGTCGAGCACGCCCGAGTCATACAGCTGGAGCGCCACGTTCAACGCCGTCTGCCCGCCCATGGTCGGGAGCAGCGCGTCGGGGCGCTCCTTCTCGATGATCCGTTCGACCCACTCCGCCGTGATCGGCTCGATGTACGTGCGGTCGGCCAACCCCGGGTCCGTCATGATGGTCGCCGGGTTGCTGTTCACCAGCACGACCCGGTACCCCTCCTCCTTGAGCGCACGTACCGCCTGCGTCCCGGAGTAGTCGAACTCGCAAGCCTGTCCGATGATGATCGGGCCCGACCCGATGAGGAGGATGGTCTGGATGTCGTCGCGCCTGGGCACGGTGGCTACTCCCGCCCTCCCTTGCTGCTCTCCTTGCGGATCGCGGTCGTAAGGATGAGCGCAAGACCGCCCCAGACAGCTCCGGCGATGAGAACGAAGGTCACGATCCCGGAAGTCGTCATGGTCGCTCGTGTCCGTTGAATGTCCTTGCGATTCGTCGAAACTTGACGCATCTGCGGGACTTGCGCAAGGACCGGCGGCGGGCGAAAATGGGACCATCTCTCGATGGTCGATCCCCGATGTCGGGTGTTCTCATGCGCGAACCGCGCCCGAACGGTCGCAGTCCTCGTTCTCGCCGCTGGAGCGCCGCCCTCGCTCCGCTTCCCATCTTGGTCGTTGCCATTGTGGTCGTGATCGCGTGGGGCGCGCTCGCGCACCGGTGGTTCCGCCCCGACGGGCCGGCCATCGCGGCGCGCGAGGATCTGGCGGCGGTGCTCGCGGTCGGGCTCGCGGCGGCGGCGAGCGCGGCGCTCGCCTGGTGGTACCGGTGGCGGCTGGCCCGCACGCGGGCGGATGCCGAGGCCGCACGTGCCGAGGGGCGCGACCTGCTCGAGCGGATCACCGACGGCTTCTTCAGCCTCGACCGCGATTGGCGCATCGTCGACGTGAACGCGCGCTGCGCGGAGTTCGTCGGCCGATCGCGCGAAGAGCTCGTCGGCAGGAAGATCTGGGACGCGTACCCCGAGCTGGTCGGCTCGACGCTGTACGCGGAGTTCTACCGCGCCGTCGCCGACGGCGTCCCGGCCCGCTTCGCCACGGATTCGCGGATCCGCCCGGGCCGGCGGCTCGAGGTCCAGGCGTACCCGTTGCCCCGCGGCCTCGCCGTCCATTTCCAGGACGTCACGGACCGCCACCTCGCGACGGAAGCGCTGCGCGCGAACGAGGAGCGTTTCCGCGCGCTGATCGAGAACGCCGCCGATATCGTCGCGGTCCTGGACCTGGAGCGCCGGATCCGCTTCATCAGCCCGGCCGTTCGGCGAGTCCTCGGCTACCTGCCCGACCACGTGATCGGCTGGGACCCGATCGACCTCGTGCACCCGGCCGACGTCGCTTCCGCGGACGCGATGTTCGAGAGCGTCGTCCTCTCGCCGCGCAAGACCGCGACCGCCGAGCTCCGATTCCTGCACCGCGACGGCTCCTGGCGCGTCCTCGAGTACTCGCTCCGCAACGTGCTGCACAACCCGTCGATTCGCGGGATCGTCGTCAACGCCCGCGACGTGACGGAGCGGAAGGAGGCGGAATCCGCGGTCCGGGCGAGCGAGGAGCGGTACCGCGGGCTGGTCAACGGGATCCCGATCGGGCTGTTCCGCGCGCTTCCGGACGGAACGATCCTGGACGCCAACGACGCCGTGGTCGAATTGCTCGGCTACGGCGACCGGCTGGCGGTCCTGGACGCCAACGCCGCCCGCGCGTTCGCCGACCCGCTGGACCTCGAGCACTTCGAGGAGGCGATGGCGCGCGACGGGAAAGTCCTCGGCTTCGAGACCCGTTTCGTGCGCGCCGACGGGACCACCGTGCCGGTCCGGCTGACCGCCCGGGCGGTCACCGACTCCACCGGCAAGGTCATCTACTTCGACGGCGCGGTGGAAGACATCTCCCAGCGCCAGGCGGCCGAGGAGGCCGCCCGCAAGACGCTCGAGCTGTTCCACCTGCTCCAGCGCGCGACGAACGACTCCGTCTACGACTGGGACATCGCCGCGGGCACGCTCCACTGGAACGAGGCGACGCACACCGTCTTCGGGTACTCGCCCGAGCAGATGACGCCCGACTTCGACTGGTGGGTCGAGCGGCTGCACCCCGAGGATCGCGAGCGCATCACCTCCAACCTGCGCGAGGCGATCCAGCGCGGCGACGAGGTCTGGACCGCCGAGTACCGGTTCCTCCGCGGCGACGGCACCTACGCCAGCGTCCTCGACCGTGGCCACATCGTGCGGAGCAGCGCCGGAATCGCGATCCGCATGATCGGCTCGATGCTCGACGTGACCGAGCGCAAGCGCGCGGAGGACGCGCTGCGTCGGAGCGAAGAGCGCTACCGCACGATCTTCGAGTACGCCGGCGACGGCATCTTCATCTCGGACCAGGACGGCAACCTCGTCCAGGTCAACGAGCGCGCCTGCACGATGACCGGCTTCGGCCGCGAAGAGCTGCTGGCAATGAACGTCGCGGACCTCATCGACGGGGACCGCGAGGACAACGCCGCCTTCTACCGAGACCTGGTCCGGCAGGTCCTGGACGGCGGGCACTTCAACGGCGCGGACCGCCGCATGCGCCGCAAGGACGGGCCGTCGTTCGAGTACGACGTCAACGCCGTCGCCATCGAGTCCGGGCTGATCATGTCGATCGTCCGCGACATCTCGGACCGCGCCCGTGCCGAGGAAGAGCGTCGTCGCCTCGAGGAGCAGCTCCGCCAGGCCCAGAAGATGGAGGCGATCGGCCGGCTCGCCGGCGGGATCGCCCACGACTTCAACAACCTGCTGACCGCGATCCAGGGGTACGCCGAGGTCCTCCTCGAAGGGAACGGGCTGGACGATGCGAGCCGCGCCGGCCTCGAGCAGATCCGCCAGGCGACCGACCGCGCCGCCAAGCTCACCCACCAGCTCCTCGCGTTCAGCCGCCAGCAGGTGCTCCAGCCGAGGATCATCGACCTCAACCGCACGGTCCGCGAGATCGAGGCGATGCTCGTGCGCATCATCGGCGAGGACATCGAGCTGGTCACGGAGCTGGCCCAGGACATCGCCGCCGTCCAGGCCGACCCCGGTCAGATCGAGCAGGTCATCGTGAACCTCGTCGTCAACGCCCGGGACGCCATGCCGACCGGCGGCCGGATCACGATCACCACCTGCAATGCCGTAATCACCCCCGAGGAGGCGAAGCGCCACGTCTACTTCGTCCGTCCGGGCGAGTACGTGAAGCTGACCGTGGAGGACACGGGCGAGGGGATGGACGAGGAAGTCCAGGCCAGAGTCTTCGAGCCGTTCTTCACGACCAAGGCGCTCGGCAAGGGCACGGGTCTCGGGCTCTCGACGGTCTACGGCATCGTCAAGCAGAGCGGCGGCTACATCTGGGTGAAGAGCCAGAAGGGCGTGGGTACGGTCTTCGACGTCTACCTGCCCCGCGTGGCCGAGCCGAAGAAGGCCGCCGACGCATCGGCCGACGCCCGCGCCGACCGGTCCGCCGAAGCGCCCCGCGGCAGCGAGACGGTCCTGCTGGTCGAGGACGAGGAATCCGTCCGATCGCTGATCCGCAAGATCCTCGAGCAGCGCGGCTACCGCGTCCTCGAGGCCCGGAGCGGCCAGGAAGCGCTCGACCTGTGCGCCTCGTACGACGGACCGATCGACCTCCTCCTCACCGACGTCGTCATGCCGGAGATGAGCGGCCGCGAGTTGGCCGAGCGGCTCCTCCCCGACCGCGCCGAGATCCGCGTCCTCTTCATGTCCGGCTACACCGAGGACGCCGTGGTCCGCCACGGCATCGAGAACACCCGGATCAACTTCCTCGAAAAGCCCTTCTCCCCCGCCGCCCTGGCGCGCAAGGTGCGCGAGGTGCTGGACGCGCAAGCCGCGCCGGCGTGAGGTGCGGGATCGTGCACACACGGTGCGCCCACCCGGCGTTCCGCGCGACGAGAAACTCCGCCGTCGGTCCGGCGCCGACGACGCACGCCGACGGGGACCGGAGATGAAAAAACGCGCCGGCTTCGAGCCGGCGCGTTTTCTCGATCGGTGCTCGATTACTGCCCCCGCTACTGCGCCTGCGCCTGCTGCTGCCGCGAGGCCAGCTCGTTCGGGTCCACGACTTCCGGCCGGACCGGCCCCTCCATCCCCGCGAACGTCGGGGCCGGCTCCGGCGTGACCACCACCGACGGCGACTCCAGCGGGGCCTTGGTGTACCCGCGCGTGTCGTTCGTCGCCGGATCCCCGCAGGCCGCCAGCCCCGCGACCACGATCGACAGCGCACCCATCGCGCCGCGCTTCCGCATCATCTGCATCGACCTCCGATCGAGTTGTGGGCGATTGACGAGGCAACCAATATGGCGCGCGCGTGCGGGATGCGCTACCCGGGGGCGGTGGGTGGTGGTTGGGAGGGCTTGGAGCTGGGGCTCAGGGCTCGGGGCTCAGGGCTTGGGGCTCAGGGCTCAGGGTGGTGTCGGAGCGTTCAAGGGGGGACCCCGGCCTTGCCGGGCGGGCGAAACCTCTCTCTTCCGGTGCCTCCGCTGGGGCCGGCGTGTGCAAACTCAGCATGGAACGCCCTCTCATTACCTCCCCGCTATGTTCGCACATATATCGTGTTAAACATCCCACCGGTCGCACGCCTGCTGCATTTCCACATTAGGGAGGGCAATTCGACCAAGCGTCCATTCACACGCCCACGCTTGGGATGTTTCCACACGAACGCCGCTGGCGCCCCCGGCCACCCCGACCACCGCCCCGAGCCCCAAGCCCCGAGCCCCAGGCCCCGAGCCCCAG
>Ga0207864_1003682_pt1 | contig 12579 bp, 11 predicted proteins | sample HigsolmetaAR202D_FD_184834 | JGI IMG/M metagenome (GOLD analysis project Ga0207864, IMG submission 184834) | Ionic liquid and high solid enriched microbial communities from the Joint BioEnergy Institute, USA - AR20-2-D (SPAdes) (version 2) ...
GGCAATATGCCACCAACAGAATATGCTGCCCTATCCGATTTTGAAAGCGACAAACAGGCGTGTTAGGTGTTTAGGTTTAGGTTAATTTGATGAGAATTTTGTAAAATTATGCAGTCTTAATTTGGGGAAGTCGACAAGAGGATAATTCTATTATTCGTTGTGTTTACCCTTCAAAATAAGGGCAGTTACAACGTTTTATGTTCGCCCCATGTTTGATTCACTTTTGCAAGGCTCAAATTTTCTTTTCCCTGCTCAATTTTACGAACAACGGTAAGTGCAACTCCTGCTCGCTCTGCAAATTCTTCTTGCGTTAAATTCACTTCCTTACGTTTCGATTTGACAAAATTTGCTAGATTGGTATACATAATTATATGCTTTTACATCGATTATTAAGCAAATACCAAAGATTATATGCAAGTGAATATAAAATCGACTTTCTGTAAATAGATGGCGAAATATCAAAACCTAGAAAATTGTTTAGATAGCTCTCACCACCACATCAAATTCTTTACATTTTCTCTTTTCCTGCATGGCCTCACCAAGATCATAACGACTATTACTCTTCTGCCAAATTTTAAGTCCTTTACCAAGCAGTACCTATTGTGGTATTGTTAAGGGTTATGTTGTTTAACACTTTCCGCTAATGTTTTCGGGACTTGGCGTTCGGGTGGGATTACAAAGCATAAACCATTAATTTATTACTAAAGTTCATTAGAAGCACAAAACTCCAAGTATGCACGTCAGCCTGCCAAGCGCAACCACGAAGTAGTATGGGAGGTAATCCAGTGGTGACTGTGCTTCTCATCTCTTTAGCCATTTGTCAATCAAATACAGTCCCAGGATACCTGTCAGTATTACTCCAATTTTTATATAAATGTTACCATTGAAAAATGTCGTTGTCATTAAAAGTAAGAGCGAAATGACAATTGCTAATGATATAACATATTGTAAAGAAAGTATCGTAATGCCAACAAAACGTCTTAAAGGACTGTAGTTTGAAAAGCGTCTATAAAAGTTAATTTCGTCTTGAACCTTTGAAATTTTCTTATAAAGTTCTTTGTCAATACTTTTTATTGTTGCCAATAGCAATTTTTCGTCTGTTGTGGGGTCAATCGATATCCTTAGAACATTGTCATATATTTCTTTACTCAAATAAGCTGCTTTGCCGTCAATAAGTAGAATTGTCTGTAGTTGATTTTTGTATTCTAAATTCTCCTCGCCTTCAGGAAAGTAAGCAATGAAATTCAGTCTTGTTTTTACTTCGGTTAAAATTTCAATTCGTTTGTCAAAATATTTTGTGAATGTATTTTTAGATTCTGACAATGGCTTTTCAACTAAACTCTTTACAAGCCAAGAAATAAACACTATTAATGTGGTTAATAGGAATATTACTATGTCTGGATTTGCTTCTTTAATAATTGTCTTTATATCCATACGTAGTTCAAATTAGGTTTTAACATTGAAAAAACATACCTTGAAATTTGATTCATTAAGCTTCCTTCTTTCGATTCATCATTCAGCTCGTGCCCATTTCTTAAAACAGCATATACCAAGTCAGCATTGCCCAAAACAGCATATCTTTCTTTGCTGTCATTAGTTGTTCCTGTTTTAAGAAAGGCATTTTCAATCCTAATTCCCAATTTCTCGTAGAATACTTTGTTAAGGATTGAAAGGCATTCAGTTTTAGTATCATTTAAATTCTCGCAACAAAAATAATTTGAATATGCTAATGCTAATTCGTATAAAGAAATACCATTTTTCGTAGCGCCTAAAACACTTGAAGGAAAAAATTCTGTTTCAGGTTTATTAAAAATGTCAGACAAGAATTTTAAGCAATTTTCTAATCCAACTTTTCCAACAGCATTTAAGAATGAGTTATTGTTTGAGTATAATAATGCTTCTTGGAGATTTAAACGTGATTTGTAATAACCTGCTTCTCTTACTTCCCAATTCAAATTGTTTCTAAAAGCATCAAAAGTTTCAAATTGTGAAATTCCGTTTTCTCTTAGGTGGCAATATAAAAATGGTTTTAAAGTTGAACCGACGTTTGCTTTTGAAATAAATGGATAGTCTGTCCCATAACTACTAGCAAAGCCAACAATCTTACCTTTTCTCAAGGCAACAATTGACACAGGATACTTTGATTCAGCAACAAATTTTCTTGCTAATTCCTGAGTTTTAAATTCAATTGAAGACGTTATAGTCTTTTTTTTGTCATCAATACGTTTAGCTATAAACGGAATGGAAGCATTTTTAAAATTTGAAAGTTGGGTTTCGTTAACAATGATTTTAGACTTCTCATTTTTTTGAAATCTGCTTTTTGAAATTATTTTTCTGTCAAGCAAAATTCTGTTTATGGTCTTATATCTCTTTTGAGTACTTTCCGGTCTTTTTGAGTAGTAATTTGGTCCACGTAAAATTGTTATCAAATAAAGCAGTTCACTTTGGTTTAGCTTTTCAACTTCTTTACCGAAGTAGTAAAGACCTGCTGTTCTTAATCCCCAGATGTTTTTACCAAAATAAACATTGTTGAAATACATATTCAAAATTTCATCTTTTGAATATTGCTTTTCAATTTGAATTGCCTTAATGGTTTCCTTTAATTTTCTTGTAACTGTTTTGCTAGTGTCACGAATGAGGTTTCTTGCTAGTTGTTGGCTAATAGTGCTGCCACCTTGAACTATACGACCTGCCTTTATATTTTCAACAATTGCCCTAGATACTCCTTTAAAGTCAATTCCATTATGACTATAAAATCTTTTGTCTTCTATTTCGACAACAATTTTTTTTAAACGTGTTGGGACATAGTATGAAATAGCTTGACAGTCATAAGTGTCGGAAACAACGCCCAAAGGTGTTTCTCTTTCAGAATCCTTGCCGTAAATAACATATCCGTTTAATTCGTATTTCATAGTCTTGTTGTGTCGTTAATAAGAGTTACAGCCAACCCTCAAACACACGCAATATTTTTTATTCATAAAAATATTAGATCAACCTATATAGTTTCTTAGATAGCTGATTGTCAAAATATACAATAGAAATTTAATTATGCATTTTACATAATTAGTTGCTCGTAATTTTTACTTTTTTTGTATTTATTACTCAAAATTCGCCATAATGAACGTGAGGGGTATTGATGTAAAGAACTACGCTTTTGAGCTAGGCGAACACAAGGGCAAGTTTTTATGGAAATACCCCACCCCCAAAAAACAAGTTCACTCCCTAAAGTGCTCTCTACGCAGGATTTCAAAAAGACTCATCTTTTTGAAATGGTTTTATTTTCCGCTTCTTGTCAGTACATTGTAGAATTTCATATTTCCAATTAAAGTCAGTCATTTCCTCTTTGTTGTGTCGGTCATTTCAAAATGGAGCCATAACATTTTCTGGCTTTGCGTTCGGGCAGTAGATTTTTCTCCGATGATTATTTATAATTATCCAGCTTCTCCTTTCGCTTCTCCCAATCGGGCATTAATTGCGTTAATAGTTCGAAGAATTGTTGGCTGTGATTTTTGTAAACGATATGACATAATTCGTGCATCACCACATACTCGATACACCACTTTGGGGTATGTATCAATCGCGGATTAAAAATGAGTTTGTTCTTCACCGTACAGCTTCCCCAGCGGGTGGGCATCTCCTGAAAGTAAATTTCAGATGGGGCTTTGTACCGTTCGCTAAACTTTTTAATGATAGGCTTGGCTATTTCGGCAATCTTTTGATAGGCTTTTTCTTTTAGCCATTGCTCCAATACTTTTTGTGCATTAGATTTTTTCTTTACCGTTACCAAAAACAAATTCCCCTTATAGGTCACTTCGTTTTTACCGCCTATTTCTACCATTACTTTATAGCGTCTTCCCAAGTAATTCACCGAATATCCCGACTTGACGATAATGTCACTATCGACCGTGTCCATACCAAGGAAATAGGATTTCTGTTTCAGAATCCACATCGCCTTTCGTGTCACAGCTTGATGTATTTTATCGAGACTCAAGGTCTCCGGCGCAGCAACTTCAACACTGGTATCAGGATTCACTTTTATACCCAAACTCTTTCGAGCTGCATAACGCAACTCAAATTCGATGGTATGTCTGCCAAATTGTACATGTTCTTTCATCATTTACTACTTGCTATGGCTATTTCAATGGCTTTTTTGGTCAATTCATCGGCTTTGTCCATCGGCAAATCCATAACATCCATCAAGTAATCTCCAAACTCCAATTCTATTTTATTAATGATATCAATTCGTTTATGCCAATCCACAATTTCGCAAGACGAAAGTATTTCATCAAACATTAAAGCAGCGTCAACTTCTTTGCCATTTAATAGTTCTTCCGATTGGAACAAGTGATAAATACCAATATTTCTGCGTTTGCCTTGCAATTCTTCAGGCACAGTATCTCCTCCGCCTTTTAGAGCTTGCTCTTTTATTTCTTGTAAGCGTTTCAAGGCTTCCAATTCTGACAGACGATTGGCACGCATTTCGGCTATGGTCTCCGAAATTAACTCGGATAGCTTGCGAAACAATACTGGATCTGTGTCGATATTTACCGTAAGATATTTTGAAGTAGCAGCGGCAATTTTTTCGGCTTTGGCTCGTGGGCCGTTTAATTTATTCAGTTCTTCTTCAAATGCTTCGGTATCCAGAATATTTATCGGCTCAACCAGTCTGATGATATCTTCGGTAATCACATGCTGATCTAATAATTTTTGCAGCTGCTTTTCATACTGTGCAAAACTTATGGTATCGGCATAGGTATTATTGACGGCCACACGAATTTGGGCAAATTTCTTTAAAGCAGACTTGTATTCCTCCATGACAGCAGCAGGCGTTTGTTCGTGGAATTCACGTGTGGACAAAGCAATCTTGAATATTCTGGAGAAAGTACTGAATTTGGAATAGAACTCTTCTCTCAAGGCTTCATCTGCCAAGAGCGTGACATACTCATCGATATTGTGTTTATTTTTGATGCTTTTGAACAAATCCAAAACATCCGCATACGCTCTGGGTAGTTTTTCTACTTCGACTTTGATATTTGTAAATGCGCCTTTTAAATCTTCCGGATCAAAGCCATCCGTATTTCCGGCATAGGTTTCCATCGCTTGTTGCAACTCTTCCATAATGCCGACATAGTCAATGATGTATCCATAATCTTTGCCGGGATACACACGGTTTACACGGGCAATGGCTTGCAGCAGTGTATGGTCTTTCAATTTTCTGCACAAGTACATCACAATCGTTTGCGGCACATCGAAGCCGGTAAGCAACTTATCGATAACAATCAGCAATTCAATGCTCTCTCCATACTCATATTGATGAATAATCATCTTGTCAATATCATTTCCGTACTTGGTTTTGAGCATTTCATAATATTGCTGTACTTCTGGAGACTCTGAGCTATGTACATCTTCATTGTTCTCCCGCGTGTCCGGAGGTGACATGACAATTTCTGTCTTAACTTTTCCAATAAGGTCAAAGGCTTTTTTATACTTAACAGCCGTCAATTTATCAGGACAAACCACCATCCCTCTGAATCCGGAATGCTGGCCTGTTTTGTCTAAGCCCCAATTCTCTTGAAAATGCTTGCTGATATCGAAGGCAATTTGATAAATGTTTTGGTCGGTTTTGGAAATCAGATTGGCTTTGCTCATTTTTTTCTTCAAGTCCACTTTCTGATATTCTTCCAAATCTTCCATCACCATATCCACTCCTCTGTCCAACGCTGCTTTATTGACATCCTGTAGCGCCAAACGACCTTCATACAGTATCGGTACAATCGCACCGTCTTGTTCTGCCTCCACAATGGTGTAGGTGTCGATAATGCCGCCAAATTTTTCTGCGGTGTTCTTTTGCTTTTTCATCAATGGCGTACCTGTAAACACCACAAAGCAGGCATTGGGCAATACGCGCTCCATATTGACATTAAAGACCCCGTGCTGTGTACGATGCGCCTCATCTATCAACACAAAAATATTGGGACTATCTGCCTGTGTGTGCGCCAAATTTTTAACGGCAGCATCAAACTTGTTGATAATTGTTGTAACTACAAAATCTCCATTACCTTGCAATAAACTTATCAACTGCTTGCCTGAACCTGCATTCAGTACATCAATCTCTACTTTACGTAAAGTTTCTGTGATTTGACGGTCCAAATCAGTACGGTCGGTGACAATGATGATTTGCGGATTCAGAATTTCCTGCTTTATCTTTCTGGCCAGCATAGCCATGGTCAAGGATTTACCACTTCCTTGAGTATGCCATACTACCCCGCCTTTGCGTTTGCCATTGCGAATGGGCTTGATGCGCTTCATGATTTTGTTGATGGCAAAAAACTGTTGGAATCGGGCTACTTTTTTCACCACACCTCCTTCGAACAAAATAAATTCCTTTACGATTTGCAACAAACGTTCGGGTGCGGCCAAGCCATATAATTGGATATCCTGAGCGGTAGGCGCTACGGGCAAAGCATATTTTTCTTCAAAGCTTTTTCTGTCTGCAACGGTTCTGATATCAGGATGAGCAAAAAGTTTATCCACCAACTCACTGGCCAATGGACGATTCACCAATTCCTGAATCGTATTTTGATATCGCTCGTCTTTTTCCTTCCATACTGCCCAGAATTCTTCTTTGGTATTGGTAGTGGCGTATTTTGCTTCTGTCAGACTAAGTGCCATTAAGATTTGGCTATAAACATAGAGGTGTTGAATACCATTTTCTTGTTGATTGCGGATATGTTGCGAAATAGCCTGTTTGATAGGCTCTTTGATGGTAGGACTTTTGCACTCGATAACCGCCAATGGAATCCCATTCACAAAAAGGACTATATCCGGTCTGTAAGTGTCCTTACGACCGGTACGCATTACCGAAAACTCTTCCGTAAGGTGAAAAATATTATTACCTGGATTTTCCCAATCGATGTATTGGATGGTATGACTTTTCTTATCGCCATCAATGGATTGCTCCAAAGCCAGACCAAAAACCAAAAGATTATAGGTCTGATTGCATGCCTGCACCAATCCTTCGGACAAAGGGGCGTCCTTGAGCTTCTGGATAGCTCTTTCAATATTCGCGTCATTAAAGTGGGTGGTTTTGCGACCCAGTTTTATTTGATTGATATGGTGCAAGCGCTCCCGTAAAACATCCGTAAGGATGACATTACTTTCTCTCCCTTCGCGCATTGTTAATGCTTCCGCAGGAGATAAGTATTGATAGCCTAAATGACACAATAATTTAAGCGCCGGTAATTGTGATATATTGTCTTCTGTGAATGGCATGGATTAAGATATTGAAATATGTTTAACTCTAATAAGTTCTCTAATAAGTTCTCTAATAAATTCTCTAATAAATTCTCTAATAAATCCTCTAATAAATTACTTTACATTTAATTTCCTTTTTGGCATTAAAATGCTTGGAACCTCTTTGAGCATTGTTTCTTTTGGCATCCCAACCACCATTGGAATTGGGAACTACATGTCTTTCTTTACGTGGCATATTTTCAAATTTTATTGATTATGAAATTTATCGTTGTTCCAATTTTTCGGATTGTTGATTATGTATTCTGAAATGCGTTGATAGGATTGTTCATCACGAATGATATGTTCCCAATAATTGCGTTGCCACAATTTGCCATTGAATGGTTCCCATCCCAAATTTTTAACCCCACGGATGTATTCGTTTGTGGACATGGTTTTAAACCATTGCACCGCCCGATGTAGGGGCTAACCTTTGTGTTCGCCCGAAACGGGTGGTGCATCGCCCGAAACGGGTGGTGCATCAATCGAAACGGGTGGTGTGATTATGGATTGGTTGGGGGTATCATAGGGGCAGACACGCAAATCTGCCCCTACGGTTACGACATTTTCAATGATACAATGGAAATGGTTGGGCATTACCACCATTTCATGGCATTTTTTGTCGGGGTATTTATTTTCTAATTCACGATACCATTTTTCCACCATCTGTCCTGCATCATTCAATATCATTGCACCATTCACAATTTCACCAAACAAACATTTCCTATCCTGCACACAAATGGTAATAAAAAACAACCCCGCCTGCGAATAATCATATCCTTTCAGGCGGATGGATTTACGGTGGTGAATGTTTGGATTGTATTTGTTCATATTATTTTCCTTTTTATTGGGCAGACACATAGGTCTGCCCTTACAAAAGACGTTTTTTCCCCGTCAACAATTGCTGCATCAACCCCTTCTTCTGCTCTTTCAACTGCTCTGCTTTGGCTCTGAGCAGACTGATTTCTTTATCGGCGGTTTGCAAGACTTCTGCAATGGCGGTTTGTTCTTCTTTTGAAGGAAGAATGATACTCAACTTCATCAGATTATTCTTTGATAAATTGAACCTTGTTGCTCCTTGCGAAAGCTTATAAATTTTCGCTCTAAAAGTATCTGCTCGTAACAAGTAAGAACTAAACTCAGGAATCAAGGTATTAAAATCAAAAAGACGAAAACCAAAACAAAAGCTATTCAAATACAATTCATCAACTTCATCGAGTATTACAGATGCCATTCCAACCTCATTAGGTGTTTCTGAGGAAACGGTAAAGAATATGTCTCCATACTTGACTTTATTTTGCTTATCATCCTCAGTTATTTTGACATAATCCAGATTCTTAATGTCAATACGAGAATTGTTGAAAACATTCAGATAAGGGATATAAGGCTTACCTTTTCCAAAATCTTCCTTACTCTTTCCAGTTAGTCCATTGTAGGTATCTCCTAAGCTTCCCAATTTGCACTCCTTCCACTCCCCACTAAACCCTTTCAATCTCATTTTTCCGGTGAGGAGGTTTTGCATCAGCCATTTTTTGCGTTGTTCTTTTTGGCGGATGAGTTGTTCGGTAAGTTGGATGGCTTGGTCCCAAGTGCTGAGCACTTCGGCGATGCGCTTCTGCTCGGAAAGAGGCGGAAGGGGGAGAGAAATTGGATTTATCATAGTTTGACTAATTAGAGGTTGTCCTCCTTTGCTTCTGTATCTTGATAGATTAAGTTGTTGTAACTTATAAGCCAGATAGATAGGTTTCACCCCCTCAGCTATTTCTTTTGCATATAATGCGTTATCAGTTATCCAACACGGTTCATCAACATATCTTGTTATCCCACAATATTCTCCAACTCTACCTATTATAACAGTCTCTCCAGTGTAATTATAACTTTCACTATATCCCATAATTCCATTTCCTCCAAACACAGGATACTGTCCCATTCCATTATTTAATATTGGTTTGGTTTTCCCAGACGATAGTTTAACAATCTCCCCCAATCTCTTTACCTCCCAATCGGCAGGGATTTTTCCGATGGGTGTGTCTTTGTAGGCAGTTTGTGTATGTTGTGTTGTTGTGGTGCTCATGGTTTTAATTTAATATTTTATATCAATCTTGCTTATGGGTTCTTGTTTCTTGCTTAAGAGGTGGTAAAATCTTGCTTAATTTTATTTAAACATTGATTATCAATACTTTGCATTGTATTTTATCACCTTGCTTAAGCTTGGTTGTTTCTTGCTTAGTTTCGTTTTCTCCTTGCTTATCAAATAAGCATCAAATAAAAAGTTATTGATTATCAAGTATTTGAAATTAAAATTGTATCGTTTTATCAAATAACCGTCAAATAAGATATTTATTCCAAGCCCAGCTCTTTCAAATACACTTCCATCTTCGCTTCTACCTCTGCCAACTGCAGCTTAAGATTGCTTATCTCTGTTTGTACGGCTTTGATGTCCACCTCTGGTTCTTCCTCAAAAGTGTCCACATAGCGGGGGATGTTCAGGTTGTAATCGTTTTCACGGATTTCAGCCATATCCGCGATATAGGCAAATTTGTCTTCCACCACACCGGCATTCATCTCTCCATCATGGAATTGGGTAAAGACATCTACGATGTGCTTTATGTGCTCAGGACCAAGTATGTTTTGGTTTTTCCCCGGAACAAAATCTTTGCTCGCATCGATAAACAATACTTTGCCTTTGTTTACCTTTTGCTTGTTGAAAATGATAATAGCCGCAGGGATACCCGTACCAAAGAATAAATTTGCCGGCAATCCTATCACCGCTTCAAACAAATCTTCCTCCAATACCTGCTGACGAATTTTCCCTTCAGAAGCTCCTCTAAACAATACGCCGTGAGGCACAACAACGCCTGCTTTACCCGAAGCATTCAAAGACTCAATGATATGGGATATAAATGCCCAGTCGCCTTTGGATTTGGGAGGCAAGCCTCTGTGAAATCTATTATAGATATCAGACTGTAAGTCGTCTGCACCCCAATTGTCCAAAGAAAAAGGAGGATTGGCCACAATGGTATCAAACAGCATCAATTTATCGCCTTCTTTGTGCTTAGGATTGCGCAATGTATCTCCCCAACGAATCACTGCACTGTCGTAGCCATGCAAATACATGTTCATCACCGCCAAAGCCCAAGTACTACCATTGGCTTCCTGCCCGTACAAGGAGAAATTATTATCTCCCACTTCACGTCCGGCTTTAATCAATAAAGAACCAGAACCACAAGCAGGGTCGTAAATGCGCGAGCCCGGTTTGGACTTGGTCAGCTTGGCCAATAAAGTAGAAACTTCGGCAGGCGTAAAGAACTCTCCGGCTTTTTTACCCGAATCGGAAGCGAAATTGGCAATCAAAAATTCATAAGCACCACCTATCACATCATTGTTTTCCAAATTATCAGAAGACAACTTCAGTGGATAAAAATCATTCAAAAGATTACGTAAACGTGCTACTTTATCTTTTTCATCGCCCAAATTCGAGGAGTTGAAATCGATGTTTCTAAAGATATTGGAACCATCCTGCCCGCCCAGTTTTTCACGATTGGCTTCTTCTAATTCTGCCAAAGCGTGGTTAATCATTTCTCCAATCTTGGGATTGTTGCGGTGTTCGTACAAGTAGAAGAAATTGGATTCATCCGGTACTATAAAACGCTCACGAGACAAAGCCCTCTTGACACGCTCTTCGTTGCCATTGTATTTTTTGATATATTCTTCCTTCTTTTCGTTGTAAACATCTGTTACATATTTCAAGAAAAGCATGGTCAAAATATAGTCCTTGTACTGTGAGGGGTCAATAGTTCCACGGAATTTACCACAAGCTTTCCAAACGATATTGTTAATGTCTTTCTGAGTGATTTTATTTGCCATTTCTGATTGTTTTATAAGTTAATGCATCTATGTATGCTTCTTGTGTAGCTACTAACTGTTTTAAAATTTGGGTTCGTTGTTTTTTCAATTGATCTAATTGAACAATTTTTTCTTGTGTGGATAGCTTTGGAATGATTATTTCCAATTCACCGAGTTCCTGCTTTGTGATGGATGGAATGGTCTGCGAAGTCTTTTTTGTATTAAAAATTTTCAATGTTTCCGGATGATTCAGGTACCAAGTTAAATAGGCCGGATTAATATTTTCATCCACAATCGTCAGCACCAAGAAAACCGCACTGGCAATAGCATTATCGTATTCATTTTGAAACAAATAAGCAAAAAATCGATTTCCCTTTGCGTTAAAAAGGATTTCGTTGCTCTGTAAAAAATTTCGACTGATGCTATCCTTGTACAAGACATTCGGCTCCAAATCTTTTCTCAAATTCAAATCCTCATCAAAATCCGATGTCCCTATCATGCGCACGAAAGCATCCGGCAATAGACTTTCATCCTTATTAGAGGTTTTAGCCACGACCATCCCGGAACGGATTTTTACCACATCTTTTAACTTACAATGATAATTCACTTTGCATTTTTTTTATTAATTATTCGATTACAAAAGTAGAATGGGTAAATGAATTTTCAAAATTTTTATAACTTTTTTTAAAAGTAATTCAATTACTAAATTTTCAATTATTTGATTTGCTTAATTTTACACATTATATAAAATGCTTATTTATTATAGGTTATGAGGTATTTAAAAGGAATAAAAGATTCTTATAGAACTTGTCATGAATGTTAGTTTATATGTTCGTATTTATTTAGTTCAAACAACTATTTTATGTAAAGCCATAAAAACGAAAAGTGAATAAGAGAGGTATCCCACAAGGCAAAAAAGGCTTAAGACAGGTAATAAAATTTAAGCTAGAATGGGAGTATCAAAAAACAACACTACAAAAAACTAAAGAGTCCAAATGTACTGTCCAATCTTTAGCCCTTAATGCTTTACAATAATTGATGGAATTAATGAAATGAATATGCTAAACATCCAATATTGCCTGCCTCAATATCTCCCATTAGGATATGGAAAAACCCGTAGCTAGAACCTGGCGATAATTTCTCACTCCTTGAGGTAAATGCCGATGAAGCGTGCGCAAACAATCATCCACAATGCTGCAGATAAAGTTGACAAGTTTATTGTGAGTTTGTGGCTCATAAAAAACAAATTAGAAAGTTAACAGTTTTGAAATACTATTCAGGAATTCAAAGACCAGCATCCTTTTGATATAAAGCAGCTATAGTCCAACATATGGTTAGTTTAAGATAGCGGTTGCGTTCGCATACATGACCAAGATATAGGATTCTATTGAAGCAAGCAAACTTGCCCAAACAGCATAACACTTAAGATGGAACTTATCAAAG
>Ga0207864_1003683_pt1 | contig 12578 bp, 12 predicted proteins | sample HigsolmetaAR202D_FD_184834 | JGI IMG/M metagenome (GOLD analysis project Ga0207864, IMG submission 184834) | Ionic liquid and high solid enriched microbial communities from the Joint BioEnergy Institute, USA - AR20-2-D (SPAdes) (version 2) ...
GGGCTGTCGCCGAGCTCGTCCGCGGCGGCCGCCACGGCGGCGCGCACGTCGGCGACGATCGCGGCGAGCTGGTCGGGGGTGGCTGCGCCGAGCTCGACCAGTCGGCGCGCGTTGAGCAGCAGCGGGTCGCGCGCCTCGTCCGCGGCGATCTCCTCGAGCGTGCGGTAGCCGGTCTCCACGTCGCTGCCGGCGTGGCCCCACAGCCGCACCACCTCGAGGTGGAGGAACACGGGGCGGCGCTCGCGGCGGCAGGTCTCCACGGCGCTGGCGACCGCCTCCCACACCGCGTCGAGGTGGCCTGCCGCGCGGACGTAGCGCAGGTGCGGCAGCCCCGAGAAGCTCTGCTCGATCCAACGCCGCGGCGTGTCGACGGAGATGCCGAGGCCGTTGTCCTCGCACACCAGCAGCACCGGCACGCGGCTGCCGCGGCGCCAGGCGTAGCGGGCGGCGTTGATGCCGGCCAGCGCGGTGGCGTGGTTGGCGGAGGCGTCGCCGAAGGAGCACACCACGATGGCGTCCTCCGGCAGCTCGTCGCCCGGCGACACCGACAGCCCCAGGCGGCGCGCGCGCTCGAGCGCGAAGGCGGCGCCCACCGCCTTGGGCAGGTGCGAGGCGATCGTGCTGGTCTGCGGCGGCACCCACAGGCGCCTGCTGCCCCAGACCTTGTGGCGGCCCTGCGCGATGGGATCGGCGGCGGCCGCCACCAGCGACAGGATCGTGTCGCGCACCGGGTCGACCGAGGGGTCCTGGCGCGAGCGCGCCATCATGAAGCCGCCGGAGCGGTAGTGCAGGAACGCCGGGTCGGTGGGGCGGGTCAGCGCCCCCACCACGGCGTTGTTCTCGTGCCCGGCGCTGGAGATCGTGTAGTAGCCGCGGCCCTGCGCCTTCAGCCGGCGCGCGGCGACGTCCAGGGCGCGGCTGCGGACCTGGTCGGTGAAGAGGTCCACGGCCGCCGCGGCGGTCAGCCCTGCCGCGATCTCGGCCGTGGGCGCCAGGAGGCGGGCGGCGGGCTCGGCGGCGGCGAGGTAGGCGTCGAGGGCGTCCTCGACGATGGAGACGCGGTCGCTCATCCCCGCGAGGCTACCGCCTCGCGCAGCGCTGCCGGCCGCCCGGCGTCGAGCACGACCTCGCCCTCCAGCAGCCCGCCGCAGTCGCGCAGCCCGACCTGCAGGACGTCGCGGACGAAGGCGACCGCGCCGCGGTTCTCGGGGTGGACGGCGACGACCAGCCGGCGCACCCCCAGCTCGGGGGCGCCGGCGGCGGCCACGAGCAGCAGGCGCCGGCCCAGGCCGCGGCGGCGCCAGCCCTCGGCGACGGTCACCGCGACCTCGCCGCGGTCACCGCGAAGGCGCCCCAGGCGCACCTCGCCGACGCAGACATCCCCCACGAACGCGCCCCACGCGCCGGTGTCCCGCCAGTCGAGGTCGACCATCCGCGCCAGCACCCGCGGCGACAGGCGCGGGGTGCCGCTGGCGAAGCGCAGGAACCTGGCGCGCGGGCTCAGCCCCGCGTACAGCTCGCCGAGGGCGACGCGGTCGGCGGGCCGCAGGGCGCGCACGACCGGCACGGTCGCGGCGTGGCGCGGGGTGCGGTGCGGGGCGGCCGGGTGCGGCGGGGCAGGGCGCGCCTCGGCCGGGCGCGGCGGCGCGAGCGCCGAGGGTGACATGGCGGGCTCCTGGCTGCGGGTGGGCTGGCAGCCCGACTGTGCGCCCCGCCGCGTGCGAACCGCTGCCAGCACGCTGTCAGCCCGCGTGCGCGCCGTCGTGGCACGCCGCGGTGGCGCCCCGGCGTGGCGCCACCGTGCGCGCCGGCCGCCTGGCCTAAGGTGGCACCCCGCCCGCGCCGACGAGGAGCGCGCCGATGACCGCCACCTGTGTCCACATCGAGGAGGCCGTGCCCGCGGCGCCGCGGTCCCAGGGCTGCCGGCGCTGCCTGGAGACGGGCTCGCGCTGGGTGCACCTGCGCGTGTGCGCCGCGTGCGGCGAGGTCAGCTGCTGCGACTCCTCGCCGAACCGCCACGCCACGGCCCACGCGCACGCCACCGGCCACCCGGTGGTGCGCTCCTTCGAGCCGGGCGAGGCGTGGTGGTGGTGCTACCCCGACGAGGTGTTCGTCGCCGAGCGGGAGGGCTGGCCGCCCGCGCGCGACGGCGCGCCGTCGGGCTGAGCCGTCGACACGCCGTCGGGCGATCCCGTCGACACGGCCAGCCCGACCGCCCTCGGGCTGCGCCGGGTGGCCCCGGGCGGCGTGCTAGCCGGCGACCGCGGCCGCGTCGTCGCCGACGGACGCGGGGGGCGCGGCCTCGGTGTGCGCGGCGTCGACGTGGGCGGTGGTCCGCAGCGGCACCTCCGGCAGCAGCCAGGCCAGCAGGACCACGACCGCCGCGATCGGCACGGCCACGAGGAACACCGAGGTGATCGCGTCCGACAGGGCGGTCTGCAGGGCGACGCGGGCGGCCGCGGGCAGCTGGGCGATCGCGGCCGGAGTCGACACGATCGTGCCGGCCTCGGCGGCCAGCCCGGCGGCGCTGTCGGCGAGGTTGGCGGCCAGGCGCGCGTTGAGCAGGGCGCCGAAGCCGGCGACGCCGACGGTCCCGCCGATCGAGCGGAAGAACTGCGCCGACGAGGTCGCGGCGCCGAGGTGGCGCAGCGGCACGGCGTTCTGGATGGCCAGGACGATGACCTGCATGATCAGGCCGATGCCGAGGCCGACCACGACCATGTAGCTGGACGCCACCAGCTGCGTGGTGGCGGTGCTCATCGTCGACAGCAGCCACATCCCCGCGGTCAGCAGCAGCGAGCCGACGATCGGGAAGACCTTGTAGCGGCCCCAGCGGGTGATCAGCCGCCCCGAGGTGATGCTGGCCGCCAGCAGCCCGGCGACCAGCGGCAGCATCAGCATCCCGGAGTTGGTGGCCGACACGCCGATCACGACCTGCAGGAACAGCGGCAGGAACGTGATCGCGCCGAACATCGCCAGGCCGACGATGAGACCCATGAGGTTGCCGACGGCGAAGACGCGGTTGCGGAACAGCCCCACCGGCAGGATCGGCTCCGGCACCGCGCGCTCGACGACCGCGAAGGCGGTCAGCGCGACCACAGCCAGGCCGCCCAGCCCCAGGATCACCGGCGACGTCCACGGGTAGGTCTCGCCGCCCCACACGGTCACGAGGAGGAGCGCGGTGATCCCCACCGTCAGCACCGTCGCGCCGAGGTAGTCGACGCTGCGCTGCACCCGCGGGAACGGCAGCTTCAGGTTGCGCTGGGTCACCAGCAGCGCGACCGCGGCCAGCGGCACGTTGATGTAGAAGATCCAGCGCCACGAGAGGTTGTCGACGAAGTAGCCGCCCAGCAGCGGCCCGACCACGCTGGACACGCCGAACACGGCGCCGATGTAGCCCATGTAGCGGCCGCGCTCGCGCGGCGACACGATGTCGCCGACGATCGTCTGGGACAGCGCCATGAGCCCGCCGCCGCCGGCGCCCTGGATGGCGCGGAAGGCGATGAGCTGACCCATGTTCTGGGCCGCCCCGGACGCGACCGAGCCGATCAGGAAGATCACGATGGCGGCCTGGTACAGCAGCTTGCGGCCGTACAGGTCGGAGATCTTGCCGTACAGCGGCACGCTGACCGTCGAGGTCAGCAGGTAGGCGGTCACGACCCACGACAGGTGGTCGAGACCGCCCAGCTCGCCGACGATCGTGGGCAGCGCCGTGGCGACGATGGTCTGGTCGAGGGCGGCCAGCAGCATCGCCGTCATGAGCCCGCCGAAGACGGCGAGGATCTGGCGGTGCGACAGGGCGCCGGCCGCGGGGGCGGCGGCGCGGGCGGGGGATGTGCTCACAGCGAGGGCTCCAGGACTGTGGTGGCGTCGGTGATGAAGCGGTCGAGCAGGTGCGCGAGCGTCGCGATGTCCTCGGGCGGCCACCCGCCGACGATCTCGGCGATGAGCGCGGCGCGGGCGGCGCGCCCGGCGGCGAGCAGCTCGCTGCCGGCGTCGGTCAGCGACAGGTGGGTGCGGCGCCGGTCGGCCTCGGAGGGGGTGCGCGCGACGTAGCCGGCGGCGACCGCGCTCTCGACGGCGCGGCTGGCGGTGGACTGGTCGACGTGCAGGAGCTCGGCGACGCGGGCGACGCAGGCCTCCGGACCGGCGGTGGCGATGGCGCGCAGGGTGCGGAAGACGCTCAGCTCCACGGGGCGGCCCAGCAGCTCCGCGAAGCGCTGCCGGACGGCTGGTTGCTCCCACAGCCGCCGCACCACCACGAGCGCCTCGTCGAGGCGCTGCAACGACCGGTCGGACACCGCGAGGGAAGGCATGCATGCATCATACATGTATCTCTCAAGCACTTGCCGCGGGCTGCAGCCCGCTGGGGTGTCCGATCGGCCCAGGCGAGACGGCCTCGGGCGGCGCGGGCTCGCCCGGTGGCGGGTCAGGCGGCGACGAAGGCCTCGCGCCCCCACCAGGCGCGGAAGGTCTCGACGCCGACGCCGTCGACGAGCCGGTCGGTCTGGCTCGGCTGCGCCCGCAGCGCGGCGATCTTGCGGTCGAGCGCCGCTCCCTCCAGCGGCAGGTCGACGGCGAGGTCCTCGTCGGCGACGACCACGGGGTGGTCGGGCCAGAACACCGAGAAGCGCTCGTGCAGGTCGCGGTAGCGCTCGGCGAAGGACGCCGTGGGCACCGGCTGCAGCACCCGCGCCGTGGGGGCGGCCAGCCGTCGGGCGGCCGTGGTCCAGGCGCCGACGGCGCAGTGGTCGGGGTGGCCGGTGAAGCCCTCGGGTCCGAAGCCGACCACGGTGTCGGGGCGGACCTCGTCGAGGAGCTCGGCCAGCGCCGCGGTCGCCTCCTGCGGGTCGGCGTCGGCGCAGGCGCCGTCGCGGTGGCCCAGGCCCAGCCAGCGGTGCTCGTCGACGCCGAGGCGGCGCAGCGACGCCGCCAGCTCGCGGCTGCGGATGCGGGCCAGGCGCTCGGGCGGCCAGCGGTCGCGGTCGTCGGTGCCGGCCTCGCCGCGGGTGGCGGTGACGCACACGACGCGGTTGCCGGCCTCGCGGGCGAGCGCGAGGAGCCCGCCGGCGAGGAAGGCCTCATCGTCGGGGTGGGCCCACACGCACACGATCGTGCCGAGGGCGGCCACCTCGCGGGGGCCGGCCGGGCGGGTCGGCCTGGTGGCGAAGGGCAGGGCCAGGGTCACGGGTGCGGCCTCGGAGGTTCGGAGGTCGGGTTCGAGGACTGCTGACAGCGCGGGGCTGCGGAAGTCATCGGTCATGGCAGCCCCAGCAGGGCGAGGACGCCGCCCACCACGACGGCGGTGGCGACGGCGGCGGCCAGATGACGGGTGCGCCAGGCCACGGCGCCGGCGGCCAGCAGCGCCAGCAGCGGTCCGGACGGGACCACCAGCGCCGCCACGCCGCCGTCGTGGCCCAGCTCGGTGGCGATGAGCGCCGCCATCACGACGGTGCCGGTGTGGTCGAGGACGCGGCGCAGGCCCGCGGGCAGGCGCGAGGCCGGGACCACGGCGATGAACAGGACCCGCAGCAGCCAGCTGACGGCGGCCGCGGCGACGAGGATCGCCAGCGCGGTCACGGCCGCCTCCGCTCCATGACGGCGGCGACGACGAAGCCGGACGCCGCGCCGGCCAGCAGCCCCAGCCCGCTGGGCGCGGAGGCGGCGGCCGCGGCGACGACGGCGGCCACCAGCGCCGGCAGCAGCGCGCGCCGCTCCCGCAGCCGCGGCACGAGCAGCGCCACGAAGCAGGCGGGCGCGGCCAGGCGCAGCGGACCGAGCTGGGCCAGCGCGGGGCCGAGGGCGGCGCCGATGGCGACCGCCGCGGTCCAGCCCGCGCCGAGGATCCCGCCGACGGTGAGCCAGTAGCGCCGGAACGCGCGCCCGTCGACGTGCTGTCGCGCGGTCGCCGCCGCGTAGGTCTGGTCGACCAGCACCGCGGGCGCCAGCCAGCGGAACCAGTGCGGCTGGTCGGAGAAGTGGGGTGCGAGCGCGGCGCCGTAGACGATCAGACGCGCGTTGACGATCGCGACCGTCGCCAGGACGGCCAGCGCGCCGGCGCCGCTGGCGAGGAGGTTCAGGGCGGCCACCTGCGCCGAGCCCCCGTACAGCAGCGGCGTGGCCACCAGCCCCGCCGCCGCGGGGACGCCGCGGCCGGCCACGAGGGCGATGGTGACGCCCACGACGAGGCCGAAGGGGGCGACGCTGGCCACGATCGCCCAGGCGTCGCCGGCCGCGCCGGTGCCGCGCGGCCCGCGCCGGGTGGTGGCCCGGTGGATCGCACGGCGACGGGCGGCCTCGGCGAGGAGGTCGTGGTGGCGCAGCGCGGCGACCTCGTAGGCCAGGTGGCCGACGGCCACCGCCTGCCTGGGGTCCATGGTCGGGTCCTGCCTTTCTCGAAGAGGGGTGAGCGACGGCTCGACGTTCGGATACGCGTCTGCTGCCGTCATCGGTTCGGGCCGCCCGTGTCGGCGGCCGCGGGTGCCCGTGCCGGCGGGCTCAGGCCACGGCCCGGGCGAGCGCTCCGCGCTCGATCCACACGGCGAGGTGGGCGGCGTCGCTGCCGACGCCGGCGATCTGGTGCGAGGTGCGGTGCCGCTGCCAGCGCAGGCCCAGGAACGCGAGGCCCGGCAGCACGCCGACGCCGCGGGTGTGGCGCGGCTCGCCGTCGGGGCCGAGCGCGGCGTCGGGCAGCCACGGGAACGCGGGCCTGAAGCCCGTGGCCCAGATGACGCAGCCGACCTGGGCGAGGTCGAGGGTCCGCGGCGGCTGCAGCGCCCAGCGCGGGGCCGACCACGGTGCGGGCTCGCGCGGCGGCGGTCCCCCGCGCTGGTGCAGCAGCGCGTCGACGTGCGCGCGGAAGCGTGCGGCGTTGGCCTCGGCGCCCCGCAGCGACGCCGCGAGGTCGTCGGCGAAGACGGCCCGGCCGGCGGCGACGCCGACCAGGCGGCCGTGCAGCACCACGCCGCGCGCCGCGAGGATCCGCAGGTCGAGGTCGCCCGCCCCGCCCGCCAGCACGACGCCGGGGGCGGGCCGCCGCCGCGGCCGCGGCTCGGGCGCGGGGGCGGTCAGCAGCCCCAGCTCGTCCAACCAGGTGTAGGCGTCGCGGCCGCGGTAGCGGCGCGGCAGCACGCGGTGCCGGCCGACCGCCAGGTGCACCCGCCGTCCCGCCGCGGCCAGCTCGCGGGCGATCTGCTGGCCCGACGGGCCGGCTCCCACGACCAGGACGTCGCCGTCGGGCAGCGCGTCGGGGCGCCGGTAGCGGCTGCTGTGCAGCTGTGCCAGCGACGCGGGGAGCGCCGTCGCCAGCCCGGCGGGCACCACCGGGTGGCCGAGCCCGCCGGTGGCGGCCACGAGCACCCTGCTGCGCAGCGTCCCCCGGTCGGTGGCGACCTGCCAGCGGCCGCCGGCGCGGCGGGCGTCGAGCACGGTGACCCCGGTGCGCAGCGGCGGCGCGAAGGAGCGCGCGTAGCCCTCGAAGAAGGCGACGACCTCGTCGCGCGCGAGGAACCCGTCGGGCTCCGGGCCGCGGTAGGCGTGCCCGGGCAGGCGCGTCAGCCAGCTGGGGGTGAGCAGCCGGAACGAGTCCCAGCGTTCGCTGCGCCAGCGCTCGGCGACGCGGCCTCGCTCCACGACGAGGTGGTCGCGGCCGCGCTCCGCCAGGAGCCGGCTGAGGGCGAGCCCGGCTTGGCCCGCCCCCACGATGAGGGTGTCGACGGTCTCGGTCATGGCGTCTCACGCCGCGCGCGGCAGGGGGTCGAGTCGGGACACGAACGTGGTCTCGGCCTTGAGGGCGGCCGAGAGGGCGAGCAGGTGCTCGCGCAGCGCGGGCAGGTCCCAGTCGAAGGCGGCGACGGCCTCGGTGGCCGCCAGCACCGGCGCGGCGACGGCGTCGCGCGCGGCGTGGTAGTCGCCCAGCGCCCCGTCGAGGGCCCGCCGGCCGTCGGCGCCGAGCACGGCGGCGGCCAGCAGCTGCGCGTCGCGCAGCGCGTCGCTGATGCCGTGGGACGAGATCGGGTCGCGGTACAGGCCGGCGTCGCCGACGAGCGCCCAGCCGGGGCCGTGCGGCTGGCGCACCAGCGCGGGGGCGCCCGGGAAGGCGCGCACGCGGTCGTCGCCGCGCGTCCCGGGGTAGCCGACGGCGTCCGCGGCGAGGGCCGCCGCCAGGTCGGGCGCGGTGGCGGCCAGCAGCGCGGCGAAGGCGTGGCCGGTGCCGCGGCGCAGCGCCGCCAGCACCCGCTCGCGGGACGCGCCGGCCCACACGCAGCTGCGTCCGCGGCCGGTGGGGATGACCCCGGCCCCGGACCCGGGCCGGTAGCACCAGCGGTAGCGGTCGCCGGCGACGCCGGCGCGGGCGAGCACGGCGGTCGGCACGTAGCGGTACACGACGCCGCCGGCGGCGCTGCCGCGGGCGGTGACAGCTGCGCCGACGCGCCGCGCGATCCGCGAGCGCGCCCCGTCGGCGCCGATCACGAGCGGGGCACGGGCGCTCACCGGCCGGCCGGTGCTGTCGCGGCCCACCACACCGCTGACACGGCCGGTGCCATCGCGGATGACGTCGTCGACCGTGACGCCGTAGCGGACGCATGCCCCCGCGGCGGCGGCCGCGTCGGCCAGCACGCGGTCGAGCAGGGTGCGGCGGGGCGCCAGCAGCGCCCCGGAGCGGGCCAGGTCGACCGTCTCGACGTCGTCGCCGTAGACGAAGTCCACACCGCGGATGGCGGGCGTGCCCGCGGCGACGAGGGCGTCGTACACCCCGAGGCGCTCCAGGCTGAGCACCGCAGGGCGCATGAGCGCGTGGGTCGACAGGGTGTCGCTGCCGCGCCGCGCACGGTCGACGACGAGCACGCGGAGGCCGCCCCGCGCCAGCAGCAGCGCGGTGGCGGCCCCCGCGACGCGTGCGCCGACGACCACGGCGTCCCAGCGGGACGTGGTCGCGGCAGCCATCAGGGGGTGACGACGTCGATCTCGACCGGCACGCCGGCCGTGATGCTGTCGAAGACGAAGGAGCGGTCGCGGCCGCGCAGGACGACCTCGCGCAGCTTCTCCGGCGGCGCGTCGCCGCGCACGGTGAAGGTGGCGCGGATGCGCTGGAACCCGTTGCGGACGCGGTCGTCGAGGCCCAGGGCGCCGTTGACGTCGGCGTCGCCCTCGAGCGTGGACGACACCTCGGTCAGCCGCACGCCGCGGGCGGCGGCGACGTAGACGAGCGAGGTCGTCAGGCACGAGGCCAGCGCGGACAGCAGCAGCTCGGCCGGGTTGGGGCCGGTGTCCTCCCCCAGCAGCACCGCCGGCTCGCCGGCGTCGACGGTGAAGGTGCGGGCGTGCTCCATCTCGCTGCCGGCGCCGTACAGGTCGCGGATCGTGCTGCGGTTGTGGGCGCCGTCGATCCAGCGGTTGGTGGCGCGGAACTGGAACCTGCCGAGCTCGGGCTGCTCCTCGAGCAGGTCGAGCGTGGCGAACATCGTCGTGGTGTCGACGCCGTTGCGGACGGTCTCGGTGGTGACAGCGGTCACGGTGATCTCCTCCTGTGCGATGACGGGTGGTCGCTGCAGGAGGGACTGTCGCCGAGCGGGCCGGCGCGGCCATCGGTGACGGCTACGCATCTCAGGCCGGGCAGGTGCCTAGATCAGGGCCCGCGCGCTACGATCAGCCGACCGGCGCCCCCTGACCTCGGGCGCCCGGGCGGGCGGTGGGATGACGACGACGATCTTCGACCGGTACGGCGGCTTCGCCACCATGCGCAAGGTCGTGAGCGCCTTCTACGACCAGGTGCTCGACTCCGACCTGCTGGCGCACCACTTCGCCGACGTGGACATGCGCCAGCTGATCTCCCACCAGACGGTGTTCATCGCCTACCTGACGGGCGGGCCGGGCGCCGGCTACTCCGACGAGGTGCTGCGCCGCGTGCACGCGCCGCTGGGCATCACCGCCGAGGAGTTCGCGGAGATGCTGACCCTGCTCACCGAGGCGCTGGAGGATCAGGGCTTCAACGACGAGGACGTCAAGGCGGTCACGGGCGAGTTCGCCGCCCGCGAGCACCTCGTCGTGACGGGCTGATGGACGCGCTGCGCCACACGCTGCAGACGCTGTCGGTCGCGGTGGCCGTCGCCGACGTCGACAGCTGGGCGGTGCGCTTCGAGAACGCCCGCTTCTTCCGCTGGTTCCCGCCCACCGGGGAGGAGCCCGAGACCCTCGAGGGTCGCCTCGCCGACCTCGCCGCCGAGCGCGCGCGGGCGCGGCTGTCCGCAGGCCGCCCTCACCGCTTCGAGACGGAGGTGAAAGACGGCGCCCGCTCGCGGCACCTGTCGGTCGAGCTGCGACGGGCCGAGGTCGACGGGGACGCGGTGGTCGTCGTCGAGGCGGTCGACGTGTCCAAGCAGAAGGAGGCCGAGTACATGCTCGACACGTACTCGGCCATGGTCGAGCGCAACACCCGCGACCTGCAGCGCGAGAAGGAGCGCGTCGAGAAGCTGCTGCTCAACATCATGCCGCGCTCGGTGTTCGAGGAGATGACCGAGTACGGCACCGTCACCCCGCAGCGGTTCGACGACGCCACGATCCTGATGCTCGACTTCGTCGGCTTCACGTCGATGGCGGTGTCGCGCGACCCGAGCGCGCTGATCGCCGAGCTCAACGACATCTTCACCGCCTTCGACAGGATCGTGGAGCTGTTCGGCTGCGAACGCCTCAAGACCATCGGCGACGCCTACGTGGCCGTCGCCGGGCTGCCGGACCCCTCGCCCGACCACGCCCACTCCGCGGCGCGGGTGGCGCTGCGCATCAAGCGCTACCTGGAGCGGCGCAACGCCTCGCACCCGGAGCAGTGGCAGGCGCGGCTCGGCCTGCACACCGGCCCGGTGATCGGCTCGATCGTGGGCGTGCAGAAGTACGTCTACGACATCTTCGGCCCCGGCGTGAACCTCGCGGCGCGCATGGAGCAGCTGGCGGAGCCGATGGAGATCGCGGTCAGCGAGGCCACGCACGCGCTGATCCGCGACGACTTCCTGTGCAGCGAGATCGGCGAGGTCGACGTCAAGGGCTTCGGCACGCAGATCGTGTACCGCCTCGACGGGGAGGCGACGCGTCGATGACCGCTGCGGTCGGCACGGGCGAGCTGCTCGAGCGCGACGGCGACCTGGCGGTGCTGGCCGCGGCGCTGGAGCGCGCCGCGGACGGCGACGGCGGGGTGGCGATCGTGTCCGGCGAGGCCGGCATCGGCAAGACCTCGCTGCTGGAGGCTTTCGCCGCGCAGGCCCGCGAGCGCGAGGCGCGGGTGCTGGTCGGCGCCTGCGACGACCTGCTCAGCCCGCGCACGTTCGGGCCCTTCCGGGACATGGTGCGCGGTGGCCGCGGTCCGCTGGCGCGCGCCGTCGGTGACGGGGGCGCCGACGGCGACAGCGTGCTCGCGGCCCTCCTCGATGAGGTCACCTCCCCGCTGGAGGCCACCGTGCTGGTGGTCGACGACGTGCAGTGGGCCGACGAGGCGACATTGGACGCGGTGCGGTTCCTGGGCCGACGCCTGCGCGGGACCACGGGGTTGCTGGTCGTGGCCCACCGCGACGACCTGCCGCCGGCCCACCCGCTGCGGGCGGTCCTCGGGGCGCTGACCGGGCCCAGCGTCGTGCGCGTCGCGCTGCGGCGGCTGTCGCCGGACGCCGTCACCGCCCTGGTGGGCGACGCCCCCCTCGACCCGGCCGCGGTCCACGCCGTCACGTCGGGCAACCCCTTCTTCGTCTCGGAGGTGCTGGCCACGCCGGAGGCGCCCGTGCCGCCCACCGTGCGCGACGCGGTCCTGGCCCGCGTCGCCGCGCTGCCGGCCGCCACGCGCGAGACGCTGGAGGTGCTCGCCGTCGCCCCGCGGGGGCTGGCCTCGGAGCTGCTCGGCGCCGTCCTGCCCGACCCCGAGGCCATCGCCGAGGCCGAGCACCGCGGCATCGTCGTCTTCGACGGCACGCAGCTGCGCTACCGCCACGAGCTCGCCCGCCGCGCGGTCGAGGAGAGCATGCCGGCCGCGATCCGCCGCAGCGCGCACGCGCGCGTGCTCGCGGCGTCGCGGGCGGCGGGGGCCGAGCCGGCGGTGCTGGTGCACCACGCCGTGGGCGCAGGCGACGTCGACGCGATCATCGCATCGGCGCCGCAGGCCGCGGCGCTGGCCGCGCGGGCCGGGAGCCACCGCGAGGCCGCCGCCCGCTACGCCGAGGTGCTCGCCCATGCCGACCGGCTCACCGAGGTCGAGGCGGCCGACCTGCGCCGCCGCTACGCCTGGGAGCTGTCGCTGGTCGGGCGCGCCGAGGAGGCGGTCACCGCCGCCGACGCCGCCGTCGCCGCGCGCGAGCGCCTCGGCGACCCGCTCGCCCTGGGGGAGGCGCTGGTGACGCTGGCGGTGGCCCGCTACTGGGCCGTGGACGCCTCCGGCGCGCTGGCGGCGGCCGAGCGCGCCGTCGAGCTCTTGGCCGGCGCGCCCGCCCGGGCCGAGGCGCGGGCGCTGGCGACGCTGGCGTTCGTGCTGGTGATGCGCAACCGCTACGCCGACGCGGTGCCGGTCGCCCGCCGCGGCGCGGCGCTGGCCGAGGCGG
>Ga0207864_1003688_pt1 | contig 12573 bp, 8 predicted proteins | sample HigsolmetaAR202D_FD_184834 | JGI IMG/M metagenome (GOLD analysis project Ga0207864, IMG submission 184834) | Ionic liquid and high solid enriched microbial communities from the Joint BioEnergy Institute, USA - AR20-2-D (SPAdes) (version 2) ...
ATCGCGAGCCAGTTGCTCCAGGGCGGTCATGCGCGGGGCGGGGCGAACAATATCAAAGGATTCGCTGCCGATCCGCGTGTCAAGAATTTCGATTTCACCCGGAGCGGGCGGGGTATCGACACGCTTGAGCACCACGGCCGCGGCCTGCTCAGCCAGGGCGAAACCGGTGCGACGCTCATCGAGCGGGCGGCTGCGATAGTCGGTGGTGGTCAGTGGCGCGAGGACCCCCAGCCGGTCGTAGCTGTGGATGAACAGCGGCGTCAGGGCTGCCTCGCTCGTCAGTACGAGTGCGTGGTCGTGGCTGCGATCATGCAGCAGATGCTGTCGGGCGTGGTGCAGGGCAACGAGACTGGAAGCACACGCCGCGACCACGTGGCTGAGCACGGGCATCCCCAGGCGACGCTGCAATTCGGCGGCAAGGTAGGCGTGCGGCCCCAGCGCCAGAGCGTGCAGGGGGGCAGGGCGAGAAGACGCAAGCGTGACACGTCGTTGCGGGGAAACAGGTTGCGCTTCGGCAGCAGACGGTTGAAATGTGGCGATCGCACCTTTGCTGGTGCCCAGGAAGATGGGGCAGGTTTCGTCGCGCTCACCGATGCCCGCTTCCAGGAGAGCTTCACGGGCGGCTCGGTCCGCCAGTTCGATGGCGGGGTCGGTCCCAGCGTGGGGGGTAACGCTCACGCAGCCCAGGGCACGGATCAGATCCACCGGGGCAATGGCTGACGGCAGGGCTGCGGCCCGGTCGGTAAATGAGCGGCCGGCAAGCAACGCCGTGAAGGTCTGCCAGGCGGAGTGACCCAGCGGTGTGAGCAGGCCCACGCCTGCGAGGATGATCCGGGATGCGGGGGGCATGAGGGGATTTTAATGGAACTGATCCCGCCCTTCGGTTGCGCCCCAGGGTGGGCGTCAGGGGGTGGGCATCGGGGGATCATGGTAGGGATTCATGCGGGGTGATTGGCGCTGGGTTATCGGAGGGCCTATAATGGGGGCCACTCGTTGCAAGAGACTTGCGGTGAACCAGCGGGTGCGGTGGAGGGGGAGCCGTTACCGAACCGAGGGGCATCCCGCAGGAACCCGGCGTGTTGGAACCAACACGCAAACGGCCAATCGCCATGACCAAATGTGATCCGCGCTTCAGCAGGGACGCTGGGCTTGAGGTCTTCACCGGGAACGAGCTGCTGGTCAAAGGTGCACTGGAGACCACCGGCGGCGTCCATTTGCTGACGGGCTACCCCGGGTCGCCCATCGCCGGCTTTTTCGATGCGCTGGGATCGATCGGTCCCCTCCTGAACGAAAAAGGCATCGTCGCCAAGATCGCCAACAACGAGGCGCTGAGCGTCGCGATGGTGAACGGTGCGCAGATGGCGCACTGCCGGGCGATCACCGCGTTCAAAAGCGTGGGGTTACACGTGGCCTCGGACGCCCTGGCGCTGGGCGTGCTTGCCGGAACGCGCGGCGACAGCGGCGGACTGATCGTCTGCGGCGACGACACCTGGAGCGAATCGACCCAGGTGCCCAGCGATTCGCGCTTCCTGGCTGAGCATGTGCGCATGCCAATGATCGAGCCGAGCAACGCCCAGGAGCTGAAGGACTGGGTGGACCTTGGCTTCAAGCTGGGGCAGGCCGGCCGCATCTACATCGGTTACCTCGTCACGGTGGCGCTGGCTGACGGCGGCGGAACAGTCGAGTGCCGGCCCAACCACTACCCTGTCTTCAACGAGCATCAGCGCCGCACGCTGCAATACGACAAGGACATCGAACCGCTGCTGGAGCAGACCGTGCTACTGCCGCCGCGCACCGGCATGCGCGAGATGGGCATCGAAGCACGTTTCGCGGCGGTGAAGGCGGCAGCCCGGCAACTGGGGATCAACCGCATCCTCCATCGGCCTCAGAAGGACGAGATCGTCGACCTGGGCTTCATCGCCTCGGGCATGGGCTACGCCTTCCTCACACACGCCCTGCGCGAGATGGGACTGAGCGGACGGCTGCCGATTCTGAAGCTGGGTATGAGCTATCCGGTGGACGAGCAGATCGTCCGCGAGTTCGCCCGACACTGCCGACAGATCGTGGTGATCGAGGAGCGGCGTAACTTCGTCGAAAGGCAGGTACTCAACGCGCTCTACCCGCTCATCCAGTCGGGCGAGCTGCCGGTGAAGGTGTACGGTAAGACGTTCCCGGGCAACCTGCCGGGCATTCCGTCGACGCGCGGGCTGAACCCCTCACTGCTGATCGAACGACTGATCCCGCTGGTGCGGCAGTACGCATCGCTGCCGGTCGAGCTGACCAACGGGCGACTGACCTCGGAGCTGGAGCTGATCGAGGAGACGTCGCGCTTCGAGGTGAATCTGCCGGCTCGCACGCCGACATTCTGCCCCGGCTGCCCGCACCGCGATTCCTCCAGCGTACTGCTGGAGCTGCGGCAGGACCTGCTCAACCCCGAGTACATGTTGCGCGTTCACAAGCGCAAACCGGTCGATCTGGTGTGTCACGGTGACACGGGCTGCTACACCATGCTGATGTTCGCGCCCAACAAGCCGCTGATGCACAATTACAGCGGCATGGGCCTGGGTGGCGGCACCGGCACGGGTGTTGACCCCTTCATCGACAACAAGCAGCTCGTCTTCATGGGTGATGGCACCTTCTTCCATTCGGGGATGGCAGCCATCAGCCAGTCGATCTACAACGGGCAGGACATCACCTACATCATCCTCGACAACAAGACCACCGCGATGACCGGGCACCAGTGCAACCCCGGCGACGAGGTGGACCTTCGCGGCAATCCCGCCTTCGCGCAGGACATCGAACGCACGGTCATCGGCATGGTGCCGCGAGATCTGGCCGCCGACGTGCGCGTGGTGCGCATCAACCCGGCCGATCGCAAGCGCTATCGCAGGCTGCTGGAGGAAACGCTGCTGGCCGACGGTGTGAAGGTGGTCATCGCCGACAAGGAATGCGGCATCACGTTCCACCGTCGCGCCCGCTCGGCGGAGCGAAAGATCGCCAAAGAGCACGGCTTCCTGCCGCGCAAGACGCACATGAGCGTCGCCTCCGAGGTGTGCGAGTTCTGCCTCGAATGCACGACAAAGACCGGCTGCCCGGGCCTGACCATCGAGGACACCGATTATGGCCCGAAGATTCAGACCGATGATTCTTGGTGCGTGAACGACGGCGCGTGCGAGCGCGTAGGCGCGTGTCCCTCCTTCGAGGAAGTGACGGTGGTGCGCAAGGCTCCGCCGCGCGAGCCGCACGAAGCGATCGACCTGAGCAACCTGCCCGAGGCACCCAAACCGATCCATGCGGATCAGGATGTGTGGCGCTGCTATCTGGCGGGTGTGGGCGGCATGGGTATCGGCATGTCGACGGCGATTCTCGTCACGGCCGGTCATTTCATGGGCTACCACGTGCAGTTCCTCGATAAGAAGGGACTGGCGATCCGCAACGGCGGGGTGTTCAGCCAGCTCGTCTACACACGCGGCACCTCAGCCGGTGCGCTGCGCGACAGCGCCAACAAGAACTGCGATGGTGCCGGCCAGGGGCTGACCGCCTACATTCCCTACGGGAAGGCGGATCTGCTGCTGGGCGTGGACCTGCTTGAAGCGGTGCGTGCGATCGATCCCTCGCAGCCGCATCGCGTGGCTTCGCCGCAGCGCACCGCGGTGGTGGTCAACACGCTCAAGACGCCGACGATCCTCACGCTGATGGGCGAGAACGATTTCGACATTGCCCAACTGGAGGAAACGCTTCGCCGTTATACCCGACGCGATCAGTACGTGAGCTTCAACGTCGGCACGCTGTGCGAGCATCTGCTGGGTTCGAAGCAGTACGCCAACATCATGATGCTGGGCATCGCGTATCAGCGTGGCTATCTGCCCGTGCGGCTGGATGCGCTGGAGAATGCGATTCGCACCGTGGTGCGCAGTGAAACGGATCGCAACCTGCGGGCGTTCCACATCGGCCGCAAACTGGCGGTGGAACCCGAGGCGGTGTTGGACGCGACGTCGGGTGTTGAAACGGCCCGGCGGGCGTACCGGCGCAAGGTGGCGGCGATCCATCAGCGATGGCCCGGCCGGCGCGGCCGACGCATCGCCCGACGCTTCCGCGCCCTCATGAAGGAACTGTTCAGCGCCACACGACAACTGCACAATAACGATGCGCTGATGCGTGATATCATCATTCGCACGTTCGACTGCCTGTTGTGGGGCGGCCTGGATTATGCACGCGAATACTGCCAGCACGTCATCAGCGTATTCGAGAAGGACGATGCCAGCCGCGACTACGCCCTGACGCGCGCAGCAGTGTGGAACCTGGCGCGCGTCATGCTCATCAAGGATGAGATCTACGTCTCCCAGCTTCTGACCAGTCCCGAAAAATATGAACGCGACAGGCGACGCTTCAACATCGACCCGTCGCGCGGCGACCGAATCATTTACAAGCATCACAACCGGCCGGAGTTCGTCATCCTCGGCCAGCGAATCCGCTTCGAGTGGAAGAGCCGCGACTGGCAGTTGCGCCTCATGGCACGGGCGCGCTGGCTGCGGAAGCTGATGCCCGGCTGGCACCGGCGCGAACGCGAGTTCCGCGACTGGTATCTGGCGCTGGTGCGGCAGCTCGACTGGGCCTCCGCCCCGCCCCATTTGGCGTCGCGCAACTACGAACGCTGGCTGGCAATCTTGCGCAGCGTTGAGACGGTCACCGGCTTCCGCGAGGTGCGCGAACCGCGCATGGAAGCAGCCCGGCGACTGGCCGAACGCTACCTGGCGACCGACCCCGAGCTGTTCGAACCGCCCGGCGACAAGAGCGCCCGCCGCGAAACCGCCACCGTCGTGCCATTGCCCGTGCTGGCAACCGCGCGCCGCTGACACTGCGAACACGGGTTCCCCCTACCTCTCCATTCAGCGCTATCCAGAAATCAAGCGCCGCAACCGGCCACGTGACACGCTATCATCTCAACAGGGATACACATTCACCGGGAAATCCCTGAACGTTAAAAAATGGAGCCAGCCATGAGAACAGGAATGACGTTGCTGGCGGCACTGCTGGTCATGGGGGTGACGGTCGCGCAGGCGGCTGACCACGTCGATAACTTCAAACTGCTGGATCATCGCGGGCAGGCACACGAACTGTATTACCACAGCGACGCTCGCGCCATCGTGCTGATGGTGCATGGCAATGGCTGCCCGATCGTGCGACTCGCGGTGCCGCGCTTCCGCGAAATCCGCGATGCCTACCAGGACCGCGGCGTGCGCTTCGCCCTTCTCAACGCCAACCCGCACGACACACGCGACGAGGTGATCGAGGAAGCCCAAACGTTCGGCATCGACATGCCCATCCTGCTCGATGAAACGCAGCTTGTGGCAGAAATGCTCGACATCACACGCACCGCCGAGGTGATCGTCATCAATCCGCGCGACTGGCGCATCGTCTACCGTGGTGCGATCGACGACCGCATCGGCTACGAAACGCAGCGGCCAGCCGCACAGCAACACTACCTCACTGATGCGCTCGATGCCCTGCTGAACGATCAGCCCATCCTCACGCCGCACACGCAGGTCAAGGGCTGTCTCGTCAACCTGCCCGAGAAGAACAACCGCGAAGCACACAAGGCGATCTCCTACAGCGAAACGATCGCGCCGATGCTCATCGAAAAATGCGTGACGTGTCACCGCCCCGGCGGCATCGGCCCGTTCGCAATGAACCGCTATGAGCGTGTGCGCGGTTTCGCACCGATGATCCGCGAGGTGCTGCTCACGCGACGCATGCCTCCCTGGCACGCCGACCCGCACATGAGCCTTGCCTTTGCCAACGATCGTTCGCTAACCAACCAACAGATTCGCACGCTCGTGCACTGGATCGAAGCGGGCGCACCGCGCGGCGAAGGCCCCGATCCGCTGGCACAGTACCAACATCAGGAAACCGAGTGGGAGCTTGGCGCACCCGATGCGATCATCGACATTCCCGCGTTCGATGTCCCCGCGACAGGTGTCGTGCCATATCAGTTCCAGAACGTGCCCAATCCGTTCGATCGTGATGTGTGGGTGCGGGCCTATGAAGTGCTGCCCGGCTCGCGCAAGGCCCTGCATCACGTCATCATCACCGTACTCATGCCCGATAGCGAAGCCCGTGGCGGCTGGCGAACGGTCGGCGCACTGGGCGGTTATGTCCCCGGCGCGCAGGCGGACACCTATCCCGCGGACACGGGTGTGCTGCTTCCCAAAGGTGCGGTGCTGCGATTTGAAATGCACTACACCACCTTCGGACGGGCAGAAACCGATCGCTCGCGCCTGGGTCTTTACTTCCACAACGAGCCACCGCGTCACACGCTTCACACACTGGTCCTGCACAACGAACGCATCGTCATTCCGCCACATGCCCGGGCGCACACCGAGTCTGTCTCGCGGCGAATCCCACGTGACATCATCATCTACTCGATGCTGCCTCACGCGCATTACCGCGGCAAGGCGTCACAGTTCAAGGTGATCCTGCCCGATGGCCGCGAGGAAATGCTGCTGTCGGTGCCCGACTACAACTTCAACTGGCAGACCACCTATCGCCTTGCAACGCCCAAACACATTCCCGCGGGTAGCACCATCGTTCACACCACCGCGTGGGACAACTCCGCGCAGAACCCCGCCAACCCCGACCCTACACAAACCGTCCGCTGGGGTGAACAATCGTGGGATGAAATGCTCTTCGGGGCCATCACGTTCCGTGATGCAGATGATTGATCGTTCGAGGATAACCCGCTTGCAGCGGACAACGCCATGCACGCGATGATGCTCCATGACAGCGCACCGATCGAAACCGAGCCGCTGCGGTTAGTGGAGCTTCCCGACCCTCAGCCCGGGCCGGGTGAATTGCGTCTGCGTGTGCATTGCTGTGCCGTCTGTCGCACGGACCTGCATGTGATCGAAGGCGATCTGCCACCCGCGCGACGACCGGTCATTCCCGGCCATCAGATTGTCGGTCGTGTCGATGTGCTCGGCGAAAACTGCACGCAGTTTAAGATCGGCGATCGTGTCGGTGTCGCATGGCTGCACGAGACCGATGGCTCCTGCCGCTTCTGCACAACCGGCCGCGAGAACCTCTGCCCCAACTCGCGCTACACCGGCTATCACGTCGACGGCGGCTATGCCCAGTTCGCCATCGTGCCTGAAGCATTCGCCTATCCCATCCCCGATGCGTTCAGCGACGAAAAGGCCGCTCCACTCCTGTGCGCGGGTATCGTCGGCTATCGCGCGTATAAGCGAGCCAATCTTCCCCCCAACGGCCGACTGCTCATCATCGGCTTCGGTTCCTCGGCACACATCATCGCCCAGATCGCCCTTCACCATCAGCACGAACTCTACGTCGTTACCCGCAGCCCCGCGCATCAGGAGCTCGCCCGGCAACTCGGCGCACGCTGGGCGGGTGAACGATTCGACGACCTGCCCCACCGCGTCGACAGCGCCATCCTCTTCGCCCCCAGCGGTAAACTCGTCCCCCCTGCCCTCGAATCGCTCGAACGCGGCGGCACACTCGCCCTGGCGGGCATCCACATGACCGATGTCCCCTCGCTCAACTACGCTCAGCACCTTTTCAATGAGCGCGATATCCACCCCGTCACCGCCAACACCCGTGAGGATGGTCGCGAACTGCTCGCCGAGGCTGCCGCCGCGCGCGTCGACCCGCACATCACGCACTACGACCTTGCCGATGCCAACCGCGCCCTGGCCGATGTGAAACATAGCCGCATTGACGGCACGGCTGTGTTGCGCATTGCGTAGCGAACACGCAACCCTGCCTCAGCAGACACGACAGGAATCACCGATCGATGTAGAAGGTGTAATAGTCATTCCAGCCCACACCGATATCGACGTGTTGCAGTCGGGCGTGTCCATCTGCGAAAGCCATGTTGAAATCAGGATCGGGACCATTCCAGAGCAATTCAGGCGGGCAGGGCCGGGGCCACTGAATCCATCCAGGCCAGAACGCACCGACCTCAGCCATCAGCACCATGCGAGAAGGACTGGGAACCTGATCGATGACTGTGCACTGGATGAAGCCATCGTTGTACTGTCCGGTGATCGGCTGATCGAGCACAAGCGTCTTATCGCCCGGTTCCCGCGTGTTCGATGAATAGGACGCTCCAAATGCCTTGTAGTAACTGTCGCCGTCAAGCGCGCCGATCGCCTCATCCTTGGGCGCACGGGCTACGGGCACATCCGAGTCGCGGCCGTAGACTCCCAGGTATTGGTTGAAGTATCGTGAGTCGCCGCCGAACTGCGCATAGATCGTGGTCAGACCTCTTCGGCCGACCCATGAGATCTGACTCGTGTAATGTGCCCCGTCGTATCCCCAGATCGTCTTGGGCGGAAACCGCAGGCGATGATCGTTGAGATACGCCTGCGCCGCACCGCCGATCTGTCGCAGATTGCTCAGCGACTGCGTTCGCATGGCCGCATCTCGCGCCGCGGAAAGCGCCGGCAGAATCAGCGAAATGAGCAGGACGATGATGGCGATGACGACCAGCAGTTCGATCAGGGTAAACGCTCGGCGTGACATGTTGCCCCTTTCAGCTTGGCGTCGTGGTGCATCAGGACCGGACGACGAATCGATCCGCTCTGCCGTCAGGCAAAGAAGATCGAGGGAGGCAACTCAGTGATGACGACGGCGCAGCAACAGCAGCCCCCCCGCACCACCGAGCACAAAGCGAGGCTGGTTCGGGAATCACCTGTCCCACCGGAGCGAAGGCGCCCATTGTGATGCGGATGTAATCGATATCAACACCGGTGTTGAGACTGTTGGAGTAACCGCCGACAAGGATCCGGTTGTTGATGAAAACGGGATCGCTCATGCTCTGGACGGCTTCGCTGTTGATGAGAATGTTGTCCAGCCACACCCAGATACCCTCGGCGTCCTTGGCAATGCGAAGATTGGCGAATCCCTCCTTCACGTTCCTGGGCAGCGCGTAGTCAATGTGCGATGCGCCATTGGTGGACAGAACGATCGAAAGCGTTGTGGCATCGCGAATCTCAACAAGTTCACTGATCGTGCCGTTGAAGTTGCTCGTACTCACCCCCCAATAGCCACGTGGCCCGGGGTCATCAGGGTTGGTCACGTGGGCACGCACTTCGATCGTCCATTCGGCAGCCGTGTTGAACCCCGCGCTTTGCCAGATGCTCGACATCCCACCGGATAACCGACCATCCATGAACGTGCCAGCCCCGGTCAAATGGGCAAGGCCGTCCGAAATGGTGACGTTGCCAATGTGCGCACGCCAGTCCGTGTGGGCGCTGCCATCCAGATTCTGCGTGGTTGGATCAACGTCCATCTCATACTTGTAGGTGAACTCGCTGGAATCGAGTTCAGTCATGGGCACCGCCGACGCCCTGGGCGCCGTTGCCAGAACGCTCAGCCCCACCGCTGTACCCGCCAGCATGTTTCGCATTGCCCTCACCCGAAACGTAGACATGACAATTCCTCCAGGGTTGAGTATCCAGGTTGCGGACCTCACGTGAGATCCTTCGTATTTGTGAAAGAAATGCCGTGACTGATGAAAGCTGTGAGGATGAATTCTCCTTCTCATCTCCTCGACAGTGGCTGCCGATCGAGAAAAGCCAGAACGTTGCGTTTGCCGGACTGAATCTGCTCCGCCATCAGGCGTTGCGCCAGGGGCGCATCGCGCTTCTTGAGGGCACGCAACAGCGCCGCATGAGCCCGCCATGACAACGCTGCTACGCGCAGGGTCAGAAAATCACCACTTCGCCGCACCGGGTTGTACACGCGCTCCATCAGCCGCAGGTCGGCGATGACCTTGATCAGAAATGGATTGCCCGTGGCGGAAATGATGACGTCGTGATAAAGCCGATCGCGTTCCAGCCACAGGTCGATCTCGCTGGCCGTGGCGTGAGGCCGCTTCTCATCACGCATGGCACGCACCACCACCAGCCATTCATCACAGATCGTCTGAAGGACGCCAAGCTGCGATTCACCGATGCGCGCGGCCGCCAGCCCCGCAGCGAACGGCTCCACCGCCTCACGCATCTCATACAGGTGCAGCAGCTCCTCGCGACTCATGCGGCGGATATAGGCGCCGCCCCCGGGGACATGCTCGATCAGCCCTTCGCTGGCCAGCCGACTCAGCGCCTCGCGAACCGGCACGAGTGAGCCGCCCACCTCACGGGCCACCCGCCGCGTGACCAGTCTCATCCCCGGCTTCAGCTCTCCGGAACTGAGCTTCTGCCGCATGTAGTCGTACGCCCGTTGAGACATCGATTCGACCATCACTCACATTTCCCAGCCAATGATCTAGCATGATCTATAATGATATATCAATATAGATCGTAATAGATCGTGCCGAGAGCTGTCAAGAGAAAAATTGGGTCAAAAAAATGAAGAAAGAGTCCCCCTCGCCTCCACATCCGTATCCCCCAACTCCATCCCCGGACCAAAAGCCCCCCCGGGGGATGGGACCACCTCCACACCCACAATCCAGCTCCGCACGCCCCCTTCATCGCAACTGCACAGACGGACGTGAGCTCAAGGCATGGCCCCGACAATGTCAGACATCGATGCCAAACGTTGGACAGTTTGTGAAGTGGCGTGACGTCTGGCCGGTGATACGCATGCGAAACAAGCCGAGTTGTTTCCAGTCACGGCGAATGCATGGGCAGTGGCATTCGTGCCATCCCGACGAATCGACCAACCCTTTCCAACACCACACCACCGCCTACGCTGCCGGTTTAAGCGTCAGCTTGCCGATGTGGTGTTGTTCCAGGGCGCGATGGGCTTCGGCTGCCTGTTCCAGCGAGAATGTGCGCGCCACGTGTACGTGGAATGGCGCGGGACCTGGCTTTTGGATGAGCCTGTTCAGTCTTGCGATCACCTCGGGATTGGGTGTGCCGTTGTAGCTGCGCATCATCAGACCCGGCCGGCCCTTCGGCACCGGCTCCACGCCATTGGGATACGCCACCCGTCCGCCGTCGCGCACCGCCTGTAGTGCCCGCTCAGCCGTTTCACCTCCTGCCGTGAGCATGGCTGCATCGATCCCATGCGGCGCGAACTGACGTGCTGCGGCCAGCACATCCTCCGATCGGCCATCGACCGCCGTGTCCGCCCCGAGTTGCTGCACCAGTTCCACGCCATCGCGTCCCGACGCCACCGCGAGGACGCGCGCCCCCATGCGTTTGGCCAGTTGCAGTGCGATGTGTCCCACCCCGCCGCTGGCGCCGAAGATCAGGAGCGACTCACCCGTCTGCAGCTCCAGCGTGTCATCCAGCCCCTGCAGCGCGGTGATGGCACTGATCATCATGGCCCCCGCCTCTTCCACGCTCAGACCCGGCGGGATCGGCGCCACCTGTTCAGCCGGCACCACAACGTACTCCGCATACGCCCCGCCCTTGGCGTTCAGGAATGACACGCCATACACGCGATCGCCAGGCCGCAGCCCCTCGACGCGCTCGCCACACGCCACGACTGTCCCCGCCACATCCGACCCGAGGATGTATGGAAACCGCGGCTCGATACCGAGCTCCCGGGCGAACCAGCCCTCCCGTTCAGCCGGATCCCACTCACTCACCCCGGCCGACTCGACGCGAATCAACACTTCCTCCGGCCCTACCTCCGGCACCGGGAGCGTCCGCAGCCGCAACTGCTCCACCCCGCCAAACTGATCCAGCGCCACCGCCCGCATCATCCCCGGCAGTTCCTGTGTCATGGCTTGCTCCTTCTGTCTTGTTCAGACATGATGCAAACGCCACGCCACCAGCCGAGTGCCCGCTTGAGGACCACATCAGTTTATCCGACATGCCCTGTAGAATCCCTTCACCCGGCCGCACGTTCGGCCCGAATGTCCCCACCCTGCGAAGGCACAAACTGGCATGACAAGCAGTCGTCCAGGTGGGTTTTCTACACGGCATATCCGACACCGTTCCGGTTTCGGTACGGCCGCTGCTATTGCTGACGCCACCGCCCGTCTTTGAAGATGTACACTTCATCTTCGTAGGTCGCCGTCGGTGCTTGTGAACGGCGCCCGGTAATTACGTCGACCGGTAACCACTGTGATTCCAACCAGATTGCTTCCTTCTTATCACGTGTAGGAGTTATCGCATATCCCATTGCCCATCAATGTCAAAATCCCATAGCATAAAGACCTTACCCTCGCGATCGTGTGAGAACAACGTGAGTGCATACACGTGCTCTTGATCTCCGGCTTGACGAAGTAAGGTCACAGCTGTATCGGCATTGACTTCAAGACCGGCAAACGAGACGACCCCGTCTTCGCCCTGTGTTTTGTACCGAGGAAAGAAATGCTTTCCTATCACCACTTCGCAATCCAATCGCTTTGGAAACTCAGGAACGGTGGTTACTTTAATGTCCTCTTTCTCTACTCAGTTTGACTCGGTCGAGTCGATTAGCTCCGACGATCGCGCTCACAATTAGAAGTGTCCCCATCAGTCGTCGCATTTCTTGTGCCTCCTGTCAAAGATTTGTTTAACTTCTTCGTGAGTGCCGCATGCCTTTTTGCAGTCCGGATCGGTCGGCGGCGGATCAGCAAGACATCTCCAGCACGGTTCACGAGTCTTCTGCTTGATTAAG